>WBZL01000507.1_pt1 | contig 43435 bp, 37 predicted proteins | sample 5204291 | NCBI WGS metagenome assembly WBZL01 (sample SAMN12344345, study PRJNA552823) | activated sludge metagenome | biome: Activated sludge suspended growth; feature: Nitrification reactor; material: Wastewater; isolation source: activated sludge from nitrification reactor of wastewater... | reverse complement strand
GGTGTAGGCCTGTACGTCGTAGCCGAGGTTGCCCAGTTCAGGGGTGTAGGGGTCGCCGATGGAGCGGTTGGTGAAAACGGCCGTTTCTCCCACCGTTGCCAAAGGGGACAGGGTGGCCGTGGGCAGTGCGGCGGGGGCGTTGGCGGCCAGGGTGGGGGTGTTGATGAGAGGAACGGCCGTTGTGGGCAGTTCCGCTACCGTAATCGGGGTAGGCAAGGTCGTCACCGCCTCTCTACACCCCCCCAGAAAAACAGTAAACAGTAACCAGTAAACGGTAATCAGTAACCTGTAAATCTTTGCCAACAACGCTTGCTTTTTCATACGCAAAACCCCATACTAAACGCCCATGAACAGACCCAAACTGCGTCCTCTTGATTTTCAACCTGTCACCTACCAGGGGCAACAGATGTGGCTGCTGCGCGATCCACTTGAACTCAGCGAGCAACAGTTAATTATACCCGGCGGGCTGGCGCAAATGCTGCTCTATTGCAACGGTCTCTATACGCCAGAGCAAATCCACGTCGCTTTTTGCCGCCACACCGGCGACAACGTGCCGTTTTCCGTCGTTGAAGAGGCGTTGGCACAGCTTGACGGGGCGTTTTTGCTGGACAACCAACGGGCGGCGCAAGCCCAAATCGCCCAGCGTGAGGCGTACCGCGCCCAGCCCCACCGCCCCCCGGCACTGGCAAAATTGAGCTATCCCGACAATCCGCAGCGGCTGGCGCGGCAGTTAGCGCGGTATGGCAACGATGACGACCGTAGCACCTGGCAGCCGTGGCGCGGCCGGGCAATCGTGTCACCCCATATTGATTATCAGCGGGGTGGGCCGGTGTATGCAAAGGTGTGGGAGCGGGCGGAAACGGCCGTTCTGGAAGCCGACCTCGTTCTCATCTTTGGCACCGACCACAACGGCGGACGTGGCACCTTCACCCTGACGCAGCTGCCCTACGCCACCCCGTTTGGCGTGCTGCCCACCGACCCCGGCCTGATTGCTGCCGTCGCCGACGCGATTGGCCCCGACGAAGCGTATGCCGAGGAGCTGCACCACCGCAAGGAACACGCCATCGAATTATCGGCCGTTTGGCTCCACTACATCTACCACAAAAACGGCGTGGCTCCCAAGCCAATGGTGCCAATTTTGTGCGGCTCGTTTCACCATTTTGTCCGCAACGGCGGCCACCCGGCCAACGACGAGCTGCTGATGACGGCCATTGAGACGCTGCGGCGGGAAACGGCTGGCAAAAAGGTGTTGGCCGTTGCCTCCGTAGACTTTGCCCACGTCGGCCCAGCCTTTAGCGACGACTATAACATGGATAGCCACCGCCGCGCCGCCCTGCGCCAAACGGATGACCAGCTCATTGAAGCGGTGCTGCGCGGCGATGCCGCCGACTTTTACCGCCAGATTGCGGCCGTGGAAGACCGCAACAAGGTGTGTGGCTTTTCGCCCATCTACCTGATGCTGCGCTATTTGGAAGCCACCGGCAACGGCCACGCCAGCGGCTATAAAGTCGCCTATGACCACTGTCCAGCGGATGCGGAAGATCATTCGCTGGTTTCGATTTCTGGTTTATTGATTGATTAGAGATTGGAGATTGGAGATTGATAAAGGTTCACCAATCTCCAATCTCCTAATCTCCAATCTCCTCGACCCCCATGACTCAACTTGCCGAAAACCCAGCCTATGTTGAACCTGTTTTGGCCGCAGAACGGCCGTTTAGCACCCTCTCTTTTGACTGGATGGTCACGATTAGTGCCATCTGGTTCATCTTTGGCCTCTATCTCGACGGCTGGGCGCACAACAACCTTGGCGGGCTGGAAAGCTTCTTTACGCCGTGGCACGCCGTTTTTTACAGTGGGTTTGGGGCGGTAACGGCCGTTCACGGCTGGCAAATCTGGCAAAACTGGCGGCAGGGGCATGGTTGGAAAACGGCCGTTCCGGCCGGCTACACCCTCTCCCTGCTCGGCATCGCCATCTTTGCCGCTGGCGGCGCAGGCGACCTGGCCTGGCACACCCTTTTTGGCATCGAAGAAAACATCGCTGCCCTGTTCAGCCCCTCCCACCTGACACTCATTGCGGGTATGGTGCTCATTGTTACTGGCCCCATTCGCGCCCTGGGGCAACGGCGCGGCAGCCCGCAAGGGTGGCTGGCGCTGTTTCCCATGCTCCTGTCGCTCACCTTCCTCTTCTCGCTGCTCACCTTCATCACCCAGTTCGCCTACTTCCCCGCCAACCCCTGGCTGGCAACCTCCGTTTCTCGCGTCGGCTTCACCGGCGATGCGTCGCAAATTTTGGGGGTGCTAACCAGCGTCTTTCATTCTGCCCTGCTCATGGGGCTGCTGCTGCCCGTGGTGCGCCGCTGGCACGTCCCCTTTGGCACTGTTACCCTCATGCTGGCCGTTAACATTTTGCTGATGAGCTGGATGCTCGACGACTATACCGGCGTACCGGCGTTGGTGCTGGCCGGGCTGATTGGGGATGGGTTGTTGGTGGGTTTGGGAGTTGGTGGGGGAAAACGGCCGTTTTCCTTCCACCTCTTCGCCTTCCTCCTCCCCGCCATCCTCTACGCCCTCTTCCTGTTCACCCTCACCAGCACCGGCCGTGTCTGGTGGGTCATCCACCTCATCACCGGCATCCCCGTCTTCACCGGCTGCACCGGTCTCCTCCTCAGCTATCTCGTCTTGACCCCTCCCAGCCTGCAAATGAGAAACGAATAACTCTGTTGAGCAATTACAACAAAACTCGTCAATTTACTTGACGAACATTATGTTTTGTTGTATTGTTGCAACAATAAGTATTGTTGCATTATCCCGCATTCAGGCAAAGCACACTCTACAATGAGTAAAGATGATTTGTTAGACAATTATGCTGGCGTGTTCGAAGTGAGCCAGCGGCTAAATATCCACCCCGAATCCGTGCGGCGGCTCATTCGCCAGGGGAAGTTGCCAGCAATTAAATTTGGCAACAAATGGCTTGTAGAGAAAGCAATGTTGGAGCAATATGCTAGCCGTTATGATCCACGTCCTGGCAACAAGGCAACGCTGCTCTAGGAATTCGGAAATATCGTATGTTGGGCAATAGTAGACTGGACAATAAGTAAAGAGGGTAGGAAGATGCAGCGTGGACCAGAGTTGGAGCATTCAGCGATTATTCGCGTAATTGGTGTGGGTGGGGGCGGGAACAATGCAGTCAACCGCATGATTCAGGAAGGGGTCGGTGGCGTTGATTTTATTGCCGTTAACACAGACAACCAGGCGTTGCTCCAATCCTTGGCTCCTGTGCGGGTGCGAATTGGCGATAAGCTGACGCGAGGGTTAGGGGCTGGTGGTCACCCGGAACAGGGTGAGAAAGCGGCTGAAGAAACTTCCGATGAACTATATGAAGTCCTTAAGGGGGCTGATATGGTGTTTATCACGGCCGGTATGGGTGGTGGCACAGGCACTGGGGCAGCTCCTGTTATTGCCCGCGTGGCGCGTGAAATGGGGGCGCTGACGGTTGGGGTTGTAACCAGGCCGTTTATGTTTGAAGGCAGCAAGCGCACCAATGCGGCCAATGCCGGGATTGAAAAGTTAAAAGAGCAGGTAGACACCCTGATTATTATCCCCAATGATCGGTTGCTGGAATTGGCTGACAAGCGGGTTTCGCTGACTGATTCATTCTCAATGGCTGATGATGTGCTGCGGCAGGGGATTCAGGGGATTAGTGAGTTAATTACCGTGCCGGGCTTGATCAACCTTGACTTTGCCGATGTGCAAACGATTATGTCAGAGGGCGGCGCGGCACTGATGGCGGTGGGCGTTGGCACAGGTGATGACCGGGCACGCATGGCGGCCGAACAGGCGGTTAGCTCGCGGCTGCTGGATGTGACAATTGATGGGGCGCGTGGCATTTTGTTTAACGTCACGGGTGGCCCGAATTTGAGCCTGTATGAAGTGAATCAGGCGGCGGCCATTATTCGGGAAACGGCCGATCCTGATGCTAATATGATTTTTGGTGCGGTAATTGACGAGAACATGGGCGATGAGCTGCGGATCACGGTGATTGCCACTGGGTTTGAACGGCAGCAGATGACGCGGCGGCAGCTTTTGCAGCAGCAGTATGGTCGCACGACGCCGGAACCGCGCCCGCAGGTGGAGATGGACGAACGGCCGTTTGAGCCAGCAACCTCCTCCCGCCAGGTGGAAGCCCGCGACCGCGAGCCGGTTCAGCCCAAGTTTTCACCCAATAATTTAGATATTCCTGCTTTCCTGCGACGGAGATAACGCTTACAAAACGACTGTTCTGGTGCCGCCAACACCTCTGAGGTCTGAAAACCTCAACAAGTTTGCTCTACATCCCCTCTGTGGTTTGCTCCCCCTGTGTCGCAGGACAGGGGGAGCATTTTTTAGGCAAAATTTGCTAAAACCCCTTCCCCTCGCTACCATCCCCCCGTTATGCAAAAAAAGGCAACCGTTTTGTTTGAAATTCGGCTCGATGAGGTCGAAAGTGATAGTGACAGCCAGCAGGCGTATGACGAGATTTATACCGAGAGCGACATTTCGCAAACGGATTCGTTTTACTTGTGGCTGCTGAACATTCTGGCTTTTCAATCGGGCGAGCATTACCTTGATATTTCTTGCGGGCGGGCGCAGTTACCCCGGCTGGCGCAGGAATTGGGAGTGAACGCCCACGGGCTGGATTTGTCTTACGCGGCACTGCGAAGTGGGGCGCAGCCGCCATCACCGATGCTGGTAACGGCTAACAGCCAGGATTTGCCCTATGCCAACGGCCGTTTTGACGTGGTGAGCAATATTGGCAGTCTGGAGCATTATGTGGATATGGAAACGGCCGTTTCTGAAATGACCCGCGTCCTCAAGCCCGGCGGTCGCGCCGTGGTGCTGGTTCCCAACAGCTTCAGCCTGCTGCAAAACATCTGGAGCGCCTATCGCAAGGGGCGCACCATGATTGACGAACAGCCCATTCAACGGTACGCCAGCCGCTACGAATGGCAAGATTTGCTGCAAAGCCACGGCCTGATCGTCACCCAAACGCTCAAATACGATTTGGAACGGCCGCGCACCCGCCACGATTGGCAAGCCTATCTGCACCGCCCCAAAAAGCTGGCGCGGCTGGCTGCGGCGCAGCTTGTTCCGCTTAACCTGGCTTTTTGCTTTGTCTTTCTGTGCCACAAGCCAACATCCTGAGTGACATGATTTATGGAATACGTCCATTGCAATTATTGTGAGCAAGATACCAGCGAATTAGTCAACGAAGGGCCGGATTTGCTGCTCAACCGCCCCGGCAGCTACCGGCTGGTGCGCTGCCGCAACTGTGGCCTGATTTACCAAAACCCGCAGCCCACGCGGGACGAATTACCCAGCCTGTACCCGGATGAATATGAGCCGTTTCAGCGCGGCATTGTGGGGGAAGAAGCGTCAGCCATGGAGCGGTTTCATCGGCGACATGAGATGGAACGACGGTACAAGCGGATTCGGCGCCACATGCCGCAGCCGGGTCGTCTGCTGGAAGTGGGCAGCTCCACGGGGCTGTTCTTGGCGACCATGCGTGAGCAAGGATGGCAGGTGTCGGGGGTGGAACTCAGTGCCTATGCCGCCGAGTTTACGCGCCAAACGTATGGGATTGAGGTAGCAACGGGAACGCTGGAAGAAACCCAGTTCCCTGACAACGCCTTTGATCTGGTGGCACTGTGGGATGTGTTTGAGCATGTGCTGGATCCCAAAGCCACACTAGCAGAAATTGCTCGCGTGCTGCGGCCGGGTGGGCTGTTTGTGGCAAGCCTGCCAAACCCGACGGGGTTTGAAGCAAAATGGTTTGGTGGCGATTGGCTGGGATGGGACCGGCCGCGCCATTTGCATATTTTTACGCCGCAGGTGATGGAGAATTATTTGCGGGATGCGGGTTTTGGGTTGACGAGTGTGGAGAGCTTTAACGGCCGTTTGGGTGTCACCCTCATGAGCCTGGAATTTCGCGCCAAAGCCCGGCAGGTTCCCGAAGCCGTTTGGCAACAGCGCAGCCAGCGGCTCTACACGTTGCCGCTGCGGCTGGCAACGCTGCCCATCTACAAGCTGGCCGAGGCATTTAACAAAACCTCCATCATGACCATCTTTGCCCATTTAAAAGCATAATTAACATGCAGCTTCCCACTGTCCAAAGCATCACCCATTGGGTTAACCGTGTGGCCCACACCCTTTTTACTGGCCGCTGGCGGCGCGTGGTCACAGGGGTGTTTTTGGGATTAACGGCCGTTGTTATCCTGACGGTTCTCTATGGCAACCGCGAATTATTGCGTACCTACGAATGGCATATCCAGCCGTACTGGCTGTTAATCGCAACATTGGTCATGTTTGGTTCCATGTTTTTAGGTGGTTGGGCGTGGCATTTGGTGGCGAAACGGATGGCGGGGGTGGAGAACGGCCGTTTAAACCTCAAAATATGGTGGTATGCCAATCTCGCCAAGCGCATTCCCGGCGTTGTTTGGTATATTGCCAGCCGTGCCATTCTCTACGAACAAGCCGGTGTGAGCAAACGTACTACCTCGCTTCTTAGCGGATTAGAACTGGCACTTATCTTTGTATCCGGAATTATAACCACGCTGCTTACACTACCCTTCTGGATACTACCAACTGAAATCACCGAAAATCTTGGTCGCGCCTGGTTTTTGCTTATCTTGCTTCCCCTTTCCTTTCTGCTCATCCAGCCACGCATCCTTGAAAAAATCTGGCAAAAGCTCAGCCATGAAACTAATACACACCCCCTACGCTGGCGTGACACCCTGTACTGGCTAGGTTTTTATGTCATCATTTGGGTTTTGGGTGGCGTTGTTATGTTCAGCACCATCAACTTTTTCCAGACCCTCCCGGCTACCCAGCTTCTGGCAACCATTGGCATGTGGGCATTAGCCAGCTCTGTATCGCTGGCTGGAGCCATTACGTTTACCAGTATCGGTGTACGCGAGGTCTCCTTGACGCTGTTGCTAACACAATTAATGCCATTACCTGTAGCTATCATCACCATTATCGCTATTCGGCTGCTTTGGTTGGCTGGAGAGTTAATAACGGCCGTTATTTCCCTAAAATTGACCCCTACTCCCCCTTTTTAACCCATATGGAGTATTGATAAACCAGCCTTTTACCCCTTATACTGGCCTCAACTTGGTCAAAACAAACTGTTTAGGAGAGTTTACATGAAAAAATTTATTGTTCTTTTTACCGTAATCGTATCAGCCTTGGTGCTGATGGTTGCTACCGCTGCTGCCCAACCCACCACCTACGACTCTGGCTTTCAAGTCCAGAACCTGGGTGATGGTGCTGCCACGGTCAACATTACTTTCTACAATCAAGATGGTAGTGTAGAAGCTCAGGTAGATGATAGCATCGCGCTGAATGGTTCCAAAACCTATTTCCCGCTGCCGGGTGGTGTTTCCAGCGGTTTTGATGGTTCCGTTGTTATCTCCTCCGACCAGCCCGTGGCGGCAATCACCAACGTTCTGGGTGATGGCTTTGACTATGGCGCAAGCTACGGCGGTTTTGATGGTGGTGCCGGATCCGTAAACCTGCCCCTCATCATGCGTAACAACGGTGGTTTTAGCACCTGGTTCAACGTTCAGAACACTGGCGCTAGTGCAACCAGCGTAACCGTTTCCTACGCCAATAGCAGCTGCACCGAAACTGCCAGCATTCAGCCCGGTGCTGCCGCAACCTTTGATCAATCTACCAACACCTGCCTTGGCAGCACCTATGTCGGTGCCGCAACGGTTGCTGCTGCTGCTGGCGGCGAGGTTGTTGCCACCGTTATTGAAACAGGTAAAGACACCCTGTTTGCCTACAATGGTTTCACTGTTGGTTCCAGCAGTGTGGTGATGCCACTGGTTCAAGCTAACAACTCAGGTTACCACACTGGTGTTCAGGTTCAGAACACGGGTAACACCTCCACAAATGTTACCTTGACCTACACCCCGGCAGCTGGTGCACCCGGTACCACTTGTACCGAAACAAAAAGCATTGGCGCTGGCGCTTCCGAAACCTTCTTCCTCTATGCTCTGTCCTTAAACGGAGCGGCCGGCACCAATAACTGTACCAAAGGCCAAGCCTTTGTTGGTTCCGCTGCTGTAACCGCAAACTCTGCGAGCATGGATTTGGTTGCCATTGTTAACCAGACCAATTTCAAGAACTACGGTAGTGCTTATAACGGTTTTGACCCCAATACTGCCACTGATTCTCTGGTTATGCCGCTCATTATGGATCGCAATAGTGGTTTCTTCACCGGCTTCAATATCATGAACGTTGGGTCTTCAGCCACAGTTACTTGTACCTTCTCCAATTCAAGCCGCACCTACAGTGCTGCTTTAGGAACGAATGCAGCCGGTAACGATGTCCAGAATGGCAAGATTGCCGACAAGTATGTTGGTAGCGCAAGCTGCTCCGCTCCTGGTGGTGCAATCATCGCCGTGGTGAACGAATTGGGTGCATCCAGCTCTTCTGACCTCCTCTTCACCTACGAAGCATTCAACAACTAAGACCAGGTTTTGCCATATGATGGCATAGATAGCGAGAGCCACCGCAGGGTGGCTCTCGTTGTGTTTACCGACCATGATGATTCATAAAACTTCGATTTTCCAATTTTTTGCACTATTTTCCCTTGTTCTGATACTGGCAGCGTGTGGTGGCGGGAACACATCATCGGCTTTACCTACCCCAATCCCTGAAACAAATGCCCCTGCCAATAGTGAGCCGGAAAGCATTGTGGCTCCTGATCCGGGTGATAATAACAGCGATGCTAATGGTTATCCGGCTCCTGAGACAGACCAATCAATCGTTCCGTACCCTGGCTCAGAATATGAAACGCTACAAGCCGAACCGCCAAACCCGGAACGGGAATTGCCTGCCGCAGGAGCAGATGTTGGGGTTGTTGGTGGGGTTCTCATTCGTGAGTTGACTGATCAAGGGTTCATGCCACTTAATCCGCAAAAATTGTTGCTGGGTGAAATTGTCCATACCGCTTCTGATGAGCCTGCTTATGTCAGTGTAGATGACCAAACATCGCCACAGGCTGAATTGTTCCCGACCGGCGTTTTCATTTTCCGAAACGTGGCTCCTGGAACATATGGTTTGGTAGTTGATCTAGGCTTCACTCAATTTTTGGTGAATCAACCGGATGGATCTCAATTCCTGTTTACGGTTGAGCCGGGTCAAGCCTTAGACCTGGGGCAAGTTATTACCCAAACAACAAATTAGTCAGGTTTTCCCCTGAGGATAACGATGCTATAATTGTGATTTTTGGCACATAGTCTGCTAAAAGCAACATTAACTTTACGAGAAAGCGTCCGCGTAGCCAAGCTAACGGACGCTTTTTTTATGGATTAGGAGTAATACCATTGTTAGCAACAAAACAAACGACCTTGATTGAACCATATGGAGGGAAGCTGGTAAATTTGCTGGTTGACCCGGAAGAAAAAGCGGAGTTAACGCACTATGCCAACAAGCTGCCGGCCGTCCGACTAACAGAGCGTGAGGTATGTGACCTGGAGATGCTGGCGGTTGGCGCGTTTTCGCCGCTGGATCGGTTTATGGGGCAGGCGGATCATCGGCGAGTGCTAAACGAGATGCGGTTGAGCAGCGGGCATTTGTTCCCGCTGCCGGTGACGCTTTCGGTAGAGACAGAAACGGCCGTTTCCCTCAACCAGCAAATCGCCCTCCGTTCACCGCAAAACGACCTGCTCGCCATCATGACCGTCGAAGAAATCTACCCCTGGGATTTGGCCGAAGTAGCGCAAAAAGCATTTGGCTCCCAGGATTTACGCCACCCACTAGTGGCTGAAATGTACCGCTGGGGCAGATACCACATTTCTGGCCCGATGCAGGTTTTGCAATTGCCAGCCCACTATGATTTCAAAAACCTGCGCCTGACCCCCGCCGAAACCCGCGCCCAGCTTGAATCGTTTGGTCACCAAAACGTCGTTGCCTTCCAAACTCGCAACCCACTGCACCGCGTTCACGAAGAGCTTACCAAGCGGGCTGTGGAGGAAAAAGACGGCGTGCTGTTGCTTCACCCCGTTGTTGGCATGACCCGCCCCGGCGACGTAGATTACTTCACCCGCGTTCGCACCTATCGCACCTTGGTGCAAAATTATTATGCGCCAGACCGGGTGCTGCTGTCGCTGCTGCCGCTGGCAATGCGGATGGCAGGCCCCCGCGAGGCAGTGTGGCACGCGCTGATTCGCCGCAACTATGGGGCAAACCATCTGATTGTGGGGCGCGACCATGCTGGCCCTGGCAATGATTCCACCGGCAAGCCGTTTTATGGGCCGTATGATGCCCAGGAGATGGTGGAGGCGCACAGTGAGGAGTTGGGAGTAACGGCCGTTCCTTTCCAAATGCTCGTCTACCTTCCCGAAGAAGACCGGTACGAAGAGGTAGACAAAATTACCCCACAGACCAAAACAGCCTCCATTTCTGGTACCCAGGTGCGCGAAGAGTTCTTGCACAAAGGCCAAACGCTTCCCGCCTGGTTCACCCGCCCCGAAGTGGCGCAAATTCTGGCCGAAACCTACCCGCCGCGCCATCAGCAGGGGGTTTGCATTTGGCTTACCGGGCTGCACAATGCCGGCAAATCTACCACTGCCTCAGTGCTAACTACTTTACTGCAAGAACACGGCCGGCAGGTTACGCTTCTGGACGGTGACGTGATGCGTACCAATGTCTCCGAGGGGCTGGGCTTTACCAAAGCCGACCGGGATGACCATGTGCGGCGTATGGGCTTTATTGCGGCAGAGATTGTGCGCCACGGCGGGATTGCCGTTTGCGCGGCCGTTAGCCCCTATCGCGCCACACGCAACGATGTGCGCAACAGTGTCGGGCAGGAGCATTACGTTGAGGTGTTTGTGGATACGCCGCTGGCTGTGTGTGAACAACGGGATACCAAAGGGCTGTATGCGCGGGCGCGTAATGGGGAGTTGACCAACTTCACGGGGATTGATGCCCCCTATGAACCGCCTCAGCACCCGGAGCTACGCATTGATACGATGGAACAAACGGCTGAAGAAAATGCCCATCGGGTAATTGCTCATTTGATTGGCAAGGGGTTTGTGCGGGTGGAAACGGCCGTTTAACCCACCATTCCCGACGAAACAGCCTGCCGGAAAACTTCACGCAAAGCCGCCAAGACGCAAAAGAAAACGATACATCTTGGCGGCTTTGCGCCTTTGCGTGATCTCTAAATTTCCGTTTCCCTGCTTTCGGGAAGTGGGGCAATCTGCTATAATCGCAAAATAAACAGATCTATAACAAGTAGTGCTGATTCACAAGACGGTGCAGAACATTGAGCGAAACCAAAAATAATTTTGACCGGCTAAACCAACAGCTTGATGATTTAGGAGCCATTATCAACAAAAAAGGCGCAGTTCCGGCTAGCGAAAGTGCCGAAATGGCTCGAACGCTCATTTACGCTCGGCGCTCGCTCGAAGATTTGCGGCGCGGCATTGAAGCCCAAGAAAAAGAGCGCAACCAACTCCGAGCCTTGCAAGAAGTCGGGGCTATCATCAACTCCTCCCTTGATCTCACCCGTGTTCTCAGCAGAGTCATGGATGCCATTATCGGCATTACCAAGGCAGAACGCGCCATTCTGCTGCTGCTCAACGAAGCCAACGGCGAATTGGAGGTGCAGGTCGCTCGCAACATGGATCGGGAGACGATTGAGCGCTCCGCCTCCTTTGAAATCAGCCGCAGCATTGTCCGCAGCGTTTGGCAGTCAGGCGACCCAGTGGTGACGATGAACGCCCAGGAAGATGCCCGTTTTTCCGCCCAGGAAAGCATCATCAGCTACAACCTGCGCTCCATTCTTTGCGTCCCCCTCAAGCTCAAAGAAAGCTCCATTGGCGTCATTTATGCCGACAACCGCGTCGCCGCCGGGCTGTTTAGCGACACCGACCGCGACCTGCTGGCCGCTTTTGCCAACCAAGCGGCCGTTGCCATTGAAAACGCCCGTCTTTTCCGTCAAATCCGCAACCACCTGGCTGAAATTACCGAGATGAAAACGCTGATGGACAACGTGTTTGAGTCCATTGCCAGCGGGGTCATCACCATTGACGAAGCCGACCGCATTGCCCTGTACAACCGTGCTGCCGAGCAAATTTTGGGTGTCCCCGCCAGTTCGGTGGTGCATCAGGTGTATGCCCAGGCACTGGATGCGCTCAGTTTGCCGGTCGAAAACGTTATCCATGATGTGAAGCGCAACGGCGGCATCCACAATCTGGAGATGGATGTGGCTGTGCAGCAGCGACCTGGTACCACCACGCTTAACATGACGTTTTCGCCACTGCTGAACACCAGCCAGGAATCTACGCGGGGCGTGGCGATGGTGCTGGATGACATTTCTGAAAAAAAGCGTTTGGAAAGCGTGCGCCGCTATTTGCCGCCTGCCCTGGTGGACAAGGTGCGCGATATTGATGCCGCTCAACGCCCTCAGCGTCGCACCATCACCGTGCTGTTTGCCGATATTCGTGGTTTTAGCACCTATAGCGAAAACTTTGACCCACGCCAGCTTATTCAGGTGTTGAACGGATATTTTACCGAAGCTGTGCAGGCGATTACCTTTTATCAGGGGTTGACCGACAAGTTCACCGGGGATGCGGTGATGGCTCTGTTTAACACACCGCTGAATCCGCAGGCAGACCACGTGGAGCGGGCAGTGCGGACGGCGTTGATGATGGGGGCAAATTTGATGGCGCACCGGCAGCGGCTGCCGGCCGCCGAGCAGCTTCACTTTGGGGTGGGGATTCACACGGGGGAAGCGGTTGTGGGAAACGTGGGGAGCGATTTGCGGAAAGATTATTCGGCGATTGGCGATGCCGTCAATTTGGCAAAGCGACTGCAGGAAACGGCTCAGCCAGACCAGATCATCATTAGCCAGGATGTTTATACACACGTGTCAGGGTTTGTTGATGTGCGGGCGCTTCCGCTTGTACAGGTAAAAGGCCGCCAGGCGTTTGAGCAAACGTTTGAGCTGCTTGGTGCCAAATAGGTTCCCAATTTTATATGGAGGCTATCAAATGTATCGTTTTATGCAGCGCCGTGTTGGGGTAACAACGGCCGTTTTTGCCTTGCTTACCACTCTTATTTCTCTCACCCTTGCCGCGCCAGCCAGTTGGCAGCAATCACCCGAAACCCTCATCAACCAACTTAGCCAGGCCAGCGGCGGCCAGTTACGTGTTTCCTACCACGATGAAACGGGGAAGGTGCGCTTTTTAGGTACTACACCTGACCACGCCATTGCCCAGACGTTTCCCAATGCAGCCGACGTGTCGCCCGAAATGGCGGCTCGCGCCTTTGTACAAAGCTATGGCTCGCTCTTTGGGCTGCAAAACGGCCAGGATGAGCTGGTGGTGATGAAGGGTCAGACGGAGGAAAACGGCCGTTCTTTCACCCGTTTCCAGCAGGTTTATCAAGGTATTCCCGTCATTGGAGCGGAGCTAATTGTGCAGACTGACGCCCAGCACGGGGTTTTGTCGGCCAACGGCGAGATTTTGCCGGAACTGGCATTAGAGACGGCGGCGGCGATTGGGGAAGGGGATGCGGTGGAAACGGCCGTTGCCAAAGTCAGCAAAGATTACGCCGTTGACCCCAACACCCTCTCCACCACCCAGCCCGAACTGTGGGTCTACGACCCCACCATTCTCGGCGGCCCCGGCTTGCCCCTCAGCCGCCTCGTCTGGCGCATGGATGTCACCAGCCTCACCCTTGACCCCATCCGCGAACTCATGCTCATTGATGCCCAAACTGGTGCCATCGCCCTCCACTTCAACCAAGTCCCCCACGCCCGCAACCGCATCAACTATGACAACAACAACAACCCATCCATCGGTTTGCCCGGCAATCTTGTCCGTAAAGAAGGTGAGGGGCCAACCGGCATTACCGACGTTGACCGCGCCTATGATTATGCCGGCCATACATACAACTTCTTTGCCAACGAACACGGCCGCGACAGCCTGGACGGCAACGGCATGACCCTCATCTCCACCACCCGCTACTGCCCCAGTGCCGCCAGTTGCCCCTATGCCAACGCCTTTTGGAACGGCACGCAAATGGTCTATGGCAACGGCTTCTCTGCTGCCGATGACGTGGTTGCCCATGAACTTACCCACGGCTTTACCGAACACACCTCCAACCTCTTCTACTGGTTCCAGTCGGGTGCCATCAACGAATCCTTGTCCGATGTATGGGGCGAATTTGTAGACCAAACCAATGGCGCAGGTAGCGATGGCAACAATGTGCGCTGGCTGATGGGTGAAGATGTACCTGGTTTTGGTGCCATCCGCGACATGAAAAACCCGCCTGCCTTCGACAACCCAGATCGGATGCGCTCGCCTATTTATGTTTGCGAGCAAACGCAGCTTAACGCTCCCACACACGACAATGGCGGCGTTCATTCAAACAGCGGGGTTAACAACAAGGCCGTCTTTTTGATGGTTGACGGTGGCACCTTCAACGGCAAAACTGTCACCGGACTAGGCATTTCCCGCGTGGCCGACCTTTACTACGAAGCCCAAACCCATTTGCTCACCTCAGCGGCCGATTATGCCGACCTCTACGACGCGCTGATTCAGGCCAGCATCAACCTCGGCTTTACCAACAGCCAGAAGCAGTCGATGCAAAACGCGCTTGACGCTGTGGAGATGAACCAAAACCCGGTTAACTGCGCCGCCACGGAAGCACCTGTTTGTGGGGCTGGGCAGATAGCTGTTAACTTGTTTGAAGATAAATTTGAGGCTGGTTTTGCTAATTGGCAATCCAACGGCACGGCCTTATGGAAGGAAGCGAGTTTTTATGCCACCAGCGGCAAAAACCATTTGTGGGGTGAAGATATAAATGGCAGTTCCGACGGCCGTATTTCCCTCAACAAAAACATCGCCATCACCAACAACACCTTCCTGCGCTTTGACCACGCCTATGGCTTTGAATCCAACAGTGCTGGCTCAACCTTCTTTGATGGTGGCGTGGTGGAATACAGCACCAACAGCGGCAGCTCCTGGAATGATGCTGGCTCGCTATTCACGCACAATGGGTACAATGGCACGCTGGATACAGGAACTAATCCGTTAGGTGGCCGTTCGGCTTTTGTAGCCGACAGTTCTGGCTACCTTTCCAGCCGCCTCAACCTCAGCTCGCTGGCCGGGCAAAACGTCCGTTTCCGCTTCCGCATTGGCAGCGACAGCAACGTGGGCGACTATGGCTGGTTTGTTGACAATGTGCGTGTCTACACCTGTACCACCAGTGGCGGCCCCAAGGATGAATTTAACTACCTGCCCATCATCAGCAAAGCTCCTTTGCCGCCTACCCCAACCCCTAACCCTGTCGGAACCTTACGGATTGTCAACAATACGGGCGGGTCGCTGCGGCTGGATGTGAATGCCCTTGGATCACACACCTTCCCCGTTGGCACATCCGATTGGACAAATCTTCCGGCCGGCAGCTACAGCGGGACGTTAAAATCTCTTGGCGGCCCTTGCTCTGGCGCATCAATAAGCGTTCAGTTCACCATTCAGGTTAACACCATTACGCAAGACACCTTTAACTGTACCTTACTTCAAGAACCAATGCTGCAAGGCATCATGCCATAGTTGACTCGTAGCCGAGGATTCCAATCCGCGCTTTTCGACCTGGCCAAAGAGCGCGGATTGGAATCCTCGGCTACTTTTGTGATGAAGGGGGGACAAACGGCCGTTTACCAATCGTCCAACAAACGCCCAAAACCCAACCACGCACATATGGTATAATAGCCTCCTATGAACCTACGCTACCTGGCCGAAGAAGGCGCACTCATCCAGCAAGAGCTAGGCTTTGTTATCCTACTCTCCATCGCCGCCCTCGTCGCCATTTTTGTGCGCCGCATTCGCCTCCCCTACACCGTTGCCCTGGTACTAGTCGGGCTGCTCCTCTCCCTTTTCCCCAACCTCATCGAATTTGAAATTAGCAGCGAGCTAATTTTGGCACTGCTGGTGCCGCCGCTGCTCTTTGAAGCCACCCTGCACCTGCCGTGGGACAGACTGCGGCGCGATCTGCTGCCAGTGCTGCTGCTGGCACTGGCGGGCACGCTCATCGGCACCTTCATTGTTGGCGGCATGGTGCAGCAAATTCTCAACATCCCCTGGGCGGCCGCCATCGCCTTTGGCGCACTCATCTCCGCCACCGACCCCGTGGCCGTCATCGCCTTTTTCCGCAGCCTGGGGGTGAGCAAGCGGCTAACCATTTTGGTGGAAGGCGAAAGTTTGTTTAACGACGGCGTTGCTATTGTCATTTTTAACATCGCCGTAGCGGCCAGTGCCAATGGGACCACAACCCATTTTTCCCTTGGCGAAGCCCTGCTGGAATTTATCATTGTGGCGTTTGGCGGACTGGCGGTGGGGCTGATTTTGGGCTACATCGTCTCCAGCATCATCCTCAAAAATGTAGATGATCACCTGATTGAAACGGCCACGACAGTTGCCCTGGCGTTTGGCTCTTTTTTGATGGCCGAAGCATTTGGCGAGATGGTTGGCGTGCCGGGGCTGCACCTCAGCGGCATTTTAGCGGTGGTAGCGGCGGGGCTGATGGTGGGCAATATCGGCTCACACAACACATCGCCTACCACTAAAATCACGCTCAACAACTTTTGGGAGTTCTTGACCTTTGTCGTCAACTCGCTGGTCTTTTTGCTGATCGGGATTCGCATTGCTTTCCGCCAGCTTACGCCCAATCTGGTGCCGATTTTGGTGGCCGTCCTGGCAATTTTGGTGAGCCGAGCGATTATTGTCTATGCGTTGGGGTGGTTTAACGGCCGTTTACAACCCCGCAACCACATCCCCATCAGCTACCGCCACGTCATGTTCTGGGGCGGGCTGCGCGGTGCCATCAGCCTGGCACTAGCCCTGACCCTCACCGACACCTTCAGCCCCGAACTCGCCAACGAACTTCAGGTGATGACCTTTGGCGTGGTGCTGTTTACCCTGCTCGTGCAGGGGTTAAGCATCGAGCAGCTCATCAAACGGCTGAGGCTGGTCAAAAAGTCGCCGCAGCAGGTGGAGCAGCAGCGGCAGCAGACATTGCTCTACACCAAACAAGCGGGTAAAACAGAGCTGGCGCGGTTGCGGCAGGAAGGCATTTTGTCGCCCGAAATTTGGGAAGCGATGGATGCCGTCTATGATGCCGACATTGTGCGCCACAAGGCCGATTTAAGCACCCATCTACAGCAGTTTCCCGAACTGGAGCAAGAGATGTATTTGCAGGCGCGGCTGGACATGCTGCGGACAGAAAAAAGTGCCCTGGCCGATGCCGCGCAGCGGGGGCTGGTGGGCGAAGAGGTGCAGCACGCCCTGGCGCGGCAGCTAAATGATCAGGTAGCGGCGTTGGAGTTGATTCAGGCAAACCGGGGGTTAGGCGATGAGACAGAGTAAGAAAACCTGTGTTTGTTGGAGCTTGTCCGCGTCCCACCCTTTCTGGGGGAACCATGCGTAACCTGGTGTGTGCCACGCGGGGTGGCGAGGGCAGCCGGGCGGCACAGTTGGCGGCCATTGCTCAGGCCAAGGCGGAGAATGCTGCGCTGACGTTTTTGTATGTGGTTGACCCGCACAGCCTGCGTGGGGTGGATGATTCGCTGGAAACGGCCGTTTCTGCCGAACTCCACTGGATGGGCCAAACCCTGCTGCGAATTGCCCAAAACCGCGCCCACGCCGCTGGACTCAGCACCGAAATCAGCCTGCGCCACGGCCGTACCACCGACCAAATCTGCCAATTCCTGCAAGACACCCACGCCGATTTGCTGATATTAGGCACCCCCCGTGGCACCACGGCCAACGTCTTTGGTGATGATGCCATCGAACAGTTCGCCACTGCCGTAGAACAACAAACCAACGTACCTGTTAAGCTCATCCACCCCGATTCCGTCGCCCAACGCTCAAGTTCCCATTAACCAACCATTCTTGTAGAAGTAATTATGATTGAAACAGCAACTGACTCCCTGCAAGGCATTACCAACGTTTCGCCGGAAACGATTACTAAACTTGCCAGCACCATCCTCATTCTCGTTGCCCTCTGGCTGCTCCAAACCCTGGCTGTCCGCTTTATCAACCGCCAAACACAAAGCGCACGCACGCTCTACAGTTGGCGCAAGGCAACCCAGTACATCATTGTCACTCTCGGCATCTTTCTGGTCGGGCGCACTTGGCTGGTGGGTATGCAATCGGTCGTCACGTATCTGGGCTTGCTGTCGGCCGGCATCGCCATTGCCCTGCAAGACCTGGTAATTAACCTGGCGGGCTGGGGATTTATTATGTGGGTACGGCCGTTTGCCGTTGGCGACCGCATCCAAATTGGCGATGATTCCGGCGATGTCATAGACATTCGGCTCTTCCAATTCAGCATGCTGGAAATTGGTAAGCGGATTGAGGCCGAACAAACCACCGGGCGCATTTTGCACCTGCCCAACGGCATCGTTTTCAAGGAAGTATTTGCCAACTACAGCCAGGGCTTCCCCTACATCTGGAACGAAATGCCTATTTTGGTAACATATGAAAGTGACTGGCAAAAAGCCAAGAACATTTTGCAAGAGATCATCAGCCACCATGCCCCCGATGTCAGCGAAGATATGAAAAAACACGCCCGTCGTATTACCAACCGCTTTGTCATTTCCTATGGCACCACCTCCCCCATCGTCTATACCCAAATTGCCTCCAGCGGCGTGCTGCTTACCATGCGCTATCTGGTGGCACCCCGGCAGCGGCGCAACAGCGAAAACGCCATTTATGAAGAGATTTTGCGGGAATTTGCCAACCACTGGGATATTGATTTTGCCTACGAAACAACCCGCGAATTTGACCATTACCGTGAAGGTAAAAAACCACCCAAACCACAAACCGGCAGTAGCCAACCGGGTAAATCGTCATGATTGCCAATTTTCTGACCCATTTTGCCGCGCTGCCCCTTTTTTGGCAGCGACTGGGGCAAATTCTGCTGTTCTATCTGGTAGCCTGGCTGCTGCACCGGCTTGGTTATCATTTCGCCAAACGGCTGCTCTATCTTGACCGCTTTTCGCGCAAGCGGGAACGGCTGCGGGCGGAACGACTAAAAACGCTGCAAGGGCTGTTATCAAGCGCGTTTAGCTTTCTGGTTTTTTTGGTAGCAACGCTGTTTGCCCTGTCGCTGTTTATTGCCTCGGATACGCTGGTGTGGATGATTGGGTTGTTTAGCGCGGCGTTTGGGCTGGGTTTACGGCCGTTAATCAGCGACTACCTCACCGGCATCAGCTTTATCTTTGAAGACACCTTTGATGTCGGCGAAAAAGTCGAAATGCCTGGTATTGATGTGCAAGGGGTCATCGAAGCCGTTAACCTGCGCACCACCGTGGTGCGTGGTACCAGCGGGGAACAATACATCGTCCCCAATGGCGAAGTGCGCGTGGTGCGAAATTTCAGCCGAGGCCGCTTCTCCATTGCCAATGTTACCCTGAAGATCCCCAGTCAGCACCTCAACAAGGTGATTTATATTTTGGAGCAATTAAGTCAAGAAGCCGTCATGCTGCTGCCCAATCTGCTGGAACCGTGGCACATCATTACAGAAACAGGCACAATGGGGCAAAATGTGGAGCTGACGCTAACGGCCAAAGCCCGCTACGGCCACGCTGCGGAAATGCGCCCCCGCTTGCTGGGGCTGGTGCAAGAACGACTGACCAATGAGGGCGTAGAGTTGGCGGCATAGTCAATTGAGAGTGGGGAATGGAGAATGGAGAATTGGGAATGGATATGCAGCTAAATAATGAACAACAGGCGATGCTGGCGGGAGAACGGGGGCTGGCAAAGCAAATGGCAATGCGGCTGCTGCTGGATATGGCGGCGGCGGCAGGGGCAACCGAGCTTGTACCCATCAAAAGCGCTCATCTGTCGGGGGTGTCGCCCTTGACGGGGGGGCTGGGGCTGCGGCTGTTTTTGGCGCGGCTGGGCAGCGAAGAAGGGGTCAGCATGGCGGTGCCAACAACGCTTAATTCGGCCGGCTGTGACGAAGCACAGTTTGATGAGATGCGGATTGTCGCCCCCGATTTTTTGCAGCATAACCACGAAATTGTGGCTCTTTATACCAAATTAGGTGTGGAACCCACGCAGTCTTGTATTCCCTATGAGTGGGAGGGGGTGATTGTTGAGGGTGAGGCGGCCTGGGCAGAATCAAATGCTATTTGCTTTGGCAACTCCTACACCGGGCTGATTACCAACCGCGAATCGGGACTGTCGGCGTTGGCGTGTGCGCTGACGGGGTATTCGCCCAAATATGGGCTGCTGCACGAGGCAGCACGCCGCCCCAACCTGGATGTGCATGTAACCGCTATGCTGAGTGATCCAACTGATTTTTCGCTTTTGGGGGATTGGATTGGGATGCAGCGGCAGCCGCACTGGCGCACGCCGTATGGCCCCATTCCGGTGATTCGCGGGCTGCCGGCCGACCTGACCCACGAACAAAAGAAAGCCCTCACCGCCGCCGCCGCCAACTATGGCTGTCCGCTGCTCTACATTGAAGGGGTGGTTCCCATTCCCGACGACGCTGATTTTCAGGCGACGTTGACGTTTAGCGCGGCGGAATTGGCGAAGCGGTATGAGGATTTGCGACCACAAACGGCCGTTTCTCTCATCGTCATCGGCTGCCCCCAGGCATCCGTGGGTGAACTGCGAGCCGTTGCAGCTGCGTTGGCGGGCAAAACCGTCGCCCCCACTGCCCCGCCGCTGTGGGTCTTCACCTCTTCCGCCAACAAAGCCATTGCTGAAAAAACCGGGCTGGCTGACCAGATCCGCCGCAGCGGAGCGCTGCTGCTGGAAAACACCTGCCCCGAAGTGGTACCTTACGACCCAAGCTGGGTCAAGCACGTCCTCACCAACTCGATGAAAGCCGAGCATTACATCAAGTCAGGGCTAAACGGCATCCCCACCTCTGTCATGCCACTGGCCGACTGCGTGGGGCTGGCAACGGGGGCATGGGGAATTGACGAAACACGCCCAACAGCAGCCGGAATCGCAAAAAAGGCTGCTCCCGCAAAAAAGGCCACCACGGTCAGCCATAAGCCCCAGGCCGCTGGCATCTTTGTCGCCAGCGGCCACGGGCTGCCGTCGCAAGGGGATTTTACGGTAACGGGTGAGGCGTTTGTCACTGGCACACCGATTACGCTGCTGGGGTTTGTGAACCGGGAAACGGCCGTTATTGAGGAACCAGGCCACCCCGCCAACGGCCAAAGCATGGCCGGTAAAATTGCCATTTTCCCCAAGGGCAGTGGCTCCACCGTCGCCCCCTACGTGCTGCTGGAGCTGTTTTACCGGGGCAACGCCCCGCTTGCCATTGCCAACACTGAAATTGACCAGCAAAGCGCCCCCGCCTGCTCACTGGAAAACATCCCCTATGCCTACGGCTTTGACCACGACATCATTGCCAACATCAACGCCGGGGATTTGGTAGAGCTAAAGCGGCGCGGCGATATGGTGACGCTGCGGGTGGTAGAACGGCGGTAAGGCGTTAGCCGGCCGAATCGTCCACAATCTCGCCATCGGTCAGCGTAATCGTCCGGCTGACCCGCTCCGCCAAATCGCGGTCATGGGTCACCATAAAAATCGTCTTGCCCTGCGCCACCAGCCGCTGAAACAGCGAAAACACGTTTTGTGCTGTCGTCTGATCCAAATTGCCCGTTGGTTCATCGGCCACAATGATGGGTGGGTCGTTTGCCAGCGAACGGGCAATGGCAACCCGCTGCTGCTGCCCGCCCGAAATTTCGCTGGGCAGCTTAAACGCATGTTCCGCAATCTCAACCTCGTCCAGCAAATGCAGTGCCCGCTCCTTCCACTCCCGCTGCCCGCTGTACATCCCGGCAAAATCCATTGGCAGCATGACATTTTCAATGTTGGTGAGCATGGGCAGCAGTTGGAAAAATTGAAAGACGACGCCCACATTGCGCCCGCGCCACTCGGCCATTGCCCCTTCGCTCAAATGGTGTATGGGCTTGCCATTAACAACAACCTCGCCCGACGTAGGGCGGTCAATGCCGGTAATCATGTTCACCAGCGTCGTCTTGCCGCTGCCTGATTTGCCGTTGACGGCCACAAACTCACCGCGATTAACGGTTAAATTGATGTTTTTGAGCGCCCAAAAGTCACCGGCGGGCGTTTCATACGCTTTGGTCACATTTCGCAATTCGATGAGGGAGCCGCTGGAAAAACGGCCGTTTTCCCCCGCCGCCTTCTCTTTCACAAAAAAACCTTTCAACATACCTACACTCCTGCTGCCTGGGGCAGCGTTAGCTCACCACGCAAATTTTGCTGCATCTGCTGCCGCACCCATGCTGCATCATCACCCACACTCAGCAAATAAGCCAGCTTGGTCAACGCCGCCTCAGCCGTCATATCATAACCACTAATCACTCCTGCCTGCGCCAGTGCCGCTCCATTGGCATATTTATGCAAATTCACCGTGCCACGCAAACATTGGGTGCAGTTGACAATGACAACCCCTCGCGCTGCTGCTTCAGCCAGCGTTACCAATAGCTCCGGGTTGTGCGTTGGCGCATTGCCCGCCCCATAAGTCTCCAACACCAGCCCCCGCAGCGGCGGCTGGAGCATATTGTGCAGCACATCGGCGGAAATACCAGGGAAAAGCCGTAGCGATCCCACATGAGGCTGGGCTATGGCTTGAAATTTTAGCGCACTTTGGCGAGGGTGGGGAATATCGTTGAGCAAACGCTTGTTAAACAGCACTTCAATGCCAACAGTCGCAAGGGGTGCTTCGTTAGGTGAGTCAAACGCATCGAATCCATCGGCATTGACTTTCACCGCACGGCAGCCCCGCAAAAGACGGCCGTTAAAATACAAACACACCTCCGGCACCGTCATCGGGTTTGCTGCCAACAGCAGCGAGGTAATCAAATTTTCCTGTGCATCATTCCGCAATTCACATAGCGGAATTTGCGAACCCGTCACAATGACCGGCTTCCCCAACCCTTCCAGCATAAACGCCAGCGCCGAGGCCGTATACGCCATCGTATCGGTACCGTGCAGCACCACAAACCCGTCATACGCCCCATAACTGGCGCATATGTCAGCAGCAATAGTTGACCAGTCGCGGGGTGCCATATCGGAAGAATCGAGCAACGGCCGATATTGGTGAATGGTGTAGCGCGGCAAACCGGAGTGCTGAAACAGCGGATTGGCTGCCATCTGCATTTGCAAATAGTCGGCCATCGGATGGTAACTACCATCCACCTTTTTCATCCCAATCGTGCCACCCGTATAAGCAATATAGACATTACGTTCTGTCATATGCCTATTATTTCACGATTCAAGCCGGAGACAAAACAGGTTGAGGGGGAATATGCGGTGCTTGGGCGTTTACAAAATAAGCGGGTAGAAAAACGGCAGACCTTTTCATGTCATTCCGAGGTCCTCCGAGGAATCTTTCTGCTTCTCTGAGGGGAAAGATTCCTCGCTCCGAAGACTCCGCTCGGAATGACATTTGCCCGATTAATTTGTTAATCCGCTACAACCGCATATAGTACCAGAACAAACGCGATACAATTGTCAGGCTGCTACAGGGGTTAGGTCGCGGCTTTGCTTCACTGGCAGCAGCACATGAAATTCACTTCCCGGCAATTTCTTTTCATCATAACCACGGCTTTCTACCCAAATCTTACCCTGGTGCGCCTCGACAATGCCCCGCGCAATGGGCAGCCCCAAACCAGGCCCGCCCCCTTTAAACTTAGTCTGCCCCGTCGAATGGAATGTTACCTCACCTGTTTGATAGAACTTGGTAAAAATCAGGTCATGGTAAGCGGGGTCAATGCCAATGCCGCTGTCACGAATCACCAATTCCACCCGCTGCACGTAATTGCCCGTGCCATTGGCCGCCATTTGGGGCGTACCCCAAACGGTAATGATGCCGCCATCGGGCGTATATTTGATGGCGTTGCCAATGACATGGGAGAAAACCTTAACCAGGGCATCGGGGTCTGCTTCAAGGGCAGGCAGATCGCTCATGTCAAGCACATCAAGCTGTAGCTGCCGTTCGCGCAGCGGCACGCGCCACTCAGCCATCACCCGCTGCAAGATGTCAGGGATCGAGACGGGTTCAGGATACAGGTCAAGGGCGCGGTTATCAATCTTTGCCATGTCAACCATCGCATTGACAACTTTTTCCAGCCGCGCTTCGCCAGCCTGGATGTTTGTAACCATCTCGCGGTGAAAATCATTATTGGCAATGGCCTCATCACGCAGCAGCATTTGGCTATAGCCACGCAGCAAGGTTAGCGGCGTCCGCAGCTCGTGGGCGGCTACGCTGATAAAGTCGGACTTGGTGCGGTCAAGCTTTTCCAGTCGGTCTACAGCGTCGCGCAGGTCGGCCGTGCGGTGCTTGACTTGTTGTTCTAACTGCTGGTTGAAACGCGACAGTTTGTCATACAAATTGGCGTTGTGCAAGGCGGTGGAAGCCTGCTCGGCAAAGGCAGTCGCTAGCCGAATTTCCTCGTCGGTGTAGCTCTGTAGAGTGGCGCGGGCAAGGGACAAGATGCCCACGACTTCGTTGCCCCGCAGCAGCGGCACGCCCAGCCAGGCGCGGGTGGGGGCCATGTTGTCTACCTGATGCCAATCGGATCGCTGGGTTACGTCAGGGATGGCTAACGGCCGTTTATGCCGGTAAATCCAGCCATAGACCGAATTGTCTTCGCTAAGGTCAATCGGAATCCGCAGCGCATCTACATTGCCCGAATCAGGAAAACCCAAATCAGCCACAATCATCAACGCCCCATCAGTGTTCAGCAAAATGGCCGTGCGGTGGGATGAAACCACGTGGGATAAATTTTCCAACACCCGATCCAGCAGTTCCGTCCGATCCAGCGTGCCAGAAAGCGCCCGCCCCGTCATATACATCTTTTCTGTGAGCAGCCGAGTGGATTGTTCGCCCTGATATACATAGGCGTTGTAAACAGCCACCGCAATTTGGTCCGCCAGCATCTCCAAAAAGGGGATGTCGGCCACAGCGAAAGCGTTTGTCTGGTCGCTTTGCAGATCAAGCACACCCAGGCGCACGCCACTAATTTGCAGCGGCAGTGCCAGCTCGGCTTTTGCGCCAGCAATAACGTTAAGCGGGGCGTATTGCGACGGTTCATTGGTGTTGTTTAGCCACAGACAACGGCCGTTTTTTGCCACCGCCCCCACCAACGTCGCCTCATTTGCTTGCAGCTCAAATTTTTCATAGCACAGCAAAGCCCCCTCACGCCCCGTTCCAGCCCGAAGCTGCGCCTGATCGCCAACATCGTTGAGCAAAAAGACAGCTACAAAACGAAGTTGATACTTTTGCCGAATCAGCTCTACCACCTCATCCAGCAGCTCGCTCATGTTTAAAATGGCGGTGATCCGCTTGCCTAGCTCCATACTTGTTTCCAACTGCCGCGCCCGATGCACCAGCATTTCTTGCTGCGCCTGATCCTGAAAGCGTAGCCGCACAAAGCGAACCAACACCCGCTGCCGCAGGCGAAAAGTGATTCCAGCAACCACAAGCCCCATCAGCAGAGCCAGGGCATAATGTACCCACTCACTGGAAGCGGGCAATTGCAGGACGACCAGTAGCCATGCCAGCATATTGCCAACTTCAACCGCAAAAAACCAGCGGTCAGAGAGCAAAAACAAACCGGTTGCCATAATCACCAACAGGACGTTGGTGGTCTGGCGCGGCTCGTTGGTCAGGTAAAGATGGAGAAGGCTGTTGATGGAAAAAAGCGAGAGGATGCCCACGGCGACAGGATGGGCGAGGATAGCAGGGGGTTTCCAGTGGGCAAGGACAAAACGGAAGGCAAACAGCATAACGGCCGTTCCTGCCGCCATCGGAATCATGATACGCGCTATGTTTGGTGGCAGCAGCACCATATGTGCCACAGCCAGCAGGGTGAAAACCAGCGCACCGCCCAACGACACCAGCCGCAAGCTGTCGCGCACTTGTTTATCTAATGCCTGCTGTACCAGACGGGATTCTTCACTCATTTTTTTGTCTGGCAAAACGGCCGTTTCTGCTGGCCTTTCGACCATAGGCGTCATTATGACTGATTCCAACTTCGCACCTTGCACAACCTAATGATTCTTTCAACATTCCCATACATCCCCAGGCTCAATCAGTGGTCAACAACGAGCAGTCAGAACCACAAGCTAATGATAAGAAAGAAACGGCCGTTTTGTTGTGACAATGCCGTGAATATTGCCCACCACCATCTCCCATGCTACAATCATCCTAAACTTTCAAAAACTTCTGAAAGTTATGAACCTGGATAATTTTTTTGCCCAAAAGCGAGACTGACCAGTCGGTTTGCCAGATTGGGCAGTCCTGAAACGGTATGATCACCAATAACAAAAACCCGCAAAGCACCCGCGAGCGCATTCTTGATGCCGCTCTCAACATCTTTTCGCGCAAAGGGTACTACGACACCCGGCTCGATGAGATTGTAGACGAGTCAGCCACGTCCAAAGGTGCCATCTATTTCCACTTTCCCAACAAAGAGCAGCTTTTTTTGGCACTCGTTGACCAGTTTGCCGACCTGCTGGAGCGGCGCGTCAACGAAGCCATTGTGCAGGAAGAACAAGGTATCCAGCGCGTGCGCGTCGCCCTGGAAACCTGCCTCAACACTTTTGGTCGTTATCGTCGGCCAGCAAAAATTTTGCTGGTGCAGGCGGCCGGACTGGGCAACACCTTTGAGAAAAAGCGCAACGAGGTTAACGAACGCTTTGCCAACCTCATCGCCGTCAATTTGGAGGAGTCGGTAACGGTCGGCGACATTGCCCCGCTGGATGTGGAGGTCGTGGCTTTCGCCTGGATGGGGGCTATTTACGAAGTCATCATCCGCTGGGTTCACACTGGCGACCCCGAACCGGAACGAATTATGCAGACATTGCTGCCAATGTTGCTGCGGAGCGTGGGGTATGAACAATAAGCAATTAGAGATTGGAGATTGGAGATTGGAAAACGAGCAATCTCCAATCTCCAATCCCCAATCTCGTCTTATTAGCTACAGCCTGCCCAGCCCCGGCATCACTGCCGCCGATTTTTTGCACCGGGCGCAGGGGCATGAGCGGTTTTACTGGGAAGACGGGCGGGAGCAAATTACCTTTGCGGGCTTTGGCGTGGCAACGGAGCTGTTTGCCTGGGGCGAGAGCCGGTATGAATCCATTCAGCGGCAGGCGCAGGCACTGTTCCGCGACACGCTAGTGCTGAACGAGCAGGCACCGCTGTCCGCCCCGCGTCTGTTTGGCGGCTTTGCCTTTCGCTCCGATTTTGCCCCTGACAACACGTGGGCGGCGTTTCATCCAGCGCACTTTGTGCTGCCCCATTACCAACTGGTGCAGCAGGGGAGCGAATCGTGGCTCACCATCAACGCCCAACTGCCGCCCGATGAAGCCCCTGAATCCCTTATTCCGCAGCTACATGAAGCATTAACGGCGCGGTATGAGCTGCTGCTGGCAGAACCGGATCGTGTCAACCATATGCCTGCTCCCATAGCTGTCAACTACCCCATGTCGTTTGTGGCGTGGGAACAGATGATCAACGAGGCAACGACGCGCACGCGGACGACGGAGATGAGCAAGGTGGTGCTGTCCCGCGTCTGCGAAATTCGCTTTGGCGAACGGGTGAACGTAGATGGGGCGCTGGACTTTTTGGCGCAAAAGTATGCCAGCAGCTACCGCTTTTTGTTTGAGCCGCGCCCGGCTCATGCGTTTTATGGGGCCACGCCGGAGCTTTTGGTGCGGGTCAACGGCCGTTCCCTGACCACAATGGGCTTGGCTGGTTCGATTGCGCGGGGGAAAACGGCCGTTGACGATGCTGCCCTCGCCCAGGAAATGCTCAACAGCCCCAAAGACCGGCACGAACACGCCATCGTCGTAGACTCCATTCGCCGCCGCCTGGAACCCATTGCCAACTGTCTCGATATTCCCGACGTGCCTGGCGTGCTGCAACTCAGCAACATCCAGCACCTCTACACCCCCATTGCCGCCACGCTGCGGCAAGCAATCGGGGTGATGCCTCTCGTGGAAATTCTCCACCCCACCCCCGCCCTCGGCGGCTCGCCGCGCCACCTTGCCATGCAGTTTATTCAGGAAGCCGAACCGGTGACACGCGGCTGGTACGGTGCCCCCGTCGGCTGGATTGACCACAACCTCGATGGCGCCTTTGCCGTCGCCATCCGTTCGGCCGTGGCGCAGGAAAAGCGCGTTTGGCTCTACGCCGGGGCTGGCATCGTCAGCGACTCGATTCCGCAGAAGGAGTGGGATGAAACGGCGCTGAAATTCCGGCCGATGTTGGAAAGTCTGAGATTGGAGATTGGGGAATTGAGAATTGGGAATTGAGAATAAGGAGAGAGGTCGTGGTATGACAAAGGGTGATGATATTGAAGCACGATTGTTTGATTTTGCGGTGCAGATTGTGTATTTAACAGACAAAATGCCCCGTTCGCGGGCGGGAGATCACCTGGCAGGGCAGCTTTTACGAAGTGGCACCAGCCCTGCTGCCCATTATGCTGAGGCGCGGGGAGCCGAAAGCCTGAATGATTTTATTCACAAGCTCAAGCTGTGTGTCAAAGAACTCAACGAATCACGTATTTGGCTTAAAATTATTCTTGGCAGCAAAATGCCAGCTACGGGCAATTTGCCCAGCGTGTTTAGTGAATGTGACGAGCTATGTCGCATCATCCACGCCAGCATAAGAACTGCCAAAAACAAACAAAGGTCTCGTCAATGACACCAATTCCCAATTCCCAATTCCCAATTCCCAATTCCCAATCAGAGAATCCCAACATCACCTGGGCCGTCACCTTTGTCAATGAACTGGCGCGGGCGGGGTTAACGGCCGTTTGTATCGCCCCCGGATCCCGCTCCACCCCCCTGACCCTGGCCTTCGATGCCCACCCCGACATCCAGGTCTATTTGCACCTCGACGAACGGAGCGCTGCCTTTTTTGCCCTAGGGCTGGCCCTGGAAAGCGACCGCCCGGTGGCGCTGGTTTGCACGTCCGGCACGGCCACCGCCAACTTTTACCCGGCCGTCATCGAGGCCCACATGTCGCAGGTGCCGCTGCTGGTGCTGAGTACCGACCGGCCGCCGGAATTGCGCCACAGCGGGGCGAACCAGACGATTGACCAGGTGAAGATGTTTGGCAACCACGTGCTGTGGGCAGTGGACATGGATGTGCCGACGGCGGAGGCAACTGAGCTGGCGCTGCGGAATGTGAAAACAACGGCCGTTCGTGCCTATGCCACCGCCAACGGGCTGCGGAAGGGGCCGGTGCAGGTCAACTTCCCCTTTCGCAAGCCGCTGGAGCCGGGTGGGGAGCAGTTATCAGTAAACAGTTATCAGTTAGCAGTTGAAGCCCAGACAGTGATGGAGCGAGGGGAGGTGATGCCGTCGTCCAGGCAGATGAGCCAGTTGGTGGAGGTTGTGCGGCAGTATGAGCGGGGGCTGATTGTGTGTGGGCCGCGCTGCCCCGGCGGGGATTTTCCGGTAGCGGTGGCGCGGCTGGCGCGGGCCTGTGGCTACCCGCTGGTGGCGGATCCGCTGTCGGGGGTACGGTTTGGGCGGTGGCAGGAAGAAACGGCCGTTATTGCCAGCTACGAAAGCCAGCTTGTCCGCAACCGCAACCCGTGGGGGCATCCCGACGTGGTGATTCGGTTTGGGCAGGTGCCAACCTCCAAATGGCTCAATGACTATTTGGACAACGCCCACGCGGCGCACGTTATCCACGTGCGCGAAAACGGGGTGTGGGCCGATGATAGCCACCGGGTGACGATGTTTTTGCAAGCCAGCGAAACGGCCGTTTGCACCCAGCTTGCCGCCCAATTGCCCAAACGCCGCCCCACCACCTGGCTGACAACCATTGCCGAAAGTGAACGCCGCCACTGGGCCAAACTGCGACCGCTGCTGGCCGAGCCATTTTTTGACGTGACGGTGGTGGCGGAGGTGGTGCGGTTGATGCCAAGAAACGGCCGTTTAATCATGGGCAACAGCCTCCCCATCCGCCACCTCGATCAGTTTGGGCAGCCCCACAACCGGCCGCTCCACATTTTTGGCAATCGCGGAGCCAGTGGTATAGACGGCAACGTGTCCACGGCGTTGGGGGTGGCCGCCGCCAGCCACGCCCCCACCGTTCTGGTGGTGGGCGACATCACCTTTTACCATGACCTCAACGGGCTGCTGGCGGTGCGGCAGCATGGGCTGGATAACGTTGTGATTGTGCTGCTGAACAACAATGGCGGCGGTATTTTTAACCGGCTGCCGGTGGCAACCCTTGAACCGCCGTTCACCAAGCTGTTCATTACCCCTCACGGGCTGGATTTTGCCCCGGTGGTGGGTATGTATGGGCTGGGTTACACGCAGGCCAACAGCCGCGAGGCGTTTACTGCGGCGTTTCAGGCGGCAATGGCTGAACCGGGGGCACGGGTAATCGAGGTGCGAACAAACGGCCGTTTTGATGAAGCTCGCCGCCGAGAGATTGTGCGGCTGGTGAATGAGGGGGTATAAGAGTCCTTACTGGCTCCCCGCAATCACCACCACATATTCGCCGCGTGGCTCATTGGCGACCACAAAGGCCAGCAGCTCCGACAAGCTGCCGCGCTGCACCGATTCGTACAGCTTGGTGAGTTCGTTGGCGAGTGCCGCTTGGCGGTCGCCATAAACGACCAGGGCATCTTCCAAAAAGCCTTGCAGACGATGGGGGCTTTCGTAAAAGATGAGGGTGTGGGGAGAATGTTGGTCAACGGCAAAGAAACGCTGCCGTTTGCCGCTTTTGCGCGGGGGGAAGCCGCGAAAGGTGAAGGAATGGGCGGGCAAGCCGGAAAGAACGAGAGCCATAATAACGGCCGTTGCTCCCGGAATCATCGTCACCGGCAACCCTTCTTCAATCGCCCGCCGCACCAGCGTAAAGCCGGGGTCAGACACGCCCGGCGTACCGGCGTTGGTCACCACCGCCACCGACTGCCCCGCCGCAAGCAGCTCAATGATGCGTCGGCCGGCTTTCTCTTCATTGTGCTCATGAAAGGCAATTTGCGGCTTTTTGATCTCGAAACGGTGCAGCAGCAGACCCGTCTTGCGCGTGTCCTCGCTGGCAACATAATCCACCGCCTTCAACGTCTCCAACGCTCGCAGGCTAATATCCGACAAATTACCAATGGGGGTTGCTACTAAATACAGCATTGCATGATTAAGACTCAATCAACTCCATGTTGGCCCCCAGCGACTGCATCGTTTCCACAAAGCCGGGGAAGCTGTCGGCCATGCAGGCGGCATCGTGGACGAGGGTAAGGCCGTGGGTGGCAAGGCCAGCCACCGCCAGCGACATGCCCAGCCGGTGGTCGTCGTGGCTGTCCACTTCGGCGGCGTAAAGCCGTGAGGGGCCGGTGACGGTGAAGCCATCGGGCTGTTCGCTGATGGCGACACCCAGTTTTTTGAGTTCGCCCGCCAGCACACCAATCCGGTCTACTTCTTTGACGCGCAGTTCGGCGGCATCGGAAACGGCCGTTTCTCCCTCCGCCTGGGTTGCCGCCACCGCCAAAACCGGCAGCTCATCAATCCCCCGCACCACCACCGGCCCGTTAATCGCGTGGCTGTGCAGCTCGCTAAAGCGCACGGCAATATCAGCCACCGGCTCGCCGCCGCTAACGCGCTCGTTCAGCAGGGAGAAATTGGCCCCCATGCCGCGCAGCATGTCCAGAATGCCGGTGCGCGTGTCGTTGATGCCGACGTTGGTAATGGTGATTTCGGAGTGGGGAACGATGGTCGCGGCCACAATGGGAAAAGCAGCGGAGGAGGGATCGCCGGGGACGGCCATGTCGAGGGGGGATAACGGCCGTTTACCCCGCATCTCCACCCAATTATCCTGCCACTTGATGTCCACCCCCATCGCCGCCAACATCCGCTCCGTGTGGTCGCGGCTGGGGCCAATTTCAATGACCCGCGTCGTCCCTTCAGCATACAGCCCCGCCAGCAGCACCGCGCTTTTCACCTGGGCACTGGCAATCGTCATCTGGAATTCAAAGCCGTGTAGCCCGGTTGGCTCGATGTGCATGGGGGCAAAGCCGTTGTTGCTGCTGATTTTGGCTCCCATCTGCGCCAGTGGATCCATAATGCGGCGCATGGGGCGCTTGCGAAGCTGATAGCTGCCGTCCAGCACCGAGGGGAACGACTGCCCGGCCAAAATCCCGGCCATGAGCCGCATAAAGGTGCCGGCATTGCGGCAATCGAGCGGTTGGTCGGGTGGCTGCAGCCCGTGCAGTCCCCGCCCTTCAATTTGCAAATCCCACGCCAGCGGGGATTTTTGGTCTATTTCGACATGGACACCAAGCTGCTGAACGGCCGTTAACGTTGCCAACGTATCCCCCGCCGGAAGCCAATCCCGAATGGTGCTAGTCCCTTCGGCAATCGCCGCCAGCATCACGGCGCGGTGGCTAATGGATTTATCCCCCGGCACGGTAATGGTGCCGCGCAAGGGTGTGTTTTGGGTACGAACTAGGAGATTTTGAGTCATTTTGTAAAGTTGTGGGGGGTGGGGAGTGGGGTGTAGGGAGCAAACGCCCTACACCCCACTCCCTACTAACGCATTTTTCGGCTAAACCGCTGAATCGTCTTTTGTAAAACCTGCCCCCGGTTGGGGTCAAGCCGGTCTACGGGGGGGCGACCCACCCGCTTAGCCTCGGCCAGGGCGTGGTGAACCAGCAAATGGTTGGTCAGCCGCATAAAATCGGTGTGGCTGGCATCGGGATTTTCGGCCAAATAGGTGGCTTTAACGGCGGCCAGTTTGTCGCTAATGTCGCCAATTTCGTCCTTGGGCAGATAGGCCGCCCCGGTGCTAAACTCCAGCCGGTCGCCCACTGGCACCAGCCGCGTCAAAATGATTTCGCCCACCTCAACCTGGCCGCGCCCCGTTGGCTCATAGGCTTCCACTTCCTCACCCGTCAAAAAGTCACGCAGGTGCAGCAGTTGGCCTTCATAGCTAACCAGCTCATAGCCACCCGCCGCACCCACGTCCAGCCAGCTTTCCAGCACCTTCTGCTGTGGCTTGGAAAGGTCGTCGTAGCTTTCGACGTAATAGAGCTGGATAAAACGGGTGATGGGTTCGCTATCGTCGTCGTCGTCCGCTTCCAGCAGGTCGGCGGGGATGGGGTAGTCGAACATGAACCAGTCGTAGAAGCGGTCGGCTTCGTAGTCGCTCATTTCTTCACCGTTGTCGGCATCGTAGTAGTTGTCCCAGTAGTGGGGGAGGGCAGCAGAAACGGCCGTTTCCCACCGTTCATCCTGGGCATACTCAATCAGATCCTGCCGCAGAAACTGCGCCGCCTGCTCCAACTGCCGCTTCTCCTGCTCCGCCTCTTGGTCAATCTTCAAGTGGCACTGCTTGTACTTTTTGCCACTGCCACAGTAGCATAAATCATTTCTTCCCGGTTTCTTCATCTCTTCTATCCTAAAATAGGACGCTGATTTACCTGATTTTCCTGATCAGTTTCATCAGGAAAATCTGCGTCCTATTTTCATTCCCTGTGGTACGGCCGCGCCGCATGGTTAACTGCCCTAAAAATGTAGGGCGAGTTTGCAAACTTGCCCTACTCCGGCTACTCATCAAATGCCTGCAAAATAGGCAGCAACTGCTCCAGCCGCGTAATCGTATAATGCGGCTCCACGCCGTTCAACGGCATGTCCAGATGGTCGGGCGACATTAGCACGCTGACCATGCCCACCTCGTTTGCCCCGGCAATATCATTTTCCGGCCGATCCCCCACAAACATCACCCGATCCGGGGTCGTATCCAGCAGCCCCATCATCCGCCAGTAAATGGCCGGATGGGGCTTCATGTAGCCGGTATCGCCGGAGGTTATGCGAGCATGGAAGTAATCGCGCAGGCCGTAATGCGCCAGCTCAATGTCGCGCATCCACATGGGCAGCATGGCGTTGGTGATGAGACCGATTTTGTACCCTTGCTGCCGCAAGGACGAGAGCGTGGCTTCGGCATCGGCAAATGGCACCACGCCGGGCATTGGCCCCCAGCGGTATGCCTGCATCAGGTCGTCCATGTCAAGCTGGGTGGGGTCGAGATTAACGGCCGTTAATGAATCCACCAGCACCGTCTGAAACCGCACCCCTGCCCACGTCTGCTTCGCCACCCGCCAGCTTTCGATGACGGTGTTTCTAAAGGTTTGCAAAAAGTCGTCTTTGGGGGGTAATGGCAAATCGGCCGTTGCCAAATAGTCGTACAGGTACCCAACGTGCATCTGGTTCACCGTACCAAAATTACCATCCAACTTTGCCCAATCCAGAATCGTATCGTCTAAATCAAAAATAACCGTGTCAATGTGCCTGGCAAAATGTGACAAACAAACTCTCCTCACTACTCAATGGGAGATTGGAGATTAGAGATTAGAGATTAAACCAGTTAATCTCTAATCCCCAATCTCTAATCTCTAGGTGCCTAATTTTCCTGCGCCGCCGCCAAACGGTCAATGGCGATCACCACCACAAAACCCAGCAACGCCAGCCCAACGGCAATACCAAGCTGGGTCAGCCCCGCGCTGCTGCCAAAATCGGGCAAAATGTTTAGCTCTTTAATGACAATGCGATGGCCGTCGCTGTTGGTAATGATTTGCCCCGCCGCATCGCGCAGCCAATCTACTTCCTCTTTCCACGGCCAAATTTTCCGCAAACTGCCCACCATCAGTCCCATCAGCGCCGCCACGGTAAAATCGTGGTACTTTTTGAACAGCCAGCCCAATATTTGGGCAAACGTCACCAGACCCAGTACCGCGCCGATACCCACCAGGGCAATCGTTACAATGTCGCGGTCATTGACCGCGCCCAACACGTATTGGTATTTACCCAGCAGCACTAGCAAAAAGGCACCGGAAATACCGGGCAAAATCATGGCGCAGCTTGCCACCGCCCCGCTGATGAGCAAAAACCACCAGGCATTGGGGGTTTGCGCCGGAACCAGTCCCACCAAAATGTAGGCTCCCAAAGCACCGAGAGCCAAGATGACGACCAGCGGCAAATTCCAGGCGGAAATCCGCTTGCTGACCACAAGGATGGAGGCCAGCACCAGGCCAAAGAAAAAGCTCCACAGGTAGACGGGTTGGTTTTCCAGCAGCGATTCCAGCACCTTGGCGAGGGTGAGAATGGCGATAAAGATGCCGGCCGCCAGCGACACCAAAAATTTCCAGTTTAAAATCTGGAATATATCTTTAATGCGAAAGCGAATGACGGCCTGAATGAATTCCGGCCGGCCGACGGTGCGAATAGAGTCAATAAGTTCTTCGTAGATGCCCAGGATAAAGGCCATCGTACCGCCGGAGACACCAGGAACGATGTCGGCGGAACCCATGAGAATGCCGCGTAAAACGATGCCAAAATAATCCTTGAGCGTGCGTTGGGGTGCAGGTGATTGCATAGAAATCCTCTGTTGCGTTGATTTTGTGTAGATTGCAGAAAAACGGGTGCGCTTTCTGTAATTGATAATATCCGTCCTACTCAAGCAAAGGCGAGTTACATTTCAAATTACGTAACGGCGCAAACGCGGCATTATAACACAACATTTTCACGCGGCGGCAGAATTTTGCTCAGACCTCAAAGGTTTCAGAAAACCTTTGAGGTCTTGTTAGGAAGCCAACAGGTGGCCGAGGCTGAACAGGATGACGAAGGCAAGGGTGGACAGCGACATTTGTTTGAGCCAGGGGTTGAGCTGCATGGGGGCGGAGGGTTGGCTGTGGGTAACGGCCGTTCCGTTCCTGACCAACAGCGGCGTGACCAGCACAAACAAAAATTGCCAGACGCTGGTGAAGTTGAGCAGCACATAGGCCAACGCCATGAGCATTGCCAGCGCCAGCAGCAGCCAATGGTAGCGCACCGCCTGCGCCCGGCCAATGCGTACCGGAATTGAACGCTTGCCTGCTATTCGGTCAGATTCAATGTCGCGGATGTTGTTGACGTTGAGAACCGCCACCGCCAGCAGGCCGCAGCTTGTGGCGGGCAAAATGACGGCCGGGTTAAAGGCCAGGGTGTGGAGAAAGTAGGTGCCAATGGTGCCTGCCCAGCCAAAAAAGAGCAACACCGAGAGGTCGCCCAGCCCGGCGTAGCCATACGGCCGTTTTCCCGCCGTGTAGGTGATGGCCGCGCCAATGGCCGCCGCCCCCAGCAGGATAAAGATAACAAACAGGAAGGCACCGTCGCTGCCAAAAGCTGCCCACAGCAAAGCCAGCCCCGACACAATGGAAAGCAGGGCAAACAGCCCCATGGCGCGGCGCATGGTGGCGGGAGTGATTTGGCCGCTTTGCACGGCGCGTTGGGGGCCACCTCGCTTGATGCTGTCGGCTCCATGCACGGAGTCACCGTAGTCGTTGGCGAGGTTGGAGAGGATTTGCAGGAGAACGGCCGTTAACACCGCCAACAGCAGCACAGGCCAACGAAAACGGCCGTTGGCCGCCGCCAGAGCCGACCCCAATAAAATACAGGCCACGGCGAGCGGCAAAGTGCGCGGCCGCATGGCACTAATCCAGACTTGAGTTTTGGTAGGTATTGTGGTTGTCATAGGTCAAGATTATAGCAGGTAACAGATAGCAAGTAACAGGATTTTCCCCTTGCGACTTACGCCCAACCCTATTATCCTACCGTTTATGATCAACAAACCTCTTCTTATTTATGATGGTGACTGTGGCTTCTGAGAAAAGTCGGCGCGTCTCGTGGAGACGTGGCTGCCGGGGTGCGTGGACGTGGTTTCATGGCAAATGATTCCAGAGCAGTTGGCAACGCTGGGGCTGACGGCGAAGGATGGGATGAAACAGGTGTGGTTTTGGGAAAACGGCCGTTTATCCGGCGGTGCCGAGGCGGTCAATCGGTTGCTGCGTCATCTGTGGTGGCTCAAGCCATTCACCTGGCTCTACCACCTGCCCGGCATCCGCCAGCTTCAAGATTGGGGCTATCGTTGGGTAGCCGACAACCGTCATCGCCTGCCCGGCGGCACCCCCGCCTGCGCCATCCCGGCAAAAAAACCTGATGCCTAACCTCAATCAGTAACCAGTTATCAGTTATCAGTTATCGGTAATCGGTACAGACCACTGATTACCGATTACCGTGTCGGCGGGTTGCTTACAAACAAATCGGGGTCAATCGAGCCAAAACCAGGGTCAATGACAAAATAGTTATGCAGGCTGTATTCCTCAACCGGCGCAATCAGCCGCTGCGTCTGGTCGTCAATATCGGAAAAACCTGGCCCCAAATACCATATAGCCGCCCCCTTCACCTGCGGATACGCCGCATAAAGCCACGATGCCCAGGCGATGTCGGCCATTGCTTCGGTTGGTGTTGGCACATCCTGGTACTCCCACCCCCACTCCGTAATCAGCACCGTTGGGCGCGGAATGTTGTGCTTGTCGGCCGCCATAAACAAAAACTGGAACCGCCCCACCAGGTACGGGTAAATGTAGCCAATGCTTTCGGTGCGATAGCTGTATTCATGCAGCGCAATCGCCAGCTTGTCGGGGTGCGCCCCCGCCAGCCGCAACCATTCCAACATCGCGGGCCCTTCCCAATGCTCCGGCTCCGGCTCGCCCGACGACCAGCCAAAGGTCGCCCAGCGGAAGCCGTCGGCCATGGTCAGCTTTGCCATCTCAATGGAAAATTGCGCCAGCCACTCGCTCCGGTTTTTGTCCACCTCATTCATTGTCTCCAGCCACACCAGGCTGGGGTCAAGCTCTGGCGGGAAAACGGCCTTGTGGTGCGCCCAGTGAATCGCCGCCGCCGTCGCCGGGTCAAGGTGGTAATCGGGAACATCGTAGGGGGTGACACTGCGATAGACCAGCGTGTGGGCCACGCCGCTCTGCTTCATCATCTCCTGCGCTCGGAAAATTGGCTCGGCGTTGCTGGCGCTTTTGAGGAAAAAGGGAATACCGGCCGCATCCAGCGTTTGCAGCATCTCAATCAGCCCGGTCTGGTTGCCACCCGCCCCCACGTGAAAGCCAATTTTGTTATAGGCCAAATCCAGCCCCTCTGCCTGTAGCTCGGCACGAATTTGCGGCAAGTCGGCCGGGTCATCTACCTGTTTGGCAATGGGGGGCGGCAAGGGGGGCGGTGGGGTTGTGGGGGGAATGTGTTTTTGGATGAGGGGGAGGTAGAGGTGGTGATTAACGGCCGTTTCCTGCGCCGCCGACCCCGCAACCATCATCAACAACAAAGACAGAACACAAAAATAGGCGGGATAACGTTTCATCCCGCCTATCTTACCAACCCACCGCCCACTTTTTCATAAAGGGGGCGTAAAGATTTACACCTTGGAATCGAGTGCAATGATTTCGGCAACGGTGGGGCTGCCCCCATGGGCTGCCGCCAGCTTTTCCACCCGTTCCGGCGTTAACGCCAGGCTGTGCAAGGCAAGAATGTTGGTAGCGTTGAGGTCAGAAACGGCCGTTTTTTGCCATCCCGCCACATCCGCCACCGTCACCCCCTGGTAATACAACGCCATCATCATCCTCTCATCCAAACCCGGCAGCCCCATCGCCTTCAACGCCTGCAAGTAAGACACCGGCGCCCCTTCCAGCTCGAACGCGGCTTCCTTTTGCCAATCTTCCGCCCACGCTCCCAGATCAAAATGGCCGGTAATCTGCATCTCCACCAACTGCGCCGCCGTCAGCTTGTCACCATATTGCCGCCGCATTTGCCGCGCAAAATCGGCCGTTACCCCATGAATCGCCATCTCAATCAGCCGTTCCGGGGTCAAGTCCGGCAAATTTAACGCCGCCATCTCCCGCACAAAGCCGCTCCGCAGCCCGTGAATCCGCATTTCCACCAGATGATGCGGCTCTATGCCCGGCAAATTCAGCCCCATCACCTCCTCCACAAACGCGGGGCGCACCCGATGGATTCCCATCTCGGCCAAATCCGCCAGCGAGACCTCATCCATTCCCAGCTTCCGCAGTTGCCGCACCAGCTCCAGCGGCGTGCGGTGAATTCCCAGCTCGGCCACGCTGTGCCAATCCAGATCCGCCCCTTTCCACGCCACAAGCTCGCGCACCAGTTCCGGGTTCACGCGGTGGATTGCCAGCGGCACAATCTCATCAATCGCCACATCCGCCCCCGCCACTTCCCGCACCACCTGCACCAGCTCCGGCGGCACGTTGTGGATTTTTAGCTGCACCAGTTCCTCAATCGTCAACGCTTTCACCCCTGCCCCGCGATACCGCTCCACAAACGCGGTGTTGATGTGGTGGATTTGCAGTTGATGCCAATCCTCCTCGGACAAATCGGCCAGCCCCAGCCGCGCCAATGCCTCACTTAGCCGGGGGTCAATTGGCTGGCGGCGCTGCTGCCAGCCAAAATGGATGCGCGGCGTGGGGGGCATCCGGGGTGGCTGCGGCGCATGGGGGCGATGAGGAAGATGGGGCAAGTGGGGCATAGCAAACGCTGGCTCCTCAACCACAGCCGCCACCGGCTCCGGCCCTTCTAGCGCATCAAGCAGCATGGCGGCCTCGGCGGCAGTTATCTTGCCATGTGCCAATAACTCTAAAATGGATTTTCGCTCTTCGTGCATGGTTTTCTCCGTGCCGGCAGGGGGCAACAAACGGCCGTTTGCCGCTGCCAGCAAAATATTTGGTTACAACAACAAAATTTTTGGGAAGTTGGTGATTAGAGATTGGAGATTGGAGATTGATGAAGGTTCCCTAATCTCCAATCTCCAATCTCCTTGTCTAGCGAAGCTGTTTCAATAATTCAGCCGCCGCCTCAACCGTGATTTCGCCCCGGTCAAGCTGCGCCAGAATTTCCTGACGCTGGCTGGGGCGTGGGGCAACTGGCTCACTTTTTTCCTCAAAACCCAATTCGGCAATCACTTCGTTCAGTCGGTTGCGAATAGTCCAGTATGACCAGCCCAACTCGCGCTCCATCTCCTTGACGTTGCCCCGGTTTTTGACAAACACCTCCACAAAAGCGAGGCTGTCATCCGACAGTTTGGCGAAGATGGTGGGGCGAAATTGACCAGAAACGGCCGTTCCACAGCGCACGCACGTCTGTTCCGTCACCACCAACTCACCCGCACACGCCGGGCATTGCTCAATCAGTTTCCGCATAAAAAGTCTCCTTAATCATCAACAGCCACAGGATACAAAATAATTTTGCCTTTGTCAACAAAATTTTTGGCGAAAATCAGTCATTTTCAAAAAATATTTACAAAGTCACGTATTGCATAGTATGCACAATCGGTATTATCCGTTTATTCGTTTCCAATTCGTTGACCCTCTTCACACAACGACAACGAATCACAACGAATGAACGAATCAATGGCTCCCTTTTTGCAGAGCATCGTCAAAGGGAGACGGGCTACCTGAACACACTTTCCCACTTTATTGAGCCGATCCTGCAATGGCTTGATACACAATACACAATAACTTGCTAAAATCTCCGCCATGAATCCACAAACCATCCTCCTGCTCGAAGAACTGGCTGCCAACGCCTGGCCGCCGCTTATAACCCAACACCTTGACGGCTGGCGGCTGCGGGCCAGCGAAGGGGTTCACGGCCGCGCCAACTCCGTTTGGCCCAATGACGACGGCAGCACGCTGCCACTGGCCGCAAAGCTGGCCGAAGTGGAAGCATTTTACCAACGGCGCGGCCTGCCGCCCCGCTACCAAATGGCCCCCGCCATGCAGCCGGCCGATCTTGACCAACGGCTGGCCGAACAGGGTTATGAGCTATACGAACCGGTAGAGGTACAAACGGCCGTTCTCTCCACCCTCCTCGCCCAAACCACCTCCCCCTACGCCGCCACCATCACCCCCACCCCCAGCGACGAGTGGCTGGCCTTTGACAACCACCACCACGCCCACACCCCTCACCAGGCCCACATCCGGGGGCAAATCATGCGCCGCATTGGCCCCGCCGCCGCCTTTGCTGCCGTGGAGGAAAACGGCCGTTTTCTCGGCATCGGTCTTGGCGTGTGCGAACGGGGCTGGCTGGGCGTTTTTAACATGCTGACGGATGCGGCGGAGAGGCGGAGGGGGGTAGGAACGGCCGTTCTCCACCACCTCGCCACCTGGGCCACCCACCACCACGCCACCCACGCCTACCTGCAAGTCGTCGCCACCAATCGGCCGGCGCAAGCCCTCTACGCCCGCGCCAGCTTCACCCACGCCTACAGCTACCACTACCGCCTCAAACGCCACCTCTAAAGACAAGAGATTGGAGATTGGAGATTCAACTAATCTCCAATCTCCAATCTCTAACCCCCCGTTAAGCATCCCCTCAACAAACCCGGTTTACCCAAACCAGCTTTAGCCAAACCTTTACCTTTTCCCCTTTCCGATCTAAAATGCTTCATGAGCCAGACAGGTTCACCACGAGCGAACCCGTCTCACCATAAACGGTTACTGCAAACTCAAACGATTGAAGGCACTCCCTAGCAGATTAAAGAGCAACCAATCTCTAATCTCCAACCTCCAATCTCCTTTTTCAGTAACCTCGTTCCGTAAAACAACACCGAGAGTGGCTAGCAGCCCATCGGCCAAAGAACCTTACTAGCGCTAGCCGTCCCAAAATGGAGAAACCCGTTATGTTCAAAAATATCGCCGACGTTTTGCAAGGCTTGGGCAGCCAGCAGTACATCGCCTCCGAAGAAATCAGCACCGTTGTCTATCTTGCCCAATCCCTCTGCAAACCCATCCTTGCCGAAGGGCCGGCCGGTGTCGGCAAAACCGAGCTTGCCAAAGCGTGGGCAGGAGCCATTGGCGCCCCCCTTGTTCGTTTGCAATGTTACGAAGGGCTGGACGAAAGCAAAGCCCTCTATGAATGGGAATACGCCAAGCAAATGCTCTACACCCAGCTACTGCGCGACACCCTCCGCAATGTGTTGGGCGAAGTCAACAGCCTGGCCGAAGCCGCCAAACGGCTAGCCCAAGAAGAAGACGTATTCTTCTCCGAAAACTTCCTCCTCCCCCGCCCCCTCATGACCGCCCTCACCTCCGAAGTCCCCGTCGTCCTCCTCATTGACGAAATTGACCGCGCCGATGTCGAATTTGAAGCCTTTCTCCTCGAAGTCCTCAGCGACTTCCAGGTTAGCGTGCCCGAACTTGGCACCATCAAGGCCAAACACCAGCCAATGGTGCTGCTGACCAGCAACAACACCCGCGAACTCAGCGAAGCCCTCAAGCGGCGCTGCCTCTACCTGCACGTAGATTACCCCACCCAGCAGGACGAAATGAACATCGTCCGCCTGAAAGTGCCAAATCTGCGGCCAGAGCTGGCGCAGCAAGCCGTTGCCGTGGTGCAGCAGCTACGCAACATGGATCTTCGCAAAGTACCCAGCATCAGCGAAACGCTGGACTGGGCGCGGGCACTCGTTACGCTCAACGCCCAATCCATTGACGAGAAAACCTTAAACACCACCCTCACCGTTCTGCTCAAATATGAAACCGACGTACAGAAAGCCAAGCGAATGATGGGTGGGAGTGGCGACAGCGGCAGCCGCCGCGACCGGGGCAGACGGTATGATCAGTAATCGGTAAACGGTAATCAGTGACCAGTACTGATTACCGTTTACTGATTACCGATGACTGGAAAAGAACATGGACGACAGAGTTGTTGACTTTATACGCGGTTTACGCGCCGCCGGGGTGCGTGTTTCATTAGCCGAGTCGGTGGATGCGCTGCGGGCGGTGGAAGTGCTAGGCGTTTCGCAAAAAGGCACCTTCCGCGAATCGCTGCGGGCAACACTGGTAAAAGAGCATGATGATTTTGCCGCCTTCGACCAGCTTTTCCCGCTCTACTTTGGTAGCGGTGGCCCTGTGATGCAAAACGCCATGGACGATCTGTCCGGGGATGAGCAGGAAATGCTAAAGGCAGCGCTTGCGGCGATGAGCGGCCGTTTAGACCAGCTCATGGATTGGCTAACCAGCGGCAACGGCCCCAGCAAAGAGGAGTTGGAGGAGCTTGCCAACCGCGCCGGGGCGCAGTGGGCCAACAACCCCGGCGATGCCCGCTGGGTCAGCCGCCGCATGTTGCAGCAAATGGGCATGGGGCATCTGGAAGAGCAAATCCGCCAGCTCATTCAAAAGCTGCAAGAGATGGGGATGAGCCAGGAAGCCATTGAAAAGCTGACCGGGGTCATACAAGCCAACCGTGAAGCGTTGGCCGAACAGGTGGCGCAACAGGTGGGGCTGCAAATTGCCCAAGACCGCGCCAACCGCCCCGAAGATTTGCACGGCTCCGACCTGATGCACAAGCCGTTTGGCTCACTGACGGAAGACGAAACCAATATCCTGCGGAAAGAGGTGCAGCGGCTGGTGGCCCAGCTTCGTAGCCGCATTGCCCTGCGGCGCAAGCGGGGCAAGGAAGGCAAGTTTGATGCCAAAGCCACCATTCGCGCCAACCAGCGGTACGGCGGCGTGCCTGTGGAA
>WBZL01000462.1_pt1 | contig 43467 bp, 37 predicted proteins | sample 5204291 | NCBI WGS metagenome assembly WBZL01 (sample SAMN12344345, study PRJNA552823) | activated sludge metagenome | biome: Activated sludge suspended growth; feature: Nitrification reactor; material: Wastewater; isolation source: activated sludge from nitrification reactor of wastewater... | reverse complement strand
GTCATCTGCAGGATGGTCTTCCACTTGCCGAGCGACGACACGGCCACGGTCGCGCGAGCGCCGACGTGCGACATCCATTCGCGCAGCGCAGACACCGTGATCTCGCGGCCGACGATCACCATCGCGCAGACGACGACGAGCGGCCGCGGGTCGTGCGCGACGAGCAGCACCAGCGCCGTCGCGACCATGAGCTTGTCGGCCACGGGATCGAGGAACGCGCCGAGCGGTGTCGTCACGCCCAGCCGCCGTGCGAGGTAGCCGTCGATCCAGTCGGTCACGGCCGCCAGAATGAACACGAGCGCCGCCAGCGGCGCGGCCCACGGATTCGAGGTCCAGTAGAACAATGCGACGACGAGCGGCACGGCGAGGATGCGGCCGACCGTCAGCACGTTGGGCAGCGACTGCAGGTTCACGGCGCGCGCTTCTGCTCAGGGTCCGGGGTTCATGCGTTCGTAGATTTCTTCCGCCAGTTGCCGGCTGATGCCGTGCACCCTGGCCAGGTCCGCGACCGACGCCTGGCGGATCCCCTGCAATCCACCAAACGCCTTCAGGAGCTCCCTGCGCCGCTTGGGCCCGAGCCCGGGGATCTCTTCGAGCCAGGACTCACGCCGGCTGCGGTCGCGCGATTGCCGGTGCCCGGTGATCGCGAAGCGGTGCGCCTCGTCGCGCACGCGCTGGAAGAGCCGCAGCGCGGGTGAATCCTCGGGCAGTATAAGCGGCACCTCCTGCCCGGGAAAGAACAGACGCTCCTGCCCCACCCTGCGGTCGGCACCCTTGGCCACGCTCACGACGGCGAGATCGGTGATGCCGAGCCGGGCGAGTGCGGACATCGCCGCGTGCAACTGGCCCGGGCCGCCGTCGATCATCAGCAGATCGGGCATCGGTGCCTCGCCACGCAGCACCCGCGCGAAGCGCCGCTCGACAGCCTGCTCGATGCCGGCGTAGTCGTCGCCCGGCACGAGGTCGCGCAGGTTGAAGCGCCGGTAGTCGCTCTTCACCGGCCCTTCGGGCCCGAACACGACACACGAGGCCATGGCCGCCTCGCCCATCGAGTGGCTCACGTCGAAGCACTCGATGCGTTGCGGCGTCCGGCTGAGGGCAAGCTCGCGTCCGACCGCCTCGAGCTGATCGGCGATCGTCGCACACGTCGAGGCGCGCATGCGCAGGCCGAGCGCGGCGTTGTTGCGCGCCATCTCGAGCCAGCGCGCGCGCGTGCCGCGCACCTTGCTGCGCACACGCACCGCGTGCCCGGCCTTCAGTGCCAGCGCCTGTCCCAGTGCCTCGGTGCCCTCGATCGGCCGCGACACGAGGATTTCTGCCGGGGCCGGCCGCGCGAAGTAGTACTGCGACAGGAACCCGGCGAGCATCTCGGCCTCGTCGCCGAGCCCGCCCTTCGGGAAGTAGTTCGAGCTGCCGAGATTGCGGCCGCCGCGGACGAACACGACGGCGACGCAGGTCTCGCCGCCTTCGCAGGCGATGCCGACGGCGTCGATGTCCTGGCCGGCGACGCGCGTGATCGCCTGTGTCGCCTGGATCTGCCTGAGCATCTGGATCTGGTCGCGCAGGCGCGCCGCCTGCTCGAACTCGAGCTTCGCCGAGGCTTCGTCCATGCGCCGCGCCAGGTCGTCGACGACTTCGTCGTTGCGCCCGTCGAGCACCTTGGTGGCGTCGGCGACGTCCTGTGCGTACCGCTCCGGCGTGATGAGGCCCACGCAGGGTGCGGTGCAGCGATCAATCTGGTACTGCAGACAGGGACGCGAGCGGTTGGCGAAAAACGAGTCCTCGCAGGGCCGCAACCGGAACAGCTTCTGCAGCAGCAGCAGCGTCTCGCGCGTGGCGACGGTGCTCGGGTACGGCCCGAAGAAGCGGCCGGGGAGCTTGCGCGCGCCACGGTAGAACGCGATGCGCGGGTACTCGTGGCCCGAGACGTGGATGAACGGAAAGCTCTTGTCGTCCTTGAGCAGGATGTTGTAGCGCGGCTTGTGCTGCTTGATCAGGTTGTATTCGAGCAGCAGCGCTTCCGTTTCCGACGCGGTCACCGTCACCTCGACGCTCGCCACCTGCGCGAGCAGCGCGAGCGTCTTGTCCGAGTGCGCACGGCCGCGGAAATAGCTCGTCACGCGGTTCTTCAGGTGACGCGCCTTGCCGACGTAGAGGATCGCACCCGCCGCGTCGTGCATGCGGTAGATGCCCGGCTTGGCTGGCAGCGACTTCAGGAACGCCGGCAGGTCGAAGGCCGGCGGCGCACCCGCGGTGGCCTCAGACGTCATGGCCTGCGCCTTCCCGGGGGAACGGGCGGACGCGAAATCCCCGCCATCGCCGCGGCCCGGCCGACGACCTCGCGGAACATCTCCGCGGTGAGCCGGCGCGTGTTCGTGTTGTAGCGGCTGCAATGGTAGGAGTCGATCATGCGCAGCCCGCGCGGCAGTTCGTGCTCGGTGCCGTGCGCGAACCGGAATGCCGACGGCGGCAGCCCCAGCGCCCGCACGGCGGCGCCGTGCGCGATCGCCCCGAGCGCGAGCAGCACCGTGCCGTCGGCGACGGTGGCGAGTTCCGCGGCCAGGTAGCGATTGCAGGTCGCGATTTCCACCGGCAGCGGCTTGTTCTGCGGCGGCACGCACTTGACCGAGTTGCTGATGCGGCAGTCGAGCAGACGTAAACCGTCGTCGGCCGATACCGAGACCGACCCGGTCGAGAGGCCGAAGGCGTACAGCGTCTCGTACAGCAGGATGCCGGCGTAATCGCCCGTGAATGGCCGGCCGGTGGCGTTGGCGCCGTGGAAGCCGGGCGCGAGCCCGACGAGCAGCAGTCGCGCGTGCGGATCGCCGAAAGGCGGCACCGGGGCGCAGAAGTAGTCGGGGTAGTCGCGCCTGCCCTGGGCCAGGAACGCCGCGAGCCGCGGGCAGAGCGTGCAGTCGGGATCGTAGACCGGCGATTTCATGGCCGCGGCAAGGATAACAAGCCCGGCCGTGAGGGAACCCCCGAAATGCCAGGGGCCAACCGACCGGAATCAGTTGGCCCCCGGCCTTTCCCGCCGCCGGGAGGGGTGACAGAAACCTCCCCCGCGCCTCGCGCGGCCTCTCCCGCTCGCTGGGGAGAAGCGCGGAGTCGTCAGGCGTGGGCGGCCTGGAACTGCTCCTCTTCGGTCGAGCCGTGCATCGCCGTCGTCGACGAATGCCCGCCCTGGATCACCTGCGTCACTTCGTCGAAGTAGCCGGTGCCCACTTCCTGCTGGTGCGAGACGAAGGTGTAGCCGCGCTCGCGTGCCGCGAACTCGGGCTCCTGCACCTTCTCGACGTAGGCGGTCATGCCCTGCTTCGCGTACTCCTGCGCGAGGTCGAACATGTTGAACCACATCGAGTGGATGCCGGCCAGCGTGATGAACTGGTACTTGTAGCCCATCGCGCCGAGCTCGCGCTGGAACTTCGCGATGGTGGCGTCGTCGAGGTTCTTCTTCCAGTTGAACGAGGGTGAGCAGTTGTACGCGAGCAGCTTGCCCGGGTACTGCTTGCGGATCGCCTCGGCGAACTTCTTCGCGAACCCGAGGTCGGGCTTGCCGGTCTCGCACCAGACCATGTCCGCGTACGGCGCATACGCGAGACCGCGCGAGATCGACTGCTCGATACCGGGCCTCGTGCGGTAGAAGCCTTCCGGTGTGCGCTCACCGGTGCAGAACGGCTTGTCGTTCGGGTCGACGTCGCTCGTGAGCAGGTCGGCCGCCTCGGCGTCGGTGCGCGCGAGCACGATGGTCGGCACACCGCAGACGTCCGCCGCGAAACGCGCTGCGACGAGCTTCTGGATCGCCTCCTGCGTCGGCACGAGCACCTTGCCGCCCATGTGGCCGCACTTCTTGACCGAGGCGAGCTGGTCCTCGAAGTGCACGCCCGCCGCACCGGCGCGGATCATCGCCTTCATGAGTTCGAAGGCGTTCAGCACGCCACCGAAGCCCGCCTCGGCGTCCGCGACGATCGGCGCGAAGAAGTCGACATAGCCCTTGTCGCCCGGCTGGATACCCTTGGAGTGCTGGATCTGGTCGGCGCGCTGGAACGCGGCATTGATGCGCTCGACCACCTTCGGCACCGAGTCGACCGGGTACAGCGACTGGTCCGGGTACATGGACAGGTAGCTGTTGTTGTCGGCCGCGACCTGCCAGCCGGACAGATAGATCGCCTTGATGCCGGCCTTGACCTGCTGCATCGCCTGCCCGCCCGTCAACGCGCCGAGGCAGTTCACATAGGGGTCCGTGTTGACCAGATTCCAGAGCTTTTCGGCGCCCAGGCGCGCGAGCGTCTGTTCGACCTGGACGCTGCCACGCAGGCGCACGACGTCTTCGGCCGAGTACGGGCGCTTGATGCCGGCCCAGCGCTTGTCCGTCTGCCACGCCTTGCGAAGTTGTTCGGCCGCCTGGTTCGTCATTGCCTCGTCCTCTATGTGCCGTTGAGCTGCGCGAAGTTCCGCCGGTGCGGCGTCGTGTTGCACCGCACAAAGGATAGACTCAGCGAACCGGCCGGACAAGTGCCGAAAGCACTGAAGTCGCTACCAGAAGATGCGCATCGTGATGTTCAACAAGCCGTTCGGTGTGCTGCCGCAGTTCACTGCGCCAGATGATCGGCGCTGCCTGCGGAACTACCTCGCCCTGCCCGGCCTGTATCCGGCCGGCCGGCTCGACTTCGACAGCGAGGGGCTGATGGTGCTGACGGACTTCGGGCCCTGGCAGGCGCGCATGAGTCAGCCGGGGTCAGCGCTGAAAAAATGCTACCGGGTACAGGTTGAGGGCGTGGCTGCCGACGCCGCCCTCGAGCCGCTGCGCCGCGGCCTCATGCTCAAGGACGGCCCGACGCGACCGGCCGGGGCGCGCGTGATCGAGGAGCCACCGGGATTGTGGCCGCGCGATCCGCCGATCCGCGTGCGCAAGGCGATCCCGACCTCCTGGATCGAACTCGAGCTGAGCGAAGGCCGCAATCGCCAGGTGCGGCGCATGACGGCCGCCGTCGGGCTGCCGACGCTCAGGCTGATCCGCTGGGCCATCGGGCCGTGGAGCGTCGCGGGGCTCGCGCCCGGCGAATGGCGCGACGTGCCGCGGGGGGAAGCGGAAGCCGTGCTTCGGCGGGCCATTTCCTCTTCGGCCACTGGCCCACGCCGGCGCTGATCGGCACGGACCACTGCCTGCCTTCGCAGTCGCAGGTCGACTCGGTGTTCGGCAGCTGCTACCGCCCGCGGGCGTGGGCAGCGATCCTGAGCGCGAGTTCGAGCGCCTGTTCGTAGTTGAGCCGCGGATCGACCTGCGAGCGATAGTCCTTGGCGAGGTCGGCGTCGGCGAGGCCGCGCGCGCCGCCCGTGCATTCGGTGACGTCCTCGCCCGTGAGCTCGAAATGCACGCCGCCGAGGTAGCTGCCGGCTTCGCGGTGCACCCGGAATGCGGCCTCGAGCTCGCTCACGATGTTCTCGAAGCGGCGCGTCTTGAGCCCCGACCGCGTCGTCTCGGTGTTGCCGTGCATGGGGTCGCAGATCCAGAGCACCGGCACGCCTGTCGCGCGCACCGTCTCGATCAGCGACGGCAGCTGCTGCTCGATCTGCTTCGCGCCCATGCGGTGGATGAGCACGAGCCGGCCGAATTCCCTGGCGGGGTTCAGCGCGTGGCAGAGGCCCTGCACCCACGCCGCATCCATCGTCGGGCCAACCTTCACGCCGACCGGATTGGCAATCCCACGGCAGTACTCGACGTGTGCTCCAGCGAGGTCCGCCGTGCGCAGGCCGATCCACGGCAGGTGCGTCGACAGGTTGTACCAGCGACCCTGTCGCGGGATGTAACGCGTCTGCGCCTGTTCGTAGTGCAGGTGCAGGGCCTCGTGGCTGCAGTAGAACGGCGCTCGCGACGCCTCGTGCACGCGGCTGCCGCTCATGGCCTCGAAGAAGTCGAGCGAATCGGCGATCGACGTGGCGATCTGCCGGTACTGATCGGCCAGCGGCGAGTGCTTGACGAAGCCCAGGTCCCAGTATTCCGGGTGGTGCAGATCGGCGAAGCCGCCGTCGATCAGCGCGCGCACGAAGTTCAGCGTGAGCGCGGCGCGCTCGTATCCGCGCAGCAGCAGCTCGGGGTCGGGTTCGCGCTCCGTCGCCGTGAAACCGGGGTGGTTGACGAGATCGCCGCGATAGCAGGGCAGCGTCACGCCGTCGCGCGTTTCGGTGTCCGCCGAGCGCGGCTTGGCATACTGGCCGGCGAAGCGGCCGACGCGGATCACCGGCTTCTTGAGCCCGTGCAGCAGCACGAGGCTCATCTGCAGCAGGATCTTGAGCTTGCGGGCGATCTGGCCCGAATCGCAGTCGGCAAACGTCTCGGCGCAGTCGCCGCCCTGCAGCAGAAAGCGCTCGCCCCGCTGGGCCTCCCCGATCTGGCGCTTCAGCGCCTCGATTTCCCACGACACGACGATCGGCGGCAGCCGGCCGAGCGCCTCGACGGCCCGCGTGAGCGCCGCCGGATCCCGGTACGACGGCTGCTGCTGGGCCGGACGCGAGGTCCAACTCGTCGGAGACCACTCGGGACCCTGCAAGACAGCGCTCATGGTCCGATCCTACGGGAAAACTTTGCAGCGCAAAAGAAACAGGGAGGGGGTGGGCGCGGGCGGCGCCTTTCGTCAAAATCGCGGCCCTCGCAAGACGCTACCCGCCAGGCCGCCTCGGACGCCGTCGGGTCGGGTGAACCAGGAGTGACGATGCAAAAAGTACTGATCCTGGGGGCCGGCAAGATCGGCGCCCTCATCTCGGGCTTTCTCGCGGAATGCCGGGACTACGAGGTCCACGTCGCGGACGTGAACGGCAACGCGGCCAGCGCGGTGTGCCAGGCACATGGCCTGCCGAACCTGCACGCACACGAACTCGACGCCTCCGACCCGGTGGCACTCGAGGCACATCTGCGTCAGCACCCGGCCCACGCGATCATTTCGAGCCTGCCGTTCTATTGCAATGTCAGGGTCGCCGAGGTCGCGCGCAGGACGAACGCGCACTACTTCGACCTGACGGAAGACGTGGCGGTGACGCGCGCCGTGCGCGTGCTGGCCGAGGGCTCGAGCCGCGCGTTCGTGCCGCAGTGCGGCCTCGCGCCGGGCTTCATCAGCATTGCCGCGAACGCGCTGATCCGCCACTTCGACGAGGTCCGCAGCGTCAAGCTGCGCGTCGGCGCCCTGCCCCAGCATCCGAACAACGCGCTGAAGTACTCGCTGACCTGGTCGACCGACGGCCTGATCAACGAGTACGGCAACCCCTGCGAGGCGATCGTGGACGGCCGCGCCGTGGAAGTCGCACCCCTCGAGGGTCTCGAGGAGATCGAGATCGACGGCACGCTCTACGAGGCATTCAACACCTCCGGCGGCCTGGGCTCGCTCGCCGACACCTACGGCAGCAAGGCGCAGACGATGGACTACAAGACCATCCGCTACCCGGGCCACTGCGACCAGATGCGGCTGCTCATGAACGACCTCAAGCTCAATTTCGACCGTGCGACCCTGAAGCGCGTGCTCGAGAACGCGGTGCCGCAGACGCTGCAGGACGTCGTGATCGTCTACGTCGCGGTCGCCGGTCGCCAGCACGGCGAGCTGCGTGAGGAGAACTACGTCAGCAAGATCTATCCGCAGGTCATCGCGGGCCGGCTCTGGTCGGCCATCCAGGTGACGACGGCGGCGGGCATCTGCGCCGTGGTCGACCTGGTCATGCAGCACCCGGGCCGCTATCACGGCTTCGTGCGACAGGAGGACTTCGACCTCGTCGACGTGCTCGAGAACCGCTTTGGCAGGCATTACGCGGAAGGCGGTGGCAAGGAGGTGTCCTCGCGCATGATCGTGGCGGGCACGACCGGACAGCAGCGGGCCGTCGCGGGAGCGCGCGCATGAACGTCGCGGCCGTGCTCGAATCCCTCGGTCTGCGACCGACGAACGCCGGCACCTGGTGCGGCGACGGCTGGCTCGAGGAAGCCGGCGCGCGCGTGATCGAGTCGATCAATCCGACGACGGGCGCGGCGATCGCGGGCGTGCGGGCGACGACACGCGCCCAGTATGAGCAGGTGATGGCCTCGGCCGTGGCGGCCGCGAAGCTCTGGCGCGCCGTACCGGCGCCCAGGCGCGGCGAAGTCGTGCGGCGGCTGGGCGAGGAGCTGCGTCGCCACAAGTCGGCGCTTGGCGGTCTCGTCTCGCTCGAGATGGGCAAGATCAAGGCCGAGGGCGACGGCGAGGTGCAGGAGATGATCGACATCGCCGACTTCGCGGTCGGCCAGTCGCGCATGCTGTACGGCCTGCAGATGCATTCCGAGCGACCGAACCACCGCATGTTCGAGCAGTGGCATCCGCTCGGCGTCGTGGGCGTCATCAGCGCCTTCAACTTCCCGGTCGCCGTGTGGTCGTGGAACGCGTTCCTCGCCGCGATCTGCGGCAACGTGACGGTCTGGAAGCCGTCGCCCAGGACCGCGCTCTGCGCCGTGGCCGTGCAGCACATCTGCAACCGCGTACTCGCGCAGCTCGGGCTGCCGCCGATCTTCCAGCTGTTCATCGACGACGGCGTGGACCTCGCGGTGGAGTTCGTCGAGGACCGGCGCGTCGATCTCGTCTCGTTCACGGGCTCGACCGCCGTCGGCCGCGACGTCGCGCAGCGCGTCGCGAAGCGGCTCGGCCGCAGCCTGCTCGAACTCGGCGGCAACAACGCGATCATCGTCGACGAGTTCGCGAACCTCGACCTGGTCGTGCCCGCCGTCGTGTTCGGCGCGGTCGGCACGGCCGGCCAGCGCTGCACGACGACTCGCCGGGTGTTCGTGCACCAGTCGCGCATGGCCGAACTCGAGCGGCGGCTCGTCGGCGCGTATCGGCAGGTGCGCATCGGCGACCCGCTCGCGGACGGCACGCTGATGGGCCCGCTGATCGACGGCGCGTCCGTCGAGCGCTTCGAGGCCGCGGTGCAGCAGGCCCTCGCCCATGGCGGGCGGCTGCTCTGCGGCGGCAAGCGGCTGCAGCGCCCCGGCTTTTTCGTCGAGCCGGCGATCGTGGTCGCGCGTGGCGAATGGGACATCGTGCAGACCGAGACCTTCGGCCCCGTGCTGTACCTGATCCCGTTCGGGACGCTCGACGAGGCCATCGCGGCGCAGAACGCCGTCGCACACGGATTGTCGTCGGCGATCTTCACGGACCGCCTGCAGCACGCCGAGCGCTTCCTGTCGTCCGCGGGCTCGGACTGCGGCATCGCGAACGTCAACATCGGCACCTCGGGCGCGGAGATCGGCGGCGCGTTCGGCGGCGAGAAGGACACGGGCGGCGGCCGCGAGTCGGGCTCCGACTCCTGGAAGGCCTACATGCGGCGTCAGACCTGTACCGTCAACTGGGGTGCCGACCTGCCGCTGGCGCAGGGCATCAACTTCGACGTGGCCGCGAAGTAGCGGCCGGGTTTCGGGGCCGACCCGCGCCGCTCAGCGGCCCCGGGCGGCGCGCGTGAGGTCCTCGTACACGCAGCGGACGAATTCGTCCGGGGGCACGTAGGCTCCCGGACGCGCGAAGCGCTCGTCGAACTCCGCCGTGGGGTGCGCCGCGAGAATCGCCTCCAGCGTCTCGCCCCGCTCCACCGCCTCACGCACCTTGCGGCCGACGCCGACGAGCATGTCGCGATACGCGGCGAGGTCCGCCTTGCCCGACGGGGCCCCGTGCCCGGGCACGATCACCGTACGCGGCGTCGAGCGCGCGAGCGTCCCTTCCACCGCGGCCACCATGCCGGCGAGAGAGCCGCCCGACCCGAGGTCGATCGCGGGGTATTGCCAGCTCCAGTAGATGTCGCCGAGCGCAACGACATCCGCGGCGCTCCAGCGGACGACGACGTCGGAGGACGTGTGCGCGTCGGCCGCGTGCAGCGCGAGCAGGCGGTCGCCGTTCAGGTGCAGCGCCAGGCTGTCGGTGAGTGCGACGACCGGCCGGGCTGCCGCCATCGTCCCTGCTCCTGCGACGCCTTCCGGCACGGCGGCATCGCTCCCGGCGTAGTCGCGCAGCCCTTCGTGGCCGACCACGACCGCACCTGCCTCGACCGCGGCGACGTTGCCGCCGACGTGGTCCGCGTGCCCATGCGTGTTGACGACGAAGCGCAGCGGGCCCGGTGCGACGCGCGCGACCGTCGCGACGAGTTCCATGGCCTGCGAGGCGAGCCCCGTGTCGACGAGGACCGTGCCGTCGTGACCGGACCAGACGACGACGTTGCCGCCGGCGCCGGTGACCAACTGCAACCCCGGTCGCAGTGGCTGCACGCCCAGTTCGCCGACCGCCGGCTTGTCGGGCGGTCGGGCCGGGTTTTCGTTCGCCACCGGCGCGGCTGCGAACGCACTCCACGACAGCGCAAGCGCGACCAGCGAAGACGCACGCCGGGCACGCCTGAACATCGACACACGGGCCATGACGCAACTCCCCTTCGACACGCCGATTATACGGCCCGCCGGCCTGCGCCTCGCAGCGCTGCGCTATGATGCCGTCATGGCCCTGCCGCAATGCCGGCCCGATCGGATCCGCAAGGTGCTCGCGGTTCTCGGCGTCCTGCTCGGAGCACTCGCCTGCGCGGTCGCCCTGCGCACGCAGTCCGTCGACGTGACTTCCGGCGTGCTCGTGCCGGTCACCGGGCCCATCGGGCCGGCCACCAGCGACTTCTTCGTGCGCCAGTTGCATGCCGCCGAGGAATCGGGCGCCCATCTGGTCGTGGTGCGCATCGACACTCCGGGCGGTCTCGACACCGCCATGCGGGACATGATCCAGGCGATCCTGGCCTCCAGGGTTCCCGTCGTCGCCTTCGTCGCGCCGAGCGGCGCGCGGGCTGCGAGCGCCGGCACGTTCCTGATGTATGCGAGCCACGTCGCCGCCATGGCACCGGCCACCAACCTCGGCGCGGCGACGCCCGTGCAGATCGACGGCGCGCCGCAGCGGCCGACGACGAAACCCGCCGCGCGCGACGACGCGCCGGAGCAGAAGACTCCGGTTCCCGGCGATGCCATGGAGCGCAAGGCGGTCAACGACGCGGTGGCCTACATCCGCGGACTCGCCACGCTGCGCGGCCGCAACGCGGACTGGGCCGAGCGCGCGGTGCGCGAAGGCGCGAGCCTGCCGGCCGACGAGGCACTCGCCACCGGGGTCGTCGACCTGGTCGCGAGCGACCTGCCGGAGCTGCTGCGCGCCATCGACGGCCGCAGCGTCAAGCTGCCGTCGCGCGTGACGACGCTGCGCACCGCCGGCATCATGCTGCGCGAAGTGCAGCCGGACTGGCGCACCGAGCTGCTGCAGCTCGTCACCAATCCGAACGTGGCCTACCTGCTCATGCTGATCGGTATCTACGGGCTGCTGCTCGAGGGCTACAACCCGGGCAGCGTGCTGCCGGGCGTCGTCGGCGCGATCAGCCTGCTGCTCGCGTTGTTCGCGTTCCAGGTGCTGTCCGTGAACTACGCCGGGCTCGCGCTGATTGCGCTCGGCGTGCTGCTGATCGTCGCCGAGTCGTTCGTGCCCTCGTTCGGGACGCTCGGGCTCGGTGGCATCGTCGCCTTCGTGATCGGCTCGGTCATGCTGCTCGACAACGACGTGCCGGGATTCTCGATCGCCTGGCAGATCATCGCCGCCATGGCTCTCGCCGGCAGCCTGCTGCTGCTCGGCATCGTGTCGTTCGCCGTCCGCGCCCGGCGCCGCCCCGTCGTCAGCGGCCGCGAGGGCCTGCTGCTCGAGCACGCCGAAGCGATCGAGGCCTTCGACACCCGGGGGCTCGTGCGGGCCCACGGCGAGCTCTGGAACGCGGTGACGCGCACGCCCGTGCGCAGCGGCCAGTGCCTGCGCATCGTCCGTGTCGACGGCCTGACGCTCGAGGTCGAGCCGGTCCGGGACTGACCGACGCCAGCATCCACGCCACGGAGTACGCAGCGATGTTCAACGTCACGACCCTCGCCGTCATCCTCGTCCTGATCGTCGTGTTCGCGACGCAGATCTTCAGGATCCTCAACGAGTACGAGCGCGGCGTCATCTTCACGTTCGGCCGCTACACCGGCGTGAAGGGCCCGGGCCTGATCATCCTGATTCCGCTGATCCAGCGCATGGTCAAGGTCGACCTGCGCGTGATCGTGCTCGACGTCCCGACCCAGGACGTCATCTCGCGCGACAACGTCTCGGTCAAGGTCAACGCGGTCATCTACTTCCGCATCGTCGAGCCAGACAAGGCGATCATCCAGGTCGCGAGCCCGTTCGAGGCGACCAGCCAGCTCGCGCAGACGACGCTGCGCTCGGTGCTCGGCCAGCACGAGCTCGACGAGATGCTGTCGCAGCGCGAGAAGCTCAACGTCGACATCCAGCGCATTCTCGATTCCGCCACCGACGCCTGGGGCATCAAGGTGACCAACGTCGAGATCAAGCACGTCGACCTCGACGAGACCATGATCCGCGCCATGGCCAAGCAGGCCGAGGCGGAGCGCACGCGACGCGCCAAGATCATCCATGCCGAGGGCGAGAAGCAGGCGGCGCAGATGCTCGTCGATGCCGCACGCATGCTGGGCGAGGAGCCCAAGGCGCTGCAGTTGCGCTATCTGCAGACGGTGGCGGACCTGTCGAACGAAAAGAGCACGACCATCGTCTTCCCGCTGCCGATAGACTTGCTGAAGCCATTCGTGCAGTAACCCGGGCCGCCCGCACCCGGGAGGCGCCGCATGGCTCCATGCATCACGCGGGGCGGGACCTCCCGGCCTGCTCCGCCCGCGGTCGCGCACCGGCCACGCCGCGCACTTCACGACGCGCGAGGTCCTGCTGCTCATCGAGACGTTTCGCCGACACGGGCAGGCGCGTCCGCAGATCCTGCGCGAACAGCGACAGGCGGAACTCCTCGATCATCCAGCGCAGGCGCTCGCGTTCCGTCGTCGGTGCGTCGGCCGGAGCCGTGGCATCGAGCCGTCGCAGGTTCGTCTCGTAGCCCGCCACCTCGGCCTGCAGCTTTCGATCCCGTGCCACGTCGCCGCGCGCACGATCGAGCCGCCGCGCCATGGCGCGCACGTACTTCGGCAACTGGGGCCACCAGACGGCGGGCGTGCGGCGGATCCAGCCCGGCGCCAGCAACGCATCGACGTGCCGCGTCACGGAATCGCGGACCGGCGCGAGGACCGGCGCCGCCATCGAGTCGAGTGCCGCCCGCACGTCCTTGAGTGCCATCAGCACGGAACGCGCGACGCGGGCGACTTCGGCGCCGCGCTCGACGACGTCGGCGCGTCCGCGCTCGACCCGCATCTCGAACGCGGCGCGTGTGCGGACCGCCCCGGCGATATCCGTTTCGGCCTGCTCCGTCGTGCCGAACACGGCTTCGGCGACGGCCCGGTCGGCGATCTCGTCGAGCAGTTCGCGGCCGAGGCCCCCGGCGGCCGCGAGCAGCGTGAATTCGTGGTCGCCGGCCAGCGTGCGCCGCACCATCTCGTGCTGCTGCGGCAGGGCCAGCGCCGCCAGTCGCACGAGCCCGTCGTAGGTGGCACGGCGCGCGGCCACCTCGCTGGTGTACAGACGCAGACGCACGCTGCCGTCCTCGTCCTTGATGCCCGGCCAGGCGCGCAGACGCAGACCGGCGCTGCGGACCGTCACCTCCGCCGGCATGTCGCCAAAGTCCCAGGACCGCACGCCGGCCCGTTCCCATTCGTGCACGGTGCCGCCGAAAGGCGTGGCCCCGACCTGCGCACGCAATTCGTCGTGCAGCGTATCGAGGTCACGGCTCTCGTGCAGGACCTTGCCGGACGCCGGGTCGAGCACGCGTACGTGGAAGCTCAGCCACGGCGGCAAGGCAATCGCGGCGACATCCGCAGGCTCGACCACCTGGCCGGCCTCGCGCGTGACGAACGTGGCCAGGCGCGCGAACAGCGAGCCCTCGCCGAACGTCCCGACGCCCGTCAGAAAGCGCCCGGCCGCCTCGGGAATCGGCACGATTTCGCGCCGCACGTCCTTCGGCAGGCCGCGCAGCAGATGGACGACCTTGTCGTGCAGCCAGCCGGGCACCAGCCATTCGAGCCGCTGCGGGTCCAGCGAGCGCAACAGCGGCAGCGGCACGTCCAGCGTGATGCCGTCGTCGGTCGCGGTGGTGTCGAAGCGATAGTGCAGCGCCAGCGTGTTGCCGTGCACGTCGAGCGATGCGGGGTAGTCGGTGCCACGCAACTCCGGCAGCGGCCCCGCCAGATGCACGTCCTCGGGGGCATCGAGCAGGCGCGGCCGCACACGCTCCTCCTGCCGCCACCAGTGCTCGAACGCACGCGTGGTCGCGACGGGCGCCGGAATCCGCTCGAGGTAGAAGCGGACCAGGGCTGCGTCGCCGGCCAGCAGGTCGCGGCGGCGCAGGCAGGCTTCGACCTGCTCGAGCCGGGCGCGCGTCGCTTCGTTGCGCTCGAGGAACGCGAACCGCATCGCGGCGTTGCGCCGCACCAGCGCCTCCTCGACGAACATGCGGCGCGCGGCGGCGGCGTCCACGGTCGCGAAGGCGACGCGTCGGCCGCTGCTCAGCACGCGGCCGTACAGCGTAACGGTCTCGCGCGCGAACGCCATGCCCTTGCGTGCGTCCCATTCGGCCTCACCATACGTCCGGCGCACCAGGTGCGCGCCCGCCGACTCGATCCACGACGGTTGCACCTGCGCCACCATGCGCGCGTAGAGCCGGTGGGTCTCGACGAGACTCGCGGCGACGATCCAGTGCGGCGAGCGCTTCTGCAACGGCGTGCCGGGCGCGATCACGAAACGCGCGTCGCGGGCACCCAGGTAGGTGCGGGCCTCGTCGAGCACGCCGATGCCGCCGAGCAGGCCGGTAAGCAGCGTCTGGTGCAGCACCGCCCTGGAGACAGGCTTCGCGTCCCCCGGCGGCTGCGGTCGCGCCAGCGACCGGCTCATGTCCGCGAGCTGCTCGCGCAAGTCCGCCCACTCACGCATGCGCAGGAACGACAGGAAATTCTCGCGGCACCAGTGGCGCAGCACGCGATTGCCGCCGGCCGCCGGTTCGCGCGACGCCTGCCAGAGATTCAGCACCGCGACGAAGTCCGAGCGCTCGTCGGCGAACTGTGCATGCTTCTCGTCAGCGGCCCCGGTCTTGTCGGATGGCCGCTCGCGTGGGTCTGCGATGCTCAGGAACGCGACGATCGTGAGACACGGGTCGAGACAACCCGTGCGGCCCGCTTCGACCAGGATGCGCGCAAGCCGCGGGTCGACGGGCAGCGTCGCCATGTGCCGCCCGAGCCGCGTGATGCGACGCTCGCCGTCGACGGCGCCGAGCTCCTGCAGCAGGCGGTAGCCGTCGTTGAGCAGACGGGCATCGGGCGCGTCGAGGAACGGAAAGTCTTCGGGTCCGCCGAGGCCGAGCGCCGCCATTTGCAGCACCAGGCTCGCGAGGTTGGTGCGCAGGATCTCGGGCTCGGTGTAGCGCGGGCGGGCGAGATAGTCGGCCTCGGCATAGAGCCGGATGCAGATGCCATCGCCCTCGCGCCCGCAGCGGCCGCGACGCTGGTCGGCGCTGGCCTGCGAGACAGGCTCGATGGGCAGACGCTGGAACTTGGCGCGCGGACTGTAGCGGCTCACGCGCGCAAGCCCGGCGTCGATCACGAAGCGCACGCCCGGGATGGTCAGCGAAGTCTCCGCCACGTTGGTCGCCAGCACGACCCGGCGCCGCTCGTGCGCGGCGAAGATCCGCTCCTGCTCCGGGCCGGCGAGACGGCCGTACAGCGGCAGCACGTCCCAGGTCACACGGCTGCGGGTCAGCAGTTCGCGCGTCTCGAGGATCTGCTTCTCGCCCGGCAGGAACACCAGCGCGTCGCCGCGTATGCCGCGGGAATCGGCGTCGAGCGACTCGAGCGCGTCGCGCACGGCCTCGGGCAGCGGCGGAGCCTCCTCGTCCTCCTCGGCGAGCGGACGGTAGCGAACCTCGACCGGCCAGGCCTGGCCCTCGACGTCGATGACGGGCGCGCCGCCGAAGTACCCGGCGAAGCGCTGCGTCTCGATGGTCGCCGAGGTGACGATGAGCCTGAGGTCGGGGCGCCGCGGCAGGATCCGCTGACAGACGCCGAGCAGGAAGTCGACGTTGAGGTTGCGCTCGTGCGCCTCGTCGACGATCAGCGTGTCGTAACGCCGCAGCAGCGGGTCGCGTTCGAGTTCGCGCAGCAGCAGCCCGTCGGTCATCAGCTTGACGAGCGTGCGCGGGCTGGTGCGGTCGACGAAGCGGACCTGGTAGCCGACGAGGTCGCCGGTCGTCGTGCCGAGCTCGGCGCTGATCCGGTTCGCGAGGGCCTGGGCCGCGATGCGGCGCGGCTGCGTGTGGCCGATCAGGCCCTCGATGCCGCGGCCGATCCCGAGACAGATCTTCGGCAACTGCGTGCTCTTGCCGCTGCCGGTGGCGCCACTGACGATGACGACCTGATGACTGCGGATGGCGTCTGCGATCTCCTCGCGCCGCGCGTGCACGGGCAGCGTGTCGTCGTAATGGATCGGCGGCACGGAGGCGCGCCGCACCGCGAGGCGTGCCGCGGCGTTGGCGGCCGGCGCGGTCATCGGCTCAGCCGAGCTCGCGCTTGGCGAGCAACCACAGCGTCTCGAGATGCGCCATGTCCACCTCGTCTGGCCGCCGTCCTTCGCGGGCGAGCAGCGCCTCGACGTGACGGAAGCGGCGCTCGAACTTGCCATTGGCATCGCGCAGCGCGCCTTCGGGCTCGATGCCGAGATGGCGCGCCGTCTGCGCCAGCGAAAAGAGCACGTCGCCGAGTTCGGCACGCGCGGCATCCGGGCGGCCCGCCTCGATCTCGTGCTGCAGCTCGGCGATTTCCTCGCGCACCTTGTCGAGCACGCCCGCCGCGTCGGCCCAGTCGAAGCCCGCCTTCGCCGCCCGCGAGCCCAGCTTGGTCGCGCGCGTGAGCGCGGGCAGACCGAGCGTGACGCCGTCGAGCACGCCGGTGCCCTGTCCCCTCGCCGCGCGCTCCGCGCGCTTGTGCGCTTCCCAGGCCTGCGTCTGCGCTTCTGCGTCGCCGATCTTCGCGTCGCCGAAGACGTGCGGATGCCGGCGCTCGAGCTTTTCGGCAATGGCACCGGCCACGGCGTCGAAGTCGAACAGGTGCCGCTCCTCGGCGATGCGGGCCTGGAACACGACCTGGAACAGCACGTCCCCCAGCTCGTCGCGGACCGCGTCGGGATCTCCGCGCGCAATGGCGTCGGCGAGCTCGTAGGCTTCCTCGATCGTGTGCGGCGCGATCGAAGACCAGTCCTGCTGGCGGTCCCATGGGCAGCCGCGCTGCGGATCGCGCAGCCGCTCCATGATCCGCATCAGCCGTTCGAGGTTGCTCACGGCACGTTTCCGTCCAGCAGTTGCGCCAGGCTGAGCAGCATGTTCGCCGTGGCGCCCCAGATCTGGCGGCCCTGGTACGGGATGTCGTAGGTGATCACGGTGAAGCCGGAATAGTGGCGGTCGCGGGGCACGTAGTTCGCGCGGTCGAGCAGAAACTCGAGCGGCACCTCGAAGACGTCTTCGACTTCCTCGACGTCGAGCGCGAGCGTGAATCCCGGGCGCACGAACGCGACGACCGGCGTCACACGGAAGCCAGTGATCACGACGTGGTCGCGCAGGTAACCGGTGAGACTCACGTATTGGGGCTCGAGCCCGATCTCCTCCTGCGCTTCGCGCAAGGCCGCGGCCCAGGGGCCCGTGTCCGTGGCTTCGATGCGTCCACCGGGGAAACTGACCTGCCCCGCGTGGTTCTTGAGGTGCGACGCCCGCAGCGTGAGCAGCACGTGCAGGCCCGTGGGCCGCTCGACGAGCGGTACGAGCACGGCGGCCCGCGAGAGCTGAGTCGGCAGCAGGCGGCGCAGCGATTCGATCTGGTCTGGCGTCAGGCTTGCCGCGTAGGGCATCTCCGGCTCGCGACCGGCCTCGCTGCCGCGCAGCCGGCTCTCGATGCGTTCGCGCAGCGACCAGCGTGTTTCGTCGGACGACGCCGTCAATGTCAATTCAGTCCCCCGACGCCGACCGGCCGCGTTCGCCGCCACGCGTGAGGTCGGCCGGGTCGAGCAGTCGCGCGAGCCGCTCGCGCCCGAGGTCGGTCATCTCGTCGGCGACGTCCAGGATCGGCCGTCCTTCCGCATAGGCGCGCTTGGCGATGGCCGCCGCCTTGTCGTAGCCGATGACGGGGTTCAGTGCCGTCACCAGCATCGGATTGCGCCCGAGCGCCAGCGCGAGCTGCCGCGTGTTCACCGCGAAGCCCGCGATCGAGCTGCGCGCCAGCGTCCGGCACGCGGCGGCCAGCAGTTCAGTGCTCTGCAGCAGGTTGTAGGCGATCAGGGGCAGCATGACGTTCAACTGGAAGTTTCCCGACTGGCCCGCGATGCCGACCGTGACGTCGTTGCCCAGCACCTGCGCCGCGACCATGGCGACGGCTTCCGGCACGACCGGATTGACCTTGCCCGGCATGATGCTGCTGCCCGGCTGCAGCGCCGGAAGCCCGATTTCCGCGAGCCCTGCGAGCGGCCCGCTGTTCATCCAGCGCAGGTCGTTGGCGATCTTCATCAGCACCACGGCGAGCGTGCGCAAGTGGCCCGACAGTTCGACCGCGGTGTCCTGCGATGCCAGCGCGGCGAAGAAATCGCGTGCCGGCCGCAGGTCGAGACCCGTTTGTCGCGACAACTGCGCCGCGACCAGCGGCGCGAAGCGCGGATCGACGTTGACGCCGGTGCCGACGGCCGTGCCGCCCTGGGCGAGCGCATGCAGCCGCGGCCGGCAGCCCTGCAGCCGCGCCGCCGCGTCCTCGAGCTGGGTGCGCCAGGCGCCCATCTCCTGCGCGAGCGTCACGGGCATCGCGTCCATCAGGTGCGTGCGGCCCGTCTTGACGTGCTCACCGACGTCGCCGGCCTTGCGGGCAATCGTGTCGACGAGTTCCCTGAGCGCGGGCAGCAGCGTCTTCGACAACGCGAGCGCGGCGCTCAGGTGGATGGCCGTGGGGATGACGTCGTTGCTGCTCTGGCCACGGTTGACGTGATCGTTGGGATGGACGGCGAGCGAACCGCCGTCGGCGTACTGCGTCGCGAGCCGGGCGATCACCTCGTTCGCGTTCATGTTCGTGCTGGTGCCCGATCCCGTCTGGAACACGTCGACGGGGAAGTGGGCATCGTGCCCGCCTTCGGCGACTTCGAGGGCGGCGCGCTGGATGGCCGCCGCCCGGGTCCTGTCGAGGTCGCCGAGTTCCAGGTTGGCGCCTGCCGCCGCCCACTTGATGAGCCCGAGCGCGCCGATGAAGGCGCGCGGCATCGTGAGCCCGCTGATCGGGAAGTTCTGGATCGCACGCTGGGTCTGCGATCCCCACAGGGCGTGCGCGGGCACGCGGGTTTCCCCCATGCTGTCGCGTTCGACGCGGTAGTCGGTGTCGGCCATGTGCGCTCCGGGACCCGCGGAGGCGCCCGGACGGGGCCCTGCGGTATCATCCCGGATCGTAGCATCTCCCGGATTGCCCATGAGCCTCACTCCCCTGACCGCGCTCTCTCCCGTGGACGGGCGCTACGCCGCGCGCTGCGCCGAATTGCGGGAGATCTTCAGCGAGCAGGGGCTGATCCACGCCCGCGTGCGGGTCGAGATCGCCTGGCTGCGGGGCCTCGCCGCCGAGCGGCACATTCCGGAACTGCGTGGTCTCGGGCCGGCGGACCTGGCCGCCGCGCAGCACGTCGCCGACACGTTCGACGAAGACGATGCCGCGGCCGTCAAGACGTTCGAGCGCGAGACGAATCACGACGTCAAGGCGGTCGAGTACCTGATCAAGCAGAAGCTGTCGAGGCACGCCGCGTGGCAGTCGCGCATCGAGTTCGTGCACTTCGCCTGCACCTCGGAAGACATCAACAACCTCTCCTACGCGCTCATGTGCCGCGAGGCCCGGGACACGGTGCTGCTGCCGCACCTCGACGCGCTGCTCGGCGCGCTGCGCTCGATGGCGCATGCGCACGCCGACGACGCCATGATGTCGCGCACGCACGGGCAGGCCGCGACGCCCACCACGCTCGGCAAGGAAGTGGCGGTCTTCGTGCACCGGCTGAGGACGGCGCGCGACGCCTTCGCGGCCGTGCCGATCCGCGGCAAGATCAACGGCGCGGTCGGCAACTACAACGCGCACATCGCAGCCTACCCGGAAGTCGACTGGCCGCACGTCGCGCAACGGCTCGTCGAGTCGCTGGGCCTGCAGTGGAACCCGTACACCACGCAGATCGAGCCGCACGACTGGGACGCCGAGTACTTCGACGCCCTCGCCCGCTGCAACTCGATCCTCGTCGACCTGTGCCGCGACTTCTGGGGTTACGTGTCGCTGGGCTACTTCCGGCAGAAGGTCGTGGCAGGCGAAGTCGGCTCGTCGACGATGCCGCACAAGGTCAACCCGATCGACTTCGAGAATGCCGAGGGCAACTTCGGCGTCGCCAACGCGCTGCTGCGCTTCCTCGCCGAGAAGCTGCCGGTCTCGCGCTGGCAGCGCGACCTCACCGACTCGACCGTCCAGCGCAACATCGGCGTCGCGCTGGCGCACGCGGACGTTGCGGTGCAGTCCGTGTCACGCGGTCTCGCGCGGCTGGAGGTCGACCGCACCGCGCTCGCGGCGGACCTCGCGCGCAACTGGGAACTGCTGGCCGAGCCGATCCAGACCGTCATGCGCCGCTATGGCGTGCCGGGCGCCTACGAGCAACTGAAGACGCTCACGCGCGGTCGCCGCATCGACGCCGAAGCGATCGCACGCTTCGTCGACGGCCTGCCCGTTCCCGACGCCGAAAAGCAGCGGCTCAAGCAGCTCACGCCGGCGAGCTATGTCGGCGTCGCGGCGCGTCTGGCGCGCGACGTCTGAGCGCGGCGCGCTGCCACTTTGACATAACGGCGGAAAATCGCTGCCATGACTCGCGCGACGCGGGCGGATCTTGTGGTCGAGGTGACCGACTGGGCGCGCGACGTCGAGTCGATCAAGCGCGTGCGCCGTACGGTTTTCATCGAGGAACAACGCATCGCGGAGCGCGACGAATGGGACGCGCACGATCCCGTCGTGCCGCACGTCCTCGCGTATGTCGGCGTCGCTGCCGGAAAACGTGACCTGGTCGGCACGGGTCGTCTGGAACCCGCCGGTAAGATTGGTCGCGTCGCAGTACTGCCGCAGTACCGCGGCACCGGGGCCGGCGTCGCGATCATGCGTCGACTCATGGGACTCGCCGCGGAGCGGGGCCACCATGAGGTCTACCTGAACGCGCAGTCTTCCGCCCGCGGATTCTACGAGCGGCTGGGTTTCCGGGCCGACGGTCCGGAATTCGACGAGGTCGGGATACCGCACCAGCGGATGCGCCGGGCGGTCGGGAATCGGGATGGAACATCGACTGGACACGACGGGGACGCGCAGTCTGCTGGCGGGCCTTGACGAGTACCGCGCGGCAGTCGCGGAACTCGCCACCCGCGCACGCCGATCCCTGTCGATGTACACGACCGACCTCGAGCCGCAGATCTACGACCACGACCTCTTCCTCGAACCCGTCAAGCAGCTCGTGCTGGCCCGCAGCCATGCCCGGCTGCGCGTGCTGATCTCGAACCCGGGCCGCGTGTCGCGCGAGGGCAACCGGTTCATGATGATGGCGCGTCGGCTGACCAGCTACATCGACCTGCGCAACGTCGCACCCGAGTACCGCAACAACCCGTGCTCGTTCATCGTCGCGGACGACAAGGCGATCGTCTATCGCCAGAACGCGGCGAAATGGGAAGGCGTGGTCGAATTCGACGACGTGAACGTCGTCAAGCGCCATCTCGCGTATTTCGACGAAGTCTGGGCGGGCAGCCTGATCCAGCCGGAAATGCGGGCCACCGCCGTCGACTTCTGACGCGTCGCGCCCCGCGACACCCGGTCACGGCGACGACCCGCAAGGTCCCGCCCCGCCCGACCGCTATAATGCATCGGATGGTCTGGAAACCCGACGTCACCGTGGCCGCCGTCGTCGAGCGCGACGGCCAGTTCCTTTTCGTCGAGGAACGGGCCAGTGGCCGCGTCGTCCTGAACCAGCCCGCCGGACACCTGGAGAACGGCGAAACCCTGTTCGAAGCCGTGGCACGCGAGGTGCTGGAGGAAACAGCCTGGACGTTCGTGCCGCAGCACGTCACGGGCGTCTATGTCTGGGCACCGGAACACCTGTCGCGCACGTTTCTGCGCGTCGCGTTCACCGGCCGGCTGGAAGGGCACGATCCGGCGCGACCGCTCGACCACGGCATCCTGCGCACGCGCTGGCTCGACCGCGAGCAACTGCTCACTGCGCAGTCGAAGCACCGCAGTCCGCTCGTCCTCCGCTGCGTCGACGATTACCTCGGCGGAGCGCGCTACCCACTGGAGCTGGTCGGGCACCTGATGCGGGCCCGGAACGCGTCGCAATCACACGCCGCCGCCGGCTGACTGCTGCCGCGCGCGAGCCTTCGTCCGATATGCGGGCGGCCGCCACGCAGCGCCCCTGCCCGCCTTGCTCTAAGATCCGGGCATGCCCTCTACGCGTGTCGTCCTGGCGCTTTCCGGAGGCGTCGATTCCGCGGTTGCCGCGGTGCTGCTGCAGCAGGCCGGGTACGACGTGCATGCGCTGTTCATGCGCAACTGGGACGAGGACGAGGATGACTACTGCACGGCCGCCGCCGACCTGCAGGACGCGCGCCGCGTGTGCGAGGAACTCGGCATTCCGCTGCACACGGTGACCTTCGCCGCACAGTACCGCGACCGGGTGTTCGCCCACTTCCTCGAGGAGTTGCAGGCCGGGCGCACGCCGAACCCCGACGTGCTCTGCAATCGCGAGATCAAGTTCGGCGTCTGCTTCGAGCACGCGTTGCGGCTCGGCGCCGGGCTCTTCGCGACGGGTCATTACGCGCGCAGCGAAGGTGGCCGCCTGCTGCGCGCCGCCGACGGCAACAAGGACCAGACATATTTCCTGCACAGCGTGCCGGGCGCGATGCTGCGCCGGACGCTCTTCCCGATCGGGCACCTGTCGAAAGACGAGGTGCGCCGGCTCGCCCGCGAACACGCGCTGCCCGTGCACGACAAGCGTGACAGCACGGGCATCTGCTTCATCGGCGAGCGTCCGTTCGCCGAGTTTCTGCAGAGCTACCTGCCTGCGCGTCCGGGCCCGATCGAGACGCCCGAGGGTCGCCGGCTCGGCACGCACCGCGGCCTGATGTACTACACGCTGGGCCAGCGTCAGGGGCTCGCGGTGGGCGGCGTGCGCGGCACCGGGGAAAAGCCGTGGTATGTCGCCCACAAGGACCTGGCGCGCAACGCGCTCGTCGTCGTGCAGCAGCACGACCACCCGCTGCTGCTGTGCAAGAGCTTCGCCACCGAGCCGGCGCACTGGATCGCCGACACGCCCCCGGTGCCGGCCGGAAGTTCCCTGCGATGCACCGTCAGGACGCGTCATCGCCAGGCCGACCAGGATTGCGAGGTCGATGTCGGGCCCGACGGCCGCTGTCTCGTGCATACGGCCACGGCCCAGCGCGCGATCACCCCCGGGCAATCGGCCGTCTTCTACGAGGGCGAGACCTGCCTCGGCGGGGCCGTCATCGCGTCGACGGCCGCCGGGGAGCGGGTCGAGGTCGAATCGGGACATGCCGCTGGTCTATAATTCGTCGGTTTTGGTCGCGCCGTTCCCCGCCCCGGAGGTTCCATGAGAAACAGTTTCAAGACCCGCACGTCGCTTGCGGTCGGCCAGCAGTCGTACGAGATCTACAGCCTCCCGGCGCTCGAGGGCCACGACCTGTCCCGCCTGCCCTACTCGCTCAGGATCCTGCTCGAGAACCTGCTGCGCTTCGAGGACGGCGTCAACGTGACGCGCGAGGACATCGAGGCGCTGCTCGCGTGGGACCCGAAGGCGACCCCGAGTTACGAGATCGCCTTCACGCCGGCGCGTGTGATCATGCAGGACTTCACGGGCGTGCCGGCCATCGTCGACCTCGCCGCGATGCGCGAGGCCATGGTGAGCCTCGGCGGCAACCCGCAGGAGATCAACCCGCTCGCACCGGTCGAACTCGTCATCGACCATTCCATCCAGGTGGACAACTACGGCACCGCGGACGCCCTGCAGAAGAACAACGAAATCGACTTCGCACGCAACGGCGAGCGCTATTCGTTCCTGCGCTGGGGCCAGACGGCGTTCCGCAACTTCAAGGTCGTGCCGCCGAGCACCGGTATCGTCCATCAGGTCAACGTCGAACACCTCGCGCGCGTCGTGTTCGCGCAGGACAAGGACGGCGTGAAGCGCGCCTTCCCCGACACGGTCGTGGGCACCGACTCGCACACGACCATGGTCAACGGCCTCGGCGTGCTCGGCTGGGGCGTCGGCGGCATCGAAGCCGAGGCGGCCATGCTCGGTCAGCCGGTCACCATGCTGATCCCGCACGTCATCGGCTTTCGGCTCAAGGGCTCGCTGCCCGCCGGCGCGACTGCGACCGACCTCGTGCTCACGATCACCGAGATGCTGCGCAAGAAGGGCGTCGTCGACAAGTTCGTCGAGTTCTTCGGCGACGGCCTCGCGAACCTGCCGCTCGCCGACCGCGCGACCATCGCCAACATGGCGCCGGAGTTCGGCAGCACCTGCGGCATCTTCCCGATCGACGAGGAAACGATCCGCTACCTCGAGCTGACCGGGCGGTCGGCCGAGCAGGTCGCGCTGGTCGAGGCGTATGCGAAGGCCCAGGGTCTGTGGCGCACCAACGGCATGCCGGAGGCGCAGTACACCGACGTCCTCGAACTCGACCTCGCCAGGGTCGAGCCGAGTCTCGCCGGCCCGAAGCGGCCACAGGACCGCGTGCCGCTGCGGATCGCGCAGGACGTCTACCGCACGAGTCTTGCCGCGATGGTCGCCGAGCGCAGCACCCGCAACGCCGCGGCGACGGGCACGGCGCAGGTCACCTCGGGCGGCAGTACGTTCGAACTCAAGGACGGTGCCGTGCTGATCGCGGCGATCACGAGCTGCACCAACACCTCGAACCCGAGCGTGCTCGTCGCTGCCGGTCTGCTCGCGCGCAAGGCGCGCAAGCTCGGTCTCGTGGCGAAGCCGTGGGTCAAGACGAGTCTCGCCCCCGGTTCGCGCGTGGTCACCGACTACCTGCAGAAGGCCGGCCTGCTCGCCGACCTCGAAGCCGTCGGCTTCTACGTCGTGGGTTACGGCTGCACGACCTGCATCGGCAACTCGGGCCCGCTGCGGCCGGAGATCTCGGACGGCGTGAGGGCCGGCGACATCGTCGCGACCTCGGTGCTGTCGGGCAACCGCAACTTCGAGGGACGCGTGCACGCGGAAGTGAAGATGAACTTCCTCGCCTCGCCGCCGCTCGTCGTCGCCTATGCGCTGGCCGGCACGATGGACATCGACCTGGACAACGCGCCGCTCGGCACCGACGCCGCGGGCAAGCCCGTTCATCTCAAGGACATCTGGCCGTCCGCGCACGAAGTCGCCACGACCGTCCGCGCCTGCGTCGACTCGGCGATGTTCGCGCGCAGCTACTCGAGCGTGTTCACGGGCGACGCCAACTGGCAGGGCATCGAGGTGCCGGCCGGCGAGGTCTATGCGTGGGAGTCGGCTTCCACCTACGTGCGCAATCCGCCGTATTTCGCGGGCATGTCCATGGCGCCCGGTACCGTGGCCGATATCCGCGGCGCCCGCACGCTGGCGGTGCTCGGCGATTCGGTGACGACCGACCACATCTCTCCCGCGGGCAACATCGCGCGCTCGAGTCCGGCGGCGAAATATCTCATGGGCCAGGGCGTGCAGCCGGCCGATTTCAACCAGTACGGCGCGCGCCGCGGCAACCACGAAGTGATGATGCGCGGCACGTTCGCCAACATCCGCCTGCGCAACCTGATGCTGCCGGGCACCGAAGGCGGCGTGACGCTGCACGTGCCCACCGGCGAGCAGATGTCGATCTACGACGCGGCCGTGAAGTACAAGGCCGAAGGCACACCACTGATCGTCATCGCCGGCAAGGAATACGGTACGGGCTCGTCGCGCGACTGGGCTGCGAAGGGCACGATGCTGCTCGGCGTGAGGGCGGTCATCGCCGAGAGCTTCGAGCGTATCCATCGCTCCAACCTGATCGGCATGGGCGTGCTGCCGCTGCAGTTCAAGGATGGCGTGAGCGCGCAGTCGCTCGGTCTCACGGGCAAGGAGAGCTACGAGATCATCGGCCTGAACGGCGGTGCCGCGAAGGTCGTGACCGTGGTGGCGACGCCTCCGTCGGGCGCGCCGGTCAAGTTCGAGGCGCGCGTGCGCATCGACACGCCGAAGGAGCGCGAGTACTTCCAGCACGGCGGCATCCTGCAATACGTGATCCGTCAGCTCGCCTCGCCGGGCAAGGCGGCATAGCGCGGGAGCGGGGTCACGACCAACGCCATCGACAACGCGGCCGCTGCGCTGCGCGCCGCCAGACACGTCTGCGTGCTCACGGGCGCCGGTATCTCCGCCGAGAGCGGCGTGCCGACGTTCCGCGACGCGCAGACGGGGCTCTGGGCCCGATTCCGTCCCGAGGACCTCGCGACACCCGAAGCGTTCCAGCGCGACCCCCGGCGTGTCTGGGACTGGTACGAGTGGCGGCGCGAGCTGGTGCGCCAGGCCGAACCGAACGCCGGTCACGCCGCGCTCGTGCGGCTCGCGGGCTGTGTGCCGCGGCTGACGCTGGTCACGCAGAACGTCGACTCGCTGCACCAGCGCGCTGGCAGCGTCGGCGTCATCGAGTACCACGGCAACATCCTGCGCGACCGTTGCGCGGCGGAAGGGCTCGTGGCGTCTCGCGCGCCGCTTTCGATCACCGGCCTGCCCGAGTGCGCGCGCTGCGGCGAGCGGCTGCGGCCCGACGTCGTCTGGTTCGGCGAGGCGATTCCGCGCGACGCGCTGCTGGCCGCCGACGCCGCAGCGGCCGATTGCGACGTTTTCCTGTGCGTGGGCACCGCGGCGACGGTGCATCCGGCGGCCGGTCTCGCCGAGCGCGCGCACGGCGCCGGGGCCACGCTCATCGAGCTGAACGTCGAGGCGACCGCGCTGACCTCGTTCGTCGACGTCGTCCTGCGCGGCCGCGCCGGCGAACTGCTGCCGCTGGTGCTCGCGCGCATCGCCGGCTGAGTGAACCCTCTCCGCGCCGGTCGACGGCGCACCACACCGCTCAAAACGGCGGCCAGTACGTCCACCCGAGCTGGAAGCCCACGTCGGGCGTGTTGTTCATGTTCGCGAGGTTCTCCGTCACCGCGAACGTGAAGAGCTGGGCTTCGCGGCGATAGCGCAGTCCGAGGCTCAACTGGTACTTGGGAGAGGTCAGTTCCCCGAGCCGCGTGTCCCTCGAGTCGTACAGGCTCGGGCTCGCGTACAACTGCACGATCGAATGCAGGCGCCCGGTCAGGTGCGAATCGAGCCCCAGCACGAGCGTCGGCACGATGCGCGCTTCCGGTTGTGCGTCGCTTTCCGAGCCGCCGTAATCGACGACGCCGAGCGATGCGTAGACGGCGTGGTTCGAGCCGCGCCGGGCCAGCGACGCCTGCAGGCCGACGTCGGCGCGCCCCGTGGAGAGAAAGTTGCGGTGGCCGGCGACCGGCACCTTGACGGCGCCCTCCAGGGCGAGCGACCACGGCTCGGGCAGCCGCAGGCCGCTGTAGCGCAGGCCGAACGTCGGGTCGAGCAGGCCGCTGCGCGAATGACCGTCGAGCTGCACGTACTGCAGCGATTCGAGGTCCATGACGATGTTGAACTGGTCGCGCTTCAGTCCGTGACGCCCCGCCTGCGACAGCCCCAAGGCCAAGTGGACCTGCTCGATGATGCCGTCCAGTGCGCCGCCGCCGTAGACCGCTGCGGCGACGACCACGTAGGCGCCCCAGGCCGGCGTCAACTGGCGGTGCAGCGTCACGTCGAACTCGCCGAGTTCGAGATCGACGAGGTAGTTCTCGCCGGGCAGCGCGCGCAGCGCCACCACGTCGTCCGCCGTCAGGTTGCGCCGGGGTCGCGAGCGCAGGTAGCGTTCGACGGGCCCGCTGAGCGCCCAGGTGTTCTGGTAGGCGAACTCGGTGTCGATCGCCCAGCGGCCCGGCTCGATCGACCCCGCGAATGCCGGACGCATGTCGAGACGCAGGTAACCGAAGGGTGTCAGGTCGCGCGCGCGCAGCGGCCCGTAGAACTGCTGTCGGGACTCGAGCGGCATCGTCCCGGCCGGATCGGCGTGGGCCGCGCCGTCGGCCAGCATGGCGATCAGGACGACGATCGGCATCCGCATGTGCTGCCCTGCGCGTTCCATGCGATCACCGCCCCTCCCCGGGAGACGACGGCACGGCCAGCGTGATCTGGAATTTTTCACGGAAGACACTTTGTGGCAGCTTGTCGCAGGTGTGGAAACATCGTCTGTCAGACGAACCCGACCGTCGAGGGACGTTTCGGCAGGTTTGGCCATCGAACAGTTCGTTTCCGCCGAGGTCCATAGCACATGCGCTGGCATCGTTCCCACGGGCACCCGCTGCCTTCCGAAATCACGCCCCCCGCCCGGTACTTCAACCGCCGGGAGGTCGTCGCCGGGCTGCTCGGCGCCGGCGCCATCGGTCTCGCCTGGCCGGCCCGATCGACCACCGCGACGCTAAAGTTCACGAAGAACGCGGCGCTCAGCCTGGACGAGGCGCCTAATTCTTTCGAAGATATAACGACTTACAACAACTTTTACGAATTTGGCACAAGCAAGACCGACCCGTCCGAACACTCGGGGAAGTTCCGGCCCCGGCCCTGGACCGTGAAGATTTCCGGCGAAGCGGCGAAGACTGGCGAGTTCGATCTCGACGACCTGCTGCGCCCGCACGCTCTGGAAGAACGCATCTACCGCCTGCGCTGCGTCGAGGCCTGGTCGATGGTCGTCCCCTGGGTCGGCGTTCCGCTCGGCAAGTTGCTCGCACGGTTCGGGCCGAGCTCGCGGGCGAAGTACGTCGCGTTCACGACCGTGCTGCGGCCAGCCGAGATGCCGGGACAGCGCTTTCCGGTCCTTGACTGGCCGTACGTCGAAGGGCTGCGCATCGACGAGGCGATGCATCCGCTGACGATCCTCGCCGTCGGCGTGTACGGCCGCCCGCTGCCGAACCAGAACGGCGCACCGTTGCGGCTCGTGGTGCCCTGGAAATACGGCTTCAAGGGCATCAAGTCGATCGTCGCAATCCGCTTCACGGAACGGCCGCCGCCGACGAGCTGGAACCTGGCCGCGCCGGACGAATACGGCTTTTTTGCCAACGTGAATCCGGACGTCGATCATCCCCGCTGGAGTCAGGCGCAGGAGCGACGCATCGGAGCCAGCCTCTTTGCCGAGAAGCAGCGCACGCTGCCGTTCAACGGCTACGCCCGGCAGGTGGCATCGCTGTACCGCGGCATGGATCTGCGCCGGCATTTCTGACCGCCGCATGAACCGAGCCGCCAGGTCCGTGCCGCGACGCTTCCGGGCCGACAAGCCGGTCGCGTTCGCGCTCTGCGCCGTGCCCCTCGCGTGGATCGCCGGGCGCACGCTGGGGTTCGCGGAGCTTTCGCTGGGTCCGAATCCCGTCGAAGCACTGATCCACTCACTGGGCTCGTGGGGCCTGCGTCTGCTGCTGCTGACGCTTTGCGTGCGGCCGGTGGCCATGCTGCTGCACCAGCCGCGGCTGATGCGCCTGCGACGCACGATCGGCCTGTTCGCGTTCGCGTACCTGGTGCTGCACTTGCTGGCCTGGCTCGTCATCGACCGCGCGCTCGACCTGCCCGGCATCGTGGCCGACATCGCGAAACGTCCCTACGTCACCGTCGGTTTCACGGCGCTGCTGATGCTCCTGCCACTCGCGGTGACCTCGACCGACGCGTGGATGCGCCGGCTCGGCGGCCGCTGGCAGACACTGCACCGGCTTGTCTACCCGGCCGCGATGCTGGGCTGCCTGCATTTCCTGTGGCTCGTGAAAGCCGACTGGCGCGAACCCGCCCTGTATCTCGCGCTGCTGACCGTGCTGATGGCCTGGCGCTGGCGGCGACGATCGCTCAGCCGGGCGACCGCCGCAGTGCCACGTGCGCCAACACGCTGCCCAGGATGAGCGCGAGACCGGCATAGAACTGCAGCCCGAGTTCCCGGTGCTCGCCGAGCAGCAGCATGGCGAGAAACACGGCGTAGACCGGCTCGAGGCTGATCGCGAGCTGCGTACTGAACGCGCTCAGCTTGCGCAGCGCCACGAGCGACAGCGCAAACGGAAGCAGCGTGCACGCCAGCGCGAGCACCAGCAGCAGCGCGGCATCGCGTGCGTCCGGCACGACGGGCAGGCCGGTGTGCTGGCTGCCGAGCACGACGGCCAGCACGGTCAGGAACGTGGTCCCCGCCGCCAGTTCGAGACCGGTGACGACCAGGGGGGCGGCACGTTCGACGTGGCGCTTGTTGAGCACCGCGAATACGGCGACCAGCAACGCCGACAGGATGCCAACCGCGATGCCGGAGTGCATGCCGCGGGGCGTGCCGCCCACGACCAGCATGACGCCGGGCACCGCCGCGATGCCGATGAGCAATTCGCGCCAGTCGAAGCGGCGTCCGGTCACCCACGGCTCGATGATCGACACGAGAATCGGCGCCACGGCCATGCAGGTCGCCGCGACCGAGGCATTCGCGAGCTTGATCGCGGCGTAGAAACTCACCCAGTGCAGCGCGACGACGACGCCGATGCCGGAAAAAATGCCGAGCGTGGGCCAGTCCAGGCGACGCAGGCCACGCCAGAACGCGGGCGCCAGGCAGAGCGCGGCCACGACGAGCAGCATGCGCCACCACACCAGGGCATAGGCCGACAGCGTGATGAGCTTGCCAAGGATGGCCGTGAAGCCCCAGATCGCCACGCAGCCGTGAATCTGCAGCAGCGCCTTGTTCGATGGTGTCATGGCGGAGGCTGCCCGCGGCCCGGACGATCGACCGCGACGACGACGGGCCGGCTCAGGCGGGCTCGGCCTGCTGCTTCCTCTGGCCGATGTAGCCGCGCACGATGTCGAGCGCCGTACGGTTGCTCGGCGGCAATTCGACGTCGCAGATGGCCTTCGGCGTCACGCGATCGCCCCAGCGGACCAGGTGCGCGCACCAGGTCAGGCCCGCGCCGAACGCGGGCAGCAGCAGCAGGCCACGGGGCTTCACGCGCCCTTCCTCGAGCGCCTCGACCAGCGCGACCGGCACCGTCGCCGCCGACATGTTGCCATAGCGCTGCACGTTCACGTACACCTGCCCGGGGACGACCCCGACGCGCTTGCCAACGGCGTCGATGATGCGCAGGTTGGCCTGATGCGGCACGACGAGATCCACGTCCTCGGGACGGAACCCGCGACGGGCGAGCACCTCGGTGCTCGCGGCGGACATCGCCAGCACCGCGCGCTTGAAGATCTCCTGGCCTTCGAAGATCCACGCCGTGTCGCCATACAGTCGGCCGACGTTGGCATAACGCGCGCCCATGCCTTCGACGACGAGCGTCGGCCGCCCGTCGCTGTCGCAACCGAGCTTCTCGGCGAGCAGGCCCTCTTCCGCGTCGGTCGCTTCGAGCACCACGGCCGCGCAGCCGTCGCCGAACAGCACGGCGACGCCGCGGTTCTCCCAGTCCATGAACGACGAAATGATCTCGCCGCCGACCACCAGCGCGTTCTTGACCACACCCGTCCGGATGAGCGCCGTCGCGGTGCTGAGTGCATACAGGAAGCTGGTGCAGGCCGTGTTGATGTCGTAGACCGCGGCGCGCTTGGCGCCGAGCCGGACCTGCAGGCCGGACGCCTGATTGGGAACCTGGTCGTCGAAACTGCAACTGCCGATGACGATGAGTTCGACGTCGGCCGGGGCGAGACCGGCACAGGCGAGCGCCCGCATGGCACTGACATAGGCGAGCTCCGCCAGCGGCAGGTGCGAGATCCGGCGTTCCCGGATGCCGGTGCGCGAGGTGATCCACTCGTCGTTGGTGTCGAGAAACGTCGCGAGATCGGCGTTGGTCAGAATGCTGGGCGGGAGGCACTTGCCCCAGCCCGTGATGGCTGCATGCGTCACCGACTACCCCCGGGGGTCAGTCTGGAAATGGGAGCGACACTTTACCAGCCCGTCGGGCTCCGCGAGGGCCCGGCGCCGTTTCTGCCCCCACGCCACGGGGCGGCTCGGGCGCTACAATGCGCGGCCTGACCCCTGCTGGTCACTGAGAGGCTGACGATGAAGAAAGCGAACCTCGTGCTGATGGCTGCCATGACGGCGGCCGGACTGGTCGGCGTAGCCGGCGGGTCGCTGCTACCCGTTTCGGTGGCCGTGGCAGCGGACAAGGAGAAGCCCGCGGCCAAGCAGAAGCTCAGCGCATCCGTGGCCAAGCCACTGATGGCGGCGCAGAAAGCCATGAACGAGAAGAACTGGCCAGAGGCGGCGACGCAACTCGCAGCGGCGCAGGCGGTGGAGCCCAAGACGCCGTACGACGCGTTCATGATCGACGAGCTCGGCTGGTACGTGGCCCTGCAGCAGAAGGACTACGTGAAGTCGGCCGAGGCCCTCGAGCGCGCCCTGAATTCCGGTCTCGTGCCGGAGGCCGACAGGCCGCAGCGGCTGCGCGCACTGACGCAGATGATGCTGCAGAACAAGCAGTACGACAAAGCGGTCCAGTACGGCACCGAGTACCTGAAGGCATCGCCCGGCGACGCGGAGATCGCGCTGCAGCTCGCGCAGGCTCGCTACCTGTCCAAGGACTATGCGGGCGCCAAGGCGGCCGCCGAGCAGATCATCGCGTCGACGCCGCAGCCGCCGGAGGCCGCGCTGCTGCTCGCACTGCGCACCAGCTACGAAATGAAAGACAGCGCCGGCACGACGAGGGCGCTCGAAGGCCTCGTGCGCCACCACCCGCAGCGCAAGTACTGGGAAGATCTGCTCAACGACCAGCTCTTCCGCACCAAGGACGACCGCGGGCTGCGCGCGCTGTACCGGCTCATGAACGACACGGGCACGCTCGACAAGCCCGAGGACTATTCCGAAATGGGCGTCATGCTGGTCACGGGCGGCTTCCCGAACGAGGCCAAGCAGATCCTCGAGCGCGGCATGTCGGCCAACATCTTCCAGGGTGACGCACGCGTGCGGGTGGAGGCAGAACTCGGCCGTGCCCGGTCTGGTGCCGCCATGGACGCCAAGGAAATCACCACGGCGGCGCAGCAGCTCGCGGCCGCCAAGACCGGCAACCAGATGGTGGGCATCGGCAAGCTGTACTTCAGCGCGGGCGACTACGAGAAGGCCACCGACGCCCTGCAGAAGGCCCTGGCCAAGGGCGGCGTGACGGACTCGGACGACGCGAACCTGCTGCTCGGCATCGCCGACGCCCGGCTTGGCAAGGCGGCCGAGGCGAAGACGGCGTTCGACGCGGTGAAGAATCCGACGCTGGCCGAGATCGCGCGGCTGTGGAAGCTCAAGCTCGATACGGAGGCAGCCCCGCCGGCGGCGGAGCCGGCCGCGACGACAGGCTGAACGGGCCGGCCGGGCGTAAGAAAGGGGCGAGGACCGCCGTCCCCGCCCCTGCTCCGCGATCGATGTCGAGGGCTTCGGACTGCGTCAGCGCGACGCCGTCTTCCAGAGCTTGGCGACCTCGGCGGACTTCGGGTCCTTGACGGCGTCGAACGCCTTCATCGCACCGGCCTTGTCGCCCTTCCGCTTGAGCGCGATGCCGAGCAGCATGTGGGCGCCGTCGGCGTCGGCCAGACCACCCTTCGCGACGGCCCTCTGCAGCGCGGACGCCGCCTGCGCGTAATCACCCGCGCTGAAAAAGAGCACGCCGGTCTTCTGCATCTCTTCGCCGGTCTTCGCGGCGGCCAGTTGCGCCGCGGCCTTGGGCAGCGCCAGCCGCTCCTGGTCGGCCTTGCGTTTGGCGGCCTCCAGCGTCCGCTGCGCGCGCGTCAGCTCGTCGCCCTGGAACAGGCCCGCGTCGATGGCCTTCTTCATGACACGCTCGCCTTCGATGCCGAAGCCGCCGATCACGAGCGCCTGCGTCATGTCCACGTACTGGCGCGTCTCTTTGAGCGCGCCGACGTCCTCGGCCAGGCGGTAGAGCCCCATGAGCTGCTGGTCGTTCTTGGTCTGCTTGAGGTACCCGTCGAGCACGCGTTCCCAGGTGTCGGGCGACGGGTAGTACTTGAGCAGCTGTTCCAGCGCGCGGGCCGTGCCGGCGCTGTCGTTCAGCTCATAGTTGGAGCGCAGCACGAGCTGCAGCAGGTCCTGGCTCGGCGTGCCGCCCGACTTCATGATGCGGTCGGCCGCGGCGATGGCGCCCTTGTAGTCCTTCTGCATGTAGTACGCGTTCGCGGCGAGCAGCTGCATGTCCTTGTCGCCGGGAACCGCCTTCAGGTAGGACTGCGCCGCCTGCGCCGCCTTGCCGTAGCTGCCGGCGCGCGCGTAGAGCTGCGCGAGCGTCTTGGTGCGCTGCACCTTGTCGCCGGCGGACATCTGGCCGGAGGCGAGCTGCCCCTCGAGCACGCGTGCCGCATCGGCATTGCGGCCCTGCTGCAGGTACACGTACCACAGCATCTCGTTGATCTTGTACTGGTCGAAGGCGGTCTTGCCCGGCGCACCGTCCGCTTCCTTGATCTTCGCCAGCGCCTGATCCCAGCGCTTCCTGGCGATGGCGTCCTGGGCCGCCTTGAGCGGCACGCCGACCTTCTGGCTGACCTTCTGCTGTGCCTCCGCCGTAACCGGCACGCCCAGCAGGGTGGCCGCGACACCCGTCCAGCCCGCCACCGCGAGCAGGCTGCCGAGAACGAAACTCGCCTTCCTCATCGAATGCCTCACTGGGGACTTCAACCCCGCTGACAAGGAAAAAGCCGCCGGCGCTCGACGCCCCGGCAGCTCCCTTTGACCCATGGGCCCCACCCCGGCAGGCGAGCGCGGCCCTCCCGTGCCTCTACATGAACTGCTCGTTGCCGACGAAGCCGATCTTCAGCAGCCCGTTGCGTTGCGCGGCCGCCAGCACTCGCGCCACCACGCCATAGGCAGCGCGCTTGTTCGGACGGATGTGCAGTTCCGGTTGCGGATCGTTCGCCGCCTCGCGGCGGAAATACGTGTCTAGAGCGTCGACGGTGACCGGCGAGCCGTTCCACAGCACGGTGCCGTCGAAGTCGATCTCGAGATTGATGACGACCGGCTGCACGTTCTGCTGCGGCGTGTTCTGCGCACGCGGCATGTCGAGCTTCACAGCGTGCGTCATCACCGGAATCGTGATGATGAACATGACGAGCAGCACCAGCAGGACGTCGATCAACGGCGTCATGTTGATGTCCATCATCGGATCTGCGTCCGTGCCGCCCTCTCCAACGCTCATACTCATTCGCTTGACTCCCGCCTTCGATGTCGCAGCCGGGGCTCAGCGCCCGAGACCACGATCGGGCTCGGTGATGAAGCCGACCTTCTGGATGCCGGCGCGCTGGCACAGCACGATCACGCGGCCGATGTGCTCGTAGGCCGTGGCGCGATCGCCGCGGACGTGGATCTCCGGCTGGGGATCCGTGACCGCGACCGCCTTGATACGGTCGAGCAGCGCCTCCTGAGTGGGCACCAGCATCGTGTTCCAGTAGACGTTGCCTTCCTTGTCCACCGCGATGTTGATGTTTTCGGGCTTGGTCTGCGTGGGGATGTTCGCCGCCTTCGGCAGTTCCACCTTCACCGACTGCGTGATCACCGGGATGGTGATCAGGAAGATGATGAGGAGCACCAGCATCACGTCCACGAGGGGCGTGACGTTGATCTCCGAAATCGCCTTGTCGTCCTCGCCCGGGTCGCCGCCCGTGATCGACATGCTCATGGTGTATTGCCTCCGGCCGCGGCCGAACCCGGTTACTTCTTCGGCGCGCCCGCGATGACCTTGGCACCGGCGCCTTCGACGCGCGAGCCGCTGACGATCACCTGCTCGAGATCGTTCGAGAAGAGCTTGACCTTCTCCATGATCTGCTTGTTGCGACCGAGCAGGAAGTTGTAGCCGAGCACGGCGGGGACCGCGACCGCGAGGCCGATCGCCGTCATGATGAGCGCCTCGCCGACGGGGCCCGCGACCTTGTCGATCGAGGCCTGACCGGCCACGCCGATCGCGACCAGCGCGTGGTAGATGCCCCACACCGTGCCGAACAGGCCGATGAACGGCGCGGTCGAACCGGTGGTCGCCAGGAACGGCAGCTGCGTCGAGAGCGCGTTGCCGATGCGCGCGGTGGCGCGGGCGAGCACGTTGTCGATCCACTCGTGCAGCGGAACCTGCTGCGTCAGACGCTCGTCGTGGTGCTCGGCCGCGTCGATCGCCTCGGCCGCCATCACCTTGAAGATGTTGCCCTTGCCCGTGAGCTTGTTGACGCCGGTCTTGATGTTGTCGGCGGCCCAGAAGCTCTTCTCGGCCTCCGCGGCCTGCGACAGCAGGCGACGCTGCTCCCACCACTTGGTGAAGATGATGAACCAGGAATACGCGGACATCAGCACGAGGAGGACGAGCACGCCCTTCGCGACGAAGTCGCCCTGCGCCCAGAGGGCCTGGATTCCGTACGGGTTGTCGACGCTGACTGCTTCGGTGGCCATTGAGGTCGGTTCCTGTGTCTTGTCTTGACTGATCTGGCGTTGCGGACGGTCTTGCGACCGGGGGTCAAACTGCGGTCAATCCGTGAGGCGGAACGTGACGGCGAACGTGTGCCACATGGCAACGGGCTTGCCGTCCTCCTTGCCGGGAACGAAGCGCCAGTTGCGCTGCACCTCCTTCACGGCCGCCTCGTCGAGCCGGTCGAAGCCGCTGGACTTGGCGATCTTGACCTCGCCCGCCCGGCCGGTTTCGAGCACGTAGACCTGCAGCACGACCGTGCCCGCCTCGCCGGCGCGACGCGAGGCCGGCGGATATTCGGGCTGCGTCGTGCGCGCGCCCTTGCCCTGCGTGGACGGCGGCGTCTTGACGACGGCGCGCTCGACGGGCTTCGGCGGCGGCGGCGCCTGCACGACCGGCCGCTCGCTCGTGACGTTGGAGATCGCCGTGGTCGGGCCGCTGTCGACGGCGAGGTCGATCGCCACCTCGGGCGGCGGGACGTAGGGCGGCGGCTGCTCGATGTCCGGCGGCGGCGGCGGCGGCTCCTTGTCGTCGTCCGGCAACTCCTCGATGATCTTCGTCTCGACGGGGCCCATCACCGTCTGGACCATCTTCGCGCCGAGCCCGGACGCAAGCACCCAGAAGAACAGGACGTGGATGATGACGACGAGCACGAAAGCAAGCGTTCGCTTGCTGTTTTTCGCCGGATCGTCAATCGAGTAACTGTAGGCCACTTATCCTCCACATTCGGTGGGCACACGAGTAGGCTGCAGCCCGGTCGGGTGACCGACACTACAAGAGCCTTTCCACCCTCGCAAGCCTAGACTTGAATCCGCGCAAGCCCCCGAAGTCGCGCTCGTCCGTCGGTTCCATTGTCACGGGTCTGGTGTGCCGCGCCGCACTGGTTTGACGCAGTGCATCAAGCGATGCGCCCGTGGACGACCGGCCTGCCGGTCATCTACCGATCTGTCAGCGGGCGCGACTTTACCCACGCGTCAACGCCAAGACAATAGTCGGAATGGACTTCGACGCTGCTGCCGTGCGTCCGGTCGACCGTCACCGGGCGCGCGACTCGATGCCGGAAGCGCGGCGAGCCGCAGGCGCGTCCACACCCTGCCAAGGCGATGTTCATGACGCCGCACTGCGGTCCGTGACGGCGCCGAGCGACGCGCTGCTCACCTGCTGTGCATACTTCGCGAGCACGCCCCGCGTCGCGTAGGGCGGCCGTGGCTGCCAGTCTGCACGCCGGCGCACCAGCTCGGCCGTAGCGACGTCCAGCGTGATCGTCCGCGTCGTGGCGTCGATGCGGATCAGGTCGCCATCGCGCACCAGTGCGATCGGCCCGCCGAGCGCGGCCTCGGGTGAGACGTGACCCACGACGAAGCCATGGCTGCCGCCGGAGAAGCGCCCGTCGGTCAGGAAGGCGACCTTGTCGCCGAGTCCCTTGCCCATGATCGCGGCGGTCGGGCTCAGCATCTCGCGCATGCCCGGGCCGCCGCGGGGTCCCTCGTAGCGGACGATGATCACGTCGCCGGCCACGACCTGGCCGTCGAGGATCGCCTGCAGCGTCGCCTCCTCGCCGTCGAACACGCGCGCGCGGCCGGTGAAGCTCAGGCCTTCCTTGCCGCTGATCTTCGCCACGGCACCGTCGGGCGCGAGATTGCCGTAGAGCACGACCAGGTGGCTGTCGGCCTTGATCGGGTGGGTGAGCGGTCGCACGATCGCCTGCCCCGCCGGGTAGGGCTTCACCTTTGCCAGGTTCTGACGCAGCGTCTTGCCCGTCACGGTGAGGCAGTCGCCGTGCAGCAGGCCCGCGTCGAGCAGCGACTTCATCAGCGGCTGGATGCCGCCGATGCGCACCAGGTCCGACATCGAATAACGCCCGCTCGGGCGCAGGTCCGCGAGCACGGGCACGCGCGCGCCGATGCGCGTGAAGTCATCGAGTTCGAGCGGGACGCCCGCGGCATGGGCGATCGCGAGCAGGTGCAGCACCGCGTTGGTCGAACCACCGAGCGTGATCACCACGGTGATGGCATTCTCGAAAGCTTCGCGCGTCAGGATCATCGAGGGCCGGATGCCCTGCTTGATCAGGTTGACGACAGCGCGCCCTGCCCGTTCCGCGTCGGCGCGTTTGGTCTTCGAGACGGCTTCCTGCGCCGAACTGTTGGCGAGGCTCATGCCGAGCGCCTCGATCGCGGAGGCCATCGTGTTGGCGGTGTACATGCCCCCGCAACTGCCGGCGCCCGGGATGGCCGTGCGCTCCACCTCGCGCAGCTCGCGGTCGTCGATCGCGCCGGTCGCGTGTGCGCCCACCGCCTCGAACACCGAGACGACGTCGCGGTGCTTCTCGCCAGGGCGGATCGTACCGCCGTAGACGAAGACCGCCGGGCGGTCGAGACGCGCGATCGCCATCATGCAACCCGGCATGTTCTTGTCACAGCCGCCGATGGCGACCAGGCCGTCGAAGCCCTGGGCACCGGCCACGGTCTCGATCGAGTCGGCGATGACTTCGCGCGAGACGAGCGAGTAGCGCATGCCCGGCGTGCCCATGGAAATGCCGTCCGACACGGTGATGGTGCCGAAGACCGTGCTCTTGCCACCGGCGGCGTCGGCGCCGCTGGCCGCCTTCGCGGCCAGCTTGTCGATGTGCATGTTGCAGGGGGTCAGGTTGCTCCAGGTCGAGGCGATGCCGACCTGCGGCCGCCGGAAGTCACGGTCGGTGTAGCCCACCGCGCGCAGCATGGCCCGGCTGGCGGTCTGTTTCACACCGTCGAACACGAGCTTGGAATAGGGACGAACGTCGACTTTGCGGCGGGTCATCGGCGGGCTCCGGGCGCGGACGCAGTGGCTGCGGGTCAGCCTGCTATTGTGCGACCTCGCGCGGCGCGGGTCACGCCGGCGTAACGGTCACGAGCCTGCGCCGCAGCTGCTCGAACCGGCGGGCACCCGTGACCACGAGCGCGAGGGGGATCAGCCGCACCAGCACGGCAGCCACCAGCCGCACGACCGGGACGAGGGTGGCGCGACCGTGCCGTGCGCAAGACGCGAGCGCGCCCGCGAGACCGCAGAGACAGCCGGCGACGATGGCGAGGCGCTCGAATCCCAGATCCATGGCCGGTCCGGTCGGGCGGCTGCGCCGGCTCAGCCGTAGCGCTCGGTCAGCAGCGCAAACAGCGCACGCACGGCTTGCGGCTCCGCACCCACCGGCCGGCCCGGCCGCTCCCTGGGGTTCCACGCGAACAGGTCCACGTGCATCCAGTCCGTCGTCAGGGTGACGAAGCGCTGCAGGAACAGCGCGCCGATGATCGCGCCGGCGAACGTCGAGGCGGAGACGTTGTTGACGTCGGCCACCTTGCTCGCGATGTCGTCCTCGTACCCGGCCCACAGCGGCATCTGCCACAACGGGTCGGCGACGCGCCGTCCGTGACCCAGCAGCGCTTCCACCGTTGCCGGCCGCTTGCCGAACAGCGCGGGCAGTTCCGGCCCGAGGGCCACGCGGGCCGCGCCGGTCAGCGTCGCCAGGTCGACCAGCAGGTCGGGTGCTTCCTCATCCGCGAGCGCCAGCGCGTCGCACAGGATCAGCCGGCCCTCCGCATCGGTGTTGCCGACCTCGACGGTCAGGCCCTTGCGCGTCCGGATGACGTCGCCCGGACGATAGGCGTTGCCGGATACCGCGTTCTCGACGGCCGGGATCAGCACCCGCAGACGCACGGGCAGTCCGGACTCCATGACCAGCCGCGACAACGCGAGCGCGCACGCCGCGCCACCCATGTCCTTCTTCATCAGGGCCATGCCGGTCGCCGGCTTGAGGTCGAGCCCGCCCGTGTCGAAGCACACACCCTTGCCGATCAGCGTGAGCTTCGGCCGGGATGGGTCGCCCCAGCGCAGATCGAGCAGTCGCGGCGCCACCGCCGACGCCTGTCCGACCGCGTGGATCGCCGGAAAGCCGGTCCGCAGTGCCTCACCGGAGACTTCCTCGATGCTCGCGCCACACGTCTGGGCGAGGCGCCTTGCCTCCTCCGCGAGCCGGGCGGGGTTCATGTCGGCCGCGGGCGTATTCACGAGGTCGCGCGCCCAGGCGGTCGCCGCGGCGATGCGCAGCATCGGCACCAGGCTGGCGCCGGCCGGCGCCAGCAGACGCGGCCGCGCGTCGCCCGGCCGGGCGGTCGCGGCGCTCTTGTAGGATTCGAACCGGTAGCTGCCGTACGCCCAGCCGAGCACTACAGTGGCGGCCGCCTCGGGCGCCAGCGCCTGACCGGCGAGGCGCCAGCGCGTCCCGGCGGGCAGGCGCTCGGGCAACCCGGCGACGTGCCACGGTTCCAGCGAGTCGAACGAGCCCGGTGAACCGAGTCCAAGCACGGCGCCGCGGATCGTGCCGCCCGGCCCCGGCAACAGCGCCAGATGCTGTCTTTCCGCCTTGAAACCGGTGGCACCGAGCCAGACCCGTACGGCCACGTCCTGGCCGGCGAGCCACTCCTCCAGCGCCGGCTGGCCCACGAGCCAGAGATCACACGGCGCGGGGCCGGCAGCATCCGTCGAGTCGATCAGGAAATCCGTCGTCATCGTTGGCCCTTGCGCCCCGCCGATGCACAAGCTTAGCGCGATGCCATGATGACCGATTCCGGTCGACTCTGGCCCGGCCGTGCGAACCGTCGATGATGCCCGCGACGAAGGGCGGTCGTGGCCGGCCGCTTCCGTGTCGTCGTCCTCGCGACGCCTCTTGCATTGCGGTTGACAATGGTTGCGCCGCTGTGCTGCTATGCGTCATCTCTATTGCTGTCAGATGCAGGCGCAGGGTGAAGTCGTCCGTCGACACTTCCAGCTTCCCAGCCAGCGGCACCACGGCTCCGTCGCGGCTGGTCGGTCTGCTGCTTGCGTCCCTTGCCCTGCTTCCCCTGCGGAGGTGCGGGGCTCCGGGCTGAGAGCGCAAAGAGAGGCGCAATTGGACACCAGGAACCCCGCACGGCACCGGCCGGCGCGGGGTTCTTCGTTTGAGGCTGCTGGATTTCGCTTTTCGACAGACCGAACCACTGAATAGCTGGAGATTGCACAGATGCGCGCGTATTCGAAGAAAGACGTCGACAAGAAGGCCCTCAAGGGAGCGAGGATTGCCGTCGTCGGCTATGGCAGCCAGGGTCGCGCGCACGCGTTGAACCTGAAGGACTCCGGCTACGACGTCGTCGTCGGCGTCCGCAAGGGCGACAGCTGGAAGCAGGCGAAGAAGGACGGGCTCGCCGTCAGCACGCCCGCCGAGGCCGTCAAGGGCGCCGCGCTGGTCGCACTGCTCACGCCCGACACGACGCAGGCCGAGAATTACAAGGAGATCCTGCCGAACCTGGCGCAGGGCGCGACGCTGCTCTTCGCCCACGGCTTCAACATCCACTTCGGCCAGATCAAGCCGCGCAAGGATCTCGACGTCGTACTGATCGCACCAAAGGGCCCGGGTGGCCTCGTGCGGCGCCAGTTCCAGGAAGGCCGCGGCGTGCCCTGTCTGATCGCCGTCGCGCAGGACGCCTCGGGCAAGGCCCGGGCCAGGGCGCTCGCCTACGCGGACGGCATCGGCGGCACGCGTGCCGGCGTCATCGAGACCACGTTCAAGGAAGAGACCGAGACGGATCTCTTCGGCGAGCAGGCCGTGCTCTGCGGCGGCGCCACGGAACTCGTGGTCAAGGGCTACGAGACGCTGGTCGAAGCCGGCTACCAGCCCGAGGTCGCCTATTACGAATGCCTGCACGAGCTGAAGCTCATCGTCGACCTGCTGCACGAGGGCGGGCTCGCGAAGATGCACAAGTACATCTCCCACACCGCCAAGTGGGGCGACCTCACGCGCGGCCCGCGCGTCGTCAACAAGGCGACCAAGAAAGAGATGAAGAAGATCCTCGGCGAGATCCAGGACGGCAGCTTCGCGCGCGTCTGGATCCGCGAGAACAAGACCGGCCGCCGGAAGTACGAGGCGCTCATGAAGCAGGACCTCGCGCACCCGATCGAGAAGGTCGGCGCGCAGCTTCGCGCGCGCATGCCCTGGCTGAACCAGGGTTGAGGACCGCGCCGCACTCCACTCCCGACACCGCACGGTGAAGAACATGTCCAAGCGAGACCCGAACCGCGTCCTGATCTTCGACACGACGCTGCGCGACGGTGAGCAGTCGCCCGGCTGCAGCATGACGCAGCCCGAGAAGCTGCGCATGGCGAGGGCGCTCGCGGAGCTCGGCGTGGACGTCATCGAGGCGGGCTTCCCGATCGCTTCGCCCGGCGACTGGGAAGCGGTGCACGAGATCGCACGCGAGGTGCGCGGCCCGATCATCGCGGGCCTCGCGCGCTGCAACCGCGAGGACATCGACAAGGCGTGGAGCGCGGTGAAGGCCGCCGGGCGGCCGCGCATCCACGTCTTCCTCGCGACCAGCGCGATCCACCGCGAGCACAAGCTCGGCATGGCCAAGGAGGAGATCCTCCACACCGCCGTCGAAGCCGTGAAGTACGCGAGGAGCCTCTGCGAGGACGTCGAGTTCTCGCCCGAGGACGCCTCGCGCACGGAGCTCGACTTCCTCGGCGAGGTGGTCTCGGCCGCCGTCGCGGCCGGCGCCACGACGATCAACGTCCCCGACACCGTCGGCTACACGACGCCCGAGGAGTACTGCGAGATCTTCACGTTCCTGACGCAACTGCCAGGCACGGAGCACGTCACCTTCAGCGCGCATTGCCACAACGATCTCGGCATGGCGGTCGCCAACAGCCTCGCCGCCATCCGCGGCGGCGCGCGGCAGGTCGAGTGCGCGGTCAACGGCATCGGCGAGCGCGCCGGCAACGCCTCCCTCGAGGAGATCGCGATGGCGATCAAGGTGCGCGAGGGTCTCTACGGGCTACACACCGGCATCGACACGAAGCGCCTGTTCCCGACCAGCCGCCTGCTG
>WBZL01000503.1_pt1 | contig 43527 bp, 37 predicted proteins | sample 5204291 | NCBI WGS metagenome assembly WBZL01 (sample SAMN12344345, study PRJNA552823) | activated sludge metagenome | biome: Activated sludge suspended growth; feature: Nitrification reactor; material: Wastewater; isolation source: activated sludge from nitrification reactor of wastewater... | reverse complement strand
GGTAGGTGGCCCGGGTGCTGGTGTGGTCGGCGTCCTTGTTGAGCCGCTTGGACAGGTGCAGCCCCTCCAGCACCAGTTCCACCGCGCTGGCCACCACGCCGGGGCGTTCGTCGTCTCCCACCAGGGCCACCACGGCGTCTCGCAGGGCCGGGATCTCGGCGGCCAGGGCCACCTCGTCCCGCGCCGCCACGTCTTCGCCGGCGTGCACCACCCGACCGTCGTCGAACGCGTCGATGACCTCGCGGAGGCGGCCCAGGTCGAGCCGGTCGCGGAACACGGTGAGCACGGCCTGGCGCAGGAGTCGGTCGAGCACCTCGCCGCCGTCGTCGTCGAGGGTGTCGAGCTCCACCTTGCCGGAGGTGGAGGCGACCAGGGCCTCCAGGTCGGTGACCCGCGGGACGACCTCGGTCTCACCCGCCCGCAGCGCCCGGCGGGCAGCGTTGGCCACCAGCGTCTCGGCGTTGGCCACCGTGAGGCGCACCGACACGCCCGAGCGCTGGTTGATGTGGCTGCTCTGGCGGGCGAGCTGGGAGAACGTCGCCACCACCTCGGCCATGAACGGGGGGACCACCACGTCGAGGCCCTCGCCCGACACCGGGCGGGCCTCCTGCTCCACGATGGCCATCTCGGTCTCCACGTCGAGCGGGTAGTGGGTGCGGATCTGGGCGCCGAAGCGGTCCTTCAGCGGGGTGATGAGCCGGCCGCGGTTGGTGTAGTCCTCGGGGTTGGCCGAGGCGAACAGCACCACGTCGAGGGGCAGGCGCACCTTGAAGCCCCGGATCTGGACGTCTCGCTCCTCGAGCACGTTGAGCAGGCCCACCTGGATGCGCTCGGCCAGGTCGGGCAGCTCGTTGATGGCGAAGATGCCCCGGTTGGTGCGGGGCACCAGCCCGTAGTGCAGGGTGAGCTCGTCGGACAGGTAGCGACCCTCGGCCACCTTGATGGGGTCGACCTCACCGATGAGGTCGGCGATCGACGTGTCTGGTGTGGCCAGCTTCTCGCCGTAGCGGGTGTCTCGGTGCACCCAGGAGATCGGGGTGTCGTCGCCCTTCTCGGCGAGCAGTTCCCGGGCGTGGTGGGAGACCGGGTGGTACGGGTCGTCGTTGATCTCGCTGCCGGCCACGATGGGCAGCCACTCGTCGAGCAGGCCGGTGAGCGAGCGGATCATGCGGGTCTTGGCCTGGCCCCGCTCGCCCAGGAAGATCACGTCGTGGCCGGCCAGGATGGCGTTCTCCAGCTGGGGCAGCACGGTGTGCTCGTAGCCCAGCACGGCCTCCACCAGCGGCTCGCCGGCACGGATCCGGGCGATGGCGTTGCGGCGGATCTCCTCTTTGACCGGGAGCGACTCCCAGCCGGAGTCGCGGAGCTGACCGAGGTTCGCGGGCCGGTTCGACATGGCGTGGACGCTACCGCCGCCCTCCCCGTTCCGGCCCGGGAAGTGGCGGGACATCGGCCCTCAGGCCGCGTCGACCCGGGCGTGCACCACCGCCTCCCACAGCCGGGTGCGGACCCGGGTGGCCTCGGCGCCGCTCAGGTCGTTGGCGATCACGATCCCCTCGATGAGGTCGGCCACCACGGCCTGGTGGGGACGGCCCTTCACCACCACGGCCACGGTGGCGGAACCGTCGGGGCCGTGGCGGACGGTGCGTTCGGCCCCCGGGATGCGGGGCGGGGTGCGAAAGCCCGGCACCGACAGGCCCCGCGACCGGGCCGCCCCGGCCAGGGCCCGCACGGTGGCGGCGAACATGAGTGACGACGACTGCTCCATACGCAGACAGCATCCCCAGGCCCGGTGACAACGAAGCCGACCGGTCGACGGTGCCGGGCCTCCGCGCCGCGCCCACGGGCGACCGCGGCGCCGACCGCGGTGATATCGTGAGCTATCAGCGGAGGTGGCTCGTGACCGACATCTTGATCAGGGACGTGCCCGAGGAGGTCCTGGCGGCGATCGACGCCAAGGCGAAGCGCATGGGTCTCTCACGAACCGCATACCTCCGACGGGCACTCGAACGTGAGCGTGTCCCCGATGGCGGTCCGGTCACGGTCGAGCACCTCGAACGGACGGCCTCGCTCGCCCGAGACCTCGACGACCCCGACGTCATGTCCGGCGCCTGGGCGTGACCGCCTGGCTCATCGACAAGTCGGCCATCGCCCGCCTGCACCTGGCCTCCGATGCGGCCGAGTGGGCGAGCCGGATCGAGCGTGGGCTCGTGCGTATCTCCACGGTCACCCGTCTGGAGGTGGGCTTCTCGGCCCGCTCGGCGCAGGATCATCGCTCCCTCCTCACCGAACCGCCGATCGCCTCGATGCCCGTGGAGTACCTCACCCCCCGGATCGAAGACCGGGCCGTTGAGCTCCAGTCCGTGCTCGCCGAGCGCGGTCAGCACCGGGCCCCGTCAGTACCCGACCTCCTGATCGCCGCCACCGCCGAGCTGGCCGACCTGACCGTGCTCCACCTCGACAAGGACTTCGACCTGATCGCCGACGTCACCGGCCAACCGGTCCAGCGCCTCGACGTCCGCTGACCACACCGCCGGGACGTCACCGGGTCATTCGGCGTTCAGGGACGCGACGACAGGCCCTCGTCGGCGAGTGCATCTCGGAGGATTCCCAGCGCCCGTGGCCCGAACCCGTGCAGCGCGAGGAGCTCGGATTCCCGCAGGTCCACCACCTGGGCCAGCCGTGTGACCCCGATGGATGCCAGTGCTCGGGTGGCGGGCGCTCCGATCTTCGGAAGGTCTGACTCCGACACCTGCCCAGCTTCGCACGCGTTCCCGAGGTGTTGGGGAAAGGGCAGGCGGTGACCGGGTCCGCACTACGTCGGGCTCGGGCCCAGGTCGTCCACCGGGTCGCCGGTCCGCACCGGGCCCGGGTGGACCACCAGGGCGCCCACGGCGAGGGTGAGCTCGCGCTCGTGGCGGAGGGTGCGCAGGACGTCGAGGTCCCGCTCGATGCCGCCGGGTTGGGCCCGGGTGACCATCACGCAGCGGTCGATGCGCTTCACCACGTCCAGCTCGGCGCCTCCCACCCGGATGCGGTGGCCCACCAGGCCGTCGGCGGTGTCGCCGCTGACCACCAGGTTGGGGCGGAACCGGCGCACGTCCCAATGCCGCAGGTCGCCCACCGCGACGATGCTCACCTGGGTGCGCACCGAGTCGTGGTACGACCACGACGGGCCCTGCCAGGCCACCGGGTCGCTGTCGTCGACCTCGGGGTCGCTCAGGTTCTCGTAGGTCTGGGACTCGCCGGTGGGTCCCAGCAGCGTGACGGGCCGTCCCACCCACGCCGAGATCTGGGCCACGTCGGTGGTGGGCCCGTGGCCCGGCACGTCGACGGCCGCCCCGTCCCCGGTGAGCAGGCCCCGCCCGTACAGCAGGGTCGGGTCCCGGCGGGCGGTGAGCACCACGCCGGTGGCGGGATCGCGCAGTGCGTGCGAGCGGTCGCCCACCAGGCCCGCCTCTCCCACCTCCACAGCGCCCAGTCGCTCGCCCTGCAGGGACTTCACCGGATAGCGCCAGATCTGCTCCACGTGCACCGGCCCATGGTGGCACTCCGCCCCAGTGCAGCCCGCCCGACTACTGGACCGGCGGACCGACCGCCGCGACCGACTCGACCCATCCGGCCGGACGCGGCAGGCCCCGTTCGGGTGGGGCCGGCCCCGTAACCTCCGGGCCATGCCCCGTGCCGACGCCCCGCCGCTCAGCCCGGTGCAGCGCGAGACGCTCGACGCCCTCGGGGCCGGCGGCACCCGCCCGTCGTTTCCCGACGACCTGCGGGACCGACTGCGCACCGACCTGGAGGACGGCCTGGCGCCGCTGGTGGCCAACCTCGCCGCCGACGAGGGGCTGGTGGTCTCCAAGCACCTGCTGAGCCGGGTGCACGGGTGCCAGGTGCGGCTGCTGGCTGAGGACGACGGCGACTTCACCGCGTCGGTGCCGGTGGCCCGGGGCACGGTGTCGCACAAGGCCATCGAGCTGGGAATCCACTGGCCCCACGAGCCCTACCCGCTCGACCTGGTCGACGAGGCCATGGCCCGGATCTCGGGGGGCGACCACTGGCTCACCGACTTCCTGCAGACCTGTTCGGAGGCCGAGCGCGCCGAGCTGCGGGCCACGGCCGGCGACCGCGTCGCCAAGTTCTTCGAGTGCTTCCCCCGGCTGCAGCCCAAGTGGCGGCCCGTCACCGAGAGCAGCCTGTGGATCGACCTGGTGCACAAGCGGGTCACCCTCAGGGGCAAGGTCGACCTCACCCTGGGCACGGCCCGGGGCAACGAGGCCGGCAAGGTCATCATCGACCTCAAGACCGGTTCGCCCCGCACCGGCCACCGCGACGACCTGCGCTTCTACGCCCTGCTCGACACGCTGCGCACCGGCGTGCCGCCCCGGCTGATCGCCTCGTTCTACCTGGACACCGGCCGGCCGGAGGTGGAAGCGGTGACCGAGGCCCTGCTGGACGCCACCGTGGCCCGCACCGTCGATGGGGCGGTGCAGCTCACCGAACTCCGGGCCGGCACCCGCGCCCCGGTGCACCGCCCCGCCCACGACTGCCGCTGGTGCCCGGTGCTGCCCACCTGCGACGTGGGCCGCCGCTGGCTGAGCGACGAGGACGTCGCCCTCCCCGAACCCGACGAGGCGTAGCCGCCCGGGCTGGCAACCGAGATTTGTGCACGGAGGGTGCCAGTGGCGCGCTCGGTGCACAGACGTTCCGCAGGGCGGGACCAGCGGCGGCGTGCCGGGCCGACGGGTGTGCACCAGGCGCGCCCGCAGCGACCGCTGTGCACAGACGACGCCGAGCCGGGCCCACTGCGTCGGACCGCTGGGGACGGGTGGCGGGAGGGCCGGTACGCTGCGGCCATGGCGCGCGAGCAGCACGAGCAGGGTCCCGAGTCCGCTCCGGCCGCGCCCGCCGCCAAACCGGCCACCACCACGGCCGAGATCGTGCCCCTGCACCTGCCGCCGGTGGCCGACGAGCCCGAGGCGCTCGCCGACCCCCGCACCGGCGACGTCGACGAGTGGGGCCGGTCCGAGAACATGCGGCGCCTGATCCGCAAGCTCTACGACCCCATGTACCGACACTGGTTCCGGGCCGAGTGGGAGGGGCTGGAGAAGATCCCCACCGAGGGCGGCGCCCTGCTGGTGGCCAACCACGCCGGCGCCGTGCCGTCCGACGCCCCGGCGATCATGCACGGGGTCGAGACGGAGTTGGAGCGCCCCGTCTACGGCCTGGCCGACCACTTCTTCAAGAACACCCCGGTGGTGGGCACGCTGTGGTCGCGCGGCGGTGGCGTGGTGGCCCACCCCGACAACGCCTACCGGCTGCTGCGCCACCAGAAGCAGCTCGTGCTGGTGTTCCCCGAGGGTTCCAAGGGCCCGGCCAAGACCTACAACGAGCGCTACCGGCTCCGTCGCTTCGGCCGGGGTGGGTTCGTGGAGATCGCCATGCGGGCCGGGGTGCCGATCATCCCCATCGCGGTGGTGGGCGCCGAGGAGTCCATGCCCATCCTGTTCAAGCTGCCCACCGTGGCCCGGGCCCTGGGTGCCCCGTACTTCCCGATCACCGCCAACATGGCGCTGGGGCCGCTCGGGGCCCTCACCCACTTCCCGGCCAAGTTCAAGCTGCGGGTGCTGGACCCGGTGGAGTTCCCCGACGTGGAGCCCGACCAGGCGCGCTACTCCCGCAGCCGGATCCTCGACGAGTCCGAAGCCATCCGTCAGCAGATCCAAGAGGCCCTGTTCGACATGTTGCGCCAGCGGCGCTCGGTCTGGTTCGGCTAGGCCCGGGTGGGACGCCGCATCCTCATCACCGGCCTCGCCACCTATTGGGGTGGGCGACTGGCCCAGGCCCTGGAGGCCGATCCCGACGTCGAGGTGATCATCGGGCTCGACACCCGCAAGCCCACCGTGGCCCTGGAGCGCACCGAGTACGTGCGCAGCGACGAGAACTACTCGATCCTCTCCCGCATCGTGCGGGCCACCGGGATCGACACCATCGCCCACACGTTCCTGGTGGTCGACTCCACCCAGATGTCGTCTCGCACCATGCACGAGATCAACGTGATCGGCACCATGAACCTGTTCGCTGCGGCGTCCGCCGTGGGCAGCACGGTGCGCACCGTGGCGGTCAAGAGCTCGGCCCACATCTACGGGTCGTCACCGGCGGACCCGTACTGGTTCCGCGAGAACGACCGGCGGGTCGGCAGCGCCCGCACCAAGGTGGAGCGCAGCCTGCTCGAGGTCGAGGGCTACGTCCGCGACTTCGCCCGGGACAACCCCCACGTGTCGCTGTCGCTGCTGCGCTGCTCCAACGTCATCGGGCCCGACCTGTCCACGCCCATCACCAAGGCCCTGGAGCTGCCCCTGGTGCCCAAGGTGGCCGGCTTCGACCCGCGGCTCCAGCTCATCCACGAGGACGACGTGGTGTCGGCGATCCTGTTCGCCCTGGACCACCGCCTGGCCGGCATCTTCAACGTGGCCGGCGACGGCATGATCCCGTGGAGCGAGGTGTGCGCCATCGCCGGCAAGCACGGCCTGCCCATCCCGCCCGTGGGCACCGCGCTGAGCACCGAGTTCCTGCGCCGCTTCGGCCTGATCGACCTGCCGCCCGAGCTGATCCAGGTGCTCAAGTTCGGACGGGGCCTGGACAACAGCCGCCTCAAGGAGGCCGGGTTCCGGTACCGCTACACCACCGCCGGTGCGGTGGAGGCGTTCATGGAGGCGGTGCGCCTGCGCCGCACCATCGGCACCAAGGACACCGGCTACCGCTACGAGGACGACGTGGAGCAGTTCTTCCGCCACTCCCCCGCCGTCCACCGCGGCACGTCGTCCCCCAGCGACCCCCCAGCCGCCGACCAGGCCTGAGCCGGCTGGCACCGCACGAGCCATCGAACCGGTCACACGATGATCCGAGCAGTCACGGAGCCCGGGGCGCTTCAAAGCAGCGGCAAGCGGACCCCTGACAGGAACATGAGCCTTAGCAGCAATCGGAGCATTCTCATCGTGGCCGCCATAGCCGAAAGAGGCGCTTGAGAAAATAGACGCACGCCTCGTCCTCTGTAGAGAAGCGCTGTTCCTCGAATCGTTCACCACGCTCGCTCAGGAACACGACCCATTCCTGTCCGCTAGGGAGTAGACACAGCGCCTCGTGGCGGTCGCCCTCAAAGCTGTAGTAGGTCGGGTCCACGCGTGCCGCATGCACGATCTCCCGAACATCGTCAAGCTGCATTACCCAACCGCCTTGAGGAAGCCAGCCTCGATTAGATCGGCGACCGTCTGCGACGACATGTACTGGATGCCGAGGCCCGGTTGACCGAAGGCGGGCGCAACCACCCCTGCTTGTACCTCGAGGGGTCTCAACACCTCGTACCGCTGGAGCGGTCCCGAGCCAGCAGGAAGTGCCCGCGCTTCAAACGGAGTACCTGCAGGAGAGAAAAAGCGGCCTGCGTCGTTGCCATAGCGGTCGAGCACCGTGCCCGGACGGATCGTCTCCGACTGGCTCCAACCGCCCAGAAAGCCACGGTTTGGCGCCTGAGCCCACAGCGGCTCGATCGCTGTCCCCGGTGTCGTTCGTGGAGTGGCGACTGCGGTAGGTGATGTCGAGCGGAGGGTGAAGAGCTTGGCGAAGCCGACACCGCTCAGGAGTGCGACGGGCAGATCGATGAGTAGGTAGTCGAACCAGCCGTCGGGGAGGGCAGCGCCGGTCGCGCAGCCAAGGCCGTCAAAGTTGCCGAGGCTGCCGCAGAAGAGATCGATCACTTCCTGCGAGCGGCCCTCTGGAAATCCGTGGGCGAGAAGCATCGCGAGGACACAGCCAGCCCGGCCGCCGACCCCGCACGCCAAGGCGATGTCCTCTTGAGTTGGGCCTCGGCCCGCACAGTTGACAAGGGCTGTGCGCCGCTCCGCATCGCTGTGTGGGCCGATCCAGCGGCTGCCACCTCCGGGCACTACGTCGCTGTGACGGGACAAGCCCTGACCCGAGAGGCACTCCTCATAGGAGTCTCTCCATTCCCAGCCCGCCAAAATCGACCCCCAGGCGAGCTCGCGGTCTCGGGCTCGCAGGCCGAGGGGGTCGGTGAGGTTGAGGGGGTCGTTGTTGGTGTAGTGGTGGGTGTTGGCGACCGTGGTGGTCGCGTCCACTCCATCCATCGGGTCGGGGGTGAGGAACTGGCCGGTGGCGGGGTCGTAGTCGCGGTTGCGGAGATGGATGAGCCCGGCGGTGGTGGCTTCGGCCCGGTAGCCGGGCTGGTGGTCGGCCACCGCGGTGTCGGGCTGGCCGAAGGGGTCGAAGCTGGTGGGTGCGTCGATCACGGCGGGGTTGGCGGGTTGTTCGATGATCGATCCGTGGTGATCGGTCTGGAACTCGCCGCCGGTGGCGGTGATCGGCCCGGCCGGGCCCACCACGGTGTGGGTCCAGGTCGCGGTGCTGTCGGTGCTGTGGCCGATGGCGTGGGAGTAGGGGCCCGTGACCGTGTCCGAGAGCACCTCGGTGGTCACAGTGGCGGTGGCGGTGGTGACGACGTGGGCGGCGATGAGGCCGTCCGCGTCGTAGCGGCGGCCCCACGTGGTGGTCCCGTCGGTGACCGCCGTGAGCCGCCCGGCGGCGTCATAGCTGGTCGCGGTCGTGGCGGTGGCGGTGCTGGCCGAGATGCGTCGTCCAGCGAGGTCGTAGTCGTAGTCGACGGTGTCGGTGGTGGTGGCAGCTTGGGCGACGGATCCGTTGGGGTTGGTGGCCCAGGTGGTGGTGGCGGAGCCGTCGGTGGTGGCGAGCCGGTTCCCGCGGGTGCCGTACTCCCAGCCCAGATCGATGCCGGCACCGTCAGTGGCCGAGGTGAGCTGACCGGCGTCGTCATAGCCGTAGGTGACGGTGGGCTCGGTGTTGAGCGTTTCGGTGGCGAGGCGGCCGTCGTGGCGCCACGTCAGCGAGGCGGTCCAGGTGTCGAGGCTGGTGTCGGGACGGACCGTGACCTGGGTGTAGGTGTCGACGCTGCCAGCGTCGTTGTGGTCCCAGGTGCGTGATCCGCCGCCGGCGGTGGTCTCCGCGGTGAGCAGTCCGTCGTCGTCGTAGCTGTAGGTGGCGGCGGTGACCGGACCGGTGCCGGTGTCACGGGCGATCGACGCCACCAGGCCGCCGGGGTGATGGGACCATGCCGTGGTGCCGGTCGGGTCGCTGCGGCCGATCGGGTTCCCAGCCAGATCCCAGTTGTAGGCGAGGGTCTCACCGGCGGGGGTGGTGACCGAGATGGGTTGCCCGGCCCGGTCGAAGACCCGCTCGGTCGTCGCGGTGGCGGTGCTGTCGTTGTGGGTGGAGCGGGTGGTCCAGCCCCGGGTGTTGCGCCAGTGCTCGATGGTGATGGTCGCCATCGCCGGGCCGGTGTGGGTGATGGTTCGGGGCGCGCCGTCGCTGTAGCGGCCGTAGGTGGTGACGCGCCCGGTGGGGTCGGTGACGGTGTCCAGCCAGCCGGTGTCGGGGTCATAGTCGAAGCTGGTGGTCTGGGGGCCCGCAGTCGCGGTCGGGGCCGGGGTGACATGGGCGATGAGGCGCCCAGCGTCGTCCCACTGCCAGGACTCGGCGACCGGGTCGTCGTTGTCGTCGAGGGCGGTGCGGGTCACACGGTTGCCGCGGTCGTCGTAGTCGTAGGTGACCTCGTTGCCCAACGCGTCGGTCACCGTGTTGAGCCGTCCGGCGTCGCTGTAGGCGAACCGGCGGGTCGACGCATCGGTGACGCCGACGACAGGGACGTGGGGGTCGGTCTGGGTGGCCACCAGCCCGGTCGGGGTGTATGTGGTCACCGTGGTGGCGAACCCGGTACCGGTCGGCGACGGCGTGGTCACCGCGACGAGGCGCCCGGCGTCGTCATAGCCGTAGCCCACTTGTCGTCCCTCCGGAGAGGTCCGCGACTTGACCCGGCCCGCCTCGTCGTAGCCGGTGGTCCACGTGGTGTCGTCGGGGCCGGTCACGGTGATCTGGCGGCCGGCGTCGTCGTAGTCGAAGCGGGTCCACGCCCGCTCGCTGACCGGGGCGCTCAGCCACGCGAAGCCGGGTTGGTCTGGTGGCGGTGTCGCCACCGCGGCGGTGCGGCCCGCCAACGTGAAACGGGTTTCGGTGACGGTGTCACCCGCAGCCGGCGCCAGTGCGGCGGGGTCCAGGGCGCCGCCACGGTGTTCGACCGTGCGCCACTGCCGCCCGGCCGTGTCGTAGTGGAAGCTGGTCATCAACCGTGCCGCCCCATCGGCGGGGTCGCCGTCGATGCGCGCCACCAACCGGCCCGCGCTGTCATAGGCGAACTCCTGGCGGGCCTGCACCGTGTCATCGTCGGGGTCCACCGACACCGGTCCGCTCACCGACATCAACCGGCCCCGGGCATCGAAGCTGTTCGTCACCGTGCGGTCCGCGGTGCCCAACGCGGCACCAGTGGTGGTCTGGGTGAGGCGGCCCTCGCTGTCATAGCCGTAGCGGGTCACCACCCCCTCCGGGTCCGTGGTCGCGGTGAGGCGGCCCAGCGGCCCATAGCTGTGGCTGGTCACCGCCAGCGCCGCTGGCTCGTCGACGTCACCGACCGCCACTGCGACCACGTCACCGGAGCGGTCTGTCACCGTCACCGTCGACACCCCATCCGCGTCGGTGACCACCGTGATCTCGGCCGCATCCACGCCCAGCCCCTCCAGGGCCGCGAACCCGGTGTCGCCCGGGCGCAACGTGTCATAGGTCGTGGTGTGCCCAGCCGGGTCGGTTATCGACTTGAGGTCGCCGTTGCCCCAATAGTCGAACACCGTCCCCAGATGGGTGGTCCCGTTGAACAACGGGTCGCGGACCTCCAACACCTGCCCGTCCGCGCCATACACGGTCTCGGTCACCGCGTCGGCCGGATCGGTCACCACCTGCACCCACGCCGCGGCCGGGTTCGACTCGTCAAAGCCGGTGTCGCCGCGTCGCACCACCTCATGAGACGTGACCAGCGTGGTCACCGCGTCAGGGAACGTCGACACCGACTTGAGGGTGCGGTCCTCCCAGTAGTCGAAGACGGTCACCACGCCATCCGCGTCGGTCACCGACACGACCAGATCAGCCAGCACCCCGGTGCCGTACACGAACGTGGTCACCGACCGGCCAGAGCCCGCGCACGTCAACCCCACATCGAGCGATGCCGCATCACACGCGACCGCCACCGTGTGCGGCATCGTCGCGCTGTTCGACGCCACCTCGTCATAGCCGAACCACGTCGTCACCCCCGCCGCGTCGGTGCGAGACGCCAACCGCTGATCCGAACCCGCCCCCGCCGCCGTGTCGCCAACCACATAGGCGAACGACGCGATCGTCCTCGACACGCCCCCCACGGTCTCGCTCACCGTGACCGGCCGCTTCGCCGCGTCGAACGCCGTGGACACCTTCACCCCAGAACGCGACGTCGAAGACTTGTTCTGGTCTCCCTGCCACTCCGACGCCGTCGACAACCCGAATGGGTCAGTGACCGCCAGGACCTCGCCACCCGGTCCGTACTTGTAGGAGATGTGATCTCCCGATGCTTCGTTCACGACTGTCGTGTAGTCGGCGGCGTCCACCCAGGTATCGCTCTGCCATCTTACTCCGTAATGGAACGTGAGCACATCGCCTGTCGCGTTGAGTTGTTCCGTTACTCGTCCAAGACCGTCATAGGTGTTCTCGACCACAATGTGGTCTCGATCGCTCGCCAGCTGGTCGACAATGCGTGATAGCCGCTCGTTCGTCCACTCGAACCGTCGACCGAAGCTTGGCTCGCCACCGGTCGGATACGGGCGAGAGGCCTTTGACAGGAGGGTCGTGCCATCGGGGCCTGCTTGGGCGTACTCGTAGGCAACCTCGATTCCTTCCGAGGAGACCACCCGGTCGATCCTCCCATCAACTCCAGCCACCTGGATCCAACCAGAGTCGTTAAGCCAGGCTGAATCATCGATGAGACGAAGCCAGGCATCTCCTTCGCCAAACTCTATTAGCGTCTCGGAGGGATCATCTGGTTCGTCGGGGTGGGTGATCACGACCTCCGGCTCACCGGGTCGTTCAATACCCACCAGGCGTCCCGCTAGGTCGAACAGCAGTTTGCGGCCTGATTCCTCCACCAGTTCGTACCCGGTCAGGAGTTGGGTCAGGGTACGACGAGTGCCCGCTGAGGTGACATACGTGCCGGGAGACACCCCAGGCCAATACGTCAAACGTCGTCCCTCCGGAGTTCGCACTCGAACCGAGCCGTCTAGGTCATCGAACTCAAGTGACGTGTCATACAGCGTTGACCATCCCAGCCCGAACAGCCCGTCAAGTTCCTCGCTGTTGGACGCGTAGCTGCGCTCCAGGTTGAGGTCTTGCACGCTGCCCAGTCGGTCGTTCTCAGCGTGGGCGAATACTCCGCTCGATGCATCAACTGGGTCGCCGTGCCATGGCCGACTGTTTGCATTCCCTAATACTCTTCCGCCCACCGTATAGAGCGAGGGCTGGGCGGTGCGGTAGCGTCTAATCGGGCCGTCCTGGCCGATAGCGATCGCGGCTTGGTAGTTGCCTGGGGCTGAGGCGATGCCATAGGAACCGATCCACGACGCCGGCGAGATCTCCATATAGCGAGCGGCGATGACCCCCGTCATGCGGGTTGCCTCAGACGGCGCCATAATGCGGTCCACATCGAAGGCCACGATGCGATGCCGGACAGGTTCGGTGTTCGTAGCGAGGGTAAGGACTATCCGCTTGCCATCGGGGCTCAGGACAGGCTCACCCTCTCCGCGGATCGGATATGCAACGTCCTCCTGGAGGCGGTGACGCGCGAGGTGCTTCGTAGCCAGGGATCCATCCCACACGACGAGAACACGATCGGTAGAATTATCTACCGTCATACCGGGCTCCAGCCCCACCACATCACTGGTCCACGACACCCGAGTTCCGTCGCCACTGATGGACACATTGCGGTTGCCATCGCCTGGGCCAGACCCGGAGTCCGATGGCAGACCGCCGGCGACGGTGGAGATCAAGGTCGGTTCGCTCCATGCACCTCCCACTACGGTCCTGGAGGAACGGAACACCTGGGGGTCCGACTCCCCATCCTGAGCAACAAAGGCGACGTGAAGGCCATTGCCCGAGATCTGTGCCTCGTAGACCTCGGCAGTCCACGTCGCCGGGGTCACGACACCGACCTCGTCGTCGCCATCCCGGAACAGCAGAGTGCGCACGTCCGGATCCGCCCCCAGACTCGAGGCAGTCGACAGAAACACGACGACTGAGCCATCGGCCGACAGCGACGGTGAGCTGCTCGCTCCTCCCTCGCCACGGGCACCAAGCCACCAATCGACCGGGTTGCCGTTCTCTATGCAGTCAAGGGTCTCGGACACCTCCATGGAGACGAGCTCTGGATCACCGAAACCCGAGAAGCGACTCGGGCGCGTCCACCGCAGAATCTGCGGGTGATAGATGTGGCTTTGGTTCCCACAGTCCCCCTGCGGACCTGAACCGCTGGACTCACCCGGATCCACCGGTGGTGCGCCCGCCTCGTATTGCTCACTCTCCCCTACGCCCACCATGACCTGACCGTTGGCCGATAGCACACCGCCCCACGTGTGGTAAGCGCGATCGGGATACTCCGCCGGATCGGTCATTGCCAGCACCCGGGGGCCACTCGGGCGGTTGTCGACTGCGAAGATCTCCGGTACGCGCTCCGGCCTATAGGTCGGTTCACCATCATCCGGACCCGTGAAACCGATGCTCTGCCCGTCCGCACTCACCGTCACCGGCATTGAGACGCGGGGCTCATACTCCGCATCGAGTGCAAGCTGCTGAATTCCCCAGCCCTCGTCTGGGCTCGATGGCTGACATCCCACGAGCAGCGAGCCGACGACCGACAGGCCCGCGAGGAGTGCACCGAAACGAACTAATCTCGATTCCACCGACGACGCCTCATCTTCCACCAGGGACCGGCGATTACCCGACACCGCCCGGATTGCTTAGCGCAGCTCGCTAACCGCATGAGGGATGCCTGGTCGCCCTCTGGGCGCAGGCCTGCCCCGAAGCAGGCCATCACCAGAGACCCGAGGCTCAGACACCTGCAGGTGGTCAGTGAGCGGCGAGCCCACGTTCCGTGGCATGGCCAATAGACGAACCGCAACCGCACGAGCACCCTTGCCAGCACCGTGAACGGCGGATCACGCAGCGCTTCCCGATCGTTGACGTAGACCAGCGAGCCACCGTCGTCGGCGATCGACACCCCCACCCCGGACACCACCTGCGCCTGGGCATCGTCAACCACCAACTGCCAGATCGACCACCCTCATCGACCTGTGCCGGCAGGCACCCAGCAAGTACCGGCGCCAACAGCGACACCCCCACCAACACCCCCAGCACCTGCCCGCATGTTCAATCCCGGGCACGCCGCCGGCAGGGGCCCTCGCGCCCGGCGCCTACCGGGGCCGGGGGATCTCGGCACGGCTCACCACCGGTCGCCGGTCGCGGCCACCGGCCGCCCGGGATCGGTACCTCACCCGGTGGCTCGGCTCGGGTTCGTAGAGTCTGCCGATGGATTGGGCCGCTGTGCAGTTGAGCCCGGCGTTCGGTTTCACCGTCGTCGGCCTCGTGATCGTGTTCGGACCGCTCGTCGCCGAACGGCTACGGCTGCCGGGGCTGTTGGGGCTGTTGATGTTCGGCGCGGTGATCGGGCCGAACATGTTGGACGTGCTCCCGCGCTTCACGGGGTTGCAGGCGGTGGGCAGCATCGGCGTGCTCTACCTGATCTTCCTGGCCGGCCTGCAACTCGACCTGGAGACGTTCGTCCGGTACCGGGTCATCTCCGGCGGGTTCGGATTGCTCACCTCGGTCATCCCGATGGCCCTCGGCACGGGTGTGGCGCTGCTGCTCGACATCGACCTGCGGCCCGCGCTGTTGATCGGCTCGTTCTGGGCGTCGTTCACCCTGATCGCCTACCCGACGGTGGCGAAGTACGGGTTGACCAAGACCCGGCCGGTGGCGGCCATCGTGGGCGCCAGCGCTATCACCGACGGCGTCTCGCTGGTGGTCCTGGCGCTCATCGTGGGCGCCGAGACCGGCGATGCGAGCGGCGCCCGACTGGTGTTCGACATCGCCCTCGGGTTCGCGGTGCTCGGCGTGTACTGCTTCGTGGTGGTCCCGGCCATCGCCCGGTGGTTCTTCACCGGGCTCGGCCAGGAGCGGACCCTTCGCTACATGCTCGTGTTCATCAGCCTCACCTCGTCGGCGGTGGTGGCGGAGCTGGTCGGGGTCGAGCCGCTGATCGGCGCCTTCTTCGTGGGCGTCGGCCTGAACCGCCTCGTGCCCAACGCCAGCCCGCTGATGGCGGTGACCGACTTCTTCGGCAACGCCTTCTTCATCCCGACCTTCCTGGTGTCGGTGGGTCTGCTCTTCGACCCCGAGGTCATGGTCGAGTGGTCGACGATCCGCCTGGCGCTCGGGTTCGTGGCTGCGCTCATCGCCGGCAAGGCGATCGCCGCCTGGATCACCGGCCGCATCTTCGGGCTGGCCACGGCCGAGGTCGGGCTCTTGTTCTCCATGTCGGTCGCCCAGGCGGCCGCCACCCTCGCCGCCACCGTCATCGGCTTCGACATCGGCCTGTACGGCAGCGACGTGGTCAACGCGGTGATGGTGGTGGTGGCCGTGAGCCTGATCGTGACCTCGATCGGCACCAACCGGTTCGCCCCCGCCATCCCGCCACCCGTCGAGGAACGGCGGCGGCCCGGCGAGACGATCCTCGTGCCCGTCCTCGCCGACCTCGACGGGCTCGCCGACGTGCTGCGCCTCGGCAGGGACCTGGCCGAACCGGCGGGCGGGTTCGTCCAGCCCCTGGTGCCGGTCACGTCGTCCACCGGTGCCGACCTCACCGAGGCCCGGACCAAGCAGGCCGACGTGGACCGGGTGCTCGGGGAGCTCGGGGGTGACGCCGAGACGATGCTGCGGCTCGACCGGTCGGTGTCCACCGGCCTGCACCAGGCGGCCATCGAGGTCGACGCATCGCTGTTGCTGTTGGGCTGGCCCGGCCCCAACGACATCCGGGCCCGGCTGGTGGGTGCCACCTACACCGAGATCGTGGCCGCCACGTCCGTTCCGGTGGCGGTCGCCGCCCTGCACCCCGGCGACCGGGGGCGGGTGGTCGTGTACTCCGCCGGTCGTGAACTGGTCCCGGGCTACCTGCCCACCATGGCGCTGGCGCTGGACCTGGCCTCGACGCTGGCCCGCCACCAGGAGCAGGCGCTGGTCATCGGACCGCTCGCCCCGTCCGAGCTGGAGGAGGCCGGCCTCACGACTCCGCCCACCGCGGAGCACCGGGATGGCGACGCCGACCTGGAGGCGTGGGTGGCCGCCGTCACCCGCCCGGGCGACGTGGTGGTGGTGCCCATCCACGACCCGTCCATCGGCCCGGCCGCGATCCGGGTCTACGCGTCGGGCCGATCGGTGCTGGCCGTGAGCCAGAACCCCGAGACCTCGCCGGCCGCGGTGGTCAGTCCCATGAACCTGCCCGTGGGCCGCTCCATGGGCGCCTGACCTGCACCGTCGTCCAACCGAGACTTCGGGCCGCCGTCGGCTGGGCCATCATCGGGGGGTGACCAGCATCGATGTCCAGGTGACCGACGGCGTGGGGGTGCTCACCCTGAACGCTCCCGAGCGGCGCAACGCCTTCGACCTCGCCATGTGCGACGAGACCGCCGCTGCCCTCGACGAGCTCGAGGCGGACGACGGGGTGGGCGCGCTGGTGGTGACCGGGCGAGGCTCGGCGTTCTGCGCCGGGGCCGACCTGTCGCACCTGGGCGCCTCGCAGCGCGAGGGGCTGCTCGCCATCTACGAGGGCTTTCTGCGGGTAGCCCGGTCCCCGCTGCCCACCATCGCCGCGGTGAACGGGGCGGCCGTGGGCGCCGGCATGAACCTGGCCCTGGCCGCCGACGTGCGCCTGGCCGGGGACTCGGCCCGCTTCGACACCCGGTTCCTGCAGCTGGGCATCCACCCCGGTGGCGGCCACACCTGGATGCTGCAGCGCATCGCCGGGCCCCAGGCCACGGCGGCCATGGTGCTGTTCGGCGAGGTTCTGAGCGGCGAAGAAGCCGCTGCCTGCGGGCTGGCGTGGCGGTGCGTGCCCGACGACGACCTGCTGGAGACCACCCTCGCCCTGGCCCGCCGGGCCGCCGCCGCCCCACGCGAGCTGGTGCACCGCACCAAGGCCACCATCGCCGACGTGGCCACCATCGCCGACCACCCCGCGGCGGTGGAGCGCGAGCTGGTGGACCAGGCCTGGTCGGTGACCCAACCCGCCTTCCAGGAGCGCCTGGCCGCCCTCCAACGAAAGATCTCCGGCAGACCCTGACCGTGATCGGTCGACCACGCCGCCGGCCCCCCGCCTGCCCTCGGCTGGTCACCCGGCGAGGGCCCTGTTGCTCGTCGGAGGGGTTGGGTACGCTGGGCCTCCTGCCGAGGCGCTGAGAAGGAGGAGCCGTGTCGGATCAAACCGCCAAGCCGCACGTCGAAACCTCCGCCCCGTCGACGGTCGCCGAGATCCTGCACGAGGTCGATCCCATGGACGACCTCGGCCAGTTCGCCATCGACGACCTGACCGCCGACGAGGAGGATGAGTTCTTCCGCATCCTCGCCGACATCTGAGCGTTGTCGCCGGTCATCGTCGTCGACACCATGGTGGCGAGTGCCTGGCTGGGACGCCGGGACTCCGACCGCAAGCAGCGATGGTCGCCATCCCTTACCCGAGCGCGGTGGATCCTGCCGTTCACCGTCGTAGCCGAGATGCGGTTCGGCGCTGACGTGGCCGGCTGGGGCGCCCGGCGGAAGAGCGTCCTCGACCAGCTCATTCTTCGCTCGGGTGTGGTTCCGCCGCTCGGGGAGGTCACCGACTCCTACGTGGAGCTCCGGACCTGGTGCGTGCGCACCGGCCATGGCTTGGGCGCCAAGGATCACGAAGCCGACCGTTGGGTCGCAGCGGTCGCACTGGCGGCAAGGCTCCCGCTCGCCACGGACGACTCGATCTTCGACGACCTACCGATGCTCGACCGGGTGCATCCGGAACCCTGACCGGACGCGGCGGTGCTGGTGACGACCGCCCACCCCGATCAGGAGAAGTCGACCATGGTGGGGAGGTGGCGGGCGGCCAGCTCCTCGCCGCGGGTCACCAGCGGGGCGGCGTGGTGGTCGTGGGTGAGGAACAAAAAGTCGTCGCCCCGGATGCCGCGCACCACCACGTCGGCCACGTGGGCGGGGTCGACGCCGTCGCCGATGATGCTCGCCAGGTGGTCGGTGACGAAGCGGCGGTCCTCGGTGTAGTCGGTGACCGACTCGGCCGGCCGGTTGCGATCCGAGTTCTCCACGATGCCGGTGCTGATGATGCCGGGGCACAGGGCCGACGCCCGGATGGCCGAACCCGTCGCCACCAGGTCGCCCGCCAACGCCTCGGTGGCGGCCAGCGCCGCGAACTTCGAGATGCCGTACGGACCGGCGTAGGGGGATCCGAACAGGCCGGCCACCGACACCGTGTTGACCACGTGGCCCTCGGTGCCCTGGTCGATCATGCGGGGCACGAAGGCCCGGATGCCGTGGAGGATGCCCCACAGGTTCACGTCGAGGCAGTAGGCGAAGTCCTCCGGCGGGCGCTCCCACATGAGCCCGCCCACGAACACGCCGGCGTTGTTGCACAGCAGGTCGACCTGGCCCCACTCGGCGAACGTGCGGTCGGCCAGCGCCTGCACCGCGTCGGCGTGGCGTACGTCGGTGGGCTGGGTCAGCACCTCGGCACCGGGGGTGGCGGCCCGCACGGACTCCGCGGTGGCGTCGAGCGCGGCCGGGTCGACGTCGGCCACGGCCACCCGCATGCCCTCCGTCGCGAAGCGGTGGGCCAGGGCCCGGCCGATGCCGCTCCCGGCTCCGGTGACCACGGCGACACGGCCGGCTAGCTCCTGCATGGGTTCCTCCGAGATGGGTGGCGTGAGTGGATGGACGAGTGGCGGGCCAGCAGAACCAGCGGCGTGGACGCACGTCGGCGAGAACGGCCGGATCGGCCTCAGGCGAGGTGGCGGGCCAGGAACGCCCCGGCGGCATCGACGCTCAGCACCGATTCGGGGATCAGCTCGGGCGGGAACGCCTGGAACACGTGGACGAGGTTCGGCCACACGGTGAGCTCGACATCTACTCCGGCGGACCGGGCCCGGCTCGCGAAGTCGACCGAGTCGTCGAGCAGCACCTCGGCGTCGCCCACGTCGATCCTCACCGGGGGGAACCCGGCCAACACGTCGGGCTCGGTGAAGCGGGGTGAGGCCAACGGGTCGGTGGCCACGGCGCCGTCGAGGTAGCCGGCGGCCATCCACCGGAGGTCGGCGGGCGAACACAACGGGTCCACGTCGGCCCGGCTGGTCACCGAGGCCGAGCTCACGGTGAGGTCGGTCCACGGAGAGAACGCCACCACCGCTGCGGGCGTCGGGCGGCCACCGGCCACCAGGGCCCCGATCACGGCGAGGGCCAACCCGCCGCCGGCGGAATCACCGGCCAGCGCCGTGCGGTTCACCCCGATGCCACGGCCGCCCAGGTCATCGAGGGCGGCCCGCACATCGAGGACCGGCGAGGGAAAGCGGTGCTCAGGGGCCAGGCGGTACTCGAGCGTCACCACCGGCCACCCACTGGCGATGGCCAGTCGGCCCGCCAGGTTGCGGTGGGTGTCGAGGCCGCCGGTGACGTAGGCGCCGCCGTGCAGGTAGAGGATCACGCGGGAACGAGCCGCACCCGTCGGCACCAGCCACTCGGCGGGCCGGGCGCCAACGGTGTCCGGCTCCACGGTCACCCCGTCCGGCGCGGGCACCGAACCAGCGGTGGCCGACATGGCCTCGCGCTGTTCGGCGACGGTGCCCTGCCCCAGGTGGGCGTCGGCCACCAGGGCTCGAATGGCTTCGAGGCCAGCGTGGTTCATCGACCAACCGCCCTCGCCTCACGGCGAGGATCGGGCGCAGCGGTCGAGCGCTCGCACGTGGCTGCCGGCTGCATGGCCTGCGACCGTACCGGCGGCCCGGTGGGCCGGCAACCGTTGTACGTTCCGCCCAGGCACCACACCACGTCAGGGGACGCCCATGGCCGGCCGGCCGCGCTACGCAGGGGAACCGACCACCGACGACGACGAGGCCATCGCCGCGGCGCTGGCCGACGTGAGCGTGCCCACGCTGTTGGTGTCCATGGTCCACGTCACCGGCGACCCGTCGTGGATCCGGGGCCCGCTGCGCCCCGCCGGCATCTACCTCAACGAGGTCCAGGGGTTCATGGCCCCCGAAGACCAGGCCGCGGCCCGGGCGAAGGCCCACGCCGCGCTGTGCGACTGGCGGGACCGGGGCTGTCCCCTGCCACCGCCCCCGCCGCCGGAGCTGGTGCAGGAGATGATGGACTTCCTGGTGGTCGACCACGTGCCCGCCGAGTACGTGCCGTTGCTGTTGGAGGAGCTGGAGCTGGATGGCGTGGACCAGCGCGACCCGGCGTGGGTGGCGCAGGTACCCGCCGCGGCCAAGGCCGAGCTGCCGGTGGTGATCATCGGAGCCGGCATGTCGGGCCTGCTGGCGGGCATCCGCCTGCGCCACGCCGGCGTCCCGTTCACCATCGTGGAGAAGAACCCCGGGGTGGGCGGTACGTGGTGGGAGAACCGCTACCCCGGTTGTCGGGTGGACGTGGGCAACCACTTCTACTGCTACTCCTTCGCCCCCCAGGACGGCTGGACCGAGTTCTTCGCCCGCCAGCCCGAGCTCCAGGCCTACTTCGACCGCTGCGCCCACGACTACGGCTTGATCGACCACATCCGCTTCGACACCGAGGTCACCAGCGCCCGCTGGGACGACGCCGCCGGTCGCTGGCGGGTGGCGGTGCGGGGTCCGGACGGCGACGCGGAGTTGGAGGCCGCGGTGCTGATCAGCGCCGTGGGCCAGCTCAACCGGCCCAAGCTGCCCGACATCGAGGGGCGCGACTCCTTCGCCGGCGTGGCCATGCACTCGGCCCGGTGGCAGGACGGCACCGACCTCGCCGGCAAGCGGGTGGCGGTGATCGGCACCGGGGCCAGCGCCTTCCAGATCGTGCCCACGATCGCCCCCGAGGTGGCCCACCTGAGCGTGTTCCAACGGTCCGCGCCCTGGATGTTCCCCAACCCGCACTACCACGACCCCGTGGGCCCCGGCGTGCAGTGGGCTCTGCGCCACCTGCCGTACTACGGGCGCTGGTACCGGTTCTTGATCTTCTGGCCGGCGTGTGACGGCGGCCTGCCAGCCATGCGGGTGGACCCCGACTGGCCCCACCAGGACCGGGCCGTGAGCGAGATCAACGACGCGGCCCGGGAGTTCTTCACCCAGTGGATGGCCGACCAGGTGGGCGACGACGCCGACCTGCTGGCCAAGGTGGTGCCCGACTACGTGTGCCTGGGCAAGCGCACGCTCCAGGACAACGGCAGCTGGCTGGGTGCCCTCACCCGGGACCACGTGGACCTGGTGACCGACCCGATCCGGCGCATCACCCCCACCGGCGTGGTGACGGCAGGTGAGGACGGCACCGAGACCGAGCACCCGGTGGACGTGATCGTGTACGCCACCGGCTTCCACGCCAACCGCTACCTGTGGCCCATGGAGATCGTCGGCCGGGACGGCGTCGTGCTGGGCGAGCAGTGGGGCGACCGGCCCACCGCCCACCTGGGCATCACCGTGCCCAACTTCCCCAACCTGTTCTGCCTGTACGGGCCGGGCACCAACCTGGCCAGCGGCGGCAGCCTGATCTTCCACTCCGAGTGCCAGGTCCGCTACGTCATGGGCTGCCTGGGCACGCTGCTGCGCCAGGGCGGCGGCACCATCGAGGTCCGCCAGGACGCGCACGACGCCTACAACGAACGGCTGCAGGCCGAGCTGGACACCATGGTGTGGTCGCACCCGTCGATCCGCTCCAGCTGGTACCGCAACGACGAGGGCCGCATCTACGTGTTGTCACCCTGGCGCCTGGTCGACTACTGGTCCTGGACCCGCGAACCCGACGCCGCCGACTTCACCCTCACCCCACCGACCCCCTGACCCATTCGGGTCAGCGCCGCACGACGGTGATGGGGCACCGAGGGCCGGGGGCACGAGCCAGGCGACCGTCTGCCGTGAGGAGTGCGGCATCGAGCGCCTCGGCCACCGCCACGTAGGTGGCGTCGTAGGCCGTGAGGTTCTGACGCAGGGCCCACACCCGGTCGAGCAGGCCGGACGCGCCGATGCGCTCCACGCCGAGCCGACCCCACACCTCGATGGCGGACTCCGCCGCCACTTCGTCGATCACCCCGCGGATGACCTGGGCCCGCAGCGTGTGCAGCACCTCGGCGTCCACCAGGTGCGGGCAGGCGAGCCGCCCGGAGGCCAGGGCCGCCCGGGCGTCGCCATCGTTCAGCAGCCCTAGGACCGCGGCCGACGCATCGACCACGATCACCGTTCGGCGCGGCCGGCCTGGAGGGCGGCGACCACATCATCTGCGGGCACGGCCAGATCGGGCAGGCCACCCAGCAGCCCGGCGTTGTCGGCCCGGCGGGCGACCACCGCCAGTTCGCGGGTGGCGAAGGCCGAGACCGACATGCCCTCCCGGGCCGCCAGCCGCTCGAGCCGCTCCCCCACCTCATCGGGCACGTTGCGGAGATACAGCGTCTTCATGTCGCAGAATCATAGCTGCGGAGTCGCAGAATGCGACCGCACCCGTCGCGGTACGGTGCCGGCATGGCAACGAACGCAGAGCAGGCAATCGAGAAGTTCCAGGCCGCGGTGGGTCAGCCCGAGGGGACCGGCGAGTGGTTCCTGGTCACCCAGGACCAGATCAACGCCTTCGCCGACATCACCTTCGACCGGCAGTTCATCCACGTCGACCCCGAGATGGCCGCCCAGCTCTCGCCGTGGGGCGTCACCATCGCCCACGGGTTCCTCACCCTGTCGATGCTCACCCACCTGTCGGGGTCCATCCCCCAGGACATGAGCCGCTTCGCCGGCATCGCCATGGGGGTGAACTACGGCTTCGACAAGATCCGCTTCATCAACCCGGTGAAGGTGAACGCCCGCATCCGGGCCACCAGCGTGCTCAAGGCCGTGGAGCTGCGAGACCCCAACACCATCCAGACCGTGCGCACGGTGACCGTGGAGATCGAGGGCGAGGACAAGCCGGCCTGCGTGGCCGACTGGATCACCCGCCTCACCTACAGCTGACCCGACCCCCGGCGTTCTGGCGTACATCAGGACCGGGGGGTGGACCTGAGCTACGCCAGAACGTGGGGGTCGGGGCACGACGGTGGACCGGGGTCTAGATTCTGACGGTCCGTCAGAGACCCGCACCGCACCGACCGCCAAGGGGGCAGCCGTGACCGAATCCTTCGCCGACGCCGGAACGTTGTGGGACCTGGTGGAGCGGCGCGCCGCCGCCACGCCCGACACCGTCCTGCTCATCGACGAGGCCGGGCGCACGCTCACCTGCCGGGAGTTCCGTGACCGGGCCGAACGGGTGGCAGCCGGCTTCGCCGAGGTGGGGGTGGGTGCCGGCACCCGCGTCACCTGGCAGGCCCCCAACCGGTTCGAGACGCTGCTGGCCAGCTTCGCCCTGGCCCGCCTGGGCGCCATCCAGAACCCGATCCTCCACCTCTACCGACACAAGGAGGTGGGCTACGCCATCACGGCCACCAAGGCCGAGGTGGTGCTCGTGCCCGGCGAGTGGAACGGCTTCGACTTCGGCGCCATGGTCCACGAGCTGGTGGCCGACCTGCCCGCCGACACGCGCCCGCAGGTCATCGACATCTTCGCCGAGCTGCCCGAGGCCGACGCGGCCGGGCTGGGCCCCGCCCCGGCCAGCGGCGACGAGGTGCGGTGGATCTACTTCACGTCGGGCACCACGAGTGACCCCAAGGGCGTGCGCCACACCGACCGCACCCTCATCACCGGGGCCTGGGGCATGGCCGCCGCGCTGGACATGCAGCCCGACGACGTGGGCTCCATCGCCTTCCCGTTCGCCCACATCGCCGGTCCCGACTACTTCGGCACCATGCTGCTGAGCGGGTTCGGTGCCGTGCTCGTGGAGGCCTTCGCCCCCGCCAGCGCCGTGGCCGCCTTCGCCGCCAACGGCGTGACCATGGTGGGCGGGAGCACCGCGTTCTACCAGATGTACCTGGCCGAACAGCGCAAGGACCCGGCCACGCCGATCATCCCCACCCTGTGCAAGGTGTCGGGCGGCGGCGCCCCCATGCCGCCCGAGATCTACGACGAGGTGAAGCGGGAGCTGGGCGTGCCGATCTGCCACGGCTACGGCATGACCGAGTGCCCCATGATCTGCCTGGGCTCACCCCACGACACCGACGAGCAGCGGGCCAACACCGTGGGCAAGCCGGTGCCGGGGCTCGAGCTGCGCACCGTCGACGCCGACGAGCGGGTCACCGGTGCCGGCGAGGACGGCGAGGTGCGGGTGAAGGGCCCCATGGTGTTCCGGGGCTACACCGACGAGGCCGCCACCGCCGAGGCCTTCGACGCCGACGGCTGGTTCCGCACCGGCGACGTGGGCCACGTGCGCGCCGACGGCCACGTGGTCCTCACCGGCCGGCTCAAGGACATCATCATCCGCAAGGGCGAGAACATCTCGGCCAAGGAGGTGGAAGACCTCCTCTACGCCCTGCCCCAGGTGGCCGACGTGGCCGTGATCGGCCTGCCCGACCGCGAGCGTGGCGAGCGGGTGTGCGCGGTGGTGGTCACCGCCGAAGGCCAGGAGGCGCTCACCTTCGAGCAGATGGTGGCCGCCCTCAAGGACGCCCAGCTCATGACCCAGAAGATCCCCGAGCAGCTCGAGGTGGTGGCCGACCTGCCCCGCAACCAGACCCTCGGCAAGATCCTCAAGTACCAGCTCCGCGACACCTACGCCGCCAAACCCTGGCCCGCCTGACCGCCTGACCGCCTGACCTCAGGTGGTTCAGGTGGTGAGGCCGATGGTGAGGGCGGCGGCCCAGCCCTCGGTGGTCTCGGCCACGGCCGACAGGTTGTCGGCGTGGAAGATCAGGTCGACGTCGTTGGTGGTGCGCGAGCCGGCGTGGGTGGCGTAGGGCGCCACGGCGTGGGCCCGGTCGTTGACGTCCTCGGGGAAGTAGAGCTGGCTGGTGAGGGCGGTGGTGCCGCCCAGATGCACCTTGAGGTGCACGTGCACGGCCCGACCCGTGTACCAACCGGGGTAGACGGTGAGGAACTCCACCACGCCGTTGGCATCGGTGACCTGGGCGCCGCGCAGGTAGGTCTCGTCGTCGGTGCGGGCTGCTCCTCCGCCACCGGCCCCGCCCCCGCCCGTGCCGCCGGGGCCGGCCTGGGTGCCGGCGCCGGCGGCACCGCGGAGGTTCTGGGGCGCGTTGGCGGATGCCGACGCCGACTCGAAGCCGGAGTACGAACCCAGGGCGTCGCAGTGCCAGATCTCCACCACGGCGTCGCTGATCGGCGCGCACGCAGCGTCCTGCACCCGCAGGCCCAGCCGCAGGGGCGTGCCCTCACGGTCCTCACGGATGTCTCGCCGCACCGAGTCGACGTCGAACCAGTACGGCCCCTCCATCTCCTCGGGGGTCACCCGGCAGGTGCCGGCCTGGTCGAACAGGGCGGCCACCTCGGCGCTCACGGTGCCGCCGGCAGGCACGGTGGTGGACCCCGCGCCCGCGGGCGCACTCGTCGAGGACGGTGCGGCGGTGGAACCATCCGCGCCGGATGACGGACCGGTGGTCGACGTGGTGGCCGCGGCGCCGTCGTCGGAGGACCCCGAGCTGCACGCGGCCGCCACCACCCCCAGGCCCGCCGTGCCGATGGCGCCGAGCGCCTGACGCCTGTTCATCGCACCCATGGCAGCCTCCTCGTCCCCCGGTCGACCACGCTACCGGTGCCCTCCCCCGGGCGACCTGGGGCCACCCGGGCGACCCGTGCCCGGGCGCACGACACCATCTACCGGGGCAGGCGGAGGGTGTAGCCCACGCCGCGGACGGTGTGGATCAGCGGCGGGTCGGTGGCGTCGACCTTCTGGCGCAGGTAGCTGATGTAGGTCTCCAGCACGCTGGCGTTGCCGGCGAAGGTGTAGTCCCACACCGCTTCCAGGATCTGGTCGCGGGTGAGCACCCGGCGGGCGTTGGCCAGCAGGTAGCGCAGCAGCTTGTACTCGGTGGGGGTGAGCTCGATGAGGCGCCCGTCGCGCCACACGTCGCGCGTCTCCTCGTCCAGCTCCAGGTCGGCGAAGGCCAGCTTGGTCTCGCCCGGGCCGGTACCGCTCGCCCGGCGCAGCACGGCCTTCACCCGTTCGATCAGCTCCTCGATGGAGAACGGCTTGGTCACGTAGTCGTCGCTGCCGAGGCGCAGGCCCTCCACCTTGTCCTGGGTGGCGTCGCGTGCGGTGAGGAAGATGATCGGGATGCGGGTGGCCGAGCCCTCGTCACGCCGCAGGCGCCGCGCCACCTCGAACCCGTCGAGGTCGGGGAGCATCACGTCGAGCACGATCAGGGCCGGAGCCGACCGGGCCACGGCGTCGAGGGCCTGGCGCCCCGACGACGCCCGTTCCACCTCGAAGCCCTGGTAGCCGAGTCCCATGGCGAGCAGCTCGGTGATGTGCTCCTCGTCGTCGACGACCAGGATCCGCGGTTGGGACCCGGCGGCGGCATCGGTGGACATGACGGCCTCCCTCGAGCGGACCGGAACGTCCGCCGTCGACACGGTACGGCCGACCGCCCCCGGCGGGAACCCCTCCACAGCCGACTCCCAGCGAACTCCCAGGACGGGTGGAGCGGCCGCCCAGCCGGGCTCCCGAGCGTGGGTGGTGTCGGTCGACACCGGCCCGCTGGGGCAGGATCGGACCCGACCCCGCCACCCAGGACCCGCCGATGACGCTCCGAACCAGACTGGTGCTCGCCCTGGTGCTGTTGTCGGCGGTGTGCCTGGCCACCTTTGCCTGGGCCACCACCACCCTCTACGAGCGGTCCCAGCGGGACCAGCTCGACGACCAGCTGGTGGCCAGCGCCGGCCCGCTGGTGGGCAGGCTGGAGATCGACTGGCTGTCGGGCACCGACCCGTCGTGGTGCCGCTCCACCAGCGCCACCGTGGTGAGCGGCAGCTGGGAGCAGTCCGACGGCGACCGGGACGGCTCGTCGCGTGGGTTCGCGCCCGGTCAGAGCTTCGACGGCTACGCCGAGCTGATCGCCGCCGACGGGACCCTGCTGGCGTGCAGCACCCCGATCTACGACGAGGCCCGACCCCGACTCCCCGACGACCTGGCCGGGGCCGAGGGCGAGCGCCTGTTCACCACCGCCTCGATCGACGTCGGTGGCAACTGGCGGGTGCTGGTGACCGACGCCGACAGCGGCCCCCGGGGCGGGCCCAGCGACCAGGTCGGGGCCGTGGTGGTGCTGGCGGTGCCCACCCGCGGCGTCGACCAGTCGATCTCCCAGCTCGTGCGCATCGAACTGGCCGCGGCCGTCGCCCTGCTGGGCGCGCTGGCCGCCGGGGCCTGGGTGATACTGCGGCGGGGCCTGCACCCGTTGGAGGAGATGGCCACCACCGCCGCCGGCATCACCGCCGGCGATCTGTCCCAGCGGGTGGAGCCGGCCAACGACCACACCGAGGTGGGCCAGTTGGGCCTGGCCCTCAACACCATGCTCGACGGCCTGGAGGGGGCCTTCCAGGAGCGCGAGGCCACCGAACAACGGCTCCGGCGGTTCCTGGCCGACGCCTCCCACGAGCTGCGCACCCCGCTCACCTCCATCCAGGGCTTCGCCGAGCTGTTTCGGCTGGGCGCCACCAACGAGCAGGTCGACCTGCCGGTGATCCTGCGCCGCATCGAACAGGAGTCGGGCCGCATGAAGGTGCTGGTGGAGGACCTGTTGCTGCTGGCCCGCCTCGACGAGACCCGCACCATCGACTCGGTGCCCGTCGACGTGTCGGTGCTGGCCGCCGACGCCTGCACCGACGCGGTGGCGGTGTCGCCCGGCCGCCAGGTCACCCTCGACGCCCCCACCCCCGCCGTGGTCATGGGCGACGCCCCTCACCTGCGTCAGGCGATCGCCAACCTGGTCACCAACGCCGTGAAGCACACCCCCGACGGCTCCCCCATCGAGGTCTCCACCCGCGTCCTGGGCGACCGGGTGCGCGTGGGCGTGCGGGACCACGGACCCGGCCTGGACCCCGCCACCCTGGACCACGTCTTCGACCGCTTCTGGCAGGCCGACGCCGCCCGGGTGGGCACCGGCGCCGGCCTGGGCCTGGCCATCGTGGCCGGCATCGCCGAAGCCCACCACGGCACCGCCTCCGCCGCCAACGCGGTCGACGGAGGAGCCATCTTCACCCTCGACCTCCCCGCCGCCCCGACGAGCTGAGGTCAGCGTCGGGTCAGAGCCAGGCGGCTTCGAGCTCTTCTCGGCGGCGTTGCCACTCTTCGGCGGTGATGGCGTAGCGGACGTGGTCTTCCCAGATGCCGTTGATCTCCAGGTAGCGCTCAGCGGTGCCCTCGTCGCGCAGGCCCAGCTTCTCGACCACCCGGCGGCTCGACGCGTTGCGGGGGATGATCGACACCTGGATGCGGTGCAGGTGCAGCTCCTCGAAGGCGAAGCGGGTCAGCACCACCAGGGCCTCGGGCATGATCCCCTGGCCGGCCCACTTCTGGTCGGTCCAGTAGCCCACGTAGGCGTTCTGGAAGGGGCCGCGCTGGATCGACGACAGGTTGATCTCGCCACAGAACGTGCCGTCCACGAAGATGCCGAACCCGTACCCGGTGCCGAGCTGGCGCTCTCGCTGGCGGGCGCTGCAGCGCACCGCGAAGGCGTCTCGATCGGTGGTCACGTCGGGCTGGTTGGGCAGCCGCTGGGGCTCCCACCGGGTGAGCCACTCGCCGCAGCGCAGCCGCACCTCGCTCCACGCCTCGAAGTCGGCCAGCACCAGGCCCCGCAGCATCACCCGCCGCCCGAACAGCGACGACATGCGCTCCATGGCCCGGCCCGGGTCTCGGCTCCTCAGCACGGCGGCACCAGCCCCGCGGTCGACGGGCCGAGGAGCACGGGGGCGACGTTCATCGGGCCGACCGTACGGCGTCGAGGGCCCCAGGGTCCTCCAGCGACGACAGGTCGCCGGGGTCCTGACCCACCGCCGCGGCGCGGATGGCCCGGCGCAGGACCTTGGCCGACCGGGTCTTGGGCAGGGCCGAGCAGAAGCGCACCTCGCTGGGCTTGAACGACTTCCCCAGGGCGTCGGTGACGACCGCGACCAGGTCGGCCCGTAGGGCGTCGGTGGGTTCGACCCCGGCGGCCGGCACCACGTAGCACCACAGGGCCTCGCCCTTGAGCTCGTGGGGCACACCCACGGCCGCGGCCTCGGCCACCCCCGGGTGGCCGACCAGCGCGGACTCCACCTCGGCCGGGCCCAGCCGCTTGCCGGCGATCTTGATGGTGTCGTCGCTGCGACCTCGCAGGTACCAGCGGCCGTCGTCGTCCACCAGGGCCCAGTCGCCGTGCACCCACACGTGGGGCCAGCGCGACCAGTAGGTCTCCAGGTAGCGCTCGGGCGCCTGCCACAGGCCGCGGGTCATGCCCGGCCACGGCTTGGTGCACACCAACTCGCCCACCTCGCCGCGCACCGGCTGGGCGTGGTCGTCGAACACGTCGACCGCCATGCCCAGCGCCGGGCCACCCAGCGTCATCGGGGTCAGTGCCTCGACGGGGTGGGGGGACAAGAAGCAGGCCCCCACCTCGGTGCCACCGGAGATGTTGATGACCGGGCAGCGGCCACCGCCCACCACCCGGTGGAACCAGCGGTAGGGCTCCTCGTTCCACGGCTCGCCGGTGGAGCCCAGGATCCGCAGGGCCGACAGGTCGTGACGCCGGACCGGCTCGTCGCCGTGCGCCATCATCGAACGCACCAGCGTGGGGCTGATGCCCAAGATGGTGACCCGGTGGTGGGCGAGGTAGGCCCACAGGCGGTCCACGTCGGGGAAGTCGGGGGCCCCTTCGTACAGGCACAGGGTGGCCCCGGTGGCCAGGGCGCCCACCACCTCCCACGGCCCCATGATCCAGCCGAAGTCGGCGAACCAGAACAGCCGGTCGCCAGGACGGCAGTCGAACTGGAAGGCCACCTCCTCGGCGATCTTCACCGCGAACCCACCGTGCACGTGCACCGCGCCCTTGGGCTTGCCGGTGGTGCCCGACGTGTAGGCGATGAACAGCGGGGTCTCGGCCGGCACCGCCACGGTGGCCACCCGCTCGGGCTCACCGTCGGGGGTGGGGTCGGGCCAAGGCAGCTCTTCGGCCCGGCCGCCGGTGGCGAGGGCGGAGCCGAGGCGGGGCACCACCACCACGGTGGTCACCGTGGGCACCTCGGCCACGGCCTGGCGGGCGGTGTCGAGCATGGGCACCGGCTTGCCCCGGCGGTGGAACCCGTCGGCGGTGAGCAGGGCCCGGGCGCCGGCGTCCTCGAGACGCACGGCGATGGCGTCGGCGCCGTAGCCCGAGAACACCGGCAGGAAGACGGCGCCCAGCTTGGCCACGGCCATGGCCGCCACCACCGTCTCCACCAGCATCGGCAGGAAGATGCCCACGGCGTCTCCCGGGCCGATGCCCCGCTCCCGCAACAGGGCGGCGAGCCCGTCGACGTGGCGGGCCAGCTCGGCGTAGGTGAGCTCCCGCACGGCGCCGTCCTCGCCCTCCCACCGCACGGCCTCGGCATCGGGCGTGTCGGTCGCCCACCGGTCGACGCAGATCGCCGCCAGGTTGGTCTGCCCGTCGGCGAACCAGCGGGCCCACTCGATGCCGTCGGTGGTGTCGAGCACCTCGGTGAAGGGCGTGGAGAACGGGATGCCGAGGAAGCGGACCACGGCGTCCCAGAACCAGGCGACGTCATCGATGGAGCGCCGGCGGAGCTCCTCGAAGGAACTGATGCCGTGCTCGGCCATGAAGCGCCCCACGTTGGTGGCGGCGGCCGCGCCCGGGGCCGGCTCCCAGATCGTCTCGGTCATCGCCCGCACCCTAGGCGGCGCCTGCCCCGGGTTTCAGAGGAGCGAGCGGGCGAGGCCGTCGAGGATGTCGGCCTCGCTCACCAGCACCTCGTCGAGGCCCAGGCGTCGGTAGATGGCCACCAGCGCGCAGCACCCGCCCACGATCACGTCGGCCCGCGCCTCCTCCAACCCGGGGTTGTGGATGCGGTCGGCCCGGGCCTCGGTGGCGAGGGTGCGGAACACGTCCTCGGCCGCGGCCTTGGTGAGGCGGAAGTGGTGGATCCGGCCGCGGTCGTAGGTGGCCAGGCCGATCTCCACCGCGGCCACGGTGGACACGGTGCCGGCCAGGCCCACCACGGTGGCGGCCTCGCCCAGGTTCGGGATGGCCATGGAGACGTCGTCGAGCCAGGCCTCGACGTAGCTGATGGCGGCGCTCAGGTCCTCGGGGGCGGGCGGGTCGGTGGTGAGGAAGCGCTCGCTGAGGCGCACGCACCCGAAGTCGGCCGAGCGGGCGGCCTCGATGGCGCCGTCGGGGCCGGTGGTGCCGTACACGAACTCGGTGGACCCGCCCCCCAGGTCGAACACCAGGAACGGGCCCAGCGCGGGATCCAGGTCGGCGGTGGCGCCCAGGAACGACAGCCGGGCCTCGTCGTCGCCCGACAACAGCTCGGGCCGCACGCCCACCGCGGCTTCGGCCGCGTCGAAGAACTGGTCGCGGTTGGCGGCGTCCCGGCTGGCCGAGGTGGCGGCCATGCGCACCTGGGCCGGGTCGACCCCGAAGCGGTCCAGCACGGTCCGGTACTCGCGCAGCACGGCCACGGTGCGGTCGATGGCCTCGGGGGCCAGGCCCCGGGCCCGGTCCACCCCCTGGCCCAGCCGGGTGATGCGCATGAGCCGCTCACGGGTGACCAGGGCGCCGTCGGGGCCGGCCTCGGCCACCAGCAGGCGGGTGGAGTTGGTGCCGATGTCGATGGAGGCCACGGGTGCGGTCATGGGCACCGATGCTCCCCCATCACGGGGCCGGAGGCGAAGTCCGGGCCCGGATCTCGCGGGGCTGGTCCTCCGCGAGGTGCAGCAGGGCCCGCTCCACCTCCTGGGCCAGGATCAGGCTGGCCATCTCCCGGGCCACCGGCCGCAGCGCATCGAAGGCCTCGGCCAGGTCGGCCGGGTCGGCCGAGGCCGCGAAGCCCTCGCCGGCCCGCTTCACCAGCAGCTTCACCGTGTCCTGCACGGCCTTGGCCAGCCGCCGCCGGAGCAGGTCGCGCAGGGCGGCGGCGATGTCGACGTCCACCCCGGCGGCCCGCAGCCGCAGGGCCTGGTCCAGCAGCGACGGGCTGGGCACCGTCCAGGTGCCGTCTCGCTCGCCTCGCACGAAGCCAGCGTCGACCAGTTCGCCCAGGGTGCCCGCCGGGTGGCCGGCCACCAGGTCTCGCAGCTCCGCCAGGGTGAGGGTGGCCGGGCGGTCGTCGGACCACGGGGCGCGCAGCGTGGCGTCGACGCCGAGCCAGGCGGCCACGGTGGCGGTGGGGTCGTCGGTGCCCACCAGCTCCCGGATGGTGCCGAGCGACAGACCCCGGTCGCGCAGGTCCACGATCAGGCGGACCCGCTCCAGGTGGTCGGGGCGGTACACCGCCTCGCGGCCGCGCTTGTCGGGCCTCGGCAGCAGCTTCTCGGACTGGTAGTAGCGGATCGTCCGCTCGCTCACCTCGGACGCGGCAGCCAACTCGGCCAGCGTGAGCACCGGCTCGACCGGCTCCTCCGCGGTGGTGGGCTCGTCCGCCGCGGCCGGGCCGTCGGGATCGCCCACCCGTTCATCGCTCGGCGTCTCGGTCATGCCGCCAGTCAACCACGGGACGGTGGAACCGTGACAGTGTTCACTGTCATCTGACCTTGACAGCAAGCACTGTCACGGTACGGTGGCTCCATGGCCACCACCCTCGCCCCGGCGCCACCCCGCACCCCCGCCACCACCGCGGCCGCGGTCGGGGCAGCCGTGCGGCCCACCTGGCGTGGCCTCATCCACCGGGTCGCCGTGCTCGTCTTCGTCCCGGCCTCTGTCGGGCTGGTGGCCCTGGCCACCGCCGGGCCCGACCGGCTGGCCGTGGCGGTGTGGGCTCTGGGGGTGGCCACCATGCTCGGCGTGTCGGCCACCTACCACAGCGGGCGGTTCGGGCCGGTGGGCATGCGCCGCCTCAAGCGCGTCGACCACTCCACCATCCTGCTGGCCATCGCCGGCAGCTACACCGCCTTCGCCACCCTCGCCCTGGACGGTGCCGCCCAGGCGCGGCTCCTGGCCTTCGTGTGGGTGGGCGCCATCGTCGGCGTGGCCATCCGACTCACCTGGCTGCACGCCCCGTACCCCGTGGTGGCCCTGGTGTACGTGGTGGTGGGCTGGGGGGCGCTGCTCGAGTGGGGCGCGCTCGCCGGGGCCCTGGGCACCGCCCAGTTCGCCCTGCTCCTCGGCGGGGGGCTGCTCTACACGCTCGGTGCCGGGGTCTACGCCGCCCGCCGGCCCGATCCGTGGCCGGCCACCTTCGGCTACCACGAGGTGTTCCACGCCCTGGTGGTCGGCGGTGTGGCCCTGCACCTGGTGGCCATCGCCACCCTGGTGAGCCCCACCTGACCGGACCGGCCTGACAGCACGGCCTGACCAGCGCGGCCTGACCAGCACGGCCTGGCGAGCCGTGGCCGGTCGGCCGGTCGGCCGGTCGCGGTGCGTCAGCCGGCGGCGGTGGGGTGCGGGTCGCCCTCGCCCGCAGCCAGGCGCTCGGCCACCCATGCGCCCACCGGGTCGTCGCCGCCCGCCAGGTACCAGCCGAAGTGGGCGTGCAGGCACTTGACCCCCACCCGGGTGCCGCCCACGCCGGCGCTGGGCCGTGGTCCGGTCCAGTCGGGGGGCAGGGCGGCGTCTCGCTCGGCCCGGTAGCGGTCGTGGGCCTCGGCGATGCGCTCCAGGCCGATCGCCTCCTCGGCCCGGTTCACCCCGCCCCGGCTCTCCAGCCGGCTCACCATGGTGCGCTCGGGCTCGCCCACCAGCCAGTAGCGGGTGGGCATGGGCGTGCCGTCGGCCAGCAGCGGCTCGTTGCGGATCACCACCGGCCACCCGGTGCGGCTGTTGCGCACCACCACCCGGTAGGCACCCTGGGGCTCACGGCCCAGCAGGTGGGTCACGGCCAACCGGTCCGAGTCGGTGGGCGCGTCGTCGACGCGGTGCGACGGCACCAGGGGCGCCAGCTTCTCGGCCTCGCGGATGTCTCGACGGGAACCGGCCATGGTCCGGGATACAGCTCGGCGGGCCGCTCAGCGGACGCCGAGGGCCTCTTCGACACCCGTGAAGGGCCAGGCGTCGGGCAGCCCGATGGGGTCGACCGGGCTCGGGAGGATGTTGTAGGCCTCCTCGCCGGGCTTCACGTAGCCGTTGCGGCGGGCCTGGGCCTCGATCTCGGCGTCGGTGCCGAGCCGTTCGATCTCGGCGGCCACCTCGGCCCGTTCGGCCTGCACCTCGGCCAGCTCGGCCTCCAGGCGGGCGGTGTCGTCCCGCTGCTGCAACCACGTGGGGGTGGGCAGCACGGCCACGAAGAGCACGCCCACCAACAAGACGGTGAGGGCGAGGCCCACCATGAGGCGCGCCCGACGCCGGGACCGCTGCCGACGGGCCACGTCGGAGGTGGCGGTGCGGGAGCCGGCGGGGCTGTCGACCCGGGCCAGGGCCTTGCCGGTGCTGGCCGAGCGGGCCTTGGCCGAGCGGGAGGTGGCCGCCCGGCCCTTGGCGGGCGCGCTCGTCGACGGCCGGGTCTTGGCCGGAGCCGTCTTGGCCGACGCCGTCTTGGCCGACGCCGTCTTGGCCGACGCGGTCTTGGCCGACGCGGTCTTGGTCGACGCGGTCTTGGTCGACGGGGCTTTGGTCGACGCCGACCTCGCGGCCGGGGCGCCCTTCGGGTCGCCGCGGCGCGGCGCCGAGCGGGGCTTGGCTGGAGCCGGTGATCGGGTGGTGCCGGTACGGCCGGGGGTGCGGGTGGCCGTGGCTGCGGGGCGCTCGGCCTCCGACCCGGGGCGCGACCGCGCCGGCGGGGCGGCGGGACCGGAGGCCCGGGGCGGACGGCGGGGACCGGCCACGGTCAGGCCCGGCTCCCCCGGGCCAGGGCGGCGAGGCCGGGGAACACGGCGGCGTCGCCCAGCTGCTCCTCGATGCGCAGCAGCTGGTTGTACTTGGCCACGCGGTCGCTGCGGGCGGGGGCGCCGGTCTTGATCTGGCCGCAGTTGAGGGCCACGGCCAGGTCGGCGATGGTGGCGTCCTCGGTCTCGCCCGAGCGGTGCGACATGACCGCGGTGTAGCCGCTGCGGTTGGCCAGGCTCACGGCGTCGGTGGTCTCGGTGAGCGACCCGATCTGGTTGACCTTCACCAGGATGGAGTTGGCCACGCCCATGTCGATGCCCCGAGCGAGGCGCGACGAGTTGGTGACGAAGAGGTCGTCGCCCACCAGCTGCACCGAGTCGCCGATGCGGTCGGTGAGCGCCTTCCAGCCCGCCCAGTCCTCCTCGGCCATGCCGTCTTCGATCGACACGATCGGGAAGCGGGCGCACAGGTCGGCCCAGTAGTCGGCCAGCTCCTCGGCGGACAGGGTGCGACCCTCGCCCTCGAGCACGTAGGCACCGTCCTTGAACACCTCGCTGGTGGCGGGGTCGAGGGCGATGGCGATGTCTTCGCCCGGCGTGAACCCGGCCTTCTCGATGGCCTGGATCAGCAGCTCCACCGGCTCGGTGTTGTTGGCCAGGTTGGGGGCGAAGCCGCCCTCGTCGCCCACCGCGGTGGACAGGCCCTTGTCGTGGAGGAGCTTCTTGAGCGTGTGGTAGGTCTCCGTGCCCCAGCGCAGGGCCTCGGAGAAGCTGGCGGCGCCCACTGGCATGACCATGAACTCCTGGAAGTCCACGTTGTTGTCGGCGTGGGCCCCACCGTTGAGCACGTTCATCATGGGCACCGGCAGCACGTGGGCGTTGGTGCCGCCCACGTGGCGGTACAGCGGGATGGCCAGCTCGTCGGCGGCGGCCTTGGCCACGGCCAGCGACACGCCGAGGATGGCGTTGGCACCCAGGCGGGCCTTGTTGTCGGTGCCGTCGAGGTCGATCAGGAGGCGGTCGACGCCACGCTGGTCGAGCGCGTCGAAGCCCTCGAGCTCCTCGCGGATCTCGCCGTTCACGTTGCTGACGGCGATGCTCACGCCCTTGCCCACGAAGCGGTCGCCACCGTCTCGCAGCTCCACGGCCTCGAACTGGCCGGTGGAGGCACCCGACGGGACGGCGGCCCGACCCCGGGCGCCGGAGTCCAGCACCACGTCGACCTCGACGGTGGGGTTGCCGCGGGAGTCGAGGATCTCGCGGCCGACGATGTGTTCGATGCTGCTCATGGCGCTGGGGGTTGCTCCTGGGTGGGTTTGTCAGAAACGGTAGTGGTCCCGGCTTCCGCGGCCCGGCCACGGTCCCGGAGGCGGGCGGCGGCGGTGCGCAGGGCGGTCTCGGGGTCGACGTCCGCGGCGCGGGCCAGGGCCACGGCGGCCAGCAGCAGATCGCCCACGGTGCGGTCGTCGGGCGAGCCCTCGGCGTCGAGGGCGGCGGCGGTGAGCTCCATGCCGGCCCGGTGCACGTCGCCGGTGATCGGCACGCCCACCGATGCCGCCTTCTTCTGCACCTTGAGGGCGTAGAGCAGCGCCGGCAGGTTGGCCGGGATGCCGTCGAACACCGAGCCCCGCCCCTTCTCGGCCTTCTTGATCTGCTCCCAGTTGGCGGCCACCTCACCGGCGTCGGCCACCTGCACCCCGGCGAACACGTGCGGGTGGCGGTGCACCAGCTTCTCGCGGACGCCGCGGGCCACGTCGGCCAGCCCGAACGCCCCGGCCTCGGTGGCGAGGGTGGTGTGGAAGACGATCTGGAACAGCAGGTCGCCGAGCTCCTCCTCCAGGTGGGCGTAGGCCTCCGGATCGGTGTCGGGCCCACCGTCGCCCACGGCATCGAGCGCCTCCAGCACCTCGTAGCTCTCCTCCAGGAGGTGGCGGGTGAGGGTGCGGTGGGTCTGCTCGGCATCCCAGGGGCACTCGGCCCGCAGGGTGGCCACCAGCTCCACGAAGGCGGCCACCTCGCCCGAGACCGGCTCGGCCAGCTCGGGCACGTAGAGCGAGGTGAGGTGGTCGGGTTCGAAGGTGCGGTCCAGGTCGGCCCACGCCACCGTGGTGACCGACTCGTCGGGCAGGCCCAGGCGTTGCAGCACCACCACCGGGGTGGCGGGCGGGTCGTCGACGGCGAGCTTCACGTCGGACAGCACCCGGCGGTTGTGGCAGTGGGCCACCAGCAGCGGGCCCCGCTCACCGGCGGCGGCCACGTCGAAGCGGTGGGCATCGACCAGGCGGACCCCCTGCTCGTACGGATCGATGCCGAGCCGGACCCAGGCCAGGTCCACGAACGACAGAGCGGGCAGCACGTCGAGCGCCACCCGGCCGGCGCCGGCCTCGGCGTCGAGCAGGTCGACGGTGCGCTCCAGCACCCGCGGCGAGCCGGGCACGGCGTAGAGCACGGTGCCGTGCTGCGACGCCGCGGCCACCAGGTCGGCCACGATCCGCCGGTACACCTCGTCGAAGGTGTCGGCCATCTCGTAGTGGTGGTCGAAGGTGGCGGCGCCGCGCACCAGGTGGGCCGAGGGGTGGACCTCGGTGCGCAGGAAGCGGTGGGGGACCGCCTCGATGGCGGCCAGGGTGCCGGCGGTGACCAGGTCGGGGTCTCCGGGACCGAGCCCCACCACCACGATCCGGGGCGCGGTCACAGTGGGGCCGGGCTCAGGGACCGGTGACGGCGGTGGCGGCGGTGGTCGTGGTGGTGCCGGCCGGGGGTGGGGTGATGGTGCCCGTCTCGGGGTCCCACGTGCCGTAGCGGGGGTCGACGGTGACGACCGCGCCGATCACCAGCTCGGCCAGCCGGGTGGTGACGGCCTGCTCGTCCTCGGCGCCGAGCTGGGCCTCCAGTTCGGGCGTCATCTGCTCCAGGGTGGGGCCGGTGGTGGAACCGATGCGGACGATCACCCAGACGTCGTTCTGGGCGGTGGGACCGAACAGGTCGCCGACCGCCACGTTGGTGTAGTCGCCGCCGAAGGCCTGCGAGGCCTGCTCGGGGCTGGCGCACCCGGCGTAACCCTGGGCGGCCGCGGTGTTGGGGTCGGCCGAGACCTCGGAGGCCACGGCCCCGAAGTCCTCGCCGGCCTCCACCCGGGCCAGCGCGGCCTGGGCGTCGGCCTCGGACTCGCTCACGATGATGTCGAGGCACAGGGGGCGCTCGGGCGCCAGCTGCTCGAACAGTGCCTGCAGGCGGGCGGGCCGGTCCGAGTCGTCGGCCGCCACCTGCTCGGCCACCAGCGCCCGGAGGACCGAGGTGGTGGCCGACGACTCCACGGTGAAGTCCAGGAGCTCCTGGTCGACGCTGTCGAGCGCGAGTTCCTGGCCCTGGAGCTGGGTCTCGATCTCGGTGCGGGCGGCTTCGCGGTCGGCATCGGTGACCGCTCGGCCGCTGCGCTCGAGGTGCTGGCGGGCGATGGTGAAGTTGATCCACGACTCCAGGGCGCGGGCGGCCTCGGGCATGGCGAAGGTGTCGGTGCCGGCGCCCATGAACGTCGCCAGCCGCTCGGCGGCGGCCGGGTCGTCGAGCGACTCGTAGTAGCGGCGCTGGGCCTCCAGCAGGTCGGTGACCTTCGACTGGGGGATCGACTCACCGGCCACGACCGCGGCGGGCGCCAGACCCACCGGGCCGCCGTCGGCGCACCCGGCGAGCAGGGACACGGCGGCGAGCGCGGTCACGACGAGCGCGAGCGGGCGACGGAGCAGGGGGCGAGGGCTGTCCACCGGCCCAGGATGCCAAGCGCGGGGGCCCCGTGCGGAATCCCCACTTGCCGAGCAGGCGTTAGGCAAGCTTTACTTGTGGCTACCTGCTGACCTCTCGGCAGCTGCGGGCCGGACCTTCCGCCCGCCGACACCCTCACGAAAGCGACCCACCGTGCGCACCGCCCGAACGCTGCTGATCGCCCTGCTCCTCCCCCTGCTCCTCCTGGCCGCCTGCGGCGGCGACGACGAGAGCAGCTCCGACGACACCGGCACCACCACCGCCTCGACCGGCGACGACAGCACGCCCGCCGCCGGGGGCGGCTCGTTCGTGCTCTACACCGGCCGCGACGAGGAGCTGATCGCGCCCATCGTCGACGCCTTCACCGCCGACACCGGGATCGAGGTCGAGGTCCGCTACGGCAACTCGGCCGAGATGGCCGCCCAGCTGCTGGAGGAGGGCGACGGCACCCCCGCCCACGTGTTCCTCTCCCAGGAGGTCGGAGCCGTGGGCGCCCTGGCCAAGGCCGACCTGCTCGGCGACCTGCCCGCCGAGACCGTGGAACGGGCCGACGAGCGCTTCCGTCCCGCCGAGGGCACCCAGTGGGTGGGCGTCACCGCCCGGGCCCGGGTCATCGCCTACAACCCCGACCTGCTCGAGGCCGCCGGGGTCGACGTGCCGACCGGCGTGACCGACCTCACCGACCCCGCCTACGACGGCCTGGTGGCCATGGTCCCGAGCAACGCCGGCTTCCAGGCCTTCGTCACCGGGTTCCGGGTGAGCCAGGGCGAGGACGCCGCCCGCCAGTGGCTGGAGGCGATGATCGCCAACGGCGCCGACACCAGCTTCGAGTCCAACGGCGACGTGCTGGAAGCCGTGAACAACGGCGACGTGGCCATCGGCCTCATCAACCACTACTACTGGGCCCGCCACGAGAACCGCGACAGCCTCACCGCCCAGCTCGTCTTCCCCGCCGGCGACGATCCCGGCGGCCTGGTGAACGCCACCGCCGTGGCCGTCACCCCCGCCGGCGCCGAGAACGAGGCCGCCCTGGCCTTCGTCGACTACCTCCTGTCCGACGAGGGCCAGCAGTCGTTCGTCACCGAGACCTGGGAGTACCCCGTGGTCGACGGGGTGGCCGACCCCGAGGGCATCCCCGCCCTCGACGAGCTGGAGGGCCCGGCGCTCGACCTGGCCGACCTCGACTCGCTGGAGGCCACCCAGGCGCTCCTCACCGAGCTGGGTCTGCTCGGCTGACCCTGCTCGGACGACGTGTCGGCTCGTAACCTGCTGGTGGTGGCCCCACCCCGCCCCCGTCCCCCGCGCGTGACCCGGGCCCCGGCCCTGATCTGGGCCATGCGGGGGGCGGCGGTGGTGGCCACCGCGCTGGCGGTGCTGCCGCTCGTGTACCTGGTGGTCCGCGCCACCGACAAGGGCTGGGAGGGGGTGCGGGCCACCCTGGTGCGGCCCCGCACGCTGGAGCTCACCCTCCGGTCGCTCGAACTGGCCCTGATCGTCACGGCCCTCACCCTGGTGATCGGCCTGGGCCTGGCCTGGCTGGTCACCCGCACCGACCTCCCGTTCCGTCGGGTGGTGCAGGTGGCGGCCGGGCTCCCCCTGGCGCTGCCATCGTTCGTGGCCGCCTGGAGCTGGATCGGCTTCCGCCCCGGGCTGGCCGGCCGCACCGGGGCCGTGGTGGTGCTCACCACCATCTCCTACCCCTACGTGTACCTGCCGGCCATGGCCGCGCTGCGCCGCTGCGATCCGGCGCTGGAGGACACCGCCCGCAGCCTGGGCCACCGCCGGTGGTCGGTGCTCTGGCGGGTAACGCTCCCCCAGGTCCGTCCGGCGGCCGTGGGCGGCGGCCTGCTGGTGGGGCTCTACGTGCTCAGCGACTTCGGCGCGGTGGCCACCATGCGCCACCAGGTGCTCACCCACGCCATCTACACCTCGTACCGGTCCTCGTTCGACCGCACCCCGGCCGCCGTGCTCGGGTGCGTGCTCGCCGCCCTCACCCTGGCGATCGTGGTCGTGGAGAACCGCACCCGGCGCCACCAGCTCGTGGCCCGGGTGGGTGGCGGCGCCGCCCGCAGCCAGCCGGTGGTGGCCCTCGGCCCGTGGCGGTGGCCCCTCCTCGTGGTGCCCGCCGCCGTGGTCGGGGTGAGCCTCGGCGTGCCGGCCTGGGGCATGTACCGCTGGTTCAGCCGGGGATCCTCCCGGGCCGACGCCCACGAGCTGTGGACCGCGGTCGGCAACACCCTGCAGGTGAGCGCGCTGGCCGCCCTGGCCGTGGTCGCCCTGGTCACACCGGTCGCCGTACTCAGCGTCCGCCACCCCGGGCCGCTGGCCCGCACCGCCGAGCGGGCGGCCTACGCCGGCCACGCCCTCCCGGGCGTGGTGGTGGGCCTGTCACTGGTGTTCTTCGGCATCCGGGCCGTGCCCGCCATGTACCAGCGGCTCCCGCTCCTGGTGGGCGCCTACGTGGTGCTGTTCATGTCGCTCGGGCTCGGCGCCATCCAGGCCGCGGTCGCCCAGGTGCCGCCCGCGCTGGAAGACGTGGCCCGCACCCTGGGCCGCGGGCCCCTGGCGGCCTGGACGGCGGTCACCCTGCGGCTCGCCGCGCCGGGCCTGGGGGCCGCCGCCACCCTCGTGTTCCTCACCGCCATGAAGGAACTGCCCGCCGCCCTGTTCCTGCGACCCACAGGGTTCGACACCTTGTCCACCCGGCTCTGGAGCCACGTGAGCTCGCTCTCCTACGCCGCCGCCGCGCCGTACGCCGTCACCATCGTGGTGCTGGCCGCGGTCCCCACCGCGGTGCTGGCCACCATCGGCGACCGGCGGTCACGGGCATGAGCCGCCTCCAGGTGACGGGCCTCGATCGCACCTTCGCCGGTCGGGCACCCGTCCGGGCCCTCGCCGGGGTCACGGTGGCGGTGGAGTCGGGCCGGCTCCTCGCCGTGCTGGGTCCGTCGGGCTGCGGCAAGACCACCCTGCTGCGCACCGTGGCCGGCATGGATCGCCCCGACGCCGGCACCGTGCAGCTGGGCGACCGCATCCTCGAGGGGCCCGGGGTCCACGTGACCCCCGAACACCGCGCCATCGGCCTGGTGCCCCAGGAAGGGGCATTGTTCCCCCACCTCGACGTGGCCCGCAACATCGCCTTCGGCCTCCATCGCCTGCCGCGCGCCGAACGGGCCGCCCGGGTCGAGCGCCTGCTCCACCTGGTCGACCTCGCCGGACTCGGCCGCCGCCGGCCCCACCAGCTCTCCGGTGGTCAACAGCAGCGGGTGGCCCTGGCCCGGGCCCTGGCCCCCGACCCCGACCTGGTGCTGCTCGACGAGCCGTTCAGCGCCCTCGACACCGGACTGCGGGCCTCGATCCGCGCCGAGGTGGCCGCCACCCTCCGGGCCGCCGGCACCACCAGCGTGCTGGTCACCCACGACCAGGTGGAGGCCATGACCATGGCCGACACCCTGGCCGTGATGCGCGCCGGCGAGATCGTGCAGGTGGGCCCGCCCCACGAGCTGTACCGGCGACCGGTCGACGCCTGGACGGCTGGCTTCCTGGGCGACGCCGTGCTGCTCACCGGACGTCGGGTCGGCGACCACCAGGTCGACACGGTCCTCGGCCGACTGGAGCTGGCCCCCGATGCCGACCACGCTCCCGACGGCGAGCCGGTCGTGTTCCTCCGACCCGAGCAGGTCCAGCCGGCCTCGGGCGGGATCGATCCGGTCCACAACGTCGACGCCGTGGTGGTCGAGGTCACCTTCCTGGGCCCCGACGCCACCGTCGTGCTGGACGTGGCCGGGGTCCGGGTGCCGGCCCGTTGGCCGTCGTCGCTCCTGCCGGCCGTGGGCGACCGCACCCGGATCGCGGTGACCGGGCCGGTGCTGGCCTACCCGGCTGGTTCGTCGAGCGGGTGGGCCCCGGCCGAGGACGACAGGTCCGATGCCGCCACCGCGGTCACCAACTCGTCGGGCGACATCGCCTCCACCTCAGCCACCAGGTCGAACCCGTAGGCGTCGGACCCGGCGGTGGCGTCGGGCGTGGCCCCCTCGAGGCGGCCACCGCGCTCCAGGTACCGGCCCTGGAAGTTCACCACCAGGTAGGCACCCACGTCGGCGTCGCCGCCCGGCACCAGGAACCAGAACCCCCGGTCGCCGATCGCGGCCGTACCGAGTCCGTCGACCACCAGCGGCGCACCGTCCTCGCTCCACCCCTCTTCCTCCACCAGCACCTCGCCGCCCGGTGGGGAGGGGCCGGCCAGCACCCGGTCCACCCGCAGGGTGACCAGGCGCGACAGGATCCGCCCGCTGCCCCCGGCCGTGGACGGCTCACCGAACCATCGACCCTGGGCCGAGTCGACCACCTCGGCCTCCACGATCAGTTCCGATGCCGCCACCAGGTGCTGGAGCGACCCGTACCGGGGGGCCGAGGAGGTGATGGCCACCGGTGGCGCGGCAGGGTTCGGGGCGGCCAACCCGGCGGCATCGTCGGCGTCGAGGGGCGCGGGGTCGTCGCCGGGCCGGAGGGCCACCACCAACACCACCACCAACGCCACCACGGCCACCACCGCGGGGAGGATGGCGGCCCACCGCGGCTTGGATCCACCGGCGGTCGGGTTCACGAGTCGCCGTCGCTGTCGGACAGGGTGATGGTGACACCGAGTTGGCTGGCCACCTCGGTGGCGAGCAGCACCTTCAG
>WBZL01000495.1_pt1 | contig 43530 bp, 38 predicted proteins | sample 5204291 | NCBI WGS metagenome assembly WBZL01 (sample SAMN12344345, study PRJNA552823) | activated sludge metagenome | biome: Activated sludge suspended growth; feature: Nitrification reactor; material: Wastewater; isolation source: activated sludge from nitrification reactor of wastewater... | reverse complement strand
AGCCCCGCCTTCGCCACCGAGGTGACGCTGCAGCCGCTGGATCGCTACGCGCTCGACGCGGCGATCCTGTTCTCCGACATCCTGACCGTGCCCGACGCGATGGGGCTGGGACTGAGCTTCGCCCAGGGCGAGGGCCCGCGTTTCGCGCGCCCCCTGCGCGACGAGGACGCGGTGAAGGCGCTGCGGGTGCCGGACCTGGACAGGCTGCGCTACGTGTTCGACGCCGTGGCGTCGATCCGTCGCGCCCTGGATGGCCGCGTGCCGCTGATCGGCTTTTCGGGCAGCCCGTGGACGCTGGCCTGCTACATGGTCGAGGGTGCCGGATCGGACGACTACCGCCTGGTCAAGACCCTGCTCTACGCGCGGCCCGACCTGATGCACCGCATCCTCGACATCAACGCCCAGGCGGTGGCAGCCTACCTGAATGCCCAGATCGATGCCGGCGCCCAGGCGGTGATGGTGTTCGACTCGTGGGGCGGCGTGCTGGCCGACGGGGCCTTCCGGTCCTTCAGCCTGGCCTACACGCAGCGCGTCGTGCAGGCGCTGCAGCGCGAGAAGGACGGCCAGCGCATCCCCTGCATCGTCTTCACCAAGGGCGGCGGGCTGTGGATCGACCAGATCGCCGCCTGCGGGGCCGACGTGGTGGGCCTGGACTGGACGATGGACCTGGGGCGCGCCCGGGCGCTGGTCGGCGACCGTGTCGCCCTGCAGGGCAACCTCGACCCGAACGTGCTGTTCGCGCCGCCCGAGGTCGTGGCGCGCGAAGCGACGGCGGTGCTCGACCGTTTCGGGCCGCCGCGGCGCGCCGACGGGCGCTGGGACGGCCATGTCTTCAACCTCGGGCACGGCATCAGCCAGCACACCCCGCCGGAGCATGTCAGCGCGCTCGTCGAGGCGGTGCACACCCACTCGCGGCGGCAGCGCGCTGTCGGCTGAGGGCAACGCCCCTTGCGTCCGCGGTGACGGTGAGTGAGCACTCAACCTCCGCACGGACGGCGCACCATGTACCGGGCATCGATCGGGGTGCGTCGATGACCGCGAAATTTGCCCCCGAGGCCTTGACTTATCCCCAAGAACGCGCTTGCGAAAAGATCCCGCCTGGGCGCGCGGCCCGGCCCATCCGGACTTCCCCTAATCTGTGCTAAGTCATTGATTTGATTGAGGTGCGCAGGCTGCCCCGATAAGCGGCAGGCTCAGGCGAGACACGAAGAATCAAGCACTTGGCAACGCTCGGCGCATCTTTCCCACAGAGATATCCACAGATCAAGTGGACAGCTTGGAAAAGTGTTCCCGATCATGAACTTAGCGCCGTTCCTTCAGGAAGTACCTCGCATCGATGGTCGACGAGGCCGCGGCGCTTGAGGGACGGTCGATGCGCCTGACGGTGGCCATCGAGACGCCGCAGCATGCCGGCGTGGCCGCCCTGCTGGACTACGCCAGTGAGCAGACGCTTCCGCCGGGCGCCCTGGTGCGTGTACCGCTGGGGCGGCGCGAGCTGCTCGGCATCGTCTGGTCACGGCCGTCATCGGAGCCGGTGCCGGACGACCAGCTGCGTGCAGTCATCGAGGCCCTCGAAGGCCTGCCGCCGCTGTCTCCGGCCTGGCTCGACCTGGTCGACTTCGCGGCCGGCTACTACCAGCGCGGCATCGGCGAACTGGCCGTGGCCGTGCTGCCGCCCGAGCTGCGCCGCATCACCGACCTGCAGCTGGCGCGGCGCATTGGCCGCTTGATGAAGGAAGAGGGTGCCCTGCCGACGCCGGCCTGCGCCTCGACGCGGCCCGCCGAGGCCGCCGCGCCCGAGCCCAGCGCCGATCAGCAGCAGGTACTCGATGCCCTGGCCGCGCCCGGGACGGCGCCCGGCGCTACCCTGCTGTTCGGCGTCACCGGCAGCGGCAAGACCGAGGTCTACCTGCGCGCCGCCGAGCAGGTGCTGGCGCAGGGCCGCCAGGCGCTGGTGCTGGTGCCCGAGATCAACCTGACCCCGCAGCTCGAGGCCCGTTTCGCGGCGCGCTTCCCGGGGCGCACCCTGGTCAGCCTGCACAGTGCGCTGACGCCGGCCCAGCGCCTGCGGCACTGGCTGCTGGCCCACCTCGGCCGCGCCGACCTGGTGCTGGGCACGCGGCTGTCGGTCTTCGCGTCGATGCCGCGGCTGGGCCTGATCGTCGTCGACGAGGAACACGACCCGTCGTACAAGCAGCAGGAAGGTGCCCGCTATTCGGCGCGCGATCTGGCCGTCTGGCGTGGTCACCGCGAACAGCTGCCGGTGCTGCTGGGGTCGGCCACGCCGTCGCTCGAGAGCTGGCAGCGGGCCCGCGACGGCCGCTACCGGCTGCTGACGCTGGCCCGGCGCATCGGCGATGGCGCCATGCCGCGCGTGCGCTTCATCGACACCACGACCCTGCCGCGCACGCGCGGCGTGCTGCCGGCGCTGGCGGCGCCTCTGCAGGAGGCCGTGCAGAAACGGATCGAGCGCGGCGAGCAGAGCCTGCTGCTGCTCAACCGCCGTGGCTACGCTCCGGTGCTGCATTGCCCGGATTGCGGCTGGAAGAGCGAGTGCGACCATTGCAGCGCCTGGCGCGTGTTCCACAAGAGCGACCGCTCGCTGCGCTGCCACCACTGCGGCTTCACCGAGCCCGTGCCGCGCGCCTGCCCGACCTGCGGCAACCTCGACATCTCGCCGATCGGACGCGGCACCGAGAAGCTCGAGGAGCAGCTGGCCGTGTTGCTGCCGGGCGCGCGCATCGCCCGCATCGACGCCGACTCGACGCGGCTCAAGGGCACGCTGGAGCGCCAGCTCGCCGCCGTGCACGATGGCGAGGTCGACGTGCTGGTGGGCACGCAGATGGTGGCCAAGGGCCACGACTTCCGCCGCATGACGCTGGTGGCCGCCATCAACCCCGACGGCGCGCTGTTCAGCAGCGACTTCCGCGCCCCCGAGCGCTTGTTCGCGCTGCTGATGCAGGCCGGCGGCCGCGCCGGCCGCGACGCCGACCAGGCGGCCCGCAGCGAGATGTGGATCCAGACCGCGCACCCGCAGCACGCGCTGTACCAGGCGCTGCGCGAGCACGACTACGCGCGCTTTGCCACCAGCCAGCTCGAGGAGCGCCAGCGTGCCGGCCTGCCGCCGTTCTCGAGCCTGGCGCTGCTGCGGGCCGAGTCGCGCGAGCTGGCCGTCGCGCGCGACTTCCTGCTCGCTGCGACTGCTGCGGCGCACGGGCTGCCCGCGGCCGATGCCGTGACGATCTACGCGCCGGTGCCACCGGCCGTGTCGCGCGTGGCCGGGGTCGAGCGCATGCAGATGCTCGTCGAGTCGACCTCCCGCCCGGCGCTGCAGCGCTTTCTCGGCGCCTGGCTGCCGGCCCTGCACGGACTGCGGGGTGCGCACAAGCGCCTGGCCCGCTGGGCCGTGGACGTGGACCCGCTGGCGATCTGAACCCCCCCGCGGTCCCTCAGCCCGGCCGCACGCCGAACAGCCAGGTGATGCCGGTGAAGCTGAGGAAGGCCAGCACCGTCGAGCTCATGATGATGCGGGCCACGCGGCCGTTGTCGGCGCCGTAGCGCTCGGCCAGGATCGACACGTTGCTGGCGCTGGGCAGCGCGGCCACCAGCGTCATCACCATCAACGCGAACCACGGCAGCGGCGCGCCGAGCTGGCGTGCCGCGGCGCCCACCAGCAGCACCAGCAGCGGATGCAGCAGCAGCTTGATCGCCGCCACCGGCAGGAAGCGGGCCGGCGGCGTGCGCGTGTGCGCGTGGCGACCGGCACGCCACAGCACGGCGCCGATGGTGAACAGCGCCACCGGGCTGGCTGCATCGGCCAGCATGCGCACGACGGTGTCGGCCGGTCCGCCGAGTCGCCAGCCGAGCGCGGAGAACGCCGCGCCGAGCGCGATGGCCCAGGGCATCGGGTTGCGTGCCGCGCCGCGCAGGACGCGCCGTGCCGACTGCCACATCCCCTGACCTGCGGTGCCCTCGGCTTCCGCCAGCGCCAGGCACAGCGTGGTGGTCACCACCAGGTCGGCGGCGATCGTGCAGATCGCCGGCCCGGCGGCCGCCGGCCCCAGCAGGGCCACGAGCAGCGGCACCCCCATGAAACCGGTGTTCGGAAACGCCGCCACCAGTGCGCCGAAGGCGGCGTCCTTCAGGCGCACCTGGTCGTCCAGCGTCACCGCGATCGTGAAGGCGACCATCACCAGCGCGACCAGCAGGTACACACCCAGCTGCGCGGGGTTGAGCACCTCCAGCACCGGCGTGTTGGCGCCGAAGCGGAACAGCATGCACGGCAGCGCGAAGTACAGGACGAAGGCGTTGAGCCCGGGGATCGCCGACTCGGGCAGCACGTGGCGCTGCGCCGCCAGGTAGCCGCACAGCACCAGCGCGAAGAACGGGGCCGTGACGGCGAGGATGGCTTGCATGGAGGCCCGCCAGTATCTCAGGCCGCATCGCCGTGCCTCCGGTGCCGGCCCTGGCGTCCGCCGTGGTGCCGGGGCCGACCGGCCGCTCAGATCCGCTGCGGTCCGGGTCGGTCTGCTTCGACGACGAAGCGCGCCAGCTCGTCGACCGCGCTGCCCGGATCGCGAGGGTCGCGCACGGCCAGCAGACGCGCCCGCAGCTCGCGCGGGTCGACATCCAGCACGACGCAGCCGCGCCGGTCGTTGCGCATCAGCAGGAGGTGCGGGTTGCGTGCCAGGGCGGCATCGGCCTCGGCCTGCGGCCGCCCTTGGCTGCTGATCGAGGTGCCGCAGAACTCGCTGCCGATGACCGGTGCGCGTGGATCGTCGAAGTCGGCCCTGAGCTCCGCCACGACATGCGCGTGCAGGTCGCCGCCCAGCACCACCAGCCCCGGCACGCGGCGTTCGGCGGCCGTTCCCAGCAGACGCTGGCGCGCCAGCGGATAGCCATCCCAGCCGTCGGTGTGCACGCGGGCGTCGGTCCCCCGGGGGCGTGGGGCCAGCAGGGTCTGCTGGGCCACCAGGTTCCAGGGGCGCTGCAGGTCCCAGCCCTCGGCGAGCCAGCGCTCTTGTGCCGCGCCGAGCAGGCTGCGCGCCGGATCGCGCAGCGCGGCGCAGGCGGTGGCCGCGATGCCGCGGCCCCCGCTGCTGCGCAGGGGCGGCGGGCAGGCCTGGACGTCGCGGTACTGCCGCTCGTCGAGCAGGTGGATGCGGGCCAGCCGGCCCCAGTCGAGCCGCGCGAACAGCGGCAGCGCCGGCCCGACCGGCCGCTGGGCCTGCGACAGCGGCATATGCTCCCAGTAGGCGCGGTAGGCCGCGGTGCGCAGCGCGGGCAAGTCGAAGCCGAGCGGCGAGCGCTCATGGGCGCCCGCGTAGTCGTTGGCCACCTCGTGGTCGTCCCACACCACCAGCCAGGGACAGGCCGCATGGGCCGCCTGCAGCGCGGGGTCGGACTTGTACTGCGCATGGCGCGCCCGGTAGTCGTCCAGCGTGCGCAGCCAGCCGCCGTCGTGGCGGCGCAAGGCGAGCGGCAGGGACGGGTACTCGTAGATGTAGTCGCCGACGAAGCACACCAGATCGGGGTCGCGTCGCACCGCCTCGCGCCAGGCGGCATAGTGGCCGTGGTCCCAGCGCTGGCAGCTGGCCAGCACCATCCGCAGGGGGGTGGGTGCGTCGGGGGCCGGCGCCGTGCGCGTACGGCCCGTCGGGCTGCGCTGGCCCAGCGCGGCGAAGCGGTACCAGTACCGGCGCGCCGGGTCCAGCCCGGCGGGCTCGGCATGCACGCTGTGCGCCCAATCGGCCAGGGCGGTCTCGGCGCCGCGTGCGGCGATGCGCTCGAATCGCTCGTCATGCGCCAGTTCCCACTGAACCGTCACCTGCTCGGGCAGATCGGCGCCCGCCAGGCGGGTCCACAGCACCACGCTGTCGGGCCGCGGCTGGCCCGAGGCCACGCCGAGCGCGAAACGCGGCCGATCGGCGCTGCGGGCGTGGGGCACGAACGCCGGTGCGGCCAGCGCCGCGCCCAGCACATCACGGCGACGCATTCCGCGACCTCTTCACGAAGCTTGCCTCCCTGGCCCGGTGCGGCCGGCCGGACCGTCCTGCGGCCGGGCGACCCCTTCCTAGAATCGCCGGCCTGGACATCGAGGAGCTTGCATGCCGGTTCCCTTCACGATCTTCAATTGCGGCACCGGCTACAACCGCAATGCCAACGACATCGTCGCGCAACTCAACCGCGAGGCGGTGTCGCCGCACATCATCCACGATGGGCCGGGCAGCGGGGGATTCGCGCCGTTCAAGGGCCACAACCCGGGCGGTGCCAGCACGCTCGGCGGACTGGTCGCCGGCACCGGCGTGGATGCCAACGTGGCCTCCGGCGTGGCAGCCGTGAAGGCAGCGCTGGCGTCGACACCCGTGCTGGTCAACATGTGCGGGTGGAGCCGCGGCGCGGTGACCTGCTTCAAGATCGCCAACGCGCTGGCCGAGGACCCGGCGACCCGCCACATCAAGGTCAACATCTTCGCGATCGACCCGGTGCCCGGCGGCTCGGCCCTGAACAACCACATGTGGCGCAACGTCGCGCTCAGCGGCAACATCGGCATGTGTGCCGTGGTGCTGGCGCAGCACGACCGGCGCAGCCTGTTCGCGCCGGTCTATCCCACCGTCACCGGGCCGTTCACCGACGTCGACATCATGCCCGGCGACCACAGCACCATCGTCGAGCACAAGCCGGGCCGCAGCGAGGCCTACGAGCTGGTCTACGACATGGCCAAGCGCTTCCTGCGCGCGCGCGGCACGAAGTTCCGTGACGACACCCAGCTCGAACCGCTGGAGATCCTGCGCCGTTACGCGCTGATCGCCGAACATTTCGACGACTATGCGCAGTTCGCCAAGGGCGTGTCGGGCAAGCCCAAGGACCGCTTCACCGAGTCGCGCCCGATCCGCGACGACCAGCGCAAGGTCATCGGCCAGATGCTGCCGTTCAAGCCCGAGCTGTTCCTCAACGAGCACCACCGCGAGGTCTGCCGCAGCGTCTATCCGCGCATCGTCACCGAGATCGACCTGCCGATGCGCGAGGCCTTCACGCACGAGCGGCGCAGCCAGTGGCTGCCCGAGTTCAACCGCATGAGCGATGAGGTCGTGGAGCACGCCAAGATGGTGCTGTACTACATCGCGCGCTGCCGCCCGACCTGACCGGTCGCTGCGGCGCCGGCACGCAGCCGGTCACGCGGCCACGCGCACGGGAATGCGGCGCCGGCCGAAGCCACCGGGCCGCGCCGCGAAGCGCCCGGCGATCGGCGTGGCGCAGGCGGGGCAGCACGCGTCCGCGGTGAGGTGGTACTGCCGGATGGCGTGCCAGTCGCGCTCGATCAGCGCCTGGCCACAGCCCGGGCAGAAGGTGGTGCCGCCGGCGCGGTCGTGCACGTTGCCGGTGTACACATGGCGCAGGCCCTGCGCCTGGGCGATCTCGCGCGCCCGGAACAATGTCGACGGCGGCGTGGGTTGCACGTCGGTCATCTTGTAGTCGGGGTGGAAGGCGGTGAAGTGCAGCGGCACGTCGGGTCCCAGGTGCCCGTGGATCCAGCGCGCCAGCGCCTCCAGCTCGGCCGGATCGTCGTTGGCGCCGGGGATCAGCAGCGTGGTGATCTCCAGCCAGCAGTCGGTCTCGTGGTGGATGTACTGCAAGGTGTCCAGCACGGGTGCCAGGTGCGCGCCGGTCTGCTGGAAATAGAACGCGTCGGTGAAGCCCTTCAGGTCGACGTTGGCCGCGTCCATCTTGGCGTAGAACGCCTGGCGCGGTGCCGCGTGCATGTAGCCGGCGGTCACCGCCACGGTCTGCACGCCGCGTGCATGGCAGGCATCGGCGGTGTCGATGGCGTACTCGGCGAAGATCACCGGGTCGTTGTACGTGAAGGCCACGCTGCGGCAGCCGGTCTGCTCGGCCACCTCGGCGATGCGCTCGGGCGAGGCGCGGTCCATCAGGCGGTCCATCTCGCGGCTCTTGGAGATGTCCCAGTTCTGGCAGAACTTGCAGGCCAGGTTGCAGCCGGCGGTGCCGAACGAGAACACCGCGCTGCCCGGGAAGAAGTGGTGGAGCGGCTTCTTCTCGATCGGGTCGATGCAGAAGCCCGAGCTGCGCCCGTAGGTGGTCAGCACGACTTCGTCGCCGGCGCGCGCGCGCACGAAGCACAGCCCACGCTGGCCGTCGTGCAGCCGGCAGTCGCGCGGGCACAGGTCGCACTGGATGCGCCCGTCGGGCAGCGGGTGCCACCAATGGGCCGGGTGGCGGTCCTCGAGGGTCAGCGCGTCGGCCGCACTCATCGCGCGCCCTCCGGCCGCGGCGCCACCGGGGCGCGCTCGAACTTGCGCACGCGGTAGCGGTGCAGGCGCACCTCGGGCGACCAGAAGCCTTCCGGCAGGCCGGCCTTGCGCAGCAGCTGGCGCAGGAACGGCTCGGCACGTGGCAGCTGCTCCCACACCTGCGGCAGGAAGGTGGCGCGGTGGCCCTGCCATTCGAGGATCACGCCGTCCTCGCCCGACACCAGCGTGCCGGCGGCCTCCTGCAGCGTGGCCATCGCGGGCAGCGGCGTCGGTTCACCGAGCAGCGAGACCTCGATGCGCAGGCCCTCCCACTCCTCGGCGGCCAGCGGCGCGAAGCGCGGATCCTCGAAGGCGGCCGCAGCGGCGTTGTGGCTCACATCGTCGGCCAGCGGCCGCGTCGCCGTCAGGCGACCGATGCAGCCACGCAGCGCGCCGGCGGCGTCGCGCAAGGTGACGAAGGTGGCGCCGGGCCGCGACAGCGCGGGATGCACGGGCTCGGGCTCGTGGGCATGGCCCAGTGCCGACGCGATGCGGTTGTGGGCGCGCGCCAGCAGCGCCTGGCCCAGCAAGGCCTCGCCGTGGGCCTGCGCAGCGGCGGCGATGGCCGCTGCATCGTCGACGTCGGCCTCGTCGACGCCTGCCGGCTCGCGCAAGGCCAGCGAGGCGTAGCCCACCACGCGCTGGCGGTCGCCCGAGGTGTCGCCCGAATTGCGCAGGTCCAGCAACTCGGCGCGCAGGCCATGGCGGCGCGCGCACAGCAGCGCGCCGTTGAGGGCGTGGGCACCGCAGGCCTCGTAGGGATCCAGGTCGGTGGCCAGCGCGGCGATGCGCGAGGCGGTGTGGCGGTCGGTCAGCCGCGCCGCCTCGTCGGGCAGGTAGTGCGACAGGTCGGTGCTGACGACGATCAGCGTCTCGGGGCCTCCCCACAGCCGCTCCAGCACCTCGGCCACGTCGGCGGCGTCGGCGCGCCCGACGACCAGCGGCACCAGCCGGAAGCCGCTGCCCAGCACGGCCTGCAGGAAGGGCAGCTGCACCTCCAGCGCGTGCTCGGCAGTGTGTGCGCGGTCGTCGCGCAGCACCTGCGGCAGGTCGGCCAGCCGGTCGATCGCATCGACGTCGACCGGCACCGGGCCCAGCGGCGTCTCGAACGCCGTGCTGGCTGGCGCGGCCAGGCCGCGCAGCGCCACGCGATGCGCCGGGCCGATCAGCACCACGCGCGTCACGCGTCCGGCCAGGCCCTCGATCTGGCGGTAGCCGGTGGCAGCGACCGCCCCCGAATAGCGATAGCCGGCGTGTGGCACCACCAGCACCTTGGGCGCGACGTCGGCGTGCCGGGCATCGGCCCGAGCCAGCAGCTCGCGCACCTCCGCGCCGAGCCGCCCGGGCTCACGCGGGTAGAACATGCCGGCGACGGCAGCGGGACGGGTCGACGCGTGCATGCGCAGTCCTCCTGGCCAAGCCCCGGCCCGCCACCCACGGTGGCGACGACCCGGACCTGCAACGGCGCGGCAGGGCCGCGTCGGCACTTCCTCATGTGGGTACGGCCGTTCGACAGTCAACCCGTTGCGACGGGATGGCGCTGCCGCGGTCGATATCATCGCCGGCCTTTCGTCTGGCTTCGACGGCCCGCCGCCCAGCCCTCGCCCGCCCGCCGTGCGGTCCTCACCCGACCCTCGCCCGATCCTCGCTCACCCCTGCCGCGTGGCGGCCCGACAGCCGCCGCAGTCCGCGCCGCCTGCCCCTCCATGGCCGAACCGCCCGTTTCGCTCAATCCGGCCCAGCTCAGCGCCGTCCACCACCTATCGGGTCCGTGCCTGGTGCTGGCCGGTGCCGGCTCTGGCAAGACCCGCGTCATCGTGCACAAGATCGCGCGGCTGCTGCAGACCGGCCTCGAGCCCGCGCGCATCGCGGCGATCACCTTCACCAACAAGGCCGCGGCCGAGATGCGCGAGCGCGCCAAGGCCCTCGTCGGACCGCGCGCCGCCCGTGACCTGGCGATCAGCACCTTCCACAGCCTGGGCGTGCGCTTCCTGCGCGCCGAGGGCGAAGCGCTGGCGCTCAAGCCGCAGTTCTCGATCTTCGACAGCGACGACGTGCTGGGCGTGATTCGCGATGCCGGCGGCTGCACCGACAACGCGCTGGCCCGCCGCTGGCAGTGGCGCATCAGCCTGTGGAAGAACCAGGGGCTGGATGCCGAGGCGGCCGAGCGCGCCGCGGAGGACGACGACGAGCGCGTCGCGGCGCGCGTGATGCGGCTCTACCAGGAGCGGTTGCAGGCCTATCAGGCGGTGGACTTCGACGACCTGATCGGCCTGCCGCTGGCCCTGCTGCAACGCGACGCGGAGGTGCGCGCGAAGTGGCAGCAGCAGTTCGGCCACGTGCTGGTCGACGAGTACCAGGACACCAACGCCGTGCAGTACGAGCTGCTCAAGGCGCTGGTCGGTGAGCGCGCGATGTTCACCGCCGTCGGCGACGACGACCAGAGCATCTACGGCTGGCGCGGCGCGACGATCGACAACCTCAAGCGGCTGCCGCAGGACTTCGCGCAGCTCAAGGTCATTCCGCTGGAACAGAACTACCGCAGCACCGGCCACATCCTGCGCGCTGCCAACGCGGTGATCGCCGCCAACCCCAAGCTCTTCGAGAAGAAGCTGTGGAGCGAGTTCGGCGACGGCGAGCCGGTGCGTGTGCTGGAGTGCGACAGCGAGGAGCACGAGGCCGAGCGCGCCGTGGCGCGCATCCAGGCGCTGCGCGGCGGCTCGGCGGCCGATGGCACGCCGGCGAAGTTCGGCGACTTCGCGGTGCTGTACCGCGCCAACCACCAGGCCAAGGTGTTCGAGCAGAAGCTGCGCGCCGCGCAGATCCCGTACAAGGTCTCGGGCGGCACCAGCTTCTTCGACCGCGCCGAGATCAAGGACCTGTGCGCCTGGCTGCGCCTGCTGGTCAACAACGACGACGACCCGGCCTTCCTGCGCGCGGTCAGCACGCCCAAGCGAGGCATCGGCCACCAGACGCTGGCCAGCCTGGGCGAGTTCGCCGCGCGCTGGAAGACGAGCTTGTTCGAGGCCCTGTTCGCACCCAGCCTCGAGGCCGCGCTGAAGGGCAAGGCGATCGCCGCGCTGCACGAGTTCGGGCGCGAGGTCAACGAACTCGAGCATCGCGCGCGCCAGACCCAGGGCGCCGAAGACGCCAAGGCGCTGCTGCTGGGCTGGCTCAAGGACATCGGCTACGAGCAGCACCTCCACGACGGCGAGGACAGCGCGAAACTCGCTGCCGCGCGCTGGTCCAACGTGCTCGATTTCGTCGACTGGATCGCCCGTCGCTGCGGTGGCGAGATCACGCAGGAGGGCGGCACCTTCGAGAGCCCCAGGCAGAGCGTGCTGGAGGTCGCCCAGACCATCAGCGTGATCATCAGTCTGGCCGAGCGCGGCGACGATGCCGACGTGGTGACCCTGTCGACGCTGCACGCGGCCAAGGGCCTGGAATGGCCGCACGTGATGCTGGCCGGCGTCAACGAGGGCCTGCTTCCGTTCAAGGGCGGCGACGAGGAGATGACCGCCGAACGCCTGGAAGAGGAACGCCGGCTGATGTACGTGGGCATCACGCGCGCGCGCCGCACGCTGGTGGTGAGCACGCTGCGCCGGCGCAAGCGCGGACGCGAAACGGTGGCCGGCGTGCCCAGCCGCTTCATTGCCGAGATGAAGCTGCACGAGTCGGGCGCGCGCGAAGACCCGCGCGAGCGCCTCAAGCGATTGCGTGCCGAACTGGCCGCCAAGGCGGCGCCGCCGGTGACCGAAGGCTGAGCAACCGCAGTCGGATCCGTCTCGACGACTCTTCTCGCCTGTCGTCTCGCCTCTCTCATCGCCAGGCGATCGGCTCGGCTGCACCCGACTCATCCACGGCTCCCGGGCGCTCCGGGCCGCTATGCTGGACCCCAAGGCAACCACCTCAATCGGACAGGCATGCGCCGCTTCCTCGGGCTGGCCGTCGCCGTATCGGCCCTGATGGCGATCCTCTCCGCGCCCTGGGCCCTGAGCCAGCCGGCGCTGAACTTCGTGTTCAAGCCGTTGACCACGGTGTTGATCCTGCTGCAGGCGTGGCGGCACGGCAGTGGCCGGGCTGCCGAGCGGCGCTGGGTGCTGGCCGGTCTCGGTCTGTCGCTGGCCGGCGACGTGGCGCTGATGTGGCCGCAGCAGGGCTTCCTGCCGGGGCTGGTGAGCTTCCTGCTGGCCCACCTGGCCTACCTGGTGGCCTTCACGCGCCGATGCCGGCTGGCCGCGCGGATCGTGCCGTTCGTGGCCTATGCCGGCATCGCCGGGGCGATCCTGGCGGCGCTGTGGCCCGGCGTGCCCGGTCCGCTGCGCGCGCCGGTGGTGGCCTACGTGCTGTGCCTGGCGTCGATGGCGGCGCAGGCGGCGGTGATCTGGCGCGAGCATCCCAATCGCCACAACCTGTCCCTGGCGATCGGTGGTGCGCTGTTCATGACCAGTGACGCGCTGCTGGCGGTCAACCGCTTCGCGCAGCCGCTGCCCGCGGCGTCACTGTGGATCCTGGCCACCTACTGGCTGGCGCAGTGGCGCATTGCCGGCTGGCTCGCCACCGCTAAGGCACCGCGGGGCACCGGCCAGCCGGACACCCGGTGAGGGTGGGGCACCCCACCCTGCGGCCGGGTGAAAACCCCCGTCCGGCCGGGCGGTCGGGCCGGGTGGGGTCCGGGGGGCGTCACATAAGTCCCTGAATTCGCAACAAAAAGCATCCGGCACCACGGGTGGCACGGATGCCGCTTGCGACCGGGTCACCCGCTGACGCTCGGCTGTCCGTGCCCGTACGTCAGCGCCAATGGACTGCGTCCACCGGCATCCGCCTTGCGGGTGGCCGGACCGGCTGCAGACCGGCAGTTCCCAACCGCACGCCGAGGCCGCCGCATGAACTCCGAAGACGAGCATCCCGCCGACCAGTTCCAGCGCCTGGTGCGCCAGCGGCCCTTGCGCAACGGGGTGCCCGATCCCGGGCTGGCATCGGGCGCCGGGTCGAGGGGACGGGCCTCGGGGCTGCGCGATGCGGCCCGCTCGGTGCTGCAGCGCATGGCCGCGGCCCTGCACTTCGACAGCCGCAACCTGACGCCACAGGCGGCCGGCATGCGGACCGCCGCCACCGAGACCCGGCACTTGCTGTTCAGTGCCAAGGGCCGCGACATCGACCTGCGCGTGGCACCGGCAGCCGGCGGCTTCGCGCTCAGTGGACAGGTGCTGGGGCCCGACGAATCGGGCCGCGTCGAACTGGCTGCCCATGTCCGGGGCTCCGGCCCGTCGCGCCGTTGCCGCGCCGCGCCGCTCGACGATCTGGGCGAGTTCCACATCGACGAGGTCGAGCAGGGAACCTATGTGCTGACCCTGAAGGTCGGCGGCGACGAGATCGTCCTGCCGCCCATCGACGTGGGCCTCGCGCCGTGATCCAGGAGAACACCATGAAGCCGCCATCGATCTCCCGGATCGCCGCCGCCCGCCGGCTCGCCCGTCCCGTCATCTGCAGCTTGGCACTGGCGCTGGCCGCCGGTGGCGCGGCCGCCAAGTCGTCGTCGGCGCCCGAGGTGCCGGGGGAGATCCTCGTCAAGCTGCGCTCCGGCGATGCCCTGGCGGGCGTGCTGGCCCGGCATCGGCTGACCCTGCTGGACCGACTCGGGCCGCGGCCGATGTTCCGCACGCAGGTGATCGGCGGCGCACGGGCGTCCGACACGATCAAGGCGCTGCGCGAAGACGCCGACGTGCTGATCGCCGAGCCGAACACCGAGCACAGCGGGCCGGAGGCGCGCAAGAACAACGTCTGGGCCATCGGCAGCGCGCAGACCTTCGCGGCCCAGTGGGCGCCGCAGGCGATTCGCCTCGATGCGGCGCAGCGCCTGTCCACCGGGGCCGGCACGCGCGTGGCCGTGCTCGACACCGGCATCGACCCGTCCCATCCGCTGCTCGCCGGAAGGCTGCTGCCCGGCTGGGACTTCGTCGACAACGATGCCGACCCGTCCGAGGTCGGCAGTCGCGCCGACGTGGCTTTCGGGCATGGCACGCACGTCGCCGGCATCGTGGCGCTGACGGCACCGGCTGCAAGCATCCTGCCGCTGCGCGTGCTCGATGCCAGCGGCACCGGCACCGCGTGGGCGCTGGCCGCGGCGATGCTGCACGCGGTGGACCCCGACGGCAATCCGGCCACGGACGACGGTGTCCACGTCATCAACCTCAGCCTGGGCAGTCCGGCGCGCACCGCTTTGCTGGACAGCGTGGCCCTGCTGGTGAGCTGCTCGCCGCCCGACCCCACCGTGCCGGCCGACGACTTGTCGGATGCCGGCTATGGCGCCGACCAGGAGCGCTGCAGCGGTTTCGGCGGCGCCGTCGTGGTGGCGGCTGCCGGCAACGATGGCAGCCGGTCGGTGCGCGAATACCCGGCGGCCGAGGGCGCCTACGGCCTCGTGGCCGTGGCCGCCAGCGCCGCGGACGGGCGCCTGGCGAGCTTCAGCAACAGCGGCACCTGGATCCACCTGGCCGCACCGGGCGACGGCATCACCAGCGCGGTGCCGGGCAGCGGGTGGGGAACCTGGGGGGGCACGTCGATGGCCACGCCCTTCGTCGCGGGGGTCGCCGCCTTGCTGCGTGCCTTCCGTCCCACGCTGGACGCGACAGAGACGGCACGCTGCCTGACCCGCACGACCCGCACGCTGGCCGACACCAAGCTGCGCCAGCTCGACGCCCAGGCGGCCCTGGACATGCTGGCTGCCCGGGGTGCCTGTCGCTGACGGCGAGCGGCACCCGGGCGCCGGCCTCCGCGCCGACGCGACCGGCCCTCACCGGGGCACAAGCCCCGCGGGCGGGGGCATTTGCCCCGGTCTCGGCGTGCCGCGGGCATCAGAAGTGTCGTCAGGTGCTTGATTCGTCTGGTTTCTGGGACCAGCGTGACGGTTGGCACACTTGACGCTTGCCAAGTCGTCGGGTCGACGCCAGCGGACCGCCGTGCGGTTGCGCACGCCGTCGACCGAAACTGCCTGGTGCGACACCCCGTCCTGCCCCGTGACCTCGTCCGACACCCTGTCCCTCGACCGGCCTGACCCGCTGGTCGCCGCGTGGGCATTGAAGGATGCCTGCTACGCCGCGTGGAGCAGCGATCCGCAGCGTGCGGTGTCCAGCGCCGCCGAGCTGCGCAGCCTGCATGGCCGGCTGTCGGGGGTGTCACCGGCCGTGAAGGCCGAGGTGCAGGCCCTGGTGCAGTGGACCGAGGGCATCTCGCAGATGACGCAAGGTCGCATGGATGCGGCCTGTGGCCGCTTCGAAGCTGCGGCCGCGGTGTTTCGCGATCTGGGCCAGGCCGCCCGGGCGGCCGAGACGCAGGTGCCGCGCATCGTGGCGCTGAGCATCCTGGGCCGCCACGAACAGGCCGCCGCGTGCGCCGAGCAGACCCAGCGGGCGTTCGTCGCGCTGGGCGACGCGCGAGCGGCCGGCAAGGTGAGCCTCAATCTGGGCAGCCTGCAGCTGCGCCGCGAGGCCTACGACGACGCGGCGCGCCACTACCGCGAAGCCGCGGTGCTGTTCGCCCGCGTCGGCGACCGTGAGCACTCGGTGATGGCCGACATCGGACTGGCCGACGCGCTGACCGCCCGCGGCGAGTTCGCCGAGGCGTCGCGCATGTACGCGCGGGCGCGGATGCGCGCCCAGACCCACGGCTTGCCGGTGCTCGAAGCGATCGTCGACGAGTCGATGGCGCTGCTCGAACTGGTGCAGGGGCGCTACCGCGAGGCGCTCGAGGGATTCGAGCGCTCGCGCCGTCGCTACGAGGCGCTGGCCATGCCGCAGCACCTGGCCATCGCCGAGAAGCAGCTGGCCGACGCCTACCTCGAACTTCGGCTGCTGCCTGAGGCACTGGCGCTGCTGGATGGCGCGGTGCTCCGCTTTGCCGAGCTCGACATGCCCGACGACCAGGCCTGGGCACTGGCCCAGCGCGGACGCGCGCTGGCGCTGCTGGGACGCGGCGCGGCGGCGACCGACGCGCTGCTGGGAGCCAGCGCGCTGTTCGCCGAGCAGGGCAGTCAGGTCGGGGAAGCGGCGGTGGCCCTGGTCCGCGCCGAGTTGGCGCTGGCCGGTGCCGACCACGGTCAGGCCCAGACCCTGGCTCGGCACGCGGCGTCGGCCTTCGAAGCGGCCGGCCAGCTCGAGGGGCGCTTGCGTGCCGAGTCCTTGCTGGCCCAGGCGCTGTGGCTGTCCGGGCGCATCGACGAGGCGGGCCGGGGCTTCGACACCCTGCTGGCGGCGGCCCGACAGCAGCAGCTGCTGGCTGTGCAGGTGCGCGCCCTGACCGGTCGCGGCCTCGTCGCCCAGGCGCGCGGCGCGATCGGCCCGGCGCGCGAGGCGTTCACCGAGGCCATCGAGCTGTTCGAGGTCCAGCGCGATGCGCTGCCCGGCGACGACATGCGCAACGCCTTCCTGGCGGACCATCTGCGTCCCTACCAGGAGCTGCTGAAGCTGGCCCTGGCCGATGCCTCGGGCCATCCCGGCGGGTCCGGGGCCACCGAGGTGCTGAGGCAGCTGGAGCGCTTCCGCGCCCGGGCCCTGGCCGACCGGCTTCAGCAGGGCCAGGCCCGGTCCGGCCCGCTGTTCGAGGCCGGCGCGCCGGCCTCGCCGCGCGACCGGCCCGTCGAGGACTTGCGCTCGCGGCTGAGCTGGCTGTACCGGCGCCAGGACCGCCTGCGGCAGGAGGGTGAGGATGCCCAGGCCGTCGACCGGCTGGTCCAGCAGGCCGAGCACGAACTGCTCGAGCGCCAGCGGCGCCAGCGCCTGGCAAGTTCCTCGACCCAGGCTCCGGCCGGCGCCCAGGGTGCCGACGCCGTCCGGCGCGGCCCCGAGCTGTCGCTCGACGTGGCCGGGCTGTGCGGCGCACTGGATCAGGGCGATGCGATGGTGGCCTACGGCGTCGTCGACGACGAGCTCTTTGCCTGCGTGGTCACGAGGACCGGCGTGCGGCTGCAGCGGGCGATGGCGCGCTGGTCGGACACGCTGGAGGCCTTGCGCTCGATGCGCTTCCAGATCGAGACGCTGCGCTTCGGGCATGCACCGGTCCAGGCGCATCAGGCGCTGCTCGAGCGGCGCGCCCGGCAGCGGCTGGAGCGGCTGCATGCCCTGATCTGGGCGCCGCTGCAGCCACACCTGGGTGGTGTGCGGCGGGTGCTCGTGGTGCCCCACGGTCCGCTGGGACAGGTGCCCTTCGCGGCCCTGCCTGGCGACCAGGGCAGCCTGGCCGCACGCTGCATGATTGCCGTCGCGCCCAGCGTGCGCGTGGCGTGGCACGGATTGATGCGCCAGCCGCGCAGCCCGCGTCGCGTGGTGGCGTTCGGCGAATCGAGCCAGCTGCCACATGCGGCCCGCGAGGCCCGCCGGGTCGCCGGGTTGTTCGCCGACGGCGTGTGCCGCACCGATCACGAGGCCACGCTGGCCGAGTTCGAACGGCTCGGGCCGGGCGCCGATGTCGTCCACCTCGCCTGTCATGCCCGCTTCCGTGCCGACAACCCCTTGTTCTCGGCGCTGTCGCTGGCCGACGGACTGCTCACCGCGGAGGCTGCCGAGCGGATGCAGCTGGCCGCCGGTACCGTGGTGCTGAGCGGCTGCGACACCGGCGCCGCCGGTCAGGATGCCGGCGACGACCGGGTTGGCCTGGTGCGGGCCTTCCTGGTGGCCGGTGCGTCGCGCGTCGTGGCCAGCCTGTGGCCGGTCGACGATGCCGTGGCGGCCGAGTTCATGCAGGCGTTCTATGCCGCGCTGGTGGCCGGGCAGACTCCCGCGGCCGCCTTGCAGGCCGCGCAGATCGAGCTGATGCCACGGCATCCGCATCCCTTCTACTGGGCCGCGTTCACGCTGCACGGCGGCTGGTGATCGGCAGCGCCGGATCGCGCCATGCGGTCCTCAAGTTCCAGCGCGGGCGGCCGATATGCGCTGAACGAAGCTGGAGAACTCGGCCATGACGGAGGAACGCCGCAACCTGTACCGCCTGCTGCACGTGCAGCCCGAGGCGCCACCGGAGGTCATCAAGGCCAGCTACCGCACGCTGATGAGCACCTTGCGTGTCCACCCCGACCTGGGCGGCGACGCCGAGGCCGCGGCCCGCCTCAACGCCGCCTATGCCGTACTGATCGATCCCGAGCAGCGGCGTGCCTACGACCGGGACCTGCAACGGCTGCGCCCGCGTCCGTCGGCCGCCACCCGCGTGGAGCCGGCCGACGCCGGCGACCCGGCGGCCTGGCTGGCCGACCGCCGCTGCCCCTTCTGTCGGCGGGCGTTGCCGGTGGCGGTTCACGCCGACACCCGCTGCGCCGACTGCGGCAGTCCCTTGTTCCGCCTGCCGCCCAACGAGCGAGGCGAGCTCTTCGGGCGCCGCCGCAACCCGCGCAACGCGCGCCCGATGGCCGCCACGCTGCGCCTGCCCGGGCATGCCGGCGACGTGCTCGGCCGGGTGCGCGATCTCTCGCTGACCGGCATCGGCATCACCTCGGCGGTGCCCGCGCCGCCGCGATCACCGCTGCGCGTGGTCACCGGTGCCTTCGACGCCGTGGCGGTCGTGGTGCAGTGCCGCCGCGACGCCGAGGGCTGCAACCTGCACGCCGAACTGCTGACCCTGCAGCTGCTGCGCAGCCAGGGCGTGTTCGTCTCGGCCAAGGCCTGAAGCCACTGCCGGGTGCGCCCGCGCTCGCACCGGCAGGACGGAGGCGGACCCGCGACCGTGGCGCCGCCCGGTCGCCCTGCCGGGCTCGAGCGGGCGGCCGGAGATCGTGCGCAGCGACCCGCCGCAGCCCTGCACCGCGGGAGTCCGGACCGGCCGGTCAGGCTCCGCGTCGTGCGGCCTGCTCGGCCTGGTACGCCTCGATGCGCGGCAGCAGCGCACGGCGCCGTTCCAGCGCCTCGGGCGGCCAGTGTTCGTCGCGGTCGTAGTACGTGTCGACGGCCGGCGTGCCCGGGGGCAGCAACACCCAGGGTTGCTTGGAGGCCGTGAAGATGTGGATGTCCGGCGGCATGCGGTCGGGGTCGTCGAGCGTGCCGACGCGCACGAAGGCCATCACCGGGCCGGCCCCGGCGTAGTGGCTCCACACCGCGATCCGGCAATGCGGGCAGCGCGCAATGCGCTGGCCGAGGCCGCTGTCGGACGGCGTGTCGACCAGTTCGGGGGCCTCGCCGAGCGACCGCACGCGGTCGGTCTCGATCATTGCGTTCAGCGCGAACGACGAGCCCGACTCCCGCTGGCACCAGCGGCAGTGGCAGCAGTGCACGAAGAGGGGCCCGGAGGTGAGCCGGTAGCGCACGCGGCGGCAGTCGCATCCGCCTTCGATCGCTGGGGTGGGATCAGGACTCATCGCTATCGGGTGAGGTGCGTGGTGCAGGGTGCGGTGTCGACGTGGGGCGAGAAGCGGCGGAGCGGCTGCCCGGCTGCCGCTGGCAGCGGGTGGGGTCGGCCACCACCAGCCAGGCGCCGGCCAGCGAAACGGGCAGGGCCAGGAACCATGCGGTGGAACCGCTCAGCGCCAGTCCGGTCCAGCCGACCGCGCCCCCGACCGAGAGGGTCAGGCCGAGCAGGAGCAGCCGGCGCATCGCAGGTCCTCACATGCCCTTGAACAGGCCGGTGTAGCTGCGGCTGACCTCCAGCTTCTGCGGGTGGCCCTTGACGCTGACGATCTGCCGGCCGCGGAAGTCGCGCGCGATGCCGGCGATGGCCTTGACGTTGACCAGCGTGCTGCGGTGGATCTGCCAGAACTGCTGCGGGTCGAGTTCGTCGACCAGCTCCTTGATCGGCTTGCGGATCAGCGCCTCGACCTGCGCCGTCTGCACGCGGGTGTACTTCTCGTCGCTGACGAAGAACAGCACCTCGTCGACCGGGATCATCTGGATCGCCGCCCCGACGCCGGCCTGGATCCACTTCAGGTACTGCGGCGCGGCGGCCGGATTCATGCGCGCGGCCAGCTGATGCAGCAGCTGCTGCAGCGGCGGGCTGGCGAGATCGGTGGCCGGGTCGCCCTGGCGGCGGGCATCCAGCCGCTGGCGCAGGCGGCCGACCGTGAGCTGCAGGCGCTCGCGCTCGGCGGGCTTGAGCACGTAGTCGACCACGCCCTGCTCGAAGGCTTCGACGGCGTACTGGTCGTAGGCGGTGATGAAGACGATCTCGGGCAGCAGTTCGTCGTCGTCGCCGGCGCCCTCGCGCGGCGGCAGCTGGGCGATCTGGCGCGCCGCATCGACACCGGTCAGGCCGGGCATGCGAATGTCCAGGAAGACGATGTCCGGACGGTGCTGGTCGACCAGGGCCACCGCCTCGATGCCGTTCTTGGCCTCGGCGACGATCTGCAACTCGGGCCAGACCTCGGCCAGCCGGGCTCGTAACTGGTCGCGCATCAGCCGCTCGTCGTCGGCCAGCACGGCACGCGGCGCCTGTGCCGGGGTGGCGGTGGATTCGATGCCTTCGCTCATCCGGGCATCGTAGACCAAGCAACGCTCAGCCGACGGCCGCGCGCCAGACCAGCCAGCCCAGCAGCCAAAGTGGCGACAGCAGCACGCCGGCCACCAGGGCCACCAGCAGCAGCGGCAGCCCGACCACTGCCAGCAGCAAGGCGGCCAGGGCCAGTGCACCCAGCAGCAAGGCCAGCGGCACCACCAGCAACGCGGCCAGCAAGGCCAGCACGATCACCGTGGCCAGCACCACCTGGTGCGCCGCGGGCAGCTGCGCCAGCTCCCAGCCGTGCAGGATGCGATCGCCGTCGATGGTCAGCGTGACGGGCGACAGGTCGATGGCCTTGATGGCCAGTCCCGCGGCCAGTGCCACCAGCACCAGCAGCAGGGCCAGCACGACCAGGCCGACTCGCCAGGCGCTGCCGCGGCGCGGTCGGGGTGCCGGCCGGAGCTCGGCGTCGAAGGTGGTCGTCGCGCTCATCAGGCGTCTCCTTCCAGGCTGCGGTAGGGCACGGTGATGGTGACCAGCGTGCCGCCGCCCGGGTTCTCGGCCACGGTCAGGTTGGCCTTCGGGCCGTACAGCAGCTGCAGCCGCTCGCGAATGTTGGCCAGGCCGACGCCGGTGCCGGCGGTCGCCGCGCGACCGAAGCCCAGGCCAGTGTCGGCCACGCTGACCTGCAGCTTGCCGTGCACGATCTCGGCCTTGACCGCCAGGTGGCCGCCCTCGGCCTTGGGCTCGAGGCCGTGCTTGATGGCGTTCTCCACCAGCGTCTGGATCATCATCGGCGGGAACTCGGCCGACAGCAGCCCGTCGGGCACGTCGATGCTGGTGGTCAGCCGCTCCTCCATGCGGACCTTCAGGATCTCGAGGTAGGGCCGGATCACCGCCAGCTCGCGCGACAGATCGCGCACGCCGCCCGCGGTGCCGTTGGAGGTGGCCTCGCGCATCGTCGGCATGCTGGCGCGCAGCAGCGCGATCAGGTTCTTCTGCATCTGGCTGGCGCGCGGCGGGTCGGTCTCGATCAGGTGGTCGATCGAGGCCAGCGTGTTGAACAGGAAGTGCGGCTCCACCTGCGCCTGCATGGCTGCCATGCGCGCCTCGACGACCTGGCGCCGCAGCGACTCGGCCTCCGCCGTCTCCGTGGCCTGCGCGGCCTTCACCTCGGCCTGGATGCGACCCTTGTAGGTGGCCTTGACGATGGCCGAGAACATGATCCACAGCAGCGCCAGGTCGGTGAGGAAGTCGCCCCAGTGCACCTTGTGCGTGCGGCGGATCTTGCCGGTCGGGCCTTCGATGACGACACCGGCTTCCTGGGCGGCCTCGCGTGCCGCCAGCTCGGCGTCGCGGATGGCCTGCTGCGCATCGCGGGCGGCCTGGGCGGCGTCCTCGGCCGCCTGGCGCTGATCGCGCACGGCCTCTTCGATGGCTTCCTTGGCTTCTCGCAAGGCCTCGCGCACGTCGTCGCGGTTGACACCCGGTGGCAGCGCGATGCGGATGCTGCCTTCCTCGACCGTGTCGGCCGCCGCTGCCGAGGACGCTGCGCCAGAAGCTGCACCGGCGGCCGAAGCCGCCGAAGCGGCCGAGGCCGCCGCCGCCGAGCGGCTGCGTGGCGTGATCCGGATGCCGCGCTCGTCGATCGAGATGTCGATGCCCTCGCCGCGGCCGGCGCCGTCCTTGCGGGGCTTCTCGACCTTGACCACCGGCTCCTTCGGCGCCGGCGTCGCCTTGGGCGGCTTGGGCGGCTTCGGCGGGCGCGGCGTGGCCGGCGTCTGCTCGATCGTCTCGGTCACGCTCCAGCTGAAAGGCGGCAGCTTGGGCAGGATCGCGGCGACGATCATCAGCAGGATCGACAGGACCACGAAGCGCTTCCACGTGATGCCCACCAGCCAGTTGGCGTAGCGGTGGAAGGCCCGCATCACCACCGTGGCAAAGCGCTGCCAGCGCTCGGCCCACAGGCGGGAGGTGGTGGGGGTCGTGGTCATCGGCGTGCGTAGGCGGTGGGGTATCGGCAGGGTGGACTGTACGCAGCGCGCGGCGGACGCCGCCAGCGCCCCCCGACGCACCGCCGCGGCGCGGCGACAGGCTGCAGGCATCGGCGACAGGCTGGCCGCGGCGGACGTCCGGCAGCTGTCCGCGGCGACCGCCGCCCGGACCTGCTCGCCGATCCGGCGGGAACTTTCCGGCTGGTTGGCGCCAATATGGGTCGAGGATCCGCCGTTTCCCGCTGCCGCCGCCGCCCCGCCCGCACTTGCATGTTGTCCTTCGTCTCACGATCCGTCCGGCGCCTGTCGCCGTCGCCGGGCGCGCCGTCCGCCGCGACGCTGATGGCGCGCCTGGCGGCCGGCGACACCACGGCGCTGGAGGCGATCTACCGGATCGAGGCCGGGGCGGTGTATCGGTTCGCGCTGGCCTTGTCGGGCAACGCCGCCTGGGCCGCCGATGCGACGCACGACGCCTTCGTGGCCCTGGCCGACCGGCCGGGCGGGTTCGACGCGGCACGGGGCAGCCTGGCGGCCTACCTGGCCGGCATGGCCCGCCATGCCCTGCTGGCGCAGTACCGGCAGGCCCGCAGCCTGGTGCCATGGCCGGCCGACGACGACGAGGCCGACGGTCTGGCAGGCGGCACCGACGGTCCGGTGTCGCCCGAGGCGCTGCTGGTGCAGGAGCAGGACAGCCAGCGCGTCTGGGACGCGATCCGCGCCCTTCCCTTTGGCTTCCGCGAGGCGCTGGTCCTCGTCGACCTGCAGGGCCGCAGCTACGCCGAGGCCGCCGGCATCGCCGGTGTCGAGACCAACACCTTGCGCACGCGACTCCACCGCGGGCGCCTGAAGCTGGCGCAGATCCTGGGCGCCCGGGAGCTTGTCCGATGACAGCCGACCGACCATCCGCAACCACACTGGCGCAGGTGCTGCGCCGCAGTGCCGCCGAACTGCAGGCCGAGCCGGTGCCGGCCTTTCGGGCCGCGGCGCCGACGCGCGGCGGCCCGATCCCTGCCGGCCTGGCCCCGCAAACCGGGCGCGCCACGACCGCGGGCGAGCCCCGTCGGACCTGGCGCCTCGCCCGCGCGGGTTCGTGGGCCGGGGCCGCGGCCTGCGTGCTGCTGCTGGTGGGATCGGCCTGGTTGATGTTCGGGCCGCAGCACCCGGCCGACACGGTGGTGGACCTGAACCCTCGCGCCAGCGGCTTCCTGCCGCTGCTGCCCGTGGACCGCTGGTCGTCGGCCGGGGCGGAGGCCTCGCCGGCCTGGGTGGTCAGCGCCGAGATGCCCACCGAGCGGCTGGCCGCGATGGGCCTGCCCTACGACCCCGGGCGCGCCGGCGAGACCGTGCGCGCCGAACTGCTGGTGCGCGCGACCGGCGAGGTGCTGGCCGTGCGCTTTGTCCGTTGAGTGCCGGGCGGAGGGGCCACGAACGCCGCCCCTTGCCCGCCACGGCCCCGGCCCTTGTCCGCGGACCGGGACCGATCCTGAACCGACCTGGGAGTGATCTGCCATGAAACTGCATCCGATCCACACCGCCTGGCCCGTCGTGCTGCTGGGCCTGTCGTCGTCGGCACTGGCCCAGGGCGCCCCCGAAGCCGAGCCGCCGCCGCTGGTGCAGCACCTCGAAGTGCTGGCCCAGAGCATGGCCGATGGCGCCAGGCACCTGCTCGTCGGCGAGGACGACACGCTGGCCTTCGTCGACGGCGAACTGCGGCAGGAGCGCGTCGTCAAGGGGGCGCCGTATTGCGCCGATGCCGTGCACGAGACCGTGCAGTGGTTGCCCGACGCCCAGGGCGCCGCGCCCAACCGCATCGTGCGGCGGCAGACCAGCCGCCTGTGCCGTGACGGGGAAGGGCGTACGCGCCAGGAAGTCGAGCGCGGTGGCCGCACCCTGGTCTACCTGCGCGATCCGGTGTCGCACGAGAACTGGGTGCTCGACCCGCAGCGCAAGACGGCGCGCAAGCTGACCGCGGCCTCCTGGCACGTCAGTGGCGGCCTGGGGGTCGACGCGCCCGCCTGGCGGGAGTACGGCGAGCGCATGCGCGAGTGGGCGCAGGAGGTCGCACGGTCGGTGCGACGTGGCGTCGGCGTGGCCCCCGGTGCACCGACATCGGTGACGCCACCGACGCCGCCGACCCCGCCTGCGCCACCGGCGCCGCCGGCTGCGCTGGCACCGCCGACCCCGGTGGTCATCCAGCGCAGCGAGGCGCTGGCGCCATCCGCTGGCCACGAGGGCCGCGAGGTGGAGGTGCGCGTGTTGCGCATCGACGGCAACCACGGCACGCCGCGCGTGTTGCCGCCCGGCGTGGCGCCATTGCCGGCGCCGCCTGCGGTGAGCTGGCGCGCGCAGGCCCTGGCGCCGCGTGGCACCGGGGAGTCATCGCCGCTGCCGGCGCGTGACTTCGACGGCGTGCGCGCTCATGGCGAGCGCACCACCTGGACGATCGAGGCCGGCAAGATCGGCAACGAAAAGCCGATCCAGATCGTGCGCGAGGTGTGGACCGCGCCCGAGCTGATGCTGACCGTGGCGACGCGCGACTTCGATCCCCGCAGCGGGGAGGTCAACTACCGGCTGCAGAACCTGCGCCGGGGCGAGCCGGCGGCGGCCCTGATGCGGCTGCCCGCCGACTACGAGCAGGTCAAGCGGTCATCCGGTGGCCGGACACCGGCACCCCGGGCGCCTTCCGCGCCGACCGGACGCGGCTGAACGGTGCCGGCCGGCCCGATCCGCCCCGGCATCCGGTGATCGGCGTCTGCGGTCTCGCGTGACCTCGCGTTCGGGTCCTGGCGACCGGCACGGCCCTTCCGGGCCCCGCGCGATCATGACGGCTCAGGTGAGCAGGCTGCACGCGGTGCCCAGCAGCAGGATGGCCGATCCGGCGCAGACCACCAGGCGCAGCAGGGTCCAGTCGGCCTGGTCGGCCAGCGCCAGCTGCTCGATCGGATCGAGGCGCTCGGCACGCGGGCGCGGCGGCGCGGACGGGACCGCCAGGGTGTCGGCGAAATCGGGGCGCAGGCGGATGGCGATGTGCATGTCGGCTCCTTCACGGGAAACCGTCGTCGGCGACGAGGGCCCCGGCATGCACGGGGTTGTAGGCAATCGCGCGTTACGCCCTCGTTACGCCCGGCGCGCCGCCGGGGCGCTCGTCGTCAGTCCGTGGTCGACAGGAGCCCGGCGTTGACCGGGTTGCGGGCCAGGAAGGCCTCGCGGTGCTCCGGCGCCACGTGTGCATCGGCGACCGCATGCACCCAACGGCGGCCTTCGTCGCGGCACTGCCGGGCGGTGACGAGGTCGCCGGCGGCGCGCAGCGCATCCGCGACGGCCAGCCAGCGCTCGCCGCGGTAGAGCATCGACGGCTCGACCGACTCGGCCAGCGCCCAGGCCTGCCGCGCAGGCTCGGACGCGCGCGCGGGGTCGAGCCGCGCCAGCATCGAGGCCCGTCGCAGCAGCAAGGCCAGCTCCGACCCGCGCAGGCCCAGCTCCCTGGCCGTGCCCAGTGCTGCGTCGACCTCGCCGAGGCGTGTGGCGTCGGGCGGCAGGGCCGCGGCCTGCTCGGCCACCCAGATCAAGTGCATCTCCGGCCAGCCCGTGGCCGGCAAGGCCTGGCGGGCCTCCTCGAGCGAGCCGGCCACCCGCTCGCCAGCCAGTCGTTGCAGACGCGCCAGCAGGATGCGCCGGCGCGACTCGATGTGCGCCGGCAGCGGGCCGCGCTGGCCAGCGGCGCGCAGGTACTGCCCAGCCCGCGCGTGCTGCCCCAGGTCCAACCAGACGTGGGCCCGATGCAGATGCACCACCGGCACCCGTGCCGGCAACGAGGCCGACAGCAGGGCCTCGGCGTGATCGGCCACCTCCAGGGCCTCGCGGTAGTGCCCGCGTGCGCGGGCCACCTGCATCTGCAGCACCGCGGCGAAGGCCGCGCTGCTGCCCGACAGCTCGAAGGTCGCCAGCACCTGCTGGGCCTGCAGCACCAGCACGGCGGCCTCGTCCACCCGCCCGGCATTCAGCCGGTTGACCGCCTGGTTGGCCAGTTGGGTGGCACGCTGGGCATGATCGCCGGCCTGTGCCGATGCGTCGATGGCGCGGTCGTGGTGGCGACGTGCGCGCTCGGGATGACCCAGGTTGTCCAGGGTGACCGCAAAGTTGCCGTGGAACTCCGACAGGTCCTCGGTGGCCAGGTGGTCGGCGGCCCAGTCCTGCAGGGCTTCGAAATGCGGCAGCGCGTCGTCGAACCGGCCGTTCATGGCCAGCGCGGTGGCCAGCCGCTGGCGGATCTGTCCGGTGAGCATGGCGTCGCCCAGCCCCTCTGCCCGGGCCAGGGCCTGCCGACCCCAGTCGATGGCCCGTGCGTCGTCGCCGAGCTGGCTGCAGTACCAGGCCCGCAGGCCCAGCGAGCGTGCCTGCTGCAGGGGCGTCCGTGACAAGGCCTCGAGCCGGTCGAGCAGCGGCACGCCGTCGGCCTGGCGGATCGAGTTCATGTGGGTTTCGATGGCCTGGGCTACGCAGTGGTAGGCCTCGTCGGATGCGCCGGTGGCCTCGGCGATGTCGGCGGCGCGCAGCAGGAAGCCGATGCGTTCGGCCTCGCGCAGCGCGCGGTGCGCCCGCTCTGCGGCGGCCTGCAGGCCGGGCAGCGCGCGCTCGCGGCGACCCGCGGCCTCCCAGTGTGCAGCCACGCGCGCCGGTTCGCCGCCGGCGGCTTCCAGGTAGGCCGCGACCTGCCCGTGCAGATGGCGCGCGATGACCGCCGGCACGCCGTCGAGCACGGCCTCGTGGATCAGATCGTGCGCGAAGGCGTCGCCGATCATCACCTGCTGGGCTTCGAGCTCGTGCCAGGGGTCGGCCAGCTGCAGCGCACTCTGGCCCAGCACCTTTTCGGCCAGTGCCAGCTCGAAGTCGCTGCCGGCGATCGCCGCCAGCCGCGCCAGGGCCAGCGCCGGCGCGGACAGGCGCGCCAGCTGTTGCCGAATCAGCTGTGACAGCGATGCCGGGCGGGGCAGCGCCTCCGCCGGGTCGAAGCCGCCTTCGGCCCAGGCCTGGCGCAAGGTCTCGAGCAGGAACAGCGGATTGCCGCCCGTGCGTTGCTGCAGGCCGGGGGCCACACGCTCGGCCGGCAGGCCCGGCAAGGCCAGCGACTCGACCAGCTCGCGGGTCTGGGCCAGTTCGAGCGGCCTGACCGCCACCGTCACCACCGGCACGGTGCCGGCAAGCGTGTCGACCAGCGTCGCCAGCCGGGACGGACGCGCCGGCGGGCGCAGGCCCAGCGCCCAGCCGCGGGAGCCGCCGGAAGCCGATCGGGTGAGCAGCTCCTGCAGCAGATCCAGGCTGGCGTCGTCGGCGAAGTGCAGGTCGTCGAGCACGAAGCCATCGACGACCGGGGCCACCGACTGCAGCCAGGCCTGCGCCGGCCCGGCCAAGGACCCACGGCGCGAGGGACGGATGCTCGGCCGGGCCACGCCCGGCAGCAACGGTGCGAGCGACTGGCGCAGCTCATCGGTCAGGCTGCCGGGAGCGCGCACCAGCAGCTCCTGGAACAAGCGCGCCAGGCTGGCGTAGGGCACCAGCGCGTCGCCCGGGCGCGCCGATGCCAGCACCAGCGCGTCGAAGGTCTCGGCGACCGCCTGCACCAGGCGCGACTTGCCCATGCCGGCTTCACCGATCACCAGCATCCGCTGACCGGCTCGAAAGCCCTGGTCGAGGGCGGCCCGCTCACGCTCGCGGCCGATCAGCCGGGGCGGGCGCAGCACCGCAGCCGGCAGCTCGGTGCCGCGGTGGGGAGGCCGCGCGTCCGGGCCGCTGTCCTGCTCGATCGTCTGCAGCAGCTCGAGCGTTGCCGACGAAGGCCGTGTGCCGACTTCGTGCTTGAGCAGGCTCTCGAGCCGATCGAAGGCCCGCGCGGCGGCGGAGCGGTCGCCACGCAGGTAGTGCAGGCGCATGACGCGTCGATGTGCCTCCTCGCTCAGCGGGTCGGCCTCGACCATCGCGAGCGCGAGGCCCAACGCCGCCGACAGATCGCCGGCCTGTTCGAGGGCCTCCACGCGCGTGGCCAGGCGTCGGGCGGCATCGGCCCGGCGCTGCTGCCGGCGATGATCGAGCCAGTCGTTGAGGGCCGGCAGGTCGGCCGCATCCCACTCGGACAACAGGCCCGGATCGGTGTCGAGGTCATGCCGCTCGGCCTCGGCCAGGGCCAGCACGGCCGTGCCGGTCGCCAGGTCGCGGCCGCAGAGGCGGCGCAGGCGGAACAGGCGCTGGCGCAAGGCGTTGCGGCCGCTGTCGCCGTCGGCGGCGGGCCACAGCAGACCGGCCAGACGCTCGCGCGGGGTCGGCCCTTCCAGCGCCAGCCAGGCCAGCAGCAAGGCATCCAGCGGCGCCAGCTCGACCCATCTGCCGTCGTCGCGCCGGCAGCGCGCCACGCCGGTCAGCCGCAGCGTGATGGGGGCGGCGGGTTCGGCGGATGGGGGGGCTCGGGTCACGCGCGCATTCTGGCGGGCTCGGCTGCAGGCCCGTGCCCAACCCGTCTGAGCATCGTCGGGGTGGGGGATGCCCGGCGGCCTCAGCCCCTTCGGCCAGCGCTCAGGCCGTGAACAGCCGGGCCCTCGCGGCGTCGGTGATGGCCTGGACGCAAGGGTGGCGGATGCGGCGTTCGATCGAGATGCCGAAGAACTGCTCGACGATCTCCTCGCTGCGGCCGATCACCTGCACGGCGTGCTGGGCGGCCACCTCGGCTTCCAGCACCGTCGGCGCCACGAACACCCCGAAGCCGTCGCGGCCGAAGGCCGCCATCAGCGCGCTGTCGTCGAACTCGGCAACGCTGCGCGGGCGGACGTGATGACGGGCCAGCCAGGCATCGAGTTGTCGGCGCACCGACGACGTGGCGCCCGGCAACAGCAACGGGGCGCCGTGCAAGGCATGCGGGAAGCCGCCCTGCAGCGACGGCAGCAGCGACGGAGCGGCAAAGAAGCTCATCGGCGAGCTGCCCAGCGGGTGGTTGTACGCCTTCACGCTGGCCTGCCGGTCGAGCGGCTCGTCGGTGATCACCAGGTCCACCTTGTGCATGGCCAGCTGCCCCATCAGCTCGGTGAAGATCCCCTCGCTGCAGCTCAGGCGCACCGGGTCGGCCAGCTGCAGCGCCGGCTCGAGCAGGCGCACGACCACCGACTTGGCCACCGAGTCGGCCACCGCCACCCGGAAGTCGAGCACCCGACGCTCGTCCGTCGTCTCGCGCAGTGCCGCCTGCAGCTCGGCGCCGAGGTGGAAGATCTCGTCGGCATAGCGCAGGGCCACGTGTCCGTCGTCGGTGAGTTCGAGCTTGCGCCCGCTCTTGCGGAACAACTTGCGCCCCAGGCGGTCCTCCAGGAGCTTGATCTGCGCCGACAAGGTCTGGGGGGTGGTGTGCAGCTGCTCGCCGGCGCGCAGCACGCCGCCGGCCCGCGCGGTGACCCAGAAGTAATGCAAGTGCTTGAAGTTCATTGCATTTTTGACGATGCGTATTTCGCGAACAAATGGGACTGAAACATCGAATTTACGCGAAGTGTCCTCATCTCTACATTCTGAGTCGTCAGCAGTTTCGCTGGCGACTTCGAGAGACTTTCAGGAGATCTCCATGCGCATGAGCACCAAGGGCCGAGTGGCCGTCAACGCGATGATCGATCTGGCGCTGCGCGAGCGCTCGGGCCCGATCGCCCTGGCGACGATCGCCCGCCGGCAGGGGGTGTCGCTGTCGTACCTGGAGCAACTGTTCGCCGGGCTGCGGCGGGCCGGCCTGGTGGAGAGCACCCGCGGTCCGGGCGGGGGCTACACGCTGGGCCGTTCGATGGTCGACATCAGCGTCGCCGACATCGTCGACAGTGTCTCGGAGCCCGAGAGCGAGGCCTCACGCGACGCCCCGGAAGACGCCTTGCAGGCCCTGTGGGAGGGCCTGGACACCGTGATGCGTCGTCATCTCGGCACGATCACCCTGCGCAGCCTGTTCGACGACCAGGTGGCCGCCGGGGTGGTGTTGCCGGCCCGCGAACCGATGCGCCGCATGCCCGCGCCATCGATGACGCGACCGGTGCCGACGCGGGCGCCGAACTCGGTCTTCGCGTTCGGGCAATCCTTCGCGCGCTGAGCGCGCCTCGCCGGGCAGGCCGCCGGACGCTTCCCGGAGCGTCCGGCGCGCCACCTCCTCGGGCGCCCCTTCAGGTGTCGGCCTCGTTGCGCGCCTGCCAGAGGTCGACCAGCATCATCACGATGCCGCAGGCCATCACGACGATCAGGGCCACCTCGGGCACCTTGACGACGACGCTGCCCAGGAAGGCGATCATCAGCGCGGCCCCGATCAGTCCGAACAGCAGCTTCATCTTCGATCCTCGTGTCGTGACGCGACAGGCGCGTCGTCGGCGGCGGCCACCACCCGCGTCAGCCAGCGGGCAGTGCGCAGCAGCCGGGCATCGTCATCACGCCGGCCCACCAGTTGCACCCCCAGCGGCAACCCGTTGGCACCGTGCAGCAAGGGGAGGCTGAGCGCCGGCATGCCGGTGAAGGTCCACAGCGTGCACATCACCGGGTCACCGGTGCCTGCCAGTCCGGCCGGCGCGGTGCCCAGCGTGGCGGGGGTCAGGATGGCATCGTAGTGGTCGAACACCGCGTCGAAGGCCGCATTGAGCACCGGCACGCGGGCCAGGGCGCGGTGGTAGTCGCGCGCCGTCACCTGGCGTCCGCGCTCGATCTGGGCCCGCAGCGAGTCCGAGAGCTGCCCGCGGCCGCGCTCGTATTCGTCGTCGTACGAGGTGGCCAGGTCGGCCTCCATCACCGTGCGGTGCGCTTCCAGCGCGCCGGCCACGGAGTCAGGCAGCTCGAACTCGGCGATGCGCCCGCCGAGATGCGCCCGCAGTTCCTCGAAGGCCTCGCGCGCATCGGCATCCAGCCGATCCCACATCGGCGTACGCACGAAGGCCAGGATGGGCGGCAGCGGCGGCTCGGACTGCGCCATCGCCAGCCACGGCGGGCGGGCCCGCAGCCGTGTCGAATCGTCCTCGGGGTCGTGGCCGGCCAGGCATTGCCCGAGCAGGGCGACGTCCTCGACACAACGACCGAACACACCCACCTGATCGAGCGGCGGCGACTGCACCAGGATGCCGCGGCGCGAGATCCAGCCGGCGCTCGGTTTGAAGCCGACGACGCCGCAGAAGGCCGCCGGCCGCACGACCGAGCCGTTGGTCTGCGTGCCGATCGCCAGCGGCACCTGACCGGCGGCCACCGCCGCGGCAGAGCCGCTGGACGAGCCACCCGGCGTGTGCGTCGGGTCGTGGGGGTTGCGCGTCTTGCCCGGCGCGTAGGTGGCCAGCTCGGTGGTCACGGTCTTGCCCATCACCAGGGCGCCGGCGGCGCGCAGACGGCGTACCACCTCGGCATCGGCGCGCGGCTGACGCCCGGCGTGCAGCACCGTTCCGCGCTCGGTGGGCAGGTCGGCCGTGTCGATGATGTCCTTGATGCCGACCGGCACGCCGTGCAAGGCGCCATGGTCGATGCCAGCCTGGTGGGCCTCGTCGGCGGCGTCGGCCTGGCGCAGCAGGTGGTCGGGATCGAGCCGCTGCCAGGCCTGGATGGCCGGCTCGGTCTGGCCCACGCGCTCGAGCAGCGCCAGCGCCAGGTCGCGCGCGCTGAAGTCACCGGCACGCAGCCGCTGCACGACCTGCACGGCGCCGAGCGCCTGCAACTGATCGGCCGGCAGCGTCATCGGCTGTACAGCAGCTCGGGCAACCAGAACACGAGCTTGGGGAAGATGTAGATCGCGGCCATCGAGACGAAGACCATCGAGACGAAGGGCAGGCAGCCGCGGAAGATGGTCCACAACTGCACGAAAGGCGGCGCGATGCCCTTGAGGTAGTAGGCCGACATCGCCATCGGTGGCGTGAGGAACGAGGTCTGCAGGTTCAGCGCGATCAGGATGCCAAAGAAGATCGGGTCGACGCCGAAGTGCGGCAGCAACGGCAGGAAGATGGGCACGAAGATGATGATGATTTCGCTCCACTCCAGCGGCCAGCCGAGCAGGAAGATGATCAGCTGCGACAGCAGCAGGAAGGTCACCGTGTTGAGGTCCAGGGCCAGCACGAACTCCTTGACCAGACCCTCGCCGCCGAGGTACGAAAAGATCGACGAGAAGGTCCACGAGCCGACGAACAGGTAGCACACCATCGCCGAGGTGCGTGCGGTGAGATACACCGCCTCGCGCAGCTTGGACCAGTTCAGCGCCCGGTAGCCGGCGGCCAGCAGCACCGCGCCGAGCGCCCCCACCGCCGCCGCCTCGCTGGGCGTGGCCAGGCCGAACAGGATGGCGCCGAGCACCGACATGATCAGCACCGCCAGCGGGAAGAAGGCCTTGAGCAGCAGCAGGGCGAGTTCGCCGAAGGGCAGGTTGGCCTCCTCCTTGGGCAGCTTGGGCATCAGCGACGGGTTGATCACCGCGCGCGTGATCACGTAGAGGATGTACAGGCCGGCGAGCAGGAAGCCGGGGATCAGCGCCGCGGCGTAGAGCTTGACCACCGACACCGCCGCCGTCGCGCCGTAGACGATGAGCATGATCGACGGCGGGATCAGGATGCCCAGCGTGCCGCCCGCGCAGATCACGCCCGAGGAGATGCGCTGGTCGTAGCCGGCCTTGAGCATCGCCGGAAAGGCCAGCAGGCCCATCAGCGTGACCACCGCGCCGACGATGCCGGTGGCGGTGGCGAACAGCGCGCAGGTGATCAGCGCCGCCACCGCCATCGCGCCGGGGACGCGGCGGAACGCCACCTGCAGGCTGTGGAACAGCTTGTCCAGGATGTTGGCGCGCTCGATCATGTAACCCATGAACAGGAACAGCGGGATGGCCACCAGCACGTCGCTGTTCATCACGCTCCAGGTGTTCTGCGTGAAGAGGTAGAAGACGCGGTTGTCGAAGAAGGCCTGGTCGGCCTGCCAGTAGGCATAGAAGCCGAAGCCGATGCCCATGGCCATCAGCGTGAAGGCGATCGGGAAGCCGAGCAGGATGATGAAGATGAACGAGCCCAGCATCAGCAGGGCCACTTGCGGATTCGTCATCGTGTGGCCTCGCCGGTGTGGGGGGCGGCGGCCGACCCGTGCTGCAACTGCGTCTCGAGCTCCTCCACGTCGTGCAGACGCGCCGGCCAGCGGCCGTCACGCAGGCAGACCACGCAGCGCAGCACCTCGGCGATGCCCTGCAACGTGAGCAGCACGCCGGCCGCCGGGATCAGCATCTTCAGCGGCCACACCGGCACTCCGACCGGGCTGTTGACGCTGACCTCCTTGATCAACCAGGCATCGTGGCCGTAGCCCCATCCGGCGATCACCAGCGCCAGCACGCCGGGAAAGTAGAAGAGGAAGTACAGGACGAACTCCAGGCTGGCCTGCACCCGCGGCGGCCACATCCGGTAGAACACGTCGCCGCGCACGTGGCCGTTGCGCGACAGCGTGTAGGCACCGGCCATCAGGAACAGCGCCCCATAGAGCAGGAAGCTCAGGTCGAAGGCCCAGCTCGTGGGGTCGCGCAGCAGGTAGCGCACGAAGACCTCGTAGCTGACGCCCAGCGTCAGGATGACGATGCACCACGCGAAGGCGTGGCCAACGGACTTGCTCAGCAAGTCCACCGCCTTGATGAACTTCTCGATCATGGATCAGCACCTGTCCAACAAGAAGGGAGGCTGGCCGCCTCCCTTCGAATGCGCCTCGGGGCGCGCACGCACCCCGAACGACCCCGTTCCGGTCAGGACAGCCCGGGGATCTTGCCGTGCACGTGTTCGTAGCCGACCAGGTAATCGGCCTCGTTGAGGAACATGTACTTGGCGACCCGCTTGGACCAGGCACGCTGGCTGTCGACGACCTTCTTGAAGAACGGATCCTCGTCGGACAGCTTCTTGGTGACCACGTCCCAGGCCTTGATCTGGGCATCGAACACGCTCTTGGGCGTGCGCCTGACGTTGACCTTGTCCTTGTTGATCAGCTCGTCGAGGTCCTTCGAGTAGTTGTCCATCGCCGTCCACCAGTTGGACGACGACGCGGCCTCGGCGGCGTAGCGCAGGATGGCCTGCAGGTCCTTGGGCAGCGAGTCGTGCTTCTTGCGGTTGAAGGCGATCTCGAAGAACTCCATCGCCTGGTGGAAGCTGCCCATGTAGTAGTTCTTGGCTACGTCCTGGGCACCGAAGCGCCGGTCGGACGTGGGGTTGTTGAACTCGAAGGCCTCGATCACGCCGCGGTCCATGGCCGGCACGATCTCGCCGCCGGCGAGCTGCGTGACCTTGCAGCCGACCTCCTGCATCAGGTCGGCGGCCAGGCCCACGGTGCGGTACTTCAGGCCCTTGAGGTCGGCGGCGCTCTTGACCTCCTTCTTGAACCAGCCCAGCGGCTGGGTCGGCATCGGCATCAGGAAGTAGCCGACGACGTCGAGGTTGATCTTCTTGAGCAGCTCGTTGTACATCTCGAGGCCGCCGCCGCGGTAGATCCAGGCCAGGGTCTGGGGCGCGTCGCAGCCGTTGATCGGGCCGCTGCCGAACAGCGACGCCACCTTGCTCTTGCCGTACCAGTACACCGGCACGCCGTGGCAGGCGTCGAGCACGCCCTTGTTCGTGGCGTCCATCACCTCGAAGGGCTTGACCACCGAGCCGGCCACCAGGTAGTCGATGCGCAGCCGGCCACCGGCCATGTCGTTGACGCGCTTGACGTACTCCTCGGCCATCTCGTTGAAGATGTCCTTGGCGCCCCAGGCGCCCTGCATCTTCAGCACGATCGGCGACTGGGCCACCGACACCATGGGCGCGGTCAGGGCGACCGCGCCGGCCGCGCCGGAGGCTGCAGCGCCGAGGAAGCGGCGGCGTGCCGGCTTGCCTTGTTCGGGGCTGGTGGTGGGGCTTGTCGGGTCGGTCATGTTGCGCTCCATCGTTGAATTGGCTCGGTCCACCTGCGTCGCGACCGAGCGGGCCCATGCGGGCAGGCCCATCGATAACTATCCAAGTGGCTCCCCAGTGGGGCAAGCCGGAGTTTCCCTGCCAGAACCGCACGGGCGGCGACAACCATTCCAGCCCAATTGACCGCGCTCACGCGCCCGGCCGCCGCCGCCAGGTCACCGGACCCGGACGAGGGCCACGCCGGCCTCAGGAGGCGGCCGGCCCGTCCGGGCAGGCGGCGTGGACCCGAACGGGCGCGTCGGCGGGCCGGCAGGCTGGCCGGGGCGCGCGCTGCTGTTGCAATGCCGGGCCTGCCGGGCCTCATCGCGCTGAAAGCACCGGCGTTCCCCGCCGCCGGCGTCGCCGTGGCGTCGGCCGCAGGCGCCGGATCGGCGCCCGTCCCGCCCGCAGACTCGCGGCGCGCGACCGCGGCCCGATGCTGCCGTCCATCGAGTTCCAACGTTCGACGTGGTCTGATGAGCGCGCCGCGTCAACCGGGCCCGACCCACCGGTCGCGGCTGCGCGCCTCGAGCCGTGCCGCCTGCGCCGCCGGCAGCAGACCATGTCGCAGTGCGAATTCCAGCGTCACCAGGGCGGCGTCCACGGTCATCGTGTCGCCGGCCGCGAGCTCCAGCGCCTCGTCGACGGGCAGCAGCCGGAAGCCGGCGACCTCGCCATCCTGGTTGCTCGGCTGCCAGTCCGGGGGAAGCGCCAGCTCGAAGGCGTGGATGCGCTCGTGCTGCAGGCCTTCCGGGATGTCGCGGACCAGGCGCAGCACGCGGCCGGCGCGTGCCATGCGCACCTCGTCCGGCATCAGGCCGGCCTCCTCCCAGCCCTCGCGCACCAGCGCCTCCCAGGGGCTCTGCCCGGCCGGCACGCCGCCGCCGACCAGGTTGTCGAAGCGACCGGGGTCGGTGGCCTTGTTCCAGGCCCGCTGGGCGATCCACAGGGCCGCTGGACGGCCGTCGGCGCCGGCGACGTAGCCCGTGGCATGGGCGCCCAGGGTCAGCGCGCCCCAGAAGCGGGCTGCAGCCCGCTCGATGTGGGCCAGCACCTCGTCGGTTGCCGGGTCGAGCAGCTCGAAGGTCTCGTCGCGCCATCCCTTCAGCACGCCCGCCTCGCGCAAGGCCAGGTGCAGCCGGTGCAGTGCCGCGTCGCGTCCGGCGGGGGGCAGCGCCAGGGTCAGGCCCTGTTCGTCGACCTCCAGTGGCGCCTGCAGCTCCCGCAGCAGCTCGAGGTGCGCGCGCGCCACCGAACCGACGACCCGCCCGTCGACGCGCCACGGCAGGCGCGAGGTCGGGTCGTGCTGCGTGGCGCGCTCGATCGCCGACCAGCGCGTGCCCATCGTCTCAGGCCTCGCCGGTGAACACCGTCAGCACCCCGGTGTAGCCGTACAGGTGGTGGTGAGCGATCTCGCCGCCGGCGAAGAAGCCCACCAGCGGCACGTCCCCCAGGGCCTGGCGGATGACGCGCAACTCGGCCGAAGGCCCACCGAAGTGCGGGCCTCCGCGTCCCAGGCAGCTGACGTACAGCGCGCCGGCCACGGCGCGCCTGCGACCCCCGGACGGATCGTGGGTTGCCGCGTCGAGGTCCTCGGGGCTCTCCAGCTCCTCGCGGACCTCGCTGCAGATGCGCACCAGGTCGCGCCGGGCCGCATCCACGTCGCGCCGGCAGAACGCCAGCTGCATGCCCGGTTCGAGGCGATCGCCCACGGCGACCGCCTGGCGCGCCGGATCGACGCCCAGCAGGTGGCGCACCCGCACGTCGGGGCCGAACGCACCGCTGCGGCGCGACGTGGCCTGGTCGGCGTCGAGCAGGCCGACCAGGGTCCGGCGCAGGCGCGGCACCAGCTCGGGTGCCGGCGCCGCGGCCGGCAGGCCCAGGTCGTCGAGCAGCACCTGCAGGGCGGGGCGGCCGTCGAGCGACTCGGCGAGCTGGGCCGAGCAGGCCGTGAGGCGTCGCGCCGGGCCGATCGGCAGGCAGCCCTGGGTCACCCGGGACACCAGGCCCACCGAACGGTCGAAGGCCACGCCGGACAGGCCGCCCTGCCACAGGCCGTCGGCGATGTGCACGGTGCCGTGCCGGGACGCGGCCAGGCCGCCGAAGAGGTAGCCGCCGGTCGTGCGGCCGGCCAGCTCGTGGATCAGCTCGGCCAGCTCGGGCGTCTGCGCGTCGGCGTGCACCAGGGCGGTGTGGGCCGCGCCTGCCGGCAGGGGGCGCGTCCCCGAGAACACGCGGAAGCTGGTGCGCGGCCACGCGCCCAGCATCAGCACCAGGGCGGGCTCGTCGAAGTACTCCACGCCATGGGCCGCCACGCCCACGCCGACGCAGCCGACCCAGGACAGCCCGGGCCAGCGTTGCTGCAAGGCCTCCCACAGCTGCGGGGCCGCCTCGGCGTACGCATCGCTGAAATAGACCAGTCCGAGCGTGGCCGCGGCGACGGCCGGATCGCGGGCGTCGAGCTGCGCCGCTGCCAACGCCAGCGCCATGCGCCAGTCCGGATGGGTGGCATGGCCGACCGCAAACGGGTGCATGCCGGTCGCGGCGACGGGGCGTGCGCGGCTCAGCCGCGGCGCCGCGCGGGCGCCGGGCGCGACTTCTTGGACGCCGGGGCGGACGCGGTGTCGGCAGGGGTGGGCGCGGCGGCGCCCGGCATCGCCGCCGGGGCCTCCTTCAAGGCCTGCGCGGCCAGCTCGGAGAACTGCCGCGTCAATGCACCCCACCACTGCAGCGGATCGGCGCCCGCGCCCCCCGATCCCGCAGCCGGCGCGCCGGCGTCCGGCTTCGGCCGGGCGTTGGCGCGCCGCGATCGTGCCGGCTGGGCCCGAGACGACGCCGAGGGGCTGGCGGGCGCCGCGGCGGCAGGCGACGGGGCGGGGGCCGCCGGCGCGGGTGGCGCCGACGCTGGCGACGCCGGCGGCCAGGCCTGGGGTTGCAGCTTCAGGGCGTCGCGCAGGTCGGCCACCGGCATGTTCATCGTCTCCAGCGTGGCCAGCGTCATGCGCTGCACCTCGAGCGCCTGGATCGTCGCCGCCAGCACCTTGCTGTTCTGCTCCAGCCAGAACTGCACCGCGCGCAGCTCCTGGATGCGCTTGTCCACCTCGGCCGGGTCGAGGCTGGGCGCGATCCACTGGCTCATGTGGGGCAGGCCGGCACCGGCGTTGCGCATCAGGCCCTGCAGGAAGTCGAAGCCAGGGACCATTTGGGTGAAGTCGGGCGTGTTCATGGCGGCCATCGGGTCGGAGGGGACCGCCGCATTGTGCGCCGGCGCCGCGCCTCAGCGGGCTCGCTGCGGCTCGATGCGCAGCACGCCGTCGGCCTGCTGCCAGCGCAGGCGGCCGAGCACGTCCATGCCCAGCAGAGGGGCGTGCAGGTCCGGCAGGGCGGCCAGCCGCGCGCCGCTCAGCCGCACGCCGCCTTGCAGCTGCAGGTCGGCGCGCACCACGCTGCCGATCACCGCGCCGCCGGCGGTGCGGCCCTGCATCGAGCCAATGCGCGGCAGGCCCAGCTGCTCGGCCAGCGGACCGGGTATCGCCGTGCTCGTGGCGCCGGTGTCGACGAGGAAGTCGATCGCATGGCCGTCGAGCGTGCCCGGCCAGTGGTAGTGCCCGTCGGCCGCGCGGCGGATCTCGATGACCCCGGCCTCGGTGGTGAAGCGCGCGCGGGACCGCTCGGCCAGCCAGGCCTGCACGCCCAGGAACACCAGCGTGCCCAGCACCAGCCACACGGTGGCCAGCTTCAGGCCGTGCGGCAGCTCCTTCACGCGTCGACGGGTGGTGGGGCGACTCGTTGCTCGATCGCGCCGAACAGGCTCTGGCCGTCGCGGCCCTTGGCCTCGATGCGCACGCGGTCGCCGTGCTGCATGAAGGCGGTCTTTGGCGCGCCGCTGTCGATGATCTCCAGCGCGCGCTTCTCGGCGATGCAGGCATAGCCGCGTGTCGCGTCGACATTGCTGACGGTGCCGGCGCCGACGATGCTGCCGGCGCGCACGCGGCGCGTCTGCGCCAGGTGCGCGATCAGCTCGCCGAAGTGGAACTGCATGTCCTCGCCCGCTTCGGGCAGGCCGACGCGGCGGTCGTTCCAGTGCACCTGCACGGGCAGGTGCACCTTGCCGCCGGCCCAGGCCGGGCCCAGCTCGTCGGGCGTCACCGCCACGGGCCCGAAGGCGGTGGCCGGCTTGCTCTGCACGAAGCCGAAGCCCTTGGCCAGCTCGGCCGGCACGCGCTGGCGCAGCGTCCAGTCGTTGACCAGCAGCAGCAGGCGCACGGCGTCCAGCGCCTGATCGGCCGACGCTCCCATCGGCACGTCGCCGGTGATCACGGCCAGCTCGGCCTCGAAGTCGATGCCCCAGGCCTCGTCGGCGAACACCGCGTCGTCGCAGGGGCCCAGGAAGTCGTCGCTGCCGCCCTGGTACATCAGGGGGTCGGCGTGCAGCGACTCGGGCATCTCGGCGCCGCGCGCCTTGCGCACCAGGGCCACGTGGTTCAGGTAGGCCGACGCGTCCGCCCACTGGAAGGCCCGCGGCAGCGGGGCCATGCATTGCCGGGGATCGAAGGGGAAGGCATGGCGGGCCTTGCCGCCGTTAAGCGTGGCATACAGGTCCTCGAGCGGCGGCGAGACGAAGTTCCAGTCGTCCAGCACCTGCTGCAGCCGGGTGGCGATGCCGGTGGCGTGGTGGGCGGTGGACAGGTCGCGCGAAACGACGACGAGCTGCCCGTCGCGGGAGCCGTCCTTGAGCGTGGCGAGTTTCATGGGGATCCGAGGGCAGGGCCGCGCGGCGGCCGGGGATGCGGCAGTATTGTCGGATGCGCCGCGATCCTGCCGCCCTGCCGTCCCCGCCCGTCGTCGCGGCCCTGCGCCGTGCCGGGGCTGCCGCCGTCGTGGTGGCAGCGGCCGGCGGCCTGCACCTGTGGCTGCTGTCCGGCCTGCCGCTGGGCATCGGACAGGGCCAGGCCGGCGGCGTGCCGACGCTGCAGGTGCGGCAGCTCACCCTGGTGGCGGCGGCGGCGCCGCTCCCCGAGCGGAGGGCGGCGGTCGACGAGCCGGCGCATCGCGCGCCGCCGCGGCGCCCGGCACGCCCGGCCACCCGGACCGCGGTCCCCGCGATGACCGCGCCTGCGCCGCGCCCGGACGACGTCGCCCCGGAGGCTGCGATGCCCGAGGTTCCCGCGCCACGTCCGGCGGAGCCCGCCGACGAGTCGGTGGCCAAAGCGGCCCTGCAAGACGCGTCCCCGGCGGCCCTGCCCGGCCCGCCCGAGTCCGAGGTCGTCGCGGCGGCACCTGCCGTGGCCGTGGATGCCGCGCTCGTGGTCGACGTGGCCACGGCTGGCGCCAGCAGCGCCGGCGGCGGCCAGCTGCCGACCTATGCCACCCGCATGCCGCCGGCCGCCCGCCTGCAGTACGACATGCGCCGCGGCGTGCTCAGCGGGCAGGGCGAGCTGGTCTGGCAGCCCGCCGTCGACGCCTACGAGATGAGCATCGAAGGCGTGGCCTTCGGCATCCCGGTGCTCGCCTGGGCGAGTCGCGGCGCCTACGACCGCGCGGGGCTGGCACCGGTGCGCTTCCTCGACCGCCGGCGCGGTCGCGACCTGCGCGCCGCCAACTTCCAGCGCGACAAGGCGATCATCAGCTACAGCAGCGCGACCCTCGAGGTGCCGCTGGCGCCCGGCGCGCAGGATCGCCTGAGCTGGATGGTGCAGCTGTCGGCCATCGTCGAGGCCGCCGGCGGCCGCGTGGCGCCGGGCGAGCGCTTCTCGATGCAGGTCACCGGCGCCCGTGGCGACGCCGACGTCTGGACCTTCGTCGCCGGGGCGCGCGAGGACCTCGAGCTGCCGATCGGTCGCGTCGCGCGCACCGTGATGTTCAGCCGCGCGCCGCGCAAGCCGCACGACACGCAGGTGGAGGTGTGGCTGGACCCGGCCCGCCACCATCTGCCGGTGCGCATGCGCCTGACTTCGCTGCCCTCGGGGGACAGCACCGAGTTCCTGCTGCGCGCGGCATCCTGAAACGCCGGCGGCGCAGGGCCGGGACTGCGCCCGACGGGCGCGGCCCTTGAAATGCCGCCGGCGGCGCCCAACTGGCGACGAAGGAGTCCCCGCCATGCAGATGCTCTACAACTCGGACAGTTTCGTCGTGCTGGAGTTCGACCTGACCGCGCCGGTCTCCGAGGGGTCGGCGGCGAGCCCGGCCGCACCCTCGCGAGGCGGCTACGAGATCGTCGACAAGCACGCCCGCAAGGAAATCTACATCGAGGGCCTGCTGGCCGAGAGCTTCAAGGCGGGCGTGCAGGCCCTCGTCGACAACAACCCCACGCCGGAGGCCTTCGACGAGTACATCGGCCGTTTCACCACGCTGGCGCAGCAGCCGGTGGTGATGCACTGAGCGCGCCCGCGCACCGGCAGGTGCCGGCGCGCGGCCCGTCGATGGGGCGATGAGGATCAGGCCACGAAGCGCCCGCAGACCCGGCCGCCCTGGAAGTACCAGTACTCGGTCTTGCCGTTGGCCAACTTCTTCTCGACGATCTTGATCGTCCCGGGGCCATTGCAGGCATGGGCATGCGCCAGCGGCGCGTAGCCCAGGCCGATCGACGAAATGGCCAGTGCAGCCAGGGTGGCGCTGAAGCGTTGGACGAGGTTCATGGGGCAGCTCCTTGGGTGGGGGTGAGGGATTCGACGATGCACATTCACCGTCGCACCTCTGACGCCGCACCGGGCCCGCTGGATGCGCCCACGTGGCAGTGAATATTCACCGTCCGTGCGGGCCCTGTACCGGCGCCGCGCTCAGCTCGAACGCCAACGCGCCATCAGCGCATCCCACTTGATCCGCGCCGCCGCCACGTGCCGCCCCTTGACGTGGCCGAAGCCGCGGATGTCCTCGGGGATGCGGGCGATCTCGGCAGCCAGCGCCAGCTTGTCGCGCGTCAGGCCGCGCAGCAGTTCGTCGATGCAGGCCTGGTACTCGGTGATCAGCGCACGTTCCATGCGCCGCTCCTCGCTGCGCCCGAACAGGTCGAGCGCGCCGCCACGCAGGCCCTTCAGCCGCGTCAGCCACCCGAAGGCGCTGCGCACCCAGGGCCCGTAGGGCTGCTTGACGAGCTCGCCCTTGTCGTTGCGCTTGGCGGTCAGCGGCGGGGCCAGGTGGTGCACGATCATGTAGTCGCCTTCGAACATCGCGGCGATCCGCTCGGTGAAGGCCGGATCGGTGTGCAGTCGCGCCACCTCGTACTCGTCCTTGTAGGCCATCAGCTTGAACAGGTAGCGGGCCACCGCTTCGGATAGCGCCGTGCCGCCCAGCGGCGACTCGGCGGCCCGCACGCGCTCGACGAAGGTCTTGTAGGCGGCGGCGTAGGCGGCGTCCTGATAGCCGGTGAGGAACTCGACGCGGCGTGCCACCAGCTCGTCGACCGAAGGCTTCCTGACGATCTGGATCACCTGCTGCGCCGCGAACAAGGCCTGCACCGCAGCCAGGTCGTGCGCGCAGCGCCGGCCCCATTCGAAGGCCGCCTGGTTGTTGGCGGCCTGCACGCCGTTGAGCTCGATGGCGCGCATCAGCGAGGCCAGGCTCAGAGGAATGCGCCCCTTCTGCCAGGCGTAGCCCAGCAGCAGCGGGTTGGTGTAGATCGAGTCGCCCAGCAGCTGCACGGCGGCCTGCTCGGCATCGAAGTGACCCAGGCGCTCGGTGCCCACGGTGGCGGCCAGCGCGGCCTCGCAGCCGCCGGCCGGGAACTGCCAGTCGGCATTGCCGATCATCGCCGCCGTGGGCGTGGCGTGGCTGTTCAGCGCGACGAAGGTGCGCCCGGGCATCATCACCTGCAGCGTGGCCTTGCTGGCGGCGACGATGGCGTCGCAGGCGATCACGAGGTCGGCCTTGGCGGTGTCGACCTTGGTGGTGTGG
>WBZL01000384.1_pt2 | contig 43590 bp, 45 predicted proteins | sample 5204291 | NCBI WGS metagenome assembly WBZL01 (sample SAMN12344345, study PRJNA552823) | activated sludge metagenome | biome: Activated sludge suspended growth; feature: Nitrification reactor; material: Wastewater; isolation source: activated sludge from nitrification reactor of wastewater... | reverse complement strand
GCACCCATGGTGCAAGGCTTCACTGGTTCGGGCGGTCACCCTGCGGCAGCAGTTCGGACGGTGGGTTGCCGCTCTCATCCGGAGCCCCCGGACTGGACGCCAGATCTTCCGCCGATGCAGGCGGATTGCCGACGGGATTGCCATCCTCATCCACGAAGACCCCGGTATCCGGCCCGCCGAAATAGGTTTCTTCATCCGGCTCAAGCTGCCATTCCGGCAGAGTGACCTGCGTGTCGAACGGTTCGACCTTCCGATTGGCAACAGCAACGCGCATGAAGGCGGAAAAGGCGCGGGCCGGCGCCGTACCGCCCTGCAGCCCGCGCACGGTTCTGGCATCGTCGCGCCCCATCCACACGCCGGTTGTCAGGCCGCTGGAAAAGCCCATGAACCAGCCGTCCTTGTTGGAAGACGTCGTGCCTGTCTTGCCTGCAACGGGCCGGCCAATCTGGGCTGCCTTGCCCGTGCCCACGCTGACTGCGGTCTGGAGAAGGTCCGTCATGCCGGCGGCAACCTGTGGCGGGATCAGAACGCGCGACAGATCGGGTTCGTGTTCATAGAGGATTTCGCCCTTGTCGGTCGTCACCTTCACGATCCCGTAGGGCACAATGGCCACGCCCTTGGATGCGACTGATGCATAGGCTCGGGTCATATCGATAAGGCGCACGTCCGATGTGCCGAGGACCATCGACGGCAAGGTGTTGACGGGCGTGGTGATGCCAAGCCGCTGTGCCATGCCTGCAATTGCGGATGTGCCTACCTCCGCACCGATCTTTGCCGCAATCGTGTTCACGGAATAGGCAAAGGCAGTGCGAAGGTTCATGTCACCGGCAAAGCGCCCGTTGGAATTGCGGGGCTTCCACCCGTTCATGTCCACAGGTTCATCCACGACAGGCGATTCTGCCGAAAAGCCCGCCTCAAGCGCCGCGAGATAGACAAACAGCTTGAACGCGGATCCGGGCTGTCGCACGGCCTGAGTGGCGCGGTTGTAGATCGAGGTGACATAGTCGGTTCCACCGACCATGGCGCGAACGGCGCCATCCCGGTCGATCGCAACAAGGGCGCCCTGGCTTCCCGGCGGCGCATTGGCGCGGATCGCGGCATCCGCTGCCCGCTGCATGTTGATGTCGATGGTTGTCCATACATCGATGGGCGCTTCGCTTTCGTCAATCAGCGTTTCGAGCTGGGGCAGGGCCCAGTCTGTGAAGTAGCGGACCGAGGTACTGTTCTGTTCCGGCGCAAGCGTCACATGTGAAGGGTCTGCGGCCCGGACTTCGGCAGCAGTGACGACGCCGGCCGATTGCATCGCGGCAAGCACGACGCCTGCACGCCCGATTGCGGCCTTGGCATCCGCAGTTGGCGAATAATTGGACGGGGCCTTGACCAGACCGGCAATGATGGCGGCTTCGGCAAGGCTCAACCGGTTGGCGGGATGTCCAAAGAATTTGCGCGATGCGGCATCAATCCCATAAGCGCCCCCGCCAAAATAGACCCGGTTGAGATAGAGTTCGAGAACCTGATCCTTTGAAAACTTGCGCTCCAGCGCCAGCGCAAGGATGATTTCCCGGATCTTGCGGGTCCAGGTCCTGTCGTTGGTCAGGAAGATATTCCGGGCCAGCTGCTGTGTGATGGTTGACCCACCCTGTGTGAAGTGGCCCTTCTCGAACCGGACCATCATCGACCGGGCGATGCCTAGCGGATCGACACCGGGGTGCCAGCGATACCGGCGGTCCTCCACTGACACCATGGCGTCAGTCATGACCCGGGGAATGGCGGAATAGGGAAGCCAGGCGCCAAAGCTGGGTCCGAGCGAGACGATCACCGTGCCATCTGCGGCACGCACGCGGATCATCTGGCCATTGGGCGACTGCTTCAGTTCTTCATAGGACGGAAGGGTTGACCATGCGACGCCCACGGCAATCGCAAGCGCAACGAACCCGGCCAGACCGGCATACAGAGAGTAGCGGAAAACCCGGACATACCAGGGACGAGAAGGGTTTGCAGTTTTTCGGCGAGCCATTGGTCAGCGATGATAGGGCGGGCGGGACTCCCCGGCAAGAGTCAGGGCTTGTCGGTGCCCTTGAAATCCAGGGCGACGCTGTTCATGCAATAGCGCAGGCCCGTGTCCTGGGGCGGACCATCGGGAAAAACATGGCCCAGATGACCGTCGCACCGCGCGCAGCGCACTTCGATGCGAACCATGCCATGGCTCGTATCCCGGTGTTCGGTCACGGCATCGGCGCTGATGGGTGCTGTGAAGCTGGGCCAACCGGACCCGGAATCATATTTGCGGTCGCTTTCGAACAGGGGGTTGCCGCATCCCGCACAATCATACCGGCCCGAAGCCTTGTTGTAGTTGAGGTTGCCTGCAAAGGCCCGCTCCGTGCCGGCCTGGCGCAACACCGCATATTGTTCCGGCGACAGGCGTTCGCGCCATTCGGCTTCGCTGAGTGTGAGTCGTTCCATGCGGGCAATGTGGGAACAGGCGCGGCGACAATCAATGGGCAATCCGCGTCCAATCGGCAAATCGACTTGCAAGCCAGGGAGCGAAATGCACGCTGCGAACAATCAGGCGTGCCGTGTCCGGATGCTCGCCCCAGCGCCATAGCCAGCTGGCAAGGCTGATCGGGCGCCGCGCGGTTCGGGCAAACCCTGCCTGAAACTGTCCTGAGGTCGCGCCAGACGCCCAACCCCGCGCGGCAAGGATGCCGCTGGCAAGGGCTATGCCATTGCCTTCGCCGGACAGGGACGGGATGACGGCAGACTGGTCTCCAAGCCGGAAAACGCCCGGCATGGCGCTGTCTGCGATCCAGCCATAGGGGATGGCACCGATCGCCTCGACACCGGCTTCCCGGAATGCCAGGCGATCCCCCAGCGCAGGGCTCTGTGCTGCCCAGGCAGCGAGCAGCGCCTCCGGATCGCCACCGTGCCGCTGCAGTTGTGACTTGCGAACGGCGAGGCACAGGTTGCCGCGGCCCCCGTCCTGCAGCTCGACACCGCAATAGCCCTGTTCGAACATGTGCAGTTCGATTGCGCTACCAACCATCCGGTTCAAGGCAGGATGCGCTGCAAGCCGCACCCGAATGCCAACCGATTGGTGCTGCGCGTCCGGTCGGGGGCGGGCAAGGCCCCGGATATCGTGCTTGCCGCTCGCAAGAAACAATGTGCCTGGAGTGAGGGCCGCCCCATCGGCTGTCTCTACGATACCGTCATGCCATGCGCGCACCGAAACGCCGCGCTCGATCGCGGCGCCGCACGCCTCTGCGCGTGCCAGCAGGTGCGAATCGAGCTGGTGTCTCGAAATGCCCAATGCCGGACGTGGCAGGCGTGCTTCGGCCGTTGCTGGCCCTGCGAACACCCGCAGCCGGTCGATGGAATGGCCAGCAAGCCCTCTGATCCCGAGCTGATCAAGCGTTTCGAGCGTCCGCCAGCTCAGGAACCCGCCGCACAGGGCATCGCCCGTTTCACGCTGGCGTTCGAGCAGAACAGGGCGGATTCCCGATGAGCAGAGCGCAATTGCTGCGGCTGTCCCGGCCGGGCCTCCGCCAACGATCAGCGGATCGCTTCGACGCATAGCCGAAATGGAAAGGCGCGAAAGGCCCTCGCGTTTTCAATGCCCGCCTCCTGCAACAAGGGGGGCCATTCCGCCGGACGATAGGATCGCGCGATAGACAATTGGCCATCCTGCCGGACAATCGGGCTCCAGCGGAAAATCCGGGCCAGGAGCGGGTATCCCAGATAGGCGAATGTGTGGCGGTGCAAGTCGTTGATGAACCAGGCGCGGCGGCTGTTCTGGTCCATGAAACGCAGAAACTGCAGCAACTGGGTATGGGTCATGTGATGGGCCACGAGGCTTGAGACAATGATATCCCAACCTTCTGACGCGAGCGCTGCATAGTCCCCCGTTCGCCAGTCGATGGACATGTCGGCAGGGGTGGCTGCGCGCGCCACGATTTCGCTGCGGGGGTTCAGGTCGATGCCAACCAGTTCGGCATGAAGGCTGTGCCGGTTTGCCCAGCGGGCAATGGCACGAAGCATGTCACCAGATCCGAAGCCGACATCCAGCAGGCGAAAGGATCGTGCGCCGGAGAGTGTGCGTTGCAAGAAGGCCAGTGTGGGCCTGCGGGCCATGGTCACGGTGTTGACCTTTGAAAGGTCCCTCAGAACCTTGGCATAGGTTGCCAGATCAAGGGCAGGATCATCCATCTGTTCTTCGGCAAGAGACCTGTGTTTCAGCATGTCACCCTGTCCTGCCGAACCGAAACCCTTCGGCCGCCAATCCCGGGCCAAAGGCCAGTGCAACTCCGTTCCCGACCGGGCGGGACAGAAACCCGGCCAGCGCGAACATGAGTGTGGAAGAGGACATGTTGCCATGATCGCGCAGGACAGCGCGTGAGATGTCCAAGGCATCATCGTCCAGTCCAAGCGATTGGGAAACAGCATCAAGGATCGAACGGCCACCGGCGTGGACAGCCCAGCCGTCGATTTCGTGTGGATCCCTCCCACCAGTCAGGGCATTTCGAAGGCCAGGCTCGCGCAAGGCATCGGCAATGCGACCGGGCACCTTTCCCGACAGATGCATTGCAAATCCCTGATCACCGATAGTCCATCGGATCAACTCGCCCGAATTGGGCAGGGATGCTGCAAATGGGTCTTCGATGGACAGCCCTGGCCCGGACGCCGTGACAAGCGCGGCGGCCGCGCCATCGCCGAACTGCAGCATGGCAAGCAAGGGCTCAAGGTCCGATTCGGGCTGAAGGTGGAGCGTGGACAGCTCAACCGTCACAACCAGCACCCGGGCCGAAGGATCGGACCGCACGATATGCCGCGCGCTCCGCAAGGCGGAAATCGCGGCATAGCAGCCCATGAAGCCCACAAGCAGACGTTCGACCGAGGAAGAAAGGCCAAGTCGTTCCGCGATGATCTGATCAACCCCGGGCGCAACAAAACCAGTGCAGCTTGCCACGACAAGGTGCGTGATAGTGTCGAACGGGCCGATCTTGCCAATAGCGGCCAGTGCCAGCGTCGGGGCGTGGTTCGCGTAAAGAGTCATGCGCGACGATGTGGCGGGCATCACCGCATCGGCATAATAGCCTCCTGGTGCCACGGGTGATCCACCATCGGCGCCGCGCGGCAAGACGGAATAGCGATGCAAAATGCCCGAGCGGGCAGCCATTCGGGAAAACAGGCCTTCGTTGCGAGGATCCCTTATGCGATCCTTCGCCCAATCAATGAAGGCCTGGTGGATGTCATGCGCGGGCACAGCGGTACCGATGGCATTGATGCGAGCAATGGGGGCGGACACAACTGGCTTTCGCTTCGTCGCAACAGGGGGTTACGCGAAGCAGCATCATGCCAGAGTTAACGCGATATTGAAAGTTTAACGTCAGATTCAGCATGATGACCGTGGGGACGCTCATTCGAACAGTGCTGGCATTGGCCCTTTCCGTAACGGGAACGGCCGTGGCCGCCCAGTCGTGCCAGCTCTGCACGGCCGGCCCGTCGGAGCCCCGACCCAACATGCGCGCTCTTACGGTAAGGATCGATGCCGCGCTGGATTTCAGCACGGCCGTCTACACGAATCGCAATTCCGGCAGCATCGCCATCGAAGCGCGCACCGGGCGACGGCAGATGATCGGGCTGACAGCACTGGGCGGCCCGGCACTTGTGGGAACGGTCACCATTACAGGCGAGCCCTTTGCCCGGATCGAAGTGGGTTTGCCGCGCGCTGTTGTCTTGACGTCCAACCTGGGCGGAACAGCGGACGTGACCGAGATTCGCACGGATCTTCCGCCCCATCCCGTGATCGGGGCCGACGGGCGTCTGGTCTTTACCTTTGGTGGGCGACTGACCGTGCGCAATGGCGTGGATGGAGATTTCCGCGGGCGCATTCCCGTCACGGTCGAGTACGACTGAACTGCCCTGCTGCGTAACGCAGCCCTTACCGCCTGATTAACCATGCCCAAAAGCAAATTGTGAAATGGTCCCGGTTTACGGCGGAAATCGGAATGGGTGTTTTTCCATTCAGGAACGACTGAAACGCGTATTTCTTTAGGGGACTTTTTAGATGAAGATTCAGAAGCTCAAGGCGGTCGCAGCCTTTGCCACTCTGGCCGCTCTTGGCCTCGGCGCCACATCCGCCAACGCGGCAACCGCAACGGCAACCGCGCGTGCCAAGATCCTTCGGCAGATCACGCTGACCAACACCTCGGACCTCCAGTTCGGAACCATCGTAACCGGCGCGACGGCGTCGACAGTGGCCATTTCGACGGGCGGTGCGCGCACGTGCGGCGCAGGCCTGGTCTGCTCGGGTGCCACAACGGCGGCCGATTTCACGATCGGCGGAACCACGGGCATGGTCGTGACAATTTCCGTTCCGGCCTCTGTTACACTGACGTCCGGCGCCAACTCGATGACGGCCTCGCTCGCAGCCAGCGCAGCCACCACGACCCTGGTCGCCAGTGCCGGTAACTTCTCGGTCGGTGGCACGCTTGCCGTGGGCGCCAACCAGGTCGATGGCGATTATGTCGGCACGTTCACAGCGACGGTCGACTACCAGTAAGCCTGCGTAATCTGGGCTTTGGAGCCCGCCGACACATCGCCCGTGTCGGCGGGCTCTTTTTATTCCTGCCGGGAGGTTTGGTTAGCCGAATATCAACCAAATCCGGGCATGATGCCTCCGTGCCAGGTCGTGGGGACCATTGGGCTTGGAGACATGTTCTATGTTCGCATTTCGGCGCGCGCGCGCCTTTGCCTGGATTGCCGGGCTGTCCTTCATTTCTGTTGACCCGGCCGCTGCTGCGGGGGATCTGCTCGTAGCCCCGACCCGGATCGTGCTGGACGGCACACGTGGAACCGAAGTCGTCCTCAACAATATCGGCACTGAGCCTGCAACCTATCGTGTGTCCCTCGAGCTGCGCCGTATGCGCGCTGACGGATCGCTGGAAGATGTGGATCCGGCAAGTGCCAATGATCATGATGTGACCACGCTCGGCATGATCAGCTACGCTCCGCGTCGTGTCGTGCTGCCTCCGAACCAGCCCCAGTCAATCCGCATTGGCGTCCGTGCGCCGCAGGGACTGGCCGATGGCGAATATCGTGCCCACATGCTGTTTCGCGCGATCCCTGACGCAAAACCTGTCGAATCGGGCACGGCCCGCAAGGAAGGCGTGTCGATCGCGCTGACACCGATTTATGGCGTGACCATTCCCATCATTGTGCGACAGGGCGCGCTGACGGCAACCGCTGCGATCTCAGATCCGAAGATTGTACGCGATGCCGACGGGCCGGCCTTGGCCTTCACGCTCAGCAGAAGCGGCACCCGCTCGGTCTACGGACTGATCCGGGTGACCAAGCCTGGCAACGCCAAGCCCGTTTTCGAAGCGCGTGGCATCGCCGTCTATGCCGAACTCTCGTCCCGCACAGTCAAATTTTCGGTGCCCGAGGAAGTGGCGGCCGCTCTGGCGGGTCCGGCCCGGATCGAATATGTCGAAGACAGCGAGGCGGGCGGCGCCACCATGGCGTCACTTGATGCCGTGATTCGGTAACGGCGGCGCGAGACACCCACCCGGCACCGCAAATGAAGCGCCTTTCCACCCTTTTTGGCCGTGTCCTGATGGGCGCGGCTGCGCTGTTCGGGCTTGGCCAGCCCGGCACGGCGGGCGCTCAGTCGCGGTGGACGGCCAATGCTGACGATGCCCTGCTCTTTGATGTTCGCCTTGGGCAATACAGGCTCGGCGATGGCGTGCGGGGATATCAGGTTCCTGGCGGAACCTGTGTTGATTTCGCGGATGTCCTCCTGGCGCTGGATATTCCGGTGCGTCTCGACAAGAAGTTGCGCCGCGCAACTGGCTGGGCGTTCGATGAACGCCATACGCTGGTGGTCGATCGCGAAGCCGGCACGGTACAAATCATGAACAAAGGGTCGCGACTGGGCCCCGGCGACGTGTATGACACGCCGGAAGGCTGGTGTGTTGCAACCGGGACGCTCGGCCACTGGCTTGGCATCAGCCTGCAGGCCGATCACGGCAATGCGCTTCTGATCGTCAAATCCGCGACCAAACTGCCTCTGGAGCTCCAGATGGAGCGGCAGGCCCGTGCGACGCGCCTTCGGGATGTCTCGACATTCGATCTCAAGAGCCTTCCCCACAGCGAAATCCCGTTCCGCGGCATGCGGGCTCCGTCGGTTGACGCGGTCGTGACCATCGGGGGCCTCAGGGATCGGGCGCGTGGCACTGGCCAGCTCAATCGCAGCTATGAGCTGTATGCGGCCGGAGAAGTTGGCCCAATTGCGTACAATGCCCGCCTGTCCTCCAGTCGCAAGGGTGTTCCCGAAAGCTTGCGGGTTCAGGCCTACAGGACGGATCCGGAGGCTCGGTTGCTGGGCCCGCTCAAGGCCACGCAAGTCGCGGCGGGCGACATTTCCGGCTTTTCGACACCTCTTGTGGCCCAATCCAGCGCAGGACGCGGGGCTCTGGTCACGAATCGCCCGGTCGAGCGGCGCGACAGTTTCGACCGAACCGACTTCCGTGGGGACTTGCCACAGGGGTGGGATGCCGAACTCTATCGCAACGGACAGTTGCTGATGTTTGCCAACAACCGGGCCGACGGGCGCTATGAATTTCTCGATGTGCCGCTGCTTTACGGGCAGAACAGGTTCGAGATCGTGCTCTATGGTCCACAGGGGCAGATTCGGCGCGAAACCAGGGCTGTTCCGGTCGGTCTCGACAGCATTCCGCCCCGCAAGACCTATTTCTGGGCCGGCGCCTATGAAGATGGGCATGACCTGATTGGGCTCGGAGGCAGCGGGCGCTTTGGCAGAAGCGGCTGGCGCGGCACCTTCGGACTGGAACGCGGCCTCAATGCGCGGACCTCGCTTGCGGGCCTGGTTCACAGCCTGGTTCTGGAAGACGGACTGCGAAGAAACTACGCCGAACTGGCGCTTCGGCGCGCAGTTGGGCCAACTTTGGTTGAACTTTCGGCCTCGGGCACCAGCCGGGGCGGCTCTGCGTTTCGGGCGCAGCTGCTGGGCGAATTTGCCAAGACCTATTTCAGTGCCGAGACGATTCTGGCTCGTAACCGGTTTCGGTCGGACCGCATTTTGCTCGACGTGACCGGGCTTCACACCGTTTCACTCGATCATACTCTGAAGGTTGGTCGCGGATTCCTCCCCGTGCATCTGGAATCACGTTACACGACCCGCTCGTCTGGGTTGACCAGCGTCGAAACAGCGGCGCGCATTTCCACCAGCCTTGGCCGCATGTCGTTGACCGGCGAACTCAGCTGGCGCGACGAACGGCGAAAATATGGGCCGGAGCCGCCGGGAATCCTGGAAACAACGCTGCTGGCCAATGCCCGGATCGGCAAGATTCGCCTCCGTGGCGAGTCGCGTTTCCGCCTGCGGCCGGATTCCCGCTTCGACAACGCCACGCTTGTGGCGGAATGGTCGGCCGGACGTGCCGATGACCGCTACAGAGGAGATTGGAGGGCCGAGATTGGCTATGATCGCCCGCTCCGGCGCGCGCGGGCTGGGCTGGGCTATGTCCGCCGCTTCGAAAAGCTTGCACTGACAGGGACGGTTGAAGCGGGCAGCGACGGATCCTTTGCCGGCGGCCTGAATATGGCGTTCAGCCTTGGGCCGGATCCCACAGAGCGTGGCGGGCTGCGCATGACAGCGAATCGGCTGGCCACCCAGGGGCAGGCGGTCGCGCGCGTGTTCCGGGACCTGAACGGAGATGGCGTGCGCCAGCCCGGCGAGCCGCTTGAAAAGGGCGTGCAGCTGTCTGCAGGCCGGGTGCCGGTTGAACGGCTGACAGGGCAGGATGGCCAGACCCTGATCGATTCGCTGGAGCCTTACCAGCCTGTCCTGATTGGCATCGATGCAAGTTCCTTGCCCGATCCCTTTGTCCAGCCGGCCACGCCAGGTGTTGTCGTCACGCCACGGCCGGGCGTTGCTGTGGCTTTCGACCTGCCGCTTGCGAGTGCGGGCGATGTCGACGGGACGCTGGTGCGTTCGGGCGGAGGCAGCTTCAGTGGCGTCGAGCTCGAGCTTGTGAACACGGAAGGCCGGGTCGTCGCCAAGGCACGAACCGACTTTGACGGGTTCTTCCTGTTCGAAGGCGTTCCCTACGGGCGCTACGCAATCCGCATCGCGGCGGCCTCTGCCAACGCTGCACGCGTTTCGACGATGCTTGGCGGTTCCGCGATCGTAAGCGGAGCCACGCCGTCCGCGCATCTTGGCACCATCGCGGCCCAGCCCTTGGCAAGGCAGGCCGCAATTCCTTGAGTTTCAGGGAGCTGGTGCGGTCGAGAAGACTCGAACTTCCACGGGCTTTCGCCCACAACGACCTCAACGTTGCGCGTCTACCAGTTCCGCCACGACCGCACGCTCATGATAGAACCGGGGCTGGCCCGGCCTTGGTAGGCCCGCGCCCCTAGCAGAGGGCTTGGCAGGCTGCAACCATCCCTTTGCGCTTGCGCAGGGGCCGTTAACCAAATTTCGGGCTTGAGCGAAATCGTAAACAAAGTCCTAACAGGCCATGCTCATTGCCCTTGCCCTCGCAACAGCGGCCCCCGCCGTGCCGGCACGGCCCGCGCAGCGGGCTCTGGCTGCAGTGAAGGTCCGGATTCTGGCGGCCACACGGATCGGCGGTGTGCGGTTGCCCGTGGGGGCAACCCGGGGAAAGCCCGGCCTGATCGAATTTCAATAGGCCAGCACGACCAAAGGAAGATCGGCGGGTTCGCCTATTTCTCAAGCGATCCGGAAAAGCTCAGGTTCAGTGCGCGTGCGCCTTTTGGCACATCGACTTCGGCCGAATTGAACTCCGCTGTACCTTTTGGTCCAATCGTGCGGCGCGGAGGCATGATCGTCCAGCTGTAGACAACACGGCCCTGCGCATCGCGCAATTCCGCGAGAATATCGGGGACGCGCTGGCGCTGGTCCGTCGGGTTGATGATCCGCCCATTGATGGCAAACAGCTCGTTGCCACTTTCAAGCGTCCGCCGCTCCGGCTTGCGTGGGACCTCAAGCAGCAACGGCACTTCGGCCGTTCCAACGGGCAGGCCTAGACGTGCCATAAAGCTCGGGGTCCCGAAAAACTGGATCGAGACAATTCCGGCCAGCAGCACGAGCGCGGCGGCCACGGCCGCGATCGTCCAGCGGTGCGTCGGGTTCCTGCGGGCACGAAACGGCGGCTGATGGGCAAACGGATCGGGCCCGGCATCGCCCTCCTGACCGCCATGCTGCCATGCGGGAGGATCCGAGTCTTCTGTCGGCTGAACAGCGGCGGGCGGCTCTGGATGGGACACCGCAGCAGGCGGAGGCGGTGCCGCTGGCGGCGGCGGTGCGGGGGGCCTGGCGGGATCAATCGCTGCCGGTTCGGCAAACCAGCTGTGCTTGCATGAGGCGCAACGCACCTGCCGACCATTGGGTCCGACAGCCGTATCAGGCACGAGATATCGGGTTCTGCAAGCCGGACAGGTCAGGATCATGGGTAGCGAGACGCTCCTTAGCGAAGCCCGTCCTAAGCACTGAACGCGCGCGACTTGCAAGCCCCCTCGACGATTGAACTGTCTTCAAGAGGCAAGTCGTGCTTTACCTGAGGGGCGTTGCAGGGCAATGAAAACAGGGGGCAGCAGCGGCAAGGCCATGGCAACGATTGTCAAGTTCGAAAACGTCGGTTTGCGCTACGGCATTGGAAGCGAGACGCTTTCTGATCTCAGCTTTTCGCTGGAAAAGGGAGGATTTTACTTCCTGACCGGCGCGTCCGGAGCAGGAAAGACGTCGCTTTTGCGCCTCCTCTTTCTGGCGCAACGGCCAAGTCGTGGCCTGATCCGCCTTTTCGGCGAAGACATGGTGACCTTGCCCCGGGATCGGCTGCCGATGTTCCGGCGCAGAATTGGCGTGGTTTTTCAGGACTTCAGGCTGATCCCGCACCTTTCGGCATTCGACAATGTCGCCCTGCCCTTGAGAGTGGCAGGGACGAACGAACGCGATATTGAACGGGCCGTGAGTGAAATGCTGACCTGGGTCGGCCTTGCCGATCGATTCAGCGCCCGTCCGGCGACGCTTTCGGGCGGCGAGCAGCAGCGGGTTGCGATTGCAAGGGCAGTGATCGGGCGCCCCGATATCCTTGTTGCCGATGAACCGACTGGCAATGTCGATCCGGACATGGCGGCCCGCCTGCTCTATCTATTTGATGCCCTGAACAAGCTCGGCACCACAATGATTGTCGCCACACATGATGTCCACCTGTTGAGTCGCATTGGGTCCGCCACGCTCATGCATCTGGATTCGGGGCGTTTGCAGGACCCGACCGGGGCGCTGCGCTATCCGCCACAGAGCGAGGGAGCAGCCTGAATCGTGCGACTGCTGCGCCCAAATCCCGCGGAACGTCGTTTGCTGCTCGAAGGCCATCTTGCAGGCCCAATGCCCTGGGTCATCGCCATCATGATGTTCCTGACCATTCTTGCCGCGGCATCCGGCCTGGCCCTGGGCGGAGCGGCTCAAGCCTTGGGTGCAGACCTGGCAGGGCGAGTGACGATCCAGTTGCCCGAGGCCAATCCCGTTACAAAAGCAGCGCAAAAACAATCAGTTATTGCTGAACTTCGACGTCTTGGCGTCATTGAGAAGATCGAACCGGTCAGCGAAAACCAGCTTTCAAGCCTGCTTGAACCCTGGCTGGGGCAGCAAGGGATCGAATCCGGATTGCCCATTCCTGCGCTGATCGATGTGACCCTGCGGCGCTCGACTCTGGCGGACGTCGAGGAAGTCCGCCAGGCGGTGCAATCGGTTGCCCCGACAGCGCGGGTCGATCGGCATTCGCGCTGGCTGGCGCCGCTGGAAAGTCTGCTCAGGTCGCTCCGTTGGCTTGCAGCAGCGCTTGTGGTGCTGATGGCCGCTGCAACCGCGACGATTGTCGTGCTTGCAGCGCGCGGTGCACTGAACACGCACCGGCCAGTCATTGAGGTCATGCACTTGCTGGGCGCGACGGACCAGCAGGTTGCCGCGCTCTTCCAGAGGCGCATCGCGCTTGATGCCCTGTTGGGCGGGCTGGTCGGGCTTGTTGCCGCGCTGGCCGTGCTGGTGCTGGTCGGGCAGCGCATTTCGGGGCTCGGGTCGGAATTGCTCGGTTCGGCAGGGCTGGGCATGTGGGATTGGGTCCTTGTCCTTTGCCTGCCGCTCTTTGGTGCACTGCTGGCCACCATTGCCGCGCGCCTTACGATTCTCTTTGCCATAAGACGCACATTGTGATTCGCCGTCTTCTCTCCCTGATCGTGACTGTCTGGTTGCTCGGATGGGCATGGTTTGTCGTCAGCCTGCCGCGCGCGGCCGGTGATACGCGCACGGATGCAATTGTTGTGCTGACCGGCGGGGCAGGGCGCATACAGCGTGGGCTCGACCATCTGTCACTTGGCCACGCCCGGCGCATGCTCGTGTCCGGAGTTGATCCGACGGTGCGGCTGGACGAGCTCGCCCAGCTCCAGAAGGCGCCGGCAAGGCTGTTTGACTGTTGCGTGGATCTTGGCAAGGACGCGATCGATACACGCTCCAATGCGGCCGAGGCTGCCCGCTGGATCCGCCGCCGGAATTTCCATTCGGTCCGGCTCGTGACAACGGACTGGCACATGCCCCGTGCGCGGTTTGAGCTGAAACGCGCCGTCGGGCCGGATGTTCAGGTCATCCCTGACGCGGTGGATAGTGCACCAGGCTTCGTCACGCTGTTTGCCGAATACCACAAATACCTGCTGCGGCGGGTTTCGGCGCTTGCAGGCGTCTGACGCGTGACTCTGGTTCGGTCGATCCTGTTTGTGCTGGTTTTTTATCCCGGCAGCGTCGTGATGGTTCTGGCGGCCCTTGCCTCAATTCCGTTCGGGCAGGACGCGATCATCGCCAGTTCGCGACGCTGGGCGATCTGGCACCGTTGGTGCGCGCGCTGGATTCTGGGAATTCGCACCCAAGTGATCGGAGATCTTCCACAGCAGGGCGTGCTCTATGCCATCAAGCATGAAGCCATGTACGAAACGATCGAAACGCTGGTCGTTTTTCATCGGCCGGTCGTGGTGATGAAGAAGGAACTGGCAGACCTGTTTGGCTGGGGCTATGTCGCGCGCAGGATGGGAGTCATTCCCGTTGATCGCGATGCGGGAGCAGCGGCCATGCGGCACATGATTGCCGCTGCAAAGGCTGCCAAGGCCAGCAACCGCCCAGTCGTGCTTTTCCCGGAAGGGACGCGCGTACCGCATGGGGAGAGCCCACCGCTTCGGGCCGGTTTTGCCGGATTGTACAAGGTCCTGGGCCTGCCCGTTGTGCCAATTGCGCTGGATTCGGGGACCATCTGGCCCAAGGGATTTGTGAAACGGTCAGGTGTCGTGACGTTCAAGGTCGGCGAAACAATCCCGCCGGGCTTGCCGCGCGAAGAAGCGGAAGCGCGCGTGCATCAGGCCATCAACGCCCTGAATCCGTAGACTGTATCAGTGGTCAGCGCGCCCGAAATCGGGCCGGTCGTCATCCTGACCCTGTTCGATGATCGAGCGGCGGACCGTCCGTGTCCGCGTGAACAGATCGAACAGGGCATCCCCGTCCCCCCAGCGGATCGCTCGTTGCAGGGCCGTCAGATCTTCGGAAAACCGTTGCAGCATTTCCAGTACGGCGTCCTTGTTGGACAGAAACACATCGCGCCACATGGTCGGATCCGACGCCGCAATGCGGGTAAAGTCCCGAAAACCGCCAGCAGAATATTTGATCACTTCCGACCGGGTCACCTCTTCCAGATCAGAAGCCGTGCCGACAATCGTATAGGCAATCAGGTGCGGCAGATGGCTCGTGATCGCAAGGACGAGATCGTGATGCTGAGGGGCCATGATTTCGACATTGGCGCCGATACGTTCCCAAAAGGCCTGCAGCTGGGCGACCTTGCCGGCATCGCAACCCTCCGGTGGGGTCAGGATGCACCAGCGGTTGTGGAACAGGCCTGCAAACCCGGCTTCTGGCCCGCTTCGTTCGGTGCCCGCAACGGGGTGCGCAGGAATCGTCACATGATGCGGCAGCGCGATGGCAAGGGCAGCGGCCACACTTGCCTTTGAGGAACCGACATCGGTCACGATCGCGTCTGGCGGCACATCATCGGCGATGGCTGCGGCAACATCGCCCATCGTTCCGACGGGGACGCACAGGATCACAAGGTCGGCATCGGTCACGGCGGCCCCTGGCGAGTCTGCCACATCATCGAAAAGACCCATGGCGCGCACAGTTTCGCGGACTTCGGCACTGACGTCATGACCGAAAAGGACTGTGCCCGGCATGTGCTCCCGCACAGCGCGCGCAATCGAGGAGCCGATCAGGCCCATGCCGATAATCGAGACCCGCGCAAAGGGCAGCATCAGCCCGCGTCTCCGACAATCTCCCGCAGGGCTGCCACAAGCCCGCGATTCTCCTCTTCCGTGCCGATCGAGATCCTCAGGCCGTTCACCAGTCCCTGTCCCGGAAGCCAGCGGACGATATAGCCGCGATCCATCAGCCCGTTGTAGGCCGTTTCGGCGCTGACAGCGCCATTGAAAAGCAGCAGCAGGAAATTGGCCTTGCTGTCCATGGTCCGCAGTCCTGCATTGCCAAGCTTGCCGATTTCGGCGGTCAGCCAGGCCCGCCAGTGGGCGTTATGGGTGCGGCTCCTGTTCACGAACTCCTCGTCGCCCAACGCGGCAATCGCGGCATGCTGCCCTGCAATCGTCACATTGAACGGCAGCCTTATCCTGTTCATGGCATCGATGATCGGGGCCGCGGCATACCCCCAGCCAATGCGTTCCGCGGCCAGTCCGAAAATCTTGGAAAATGTCCGGGTAACCAGAACATTGGGCGCAGTTCTTGCCAGCGCCAGCCCGCCATCATCTTCGTCCTCTTCGAGATATTCGGCATAGGCCTGGTCGAGCACAAGCAGGACATGGTCGGGGAGCCCGGCATGGAGGCGGGCAATTTCGTCTCGCCCGGTAAAGGTGCTGGTCGGGTTGTTGGGGTTGGCGATGAACACGATTCGGGTGCGTTCGGTGACTGCGGACAGAATCGCATCGACGTCTGTCGCATAATCCCTGTCTGCCGCAACCACCGGCGTCGCGCCGACGCGGCGGATGGCAATGTCATACACTGCAAAGCCATACCGAACATAAATGACCTCATCACCTGGTCCGGCAAATGCGCCTGCCGCCTGATGAAGCACTTCGTCAGAACCCGTGCCGCAAATGATTCGGGCCGGATCCAGTCCGTGACGCTCGGCAATGGCTTCGCGCAGCGCCGTTGCGCCGCCATCGGGGTAGCGTTCCAGTCCGCCGGACTTGGCGGCAAATGCTGCGCGGGCCTTCTCGCTGGTGCCTAGCGGATTCTCGTTCGAAGAAAGCTTCGCCGCCCGCCCGCCGTCGGCAGTCGTCGATTTGCCCGGAACATATGGGTGGATCGCCATGATCCAGTCTTTTGGGGATGGTCCTGTCATGATGCGCGCGGCTCTAGGGATGGTTGGCTTCATTGACAAGGCAGGGCCCTACGCCCTAGCCCCGCTGCATGTCGGAAAACTTTGGTCTGAACCGTCATCTTGTCTTGCCGGGGCCGCTTGCCCTTGATGGCGGCCAGGCCCTCGCGCCTGTCGAAATTGCCTATGAAACGCACGGCGCGCTCAATGCAGATGCCAGCAATGCCATCCTGATCTGCCATGCCCTGACGATGGATCAGCATGTGGCATCGCCACACCCGATCACGGGAAAGCCGGGCTGGTGGATGAACATGGTCGGCCCCGGAAAGCCGATCGACACTGACCGCTTCTGTGTGATCTGCCCAAATGTGATCGGAAGCTGCATGGGCTCATCGGGCCCGCAGACCCGAGCAGCGGATGGCAAGCCCTGGGCCATGCGTTTCCCCGTGATCACCATCCGCGACATGGTCCGCGCGCAAGCGCTGCTGCTCGATCATCTGGGTGTGGCCCGGCTTCATGCCGTGATCGGCGGGTCGATGGGGGGGATGCTTGCGCTGAGTTGGGCTGCCACCTTTCCGGAACGTGTTGCCGCAGTCATGGTCATCGCCTCGACAGCGCGACACAGTGCGCAGAACATTGCCTTTCACGAAGTCGGGCGACAGGCGATCATGGCCGATCCGAATTGGCGGGGTGGGGACTATTATCAGGACGGGAAGGCACCGGATGACGGGCTGGCTGTTGCCCGGATGGCCGCCCACATCACCTATATGTCGGAGCAGGGCCTGACCGAAAAATTCGGCAGGCGCCTTCAGGATCGTGACGTCAAGACGTTCGGATTCGATGCGGATTTCCAGATCGAAAGCTATCTTCGCCACCAGGGGCTGAGCTTTACGGACCGGTTCGACGCCAATTCCTACCTCTATATTACGCGCGCCATGGACTATTTTGACCTTGCGGAGGAACATGGCGGCCATCTGGCCAATGCCTTTGCTGCGACATCGGCGCGCTTCTGCCTTGTGAGTTTCGATACAGACTGGCTTTATCCCACGCCCGAATCCAAGGCGATCGTCCATGCGCTGAACGCTTCCGGGGCCCCTGTCAGCTTTGTCGAGCTTGCAAGCCCGTTCGGCCATGATGCCTTTCTTCTCGACACGCCCGGACTCGATGGCGTGATTGAGGGGTTTCTGGGGGCAGGCGCATCATGACCGAACTTCGCCCCGATCTTGCAATCATCGCGCGGGAAGTTGCGCCAGGCAGTCGGATTCTGGACGTCGGCTGTGGCGATGGCGCTTTGATGGCGGTGCTGCGTGACGAAAAGCAGGTCGATGCGCGCGGTATGGAGCTTGAGGCTGGCGATGTCGCACGGTGCGTCGCGCGGGGCCTGTCAGTGATTCAAGGGGATGCCAACAGCGATCTGGCCGATTACCCGGCGGGTGCATTCGATTATGCGATCCTCAGCCAGACCTTGCAGACGACAATGCGGCCTGATCTTGTCGTCGAACAGCTGTTGCGGATCGGCAAGAAGGCCTTTGTCTCATTCCCGAACTTCGCGCACTGGCGCGTCCGGCTCTCGCTCCTGTGGGGCGGGCGGATGCCGGTCACGCGGCTCCTGCCGGTGGCATGGTATGAGACGCCCAATATCCATCATGTCACGATCGATGATTTTCGCGCACTGGTGAAGGAACGGGGCATCCGTGTCGAACGTGCGTGGTTCCTGAGTGGAGACAGGCTGACCAGTGATGCGGCCGCCAACTTCAGGGCGGAGCACGCCGTTTTCCTTCTTTCGCGCTAGCCGCGCAGCGTCGCCCCAAGCTTTGCCGCGGCTGCAACCACTGCGTCACTGATTGCCGTGAGGTCGGGTTCGGCAAAGCTCCGGTCCTGCGGTTGCAGCGTCACTTCGAGCGCAAGCGACACCATGCCATCGGGCACGCCTTGACCGACGAAACGGTCAAACAGGCGCACGGCAGCGATGCTGGCCTTGTCCGCGCCCCTGACAGCCCGGACCAGCGTGTCTGACGGCAGGTCTTCCGGGATAAGGAAGGCAAAGTCCCGTGTGACGGCCTGCAGGGCCGGTGGCGTGTAATCACTGCGCATGAAGGCGTTGCCGTCCTTGGGCGCACGCCGGGCGGGAATCGCGTCGAGAAAGACTTCGGCGACCATGACTGGCCCATCAAGATCGAAGGCGCGCGCGGTTTCCGGGTGCAAGGCGCCAAAACTGGCCAGAATGGCCTTTGGCCCCAGCCGAAGCGTGCCCGACTGGCCGGGATGGTAATGCTCTCCGGCATCGCCCATCACCTGCAGATTGCCGACCTGCGCTCCCGCTGCCTCGAGCAGAGCCAGCGCTTCGGCCTTTGCGTCGAACGCATCAAATCGGCTGGCCTTGCCGCCTGCCCAGCTTCGGGCTGTCTTTTCACCTGTGAGAACCAGCCCGACGGTGGGCCGCTCTTCATCCGGCAGGTAGCGTCGGCCGATTTCGAAAAGCCGGACACCTGTCGCGCCGCGGTTCATGTTGCGCTGCGCCGCCGACAGAAGGCCCGGCAGCATGGACGGTCGCATGACCTTCATGTCCTCGCTGATCGGGTTGTCGAGGCTCCAGCTGCCGCCGCCAAAAGCCGATGCTTCCCGTTCCGAAAGGAATGACCAGGTCACAGCTTCGTTCAGTCCGCGCGATGCGGCTGTCCGCCGCACTTTCCTTTCGACCTTCTGCGCAGGCGTGGCCGTTGGTTTTGCCACGCCGTCTGCACGGGGAAGCGCAGTCGAAGGCACAGTGTCCAGGCCAACCATGCGCACGACTTCTTCCACAAGGTCCGCAGCACCGTCGATGTCGCGCCGCCAGGTCGGCACGGATACCTCCCAGTTTTCCAGAACGCCGAAACCAAGCGATTCGAGAATCGGCTTCTGCCGTTCCGGGGGCACGGCAATTCCGCCCAGACGCAGGCAATGATCCGGGTCATAGGCAATCGTGCGAGCGTCCGCGGGCGGGCGTCCGGCCCGTGTCACGCCCGATGGGGTTCCACCACAATGTTGAGTCACCAGCCAGGTCGCAATTTCGATGCCGTCATCCAGAAAGGCCGGATCGACTCCGCGTTCGAACCGCTGACGTGCATCGCTCGTCAGCCCGAGCGCCTGCCCGGTCCGGGCGATATGCTCAGGCGTGAAATAGGCGCATTCGATGATGACATCGGTCGTCTCGTTGCTGACCCCGGATTCTTCACCGCCCATGATGCCGCCGATATCATGCACCTGTGCATCGTCGGCGATCACCGTCATCGCGTCCGTCAGGGTGTAGGTCTTGCCGTTGAGCGCAACGACCTGTTCGCCCGGCTGTGCGCGCCGCGCCGCAAGCCCGCCGTTCAGCTTCGCCTTGTCATAAACGTGGAGTGGCCTGCCGAGATCCAGCATCACGAAATTGGTGATGTCGACCAGTACTGAAATCGGCTTCTGGCCTGCGGCCTTGAGATGGCGGATCATCCAGTCGGGTGACGCGCCATTCTTCACGCCGCGAACCTCGATTCCGTAAAAGGCCGGACAGCCTTCGGGATCGTCCGTGCGCACATCTGGCCCGGGGCCCTCGCCCGCCACGCTTTGCCCGGGCATGCGGTAGACTGCAGCGAGCGGCTTCAGGGTCCCCAGACCAGCCGCCGCCAGATCTCTGGCGATCCCCCGCACACCCATGCAGTCCTGCCGGTTGGGCGTGATGGCGACATCAAGCACGGGATCATTGAGGTTGGCATAGTCGCTGAAGGCCGTGCCGACCGGCGCATCGGCGGGCAGTTCGATGATGCCATCGTGATCATCGCCCAATTCGAGCTCACGACTGGAACACATCATGCCGTTCGATTCGACGCCCCGGATCGCGGCTTTTCTGAGTGTCATGCCATTTGCAGGCACCACCGCGCCTTCGAGGCCAAATACGCCCACAAGCCCAGCCCGCGCGTTCGGTGCACCGCACACGACCTGAACCGGCCCTTGGCCGGCATCGACAGTCAGTACCTGCAACTTGTCTGCCTGCGGGTGGGGGGCCGCCGTCAGGACTTTCGCCACGGAAAACCCGCGCAGTCGCTCCGCCGGGTTGTCGATGGCTTCCACCTCGAGACCGATCCGGTTGCAGGCGTCAGCCACGTCCTGAATCGTCGCGGCCGTGTCCAGATGCTCCTTGAGCCAGCTCAGCGAGAATTTCATGCGCCGACTCCCCCGCTCAACGTGGGAACATCCAGCGCGGAAAAACCGTAATGCCTGAGCCAGCGCAGATCGCCATCAAAAAAGGCGCGCAGGTCGTCCATTCCGTATTTGAGCATCGCCAGCCGGTCGACGCCGGTGCCAAAGGCAAACCCCTGGTAAATGTCTGGATCAAGACCGCAATTTGCGATCACGCGCGGGTGGACCATCCCTGAACCCAGAACCTCCATCCACTTTTCGCTACCGCCGATCACGCGCTTGCCGTTCACTTCGGAATAGCCGACATCAACTTCCACAGACGGCTCGGTGAAGGGAAAATAGCTCGGCCGGAGACGCAGCACCACATCGTCGCGTTCGAAAAAGCCCTTGAGGAATGTCTCGAGCGTCCATTTGAGATGGCCAAGGTGGATGCCCTTGTCGATGACCAGTCCTTCGATCTGGTGGAACATCGGCGTGTGTGTGGCATCCGAATCCGACCGGTAGACACGGCCAGGCGCAATGATGCGTATCGGGGGCGACTGGCTCATCATCGTCCGGATCTGGACTGGCGAGGTATGCGTGCGCAGGAGCATGGCCTTGCCGTCCTCCGCCATCTGCGTCGGAAAATAGAATGTGTCGTGCATGGCCCGCGCGGGGTGGGTCTCGGGAATGTTGAGCGCTGTGAAGTTGTGCCAGTCGTCCTCGATTTCCGGGCCTGTTGCCACGGCAAATCCCATGTCGGCAAAAACTTCTGCAAGCTCATCCATCACCTGCGAGACAGGATGGATGGATCCGTGCGGCCTGTCCGGCGCTGGCAGGCTCATGTCGAGCCGCTCGGATGCAAGGCGGGCGTTGAGAAGCGCAGACTCGAGCCTTGCCTTTCTGGTGGACAGCGCCGTTGATACCGCTTCGCGCAATCCGTTGATCAAAGGGCCCTTCACCTGCCGGTCCTCGGGAGACATGGTGCCCAGGGTCTTGAGGAGGGCGGATACACTGCCCTGCTTGCCCAAGGCAGCGATGCGGACCGCTTCGAGTGCTTCGAGCGTATCGGCCGCCGCAATCGCCGCCAATGTTTCGGATTCGAGTTGTGCCAGATCAGTCATGATGTTCGCCCAATAAGCAAATGGGCGCGAACGGCAATGCCGCCCACGCCCATGTGCGCATTTACGAAAGGGAAGCGGTTAAGCTGCCTGCGGCAGCGCTGCCTTCGCTTGCGCAATGATGGTGCTAAAAACTGCGCCCTCATGCATGGCAATATCGGCCAGGACCTTGCGATCCAGTTCGATGCCCGCAAGCTTCAGCCCGTGCATGAATTCGCTGTAGGTCAGGCCTTCCATGCGGACAGCAGCATTGATGCGCTGGATCCACAGGCCGCGGAATGTCCGCTTCTTGGCCTTGCGATCGCGATAGGCGTACTGACCGGCCTTTTCCACTGCCTGGCGGGCAATGCGAATCGTGTTCTTGCGGCGGCCGTAATAGCCTTTCGCCTGTTCAAGGATGTTCTTGTGCTTGGCACGGGTGGTCGTGCCGCGTTTGATGCGCGCCATGTGTCCGGCCTCCTTACTTCAGGCCGTAGGGCGCCCAGGCCTTGACCGTTGCCGTATCGGCATCGGAAAGCACAGAGGTGCCGCGATTCTGGCGGATATACTTGCCATTGTGGCTGATGAGCCGGTGACGCTTGCCGGCAACGCCGTGCTTCAGCTTGCCGGTCGCGGTCACGGTGAAGCGCTTCTTCACCCCGCTCTTGGTCTTCAGTTTGGGCATTTTCGTCCTTTCAAGATTCGACGATTCGCATCCCCCGTGGCAGCCCTTTCAGCCAGGCGGATCGCAGTGCAATCGTGCGGAAGTGGGCGCCCCTAGCCGGAGTCCGGCCGGAATGCAAGCGTTTGGCGGCCTTCCTCGATCGTCAGCCCTTCGGCGCTGCCCTCTGCAATGAGTTTCATCAAGGACTTGAAAACGGCGCTCAGCAATGGCCGCTCCATCGCGAAATATCGGGTCGGCGCCATGCCGATGAAATGTTTGAAATCACGGATCATATGGCTCTGGTCGGTATATTGCGGATCGAGGAAGTGCGGCCATTCCCCGACAGACATGCCTTGCATGGAATGCAGCATGCGCAGAAACCTCTCTCGTCGCATCAGCCTTTTCGGGGAAAAGCCGAAATGCTGGCGCGTCAGCCGGGCCAGCTGCGGCTGGGAAAGGCCGCTTCGGGACGCAAGGTCTGCCACTGTCGCGCAGCTCGGATCGGCAATCGCACGTGACACTGCTTCAATGCGTTCCGAAACCGGCCCCTTTCGGGATTGGGCAAGGCGCTCCAGGAAGAAGGCGTCGGCGGCCGCGACACGTTGCTCAAGGCTGCCAGCGGCCCTCACCGCCTCGAACAGCCGTTCGCCTTCGGCGCCCAGGATGTCGGAAAGCGGCCGGATGGCATTGGCATAGCGACTGGCCCGTGCATCGAGCAGCCGGTGCCATCCCATCGGGAAGACCGGGATGCAGAAGACCATGCCGGCGCTGCCGCGCACCCACTGGACGTGACTGGCAACCCCGTGGACAATGGCTTGGTCCTGAAGGGGGGTTAGGTGCGTACGCGACGGGCCGAACGCCCATTCGCCACCCAATACAAGGCGGATATTGGTCCATTCCGGCCTCAGCAGATCCTCGACAACCCCGTCCCCCTCAACGGAGACGTCCCAATAGGCCGGTATGAAGGGGCGAAGCAGTTCTGCGGGTTGAGCGAATGTGACCGAAGCTTCAGCCATGCTCGCAAGACCTTGGACGAGTCATCGCCGTTCCCTGCGGAATTTTTGGTGGAACAGCAAGCCCGTTCCGCCACGAGGCCCCCAAGGGTCATGCGCTTTATGCTCCACAATCGCGACGGGGGCGTCTATTGGACCTGCCATGCTCGCATCGATCTTTGGCCTGTCCGGGCCAGTGCTCACGGCCGACGAACAGGCCTTTTTCAGGGATTGTGACCCCGCGGGGTATATCCTGTTCAAGCGCAACATCGTGTCGCGGGACCAGGTCCGCGTCCTGACGGACTCGCTGCGGACCCTTCATGGACGGGATGACGTGGCGATCCTGATCGATCAGGAAGGCGGGCGCGTGGCGCGCATGCAGCCCCCGGAATGGCCTGCCTTTCCTGCCGGGGAAGCGTTTGACCGGCTCTATGGCCGCGCCCCGATGTCAGCGATTGAAGCGGCCCGGGTCAATGCAAAGGCCATTGCCCTTTCGCTTCATGAAGTGGGCATTACCGTGGATTGCCTGCCGCTGCTTGATGTGCGCGTGCCGGAAACACACCCCGCGATCGGGGATCGTGCGCTTGGGTCCGAACCGATGCAGGTTGCCGCCCTTGGTCGCGCGGTGATCGAAGGGCTGCGCGCCGGCGGTGTGGTTGGCGTGGTCAAGCATATGCCCGGCCAGGGGCGGGCGATTGTCGACAGTCACCATGCCCTGCCGGTCGTGACCGCCAGTGACAGCGAACTCGCGAATGACCTCGCACCGTTTCAGCGACTTGCCGATGCGCCCATGGGCATGACTGGCCATGTGATCTTTGAAGCCTGGGATGCCGATCGCTGCGCCACGCTTTCTCCCGTCGTGATCGGAGACATTATTCGCAGGCGCATTGGGTTTGAAGGCTTTCTGATGAGTGATGATCTCGACATGAAGGCACTGGACGGCGCGATTGGCGACCTTGCTGCACGCTGTGTCGCTGCCGGTTGTGATGTTGCGCTCAATTGCTGGGGTCGCATGGATGAAATGGTGGCGATCGCAAACGGTGTCGGGCCGCTCTCCGCACTGGCGGAGCAGAGGCTTGCGCGCGCAATGGGGTCGATAGGGCCGGCGCCCGACGTTTCGGAAATGCCAGAGCTTCTTGCCAAGCGCGATGCCTTGTTGCAGCTTGCGGCCTGAATGGAACGGCAGCTTGTCATCGATGACTTTGTGGCACACGCAGACGGTGAACCGTTCCTGCTTGAGCTTGGCAGTTGGGAAGGGCCCTTGGACCTCCTGCTTGCGCTGGCGCGGGCGCAGAAGGTTGATCTCAGGGAAATTTCCATCCTTGCGCTTGTGGAGCAGTATCTGAGCTTCATCGCCAATGCGAAGGCCCTGAAGCTTGAAATCGCCGCAGACTATCTCGTGATGGCTGCCTGGCTCGCCTATCTCAAATCCTGTTTGCTCCTTCCGCGAGAGCCGCATGTCGATCCAAGCCCGGAAGAGCTCGCCCTGCGCCTCCAGCTCAGGCTCGAACGATTGAACGCAATGCGCGAGGCGGGCGCGCGGCTGATGGGCCGGGACCGGCTGGGACGCGACGTGTTCGCAAGGGGGCACCCCGATGGGCTGCGCATTGTCCGCAAGGCGAAATGGGATACGCGCATATTTGACCTGATTCAGGCCTATGGTCATGTGAAGGCCCGGGCCATGCCCGCATTCCATGTTGTGGCGCGCCGCCATGTCATGACTCTTGAGGATGCGATCGAGCGCGTGGCCAGGCTGGTGGGCAGCGCGATCGACTGGATGGACATCGAACGCTTCCTTCCGGAAACCGACGATCCGGCGTTTCGTCGTTCTGCCCTTGCGTCAAGCTTTGTTGCGACCCTCGAACTGGCGCGGCAGGGCAGGCTTGAACTGGCGCAGGACGAAGCATTTGCCCCGCTGATGGTGAGGGCTGCATGATCGATCCGGCAGACGATCTGACCCGCGCAGTCGAAGCCACGCTGTTTGCAGCCAGCGAGCCGATGTCGGTAAACGAGATCGCGGCCTATGTGGGCGTGGATGCCGATGTCCGGTCTGCACTGGTCGACCTTGGCGCGCGATATGAAGGACGTGGTGTCAATCTTGTTGAACGGGGCGGGCGCTGGCTGTTCCAGACCGCACCTGATCTTGCCCATATCCTGCGGCGGGAACGGGAGGAATCCCGCAAGCTTTCCCGCGCGGGGATCGAGACGCTGGCAATCATTGCCTATCATGAACCGGTCAGCCGCGCCGAAATCGAAGCCATTCGCGGGGTTCAGATTTCAAAGGGCACGCTCGACGTGCTCATGGAAGCGGGCTGGGTGCGGCCGGCCGGGCGCAGGGATGTTCCGGGGCGCCCGCTGACATATGCGACGACACCGGGCTTCCTGGCGCATTTCGGACTGGAAAGCCGTCGGGACCTGCCGGGTATCGACGATCTGAAGGCTGCGGGCCTGCTTGACCCGGTGGATCTTGCATTCGATGCGCTCGAAATTCAGGGCCGTGACGCAGAGCAACTGGAATCTGTCGACGAGAGCGACTAAATGGCTGCTTATGCATCCAATGCCGGAAGGTTCCGGTAACACCCATGCGCGCCAGCCATGGCCGCACAAGGAGAATAATCATGGGACTTAGTCTTCCGCATATCCTGTTGCTGGCACTTGTTGTGCTGCTGCTGTTCGGTGGTGGCCGCGTGTCTGGCCTGATGGGTGATGTCGCAAAAGGCATCAAGAGCTTCAAAAAGGGCCTCGCCGATGACGATGAACCCCAGAAGCCGGTGTCCAAGATCGAAGCGCAGCCAGCGCCGACCGTGATCGAGGCGGAAAAACAGACCGACAAGCAGTCCTGAGCCAGAGACCATGTTCGATGTCGCGCCCACCGAACTGCTGCTGGTGGCCATAGTCGCGCTTGTCGTGATTGGCCCCAAGGATCTGCCGCGTGTGCTGCGGACGATCGGGCAATGGGTTGGCAAGGCGCGTTGCGTGGCGGCCCAGTTCCGTTCCGGTTTCGATGAGATGATCCGCGAAAGCGAACTTGCCGAAATGGAAAAGAAGTGGGCGGAGGAAAATGCCCGCATCATGGCTGAACATCCTGCAATCGCTCCGCCGGACCCGGATCCAGTGGCGCCGGAATCGGCCGCCCGGGGCGCCACCCCTTGAAGGACATTGATGACACGAAGGCACCGCTCCTCGATCACCTGATCGAGCTGCGCAGGCGGCTGCTCTGGAGCGTTGCCGCATTGGGCGCGGCCTTTGTCGGCTGCCTCTATGTGGCCCGGCCCATATTTGCGTTTCTCGTTCAGCCGCTCCTGCGCGCGGGGCAGGGGAAGATCATCTACACGGACATTTTCGAAGCCTTTTTCGTTGAGCTGAAGGTCGCGTTTTTCGCGGCGATCATGATTGCCTTTCCGGTCATGGCCACGCAGGTCTGGCGATTTATTGCTCCGGGCCTGTATGCGCGGGAGAAGCAGGCGTTCCTGCCCTTCCTGATCATGACGCCGATCCTGTTCACGGCCGGCGCTGCCATGGCCTATTATGTCGCGATGCCGATCGCCCTGACCTATCTGCTCGGCTATAGCGGGGATGTGGGTGGCATCCAGCAGGAAGCGCTTCCCGGTGTCGGCAACTATCTGAGTTTCGTGACAAAATTCATTTTCGGTTTTGGCGTTGCCTTTCTCCTGCCGGTGGTTCTCATGCTGCTTGAACGGGCTGGGCTCGTGACGAGGGATCAGTTGAAGCGGGGGCGCCGCTACGCCATTGTGGCTATTGTCGCCGTCGCGGCCGTGCTGACCCCGCCCGACATCCTGTCGCAGATCCTGCTCGCGGTGCCGTTGTATCTGCTCTATGAATTTGCCTTGGTGGCCATCTGGTTCACGCAGCGCCGGCGCCGGTCCGAAGCGGCGGAAGCCCCCGCTGAATGACGCGCACAGCGCTCAGTGGAGCGCTGTCGCGGGCGGAATTGCATTCCCCGTTCCTGCGCAAGCTGATCGCTCTTCACCCTGATCTTGTGGATCGGCTTGCCGCCGGGGACATGGATGGCGCCTTGCTGTCTGCCAAATGCGTCGACCCCGACTTGCCGGTTCCGGCAGCCCTGCGAATAGCCAAGGCGCGCCTGGCGCTTGCGTTGGCAATCGGCGATCTTGGCGAGGTGCTGTCGCTGGACGCGGTTGTGGGCGAACTTTCCGCCTTTGCCGACCTGGCCTTGGATCACGCCATCCGCGAAGCGATAGAAGCACTCACGCCTGGTGCCGATCCTTGCGGCTTTTCTGCCATTGCTTTGGGAAAGCACGGCAGCAGGGAACTCAACTACAGTTCGGATATTGACCCGATCCTGATCTTTGACCCCGAGACCTTGCCGCGGCGCCAGAAGGACGAGCCGGTTGAGGCTGCGGTCCGGATTGCGACGCGGGTGATGCAGACCATGCAGGCCCGTGATGGAAACGGATATGTCTTCCGGGTTGATCTGCGCCTGCGGCCAAACCCGGAAGTCACCACCATTGCCTTGCCTGCGGATGCGGCGATCTCCTACTATGAATCAAGCGCGCTGGCCTGGGAGCGGGCGGCCTTCATACGGGCCCGGGCATGCGCGGGGGATCATGTCCTGGGGCAGGGATTTCTTGACGCCATAAGGCCATTTGTGTGGCGGCGTGGGCTGGATTTCGGGGCGATCAAAGAGATTCGGGGCATGTCTCGCCGAATCCGAGATCATTATGCGGGCGGGCAGGCCTTTGGCCCCGGCTTTGATCTCAAGCGAGGGCGTGGCGGCATTCGCGAATGCGAATTCTTTGCCCAGATCCACCAGCTGATCCATGGTGGCCGGGATCCATCGTTGAGAGCGCCGGCGACAGCAGATGCGCTGAAGGCTCTGGAACACGCAGGGCATCTGGATCAGGACGATGCAACCACATTGATCGGGGCCTACAGGCTTTACCGCACCATCGAACATCGCCTGCAGATGGTTGATGACCAGCAGACCCATGCCCTGCCCCGGAATGCCGATGCGCTGGATGGCGTTGCCCGGCTGCACGGCCTCGATACGGGCGCAGATCTGCTTGCCCTTCTGGCCCCGCATGTAGACGCTGTCGGCCGACTGTATGATGCCCTTGATGCGGGCCGGCCGGACGCGCTGCCCGGCGACTCGGACTCGCTGTTCGCGCTGCTCTCCTCATTGGGATTCGAAGATCCGCAAACTGTTGGCCAGCGCATTGCCGGGTGGCGCAGCGGCCAGGCACGCTGCCTGCGAAGCGCCGCCGCCCAGGATGCACTGGAAGCGGTGCTTCCCAAGCTCGTCCTCTCGCTGGGCCAGTCTCCTGATCCGGTGTCAGCCATCAATCGGCTGGATGGCCTGATTGACCGTTTGCCGAGCGCGATCAACCTGTTTCGGCTGCTCGAGGCGCGTCCCCAGCTCCTCCGTGTCCTGACGGACATCTTGTGCACGGCCCCGACGCTGGCTGCAGATCTTTCGCGCAGGGCCAGTCTGCTGGACGGGCTGATCGACGCGTCAGCCTTTGATGCGCCGCCAGGGGTGACGGCCCTTGCGGAACGCCTCCGGATCGAGGGTGTGGAGGCCGGCCTCGAAGAACGACTGGATCGCGTCCGCCAGCTTGTTGGTGAACTCAGATTTGCGTTGGGCGTGCAAATCGTGGTCGGGGCGAGCGACCCCATCACCGTCGCCAGCGGCTATGCGCGGGTGGCCGAAGCCGCGATCCGGGTGGTTGGTGAGGCTGTCACGGCGGAATTTGAGGCTGTGCATGGAAAGGTTCCCGGATCGGAGCTTGTGATCCTCGCGCTTGGGCGGATGGGTGGAGGGGAACTGACTCACGCATCGGATCTGGACCTTGTCTTCCTCTTCACGGGTGATTTCGCGGCGGAATCGGCCGGGCCGAAACCGCTGGGCGCGACGCAATATTTCAACCGGCTTGCCCAGCGCGTCACTGCGGGTCTGTCTGTCGCGACGGCTGCTGGGGCGCTATATGATGTGGACACGCGCCTTCGGCCGTCGGGAGCGCAAGGCCCCCTTGCAGTCTCGCTGGACAGTTTTGCCCGCTACCAGCGCGAAGAGGCCTGGACCTGGGAGCATATGGCCCTCACCCGCGCCCGGGTCATTTTTGGATCGGCGATTGCGCGCGAGCAGGCGCAGGCCATTATCGGCTCGGTGCTGGGCCAGCATCGCGATGCGAAACAGGTCGTCAGTGCAGCAACCAAGATGCGCGCGGACATTGCGACCCACAAGCCGCCCAAGGGCAGCCTTGACGTCAAGCTGGGCGAAGGCGGACTCGTCGATCTCGAGTTCGCGGTGCAGGTGACCCAGCTTGTCCATCGCCAGGGCCTGGTACCTGACCTTGGCAGGGCCATTGCCCAGCTGGCCGAAGCTGGTCTGCTGGGCAATGAGCTCAGCGCGGCCTATCGGCTTCTGTCCTGCTTTCTGGTCACTGCCAGGCTCGTGGCGCCGGATCTCGAGTTGCCGTCTCCGCCGATTCGGGCGCTGATTGCCCGGGCTTGCGACCAGCCAGACTGGGATAGCCTGGTTGCAGCGCTGGCACAGGTACGGCAGAGCGTATCCGAACACTGGCAGACGATTTCTGCCGTCGAAACAGGAGATTGATCATGCTCAGTCCAGGCGATGTCGCACCTGATGTCCGATACACAACGGCCGAAGGTGTCGAAGCCACGGTTGCCGACCACAAGGGTCGCAAGCTTGTCCTTTATTTCTACCCCAAGGATGACACGTCCGGCTGCACGCGTGAGGCGCAGGACTTTACCGCCCTCGCCGGGGACTTTGCGAAACTGGGCGCAGATGTGGTGGGCATCTCAAGGGACACCGTCAGGAGTCATGCGCGTTTTGTCGAAAAATACGGACTGAAAGTGCAGCTGGGCAGCGATGAAAGTGGTGCCGTGTGCGAGGCCTTCGGGGTCTGGGTCGAAAAATCCATGTACGGGCGGAGTTATATGGGGATTGAGCGATCGACCTTCCTGATTGATCCGGAAGGCCGGATTGCCAGGATCTGGCGCAAGGTGAAGGTTGCCAATCACGCGGCAGAAGTGCTTGCGGCAGCGGGATCGCTCTGACTGTGGCACCGGCGCTTGCGGCATTCCTGATCATCACGGCATTCCTGACTGCGGCACTGTCCGGCATATTCGGAATGGCAGGGGGGCTTGTGCTGATGGGCGCGCTCGCCTTCGTCCTGCCGGTCTCTGCTGCCTTTGTGACGCATGGCATTCTCCAGCTTGTCGCGAACGGCTGGCGCGCCATTTTGCATCGCAACCATGTCGTCTGGCGCATTATCGCGAACTATGCGCTGGCCTCCGCAGGAGCCGCGGGCGTGATTGCGCTTGTGTCCTTTGCTCCCTCGCGCCCGTTGCTGTTCCTGTTGCTCGGGCTGGTTCCGATGCTCGTCTGGCTCCCACGGCACTGGCTCGCGCTTGATGCGTCAAGAACGCCGCATGCGCTTATTTCCGGGTTTCTCGTGACGCTCGTCAACCTGACGGCCGGTGTGGCTGGGCCACTGCTTGATATCTTTTTCGTGCGCACCGATCTGACGCGACACCAGATCGTCGCGACAAAGGCTGCAACGCAGGTGTTCAGCCATCTTGCCAAGATCCTGGTCTATGGTGCGCCGCTCCTTGCGGCCGCGCCCGGAGCTGTCATGCCGCCCTGGTGGGTCTTTGCCCTGGCAATTCCGATGTCCATGCTTGGCACCGCTGCGGGCGGCTGGGTTCTCGATCGAATCAGTGATGTGGATTTCAAGCGCTGGACAGCATGGATCGTCACTGCAATCGGGCTGGTCTATCTGGGCAAGGCAGCGCAGCTCTTCTGGTGATGATGATTGGTGACGCCATCCGGTCAGTTCTGCTGGCGGCGGACCCGCGAGAGAAAGTCATGCGGGCACGCTCTGTTGCACGGGACTGGCAACTTGGCAGGCTTGAATTCAGGTTCGAGGCACCCATGCCGGTCCGGCCGGCACGCCCCGACGTGCCGCTGCTTCTGCCGCCAAACCGGATGCCCAGCCGGCGCCGGGGCGGATCGCAGGCAAACCGCATCGCAATGTTGCATGCATTTGCCCATATCGAATTTGTCGCAATTGATCTGGCCTTTGATGCAGCAGGTCGGTTCGGACCGAGCCAGCCGCGGGAATTCGTGTCAGACTGGCTGGCTGTCGGTGCTGACGAAGCGATGCATTTCGCCTTGCTGAGGCGAAGGCTGATTGCGATGGGCAGTGACTATGGGGCGCTTCCTGCCCATGACGGGTTATGGGAAGCTGCAGAGGCGACTCGTGGAGACCTGCTGGCACGACTCGCGGTTGTGCCCATGGTCCTTGAGGCGCGCGGTCTTGACGTCAGTCCGGCTACGATCCGTCGACTGGAATCGGCGGGAGACCGCGGATCTGCGCGGATTCTGGACCGGATCTACCGGGATGAAATTCGCCATGTCGCGACTGGTTCCCGCTGGTTTGTGCGGTTGTGCGAATCTGCGGGACTCGATGTTGCGGAACACTGGCAATCGCTGGTGCGACAGTATTTCCGAGGCCCCCTGAAGCCTCCGTTCAACGACTCGGCGCGCTCAAAAGCCGGTCTGCCCCGTGAACTTTACGCGTCGCTTGCATCAGCGGGGCCCGTGCCTCAGTGATTTCCATCATAATTGGCGTCGGGTCGTAGGTGACGCTTCAGAGTTTGGGTCGCCGGGGGAATCATGGCTTCTTTGTCGCAATCGTACGGGTCTGGGCTATTGTCCAAATTCCGGCAGCTGTTTCGCGCAAGAGATGTATTTGTGCATGACGGGAGCGCAATGCGCCGTGTCCATGTCTCTGCCCGTGCGCAGTTCGCTGCGGTGTCGACTGCCACGTTCATTCTCGCCATTTCCGGTTTCGGGCTGATCCAGTTCGCGCTGGGGGCGCCGGTCATTTCGGGGGCCATTGCCAATTTCGCATCACGCCAGGCCGAAGTGGCGCAAATGGAATACCGGGTGGAGGCCCTCCAATCGGAAGTGTCCGCGATTCGTGTTTCGGCACGCCAGCACGCGGCCAAGCTTGAAGCACGGCAGGCCTTTCTTGCCGCTGTCCTGAAGGGCGAAGCTGATCCAGCCAAGCTGGCGGCACTTCTTCCGGCCGAGGCGCGATCGGTCGATTCGGAAATTGCGGCCGCCTTCGGGGAGGTTGAACTTTCGCAGACTGCCATGGCTTCGGCTGTGCGCAAGTCGACAGAAGCCCGCTATCGGGAAGCGGCCGGGATGGTCGCGCGTCTGGGCCTGTCACCCCAGCGGCTCGGGTCCCAGTCCATGACTGGCGTTGGCGGCCCCTATGAGCCAGTCCCGTCGGGAACCCAGATTGCGCCTGCCAAGCCGGGACAGCCCGACCCCCAGTTTCAGGCCCTGTTCAACAGCTGGAGGCGCCTTGATCAGCTGCAGGCCGGCATCGTGGCGATCCCGTCGATGCGGCCTGTTCAAAGCCTGACCTTCACAAGCAATTTTGGCATTCGCACCGATCCGTTCCGCGGCGGCGCGGCCATGCATGCCGGTGTGGACATTCCGGGGGCTTATGCAACGCCCATCTATGCCACCGCTGATGCGATCGTGAATCGCACTGGCTGGGCAGGCGGGTATGGCAATCTTGTTGAACTCAACCATGGTCGCGGCATTCAGACCCGCTATGGCCATTTGTCATCCATCCTTGTTGCTCCCGGCACGCGGGTGAAGCGGGGACAGCTGATTGGCCTGATGGGCTCGACAGGCCGGTCAACCGGAACCCATCTGCACTATGAAGTGCGGATTGATGGTCGCGCGGTCAATCCGGTGCCCTTCCTCCAGACATCGGACTATCTGGTGGCGATGCAGCGCCGCACCGGCGGAGTTGCTGTCGGCGGTCCGCTGGAGTCCGGCGCGAAATAGCCCGTTTGCCGCTTGCGGTTGCGGTCTTGGGTCAATCGGCCTATCTTTTCTCCATGAGCGTGACACTTTCAGAACGGGCGGCTGCCCGCGTTGCCTGGATCGCTGGGCGGCAGGGAAAGCCCGCAATCCTGAGGCTTGCAGTCGAAGGGGGCGGGTGCTCCGGCTTCCAGTATCGCTACGGCCTCGCCGACACAGTAGAACCGGATGATATCGTGACAGCCCAAGGCGAGGTTCGCCTGGTGGTTGATCCAGTCAGCCTCGATCTTATTGAGGGATCCGAGGTCGATTTCGTTGAATCCCTGGGAGGGTCTGCCTTCCGGATCACCAATCCACAGGCTGCATCCGGTTGTGGCTGCGGGGCAAGCTTTTCCGTTTGATGCGCATTGCCACCTATAACGTCAACGGAATCAAGGCCCGGCTTCCACGGCTGATCGAATGGCTGGACGAAACCGCTCCCGACATTGTCTGCCTGCAGGAATTGAAATCGAGCGACGAAACCCTACCCGTTCGCGAGATTGAGGCCGCGGGCTATACCGGGGTCTGGCATGGCCAGAAGGGATTCAACGGCGTTGCCATTCTGGCCCGCGGGGAGGCCCCGGTCGAAGTCCGCAAGGGTCTCGATGGAGAGCCCGAAGATGAACATAGCCGCTACATTGAAGCCGATGTGATGGGCGTGCGCGTGGCAAGCATCTACCTGCCGAATGGCAACCCCCAGCCGGGACCGAAATTCGACTTCAAGCTGCGCTGGTTCGAACGGCTGCTGCGCCGCGCGCAAGAGTTGATGGCGCTTGAAAAGCCGGTGATCCTGGCGGGCGACTATAATGTCATTCCAACCGACGCAGACATTGCGAACCCCCGGGCAATGGCGGACGACGCCTTGATGCAGCCTGAAAGTCGCGCTGCATTCCGGCGGCTTTCAATGCTTGGCCTTACGGATGCCCTGCGTGCGCGCCATCCCTCGGGGCCGCTCTGGACCTACTGGGATTATCAGGCCGGTGCCTGGCAGCGGGATCAGGGATTTCGGATTGATCACCTGATGCTGTCGCCAGAGGCTGCCGACCGCCTGATCGATGCAGGCGTCGACAAGGAACACCGTGGCCGTGAAAAGGCAAGCGACCACGCCGCAACCTGGATCGAACTCGCCTAGGCGATCTGCTGCGCGAGTGCTGCCGCAGCCGCATCAAATCCGCGCCAGGCTGCAGCTGCCAGCGCGCCCCCCACACTCACTCTGCGCACACCCAGTGCAGCGAGATCCGATACTCGCATATCGGCGTTCATGATGAGGACATTGACCGGCTTGGGTGCAACGGCCCGGACCGTGGCCCCGATTTCGGCAGGGTCCGTCATCCCGGGTGCAAACAGGCAGTCCGCTCCTGCCTCGGCAAAGGCGGTCATGCGCTCGATCGCAAAAGATACGTCCTTGATGTTGTTGAGATAGGCTTCGGTTCGGGCCACAAGCACGGTGCCGGTTCCGCTCGCGTCAATGGCGGCCCGTGCGGCCTGAATGCGTTCAATCGCCAGGTTGAGCGGGTAGAGCTCGCCCGGCGCCGCCTGGTCCTCAATCGACAGGCCGGCAATGCCCGTCTCGAGCGCGCGGCGGACATTGGCTGCAACGCCGCTGGGGTCATCGGCAAAGCCGCTTTCGAAGTCGGCGTTGACCGGCAGATCGGTCGCCCGGCACAAACGCTCCAGATGATCAAGGATCTGCTCGATTGTGATTTCATGATCCTTGAGGCCTAGTGTCCATGCCGCCGCCGAGCTTGAAGACGCCAGGGCTCTGAAACCCAGGCTCTGAAGACGCTTTGCGCTTCCGGCATCCCAGGGGTTGGGCAGGATGAAGCAGCCGGATTCATGGAGCGCATGAAAGGATGCGATCCTTTCGGACAAGTCAGCCATCACATCGCCTTTTCATAGAGCCAATACTCCTTGTTGACGCGGGACCGGATTGCGTCCGCAATTGCATTCATGCCCTGGTTGTCGTCCAGAATCCAGCCAATCTCCCCGCGTGAAGCGCCATAGCGTGCCACGGCATTGCGCCGGATGAACTCGATCATCATGAATGCCAGCTGGCTTGCCATGCGAGAGGATTGCAGCCGTTTGACAACTCCCATCAAGGGAACGCGCATTGTGCGGACTTGCGGCTTGCGGAGCCACCACAGGAGCTTTGCCCAATTGAAGGGCAAAAGCGTTCCGCCGAACTGCTTCAGCTTTTCGTTGATGTCGGGGAGGACAATCATGAATGCTACCGGCTCCCCGTCATATTCGGCAACCATGATCAGGTCCTCATAGACGATGGGCTTCAGCTTTTTGCCGACATAGGCGATCTCGCTGTCGGACAGGGGCACAAAGCCCCAATTGTCCGACCAGGCATCGTTCAGGATTCCAAGGATCAGCCTTGCCTCTTCATTGAAGCGCGCCTTGTTCACGCAGCGGATCCGAATACGCGCGTTTTTCTCTCCGGCTGCAACGATCCGGTTGACCAGTTCGGGAAAGGGGTGGCTGATGTCCAGGTCCCAGGTCTTGAGGGCCTTGGCAAAGCCATAGCCCTGCCCTTCGATCCATCCCTGGTAGGCCGGGGCATTGTGCCCCATCATGACAGTGGGCGGATGGTCAAAACCTGAAACCAGAAGTCCGGGCTCATCCCAGATCGACAGGCTGAGGGGCGCAAGGACGCGCGCCATTCCCTTGTCCTTCAGCCAGCGCTCTGCCGCGGCAATCAAGGACTCTGCCGCAGCCTTGTCCTCAGCCTCGAGCAGGCCCCAATTGCCCGTGCCCGGGCCCATGCCCTTCTCCTTCGGCTGAGCCAGGGCCAGCTGGTCAATATGCGCCGAGATCCGCCCCACAACCTTGTTATCACGCCCGGCAAGAAAGAACTGGGCCTCACCATGTTCGAACCAGGGATTCTTGCCGGGCGTGATAAGTCCGTGGACTTCATCCCTCAGCGGCGGAACCCAATGCGGATCGCCGGCGTAAAGGCGGTAAGGCAAATCGACAAAGGCGGCCCGATCGGCCTTTGAATTCACCGTGCGAACCGTAAGTGGTGCTTGGGTCAAGACTGTCTCCTTTGGCCAGGGCATAGGACATTCCCGCCGCCGCGGGAATCCCCGCCGTACGACCCCGCGCCATCATCCTGCCACACTGTTCTGGTCATGACCCAAACCATGAACTCTGGCACCCTTGCCCCTCACAGTGTTGCGCCGCTCCTTGAAGGAGATGCGGCAAAGCTCCCTGTTCCGGACGACATGGCCATGATCCGTGCGGCCGCGGAGCTGACCCGTGATCTCAATGCGCCGAACCCATGGATCTACTGGGCGGATTTCCTGACCTTTGCGATCATGGGCTATGCCGGATTATTCCTGGCGATCGCGGCCGAACAGCTGCTCGCCACTGGTTGCTGGGCCGTGGTTGCGGTGCTCGGCCTCTATCGTGCAGGGCTTTTTATCCACGAGCTGACACACATCAGGCATTCTGCCGTGCCGGGGTTTCGCCTGGCCTGGAATGGGCTGATTGGCGTGCCGCTGCTCGTGCCGTCGTTCATGTATGAAGGCATACACAACCTCCACCATGCGCGGACTCGGTACGGAACCGCCGAGGATCCCGAATATCTGCCGCTCGCGCTGATGAAGCCCTGGACAGTGCCTCTGTTTGTCTTTGTCTCGGCATTGGGCCCTGTTGCGCTGTTCGTCCGCTTCGCGGTTCTCTCGCCCGTGTCGGCTGTCGTTCCTCCCTTGCGGCGGCTTGTGGTCGAACGGTTTTCGGGCTTGATCATCAACCCTGTCTTCCGTCGCCGACCTCCCGAGGGTGAGGCGCGACGGGACTGGCTGATGCTGGAGGCGGCCTGCAGTATCTGGGCGATCTGCTTGCTGGCCGCTGTCTTCGGCGGGCTGGTTCAGATGCGGGACTTCTTGCTGTTCCTCGGGATCCTCTCAGGGGTGATCGTGCTCAATCAGGTGCGGACGCTTGTTGCACATCTGTGGGAGAATGATGGTGAGGTGATGTCCGTTACGGCGCAGTTCCTTGACAGTGTGAATGTGCCACCCCCGGGCTTGCTGCCTGCTCTTTGGGCGCCGGTGGGGTTGCGCTACCACGCGCTGCATCACCTGCTGCCAGGTCTGCCTTATCATGCGTTGGGTGAAGCGCACCGCAGGCTCAGCGATGCACTGGCACCGGGGTCCGCCTATCATCGCGCAAGCTATGACGGCCTTCCCGGCCTGGTCATCCGGCTAATGGGCAACACAGCCAAAGGCTCCTGAGCTTATTCTTCCGTCTGGATAAGGACTGCTTCGCCAATCAGCAGGAAGAGCAGAAATGGGCCCCAAGCCGCCAGAAGCGGAGGATAGGCCCCCAGGTTGCCCATCGCGAGACCGAAATTGTCCGCAACGAAATAGGCAAACCCCAATGCCATCCCGATGACGGCCCGGACAAACAGCCGGCCGGATCGCGCAAGGCCAAAGGCCGCCACTGCACCGAGCAGGGGCATCAGGATCGTCGACAGGGGGCCGGACAGTTTGTGCCAGAGCCCGGCCTGCAAGGCAGCCGTGGGCCGACCTGCCTCCTGCAGTTCGCCAATTGCCCTCCAGAGTCGCCTGAACGAGAGTCCCTCCGCATTGACATTGGACAGGGTAAACTGTTCCGGCCTCACCCCAGCCCCGGCAGCGACATTGCCAAGCCTTGACCGCGTGCCGGAAGTCACGTCAAATCGGCTTGCATTGATGAGCGTCCAGCCATCGCCCTGCGGAACTGCACGTGGCGCCCTCACAACGGCAAGAAGCGACCCGCCCGAGCGATTGTAGATCGTCACATTGGACAGTCGCGTCATCTGTCCACGCCCTGACACCTGTTCTGCATGGATCAGATGATCGCCGTCGCGGACCCACACATTGTCCGCCCCGTTCCGTTCGGCGGGGATGGGTCCGTATTCGGCATGTTGCCAGCGGTCGAGCGTGGCCGTCGCGCGTGAAACGATGCGGTCATTGAAGGCAAAGGATGCCAGGGCGACGCCAAAGGCGGAAACGATCAGCGGCGCAAGCACCTGGTGCGCAGACAGTCCGGCAGCCTTCATCGCGATCACTTCGCTATTCTGGTTCAGCGAGGCGAGTGTGATGATGGTGCCCAGAAGGATTGAAAACGGCAGAAGGAACGCGATGATTTCAGGAAGGCGAAGGGACAGGTATTTCCAGAGCTCTGCGCTCCCATTGCCCTTGTAGGCGAGGACAAGGCCTGATTCGCCAAGCAGGTCGAGCGTCTGCAGCACGAGCGTGAGGGCAAGGAGCACGGCCAGGCTCCGCAGCAGAAACATGCGCGCCATGTACCAGCTGATTGTGCGCGACGGGAAGAAGGAGTTGGACACGATCAGTTGCCTGCAAGACTCGGAAGGAGTTTTACCCCAAGGCGCCTCAACACGGCGCCAAGCTTGGCAAAACTGCGCTCAAGCGCGCCAATGGGCTGTCCACCGGGCACATGGGCGACAGTATAGTACATCCAGCAAATCAGCATCGCAAAGGCAAGGAAGGGAACCCACAAGGCGTAGAAGGGATCGACCTTGCCCAGCGCGCCCATGCTTTCGGCATACTGGTTCACCTTGTGGTAGGCGACCACCATCACGATCGACAGGAACACGCCCAACGAAGAGGACGAGCGTTTGGGCGGTACGGCCAGAGCGACGGCAAGCAAAGGCAAGAGCAGCATCATGGCCACTTCGACCAGCCGGAAATGAAAGTTGGCGCGGGTTTCGTCCCGGATCATCTTGGATACTCTGGGATCGTTCCCGACACGCGCCAGTTCGGGGATTGTCAGTTCCCTGTCCTTGCCGCCCCGATTGCGAAACGCCTCGATCTTGGGCAGGTCGATCGGCAGGTCATGCCCGGTAAAGCTCAGGATGCGCGGCGTCCTGTAGCCCGGAGCGTCGTGCACCAGAACGCCATTCGCCAGCCGCAGGATGATTGTGTCGGGATCGTCGGTTGCCAGGAATGTTCCCCGTTCAGCGGTCACCGCCAGGGTCTTGCCGTCCTTTCCCTCACCCATCACAAAAATGCCTGCAAGATCTCGCCCGTTGTTGCTGCTCTTTTCGATCCGCATGGTCATGCGTTTGCCAAGATGTGTAAACTCCCCCACCTTGATCGACGCGCCAAGCGCGCCCGAACGGAGCTCGAAACGGAGCCCTTCATAGGCATATCTGGCATAGGGCTGCACATATCCGACAATCGCCAGATTCACGAGCGCAAGCGCAACGGTATAGAGATAGGGCGTCCGCAACAGGCGGCCATAGCTTTGGCCAATCGCACGAAATGCATCGAGCTCCGATGAAAGGGCAATCCGCCTGAAGGCCAGGAGGATGCCCAACAGCAGGCCAATCGGGATGCCCAGCGAGAGATATTCCGGCAGCAGGTTTGCAAGCATGCGCCAGACCACGCTGACTGGCCCGCCTTCCGACACCACGAAATCGAACAGCCGCCGCATCTTGTCGAGCACCAGCAGCAGGGCCGCAATGACAAGGCAGGAGAACAGGGGTGCCGCGATCAAGCGAGCGATATAGCGATCGGCGGCAGAGAGCATCGTGAATCTGTTTGTCCTGTGACCATCATTTCGCCGCAAAGAGTCCCCATAGTGCACATCACACAGGGAATTTCGGCGGCGTATTGCCGGATATAGCCTTGAGGAGTTCGTTGGTCATGTTGAAATTTCGCCGCTGCATGGTTGGACTTTCGCTCGCGGTTGCTGTTGCAACTGCGGCGCCAGCGGCAGCAACGATTCTGGGTCCCGATGCTGCCATGTGCGCGCGAGGCGATGGGCCTGCCATTCTCGTCAATGTCGTCGGGTTCAAGAATCGCGCTGGTACGGTTCGTGCGCGCACGTTCGGGGGAAGCCCGGCAACCTGGTTTGACAAGAAGCATGTGCTCAAGCGCACCTTGACCGACGTTCCATCGGCCGGTCCCGTGTCGATCTGCATGCCGGTTCCCGGGCCGGGAACTTACGCGGTTGACGTCCGGCATGATGTGGACGGCGCAGGCAAGACGGACCGGGGCGATGGTGCTGGCGCATCCGGCAACCCCCAGGTTTCGCTGTTCGATATCCTGTTCAAGCGCAAACCGGCTGCAGACAAGGTCTCGATTCGTGTGAATGACGGCGTCACGACAATTACAATCGTGCTCAAATATCTTTCGGGCGGTTCGATCAAGCCCGTGCAGATGACATCAGGGCGCTGATATGGTTGCTGTCGCGCTCCTGTCGAATCCACGCTCGACTGGCAATCGCGACATGCTTCCGCGCATCCGGGCCTTCTGTGCAAGCCGGCCCGATCTGTTTCACTATGAGGTGGAGCATGTCAGCCAGATTTCCGACGCGCTGGAATCCATTGCGCGCGTCCGGCCGAAAGTCCTCGTCATCAACGGCGGGGATGGCACGGTGCAGGCGACGTTGACCGAGCTCTACAACGGAGGCCAGTTCGGTCGGGAATTGCCGCCGGTTGCCGTGTTGCCGAATGGTAAGACAAACCTGATTGCGCTTGACCTGGGATCATCCGGCGATCCGCTTGTCGCGCTTGAACGGATTGCCCAGTTGGCCAAGGCTGATCTTCGGCCCCATGTTGTCGAACGAGAACTGATTGCGCTGACCGAAGGTGATACAGCGATCAACCGTCCCGTGCTTGGCATGTTCCTGGGTGGCGCAGGCCTCGCAGACACCATCCTGTTCTGCCGGAACAAGATCTATCCGCTTGGACTGCCCAACGGAGTGAGCCATGTCCTTGCAGGCATACTGGTTCTGTTCTCGGCGATTTTCGGGGTCCGGGGCAAGTTCTTCCCGCCTAAACCCCAGCCGGTGCGTGTTTCCCTGATCCGTGAGGGCCAGACACCGCAGCGCTTTGCCTTCCTGATCGTGACAACGCTCGAAAAGATGCTGCTCGGGGGCAAATCTGGCGGGGGGGCATCCGGCCTCAAGCTGATGGCGGTTGACCAGTCACCATTTGCCCTTCTGAAGGCCTTGATCGCGAGCATTCGTGGCCAGCTCGGGGATCGCCCGGTTGCCGGTGTCCATGTCGAACAGGGTGATGTCATCCGCATCGAAAGCGAACGGTCCAGCGTCATTCTTGATGGCGAGGAGTTTCATGCTCTGAAGGGCCGCCCGATTGTCCTGCGTTCGACGCCTCCTGTATCGTTCCTTCGCCTCGCGGCGTGAGCGACCTGCGTTCACTCGTGTCCGCCGAACTGGCGGAGCCCGTCAATCCCCGCGTGGTGGACATCGCCGAAGCTATTGCCGCGCAGTTTCCTGGCGCTGCAAGGGCCGTGCTGTTCTACGGGTCCTGTCTGCGACAGCAGGAACTGGACGGCCTGATGCTCGATTTCTACCTGATCGTTTCCGATTATGACGAGGCGTGGCCCAAGAGCTGGCTTGCCACCGCAAACCGATTGATCCCGCCCAATGTCTTCCCCTTTGCGCATGGGGGGCTCGCGGCAAAATATGCCGTGTTGAGCGAGCGGGACTTTGCCAGCCTCAACAGCCCCGCTGCCACGACAGTCTCGGTCTGGGCCCGCTTTGCCCAGCCGAGCCGGCTGGTCTGGTCTGCCGATCAGGCCGCGCGTGATGCGGTTGTTTCATCAGTATGCGAAGCCGCCCCAACACTGTTTCGCTTCGCTCGCCCGATCGCGCGGTCTGTCGATCCGTTGGACATCTGGCGGGCCGGATTTTCGCAAACCTATCGTGCCGAACTGCGGGCCGAACGTGAAGACCGGTCTGGCACAATCATCGATGCGGATCCGGAGCGCTATCGCCGCTTTGGGCAGGCCATTCCAGAGACCGTTCTGGATCGCACCGCGGCGCAGCGGAGGTGGCGCAGCCTGCAACGGCGCGGCAAGCTGATGTCTGTCGTGCGGCTGGCCAAGGCAAGCTTCACTTTTGCAGGCGGCGTTGATTATCTTGCCTGGAAGATCAACCGTCATGCGGGGACCCAGATTGTGATCAAGCCATGGCAGCGCCGTTGGCCGCTGCTCGGTGCGTTTGTTCTCGTGCCGCGTTTGCTGTTGCAGGGGGCGGTGCGCTAGCGCCCGAACTTGCGCTGCACCTTACCGAAACGGGTCTTTCGCGTCCCCGGCTTGCCTTCATTGCTGCGTCCCATGGCAGGCAATTTCTGCTGGTCGACGGGAATGCCGAGTTCGCTTTGTTCCAGCGCGCGGATTTCATCGCGGAGCCGTCCGGCCTCTTCAAATTCCAGATCGGCTGCAGCGGCGCGCATCTTCTTTTCGAGTTCCTCGATATAGGCACGCAGGTTGTGGCCGACCATGTGGACCGGACCGTCCTCGATCTCGACAGTGACCTGATCGCGAGACGCGACATCCTTGATGATGTCGCCGATCGCCCGCTTGATCGTTTCCGGGGTGATGCCGTGTGCGGCATTGTAGCTCAGCTGCTTCTCCCGTCGCCTGTCGGTTTCGGCGATTGCGCGTTCCATGCTTCCCGTCATCCGGTCGGCATAAAGAATGACGCGGCCCTCGACATTGCGTGCGGCGCGGCCAATCGTCTGGATCAGGGACGTTTCCGAACGCAGGAATCCTTCCTTGTCTGCGTCAAGAATGCAGACAAGGCCGCATTCCGGGATATCCAGCCCTTCGCGCAACAGGTTGATGCCGACAAGGACATCATAGACACCCAGGCGCAGATCCCGGATCAGTTCGATGCGCTCAAGGGTCTCCACATCGGAATGCATGTACCGGACCTTCAGGCCTGCCTCATGCATGAATTCCGTGAGGTCTTCCGCCATCCGCTTGGTCAGGGTAGTGACCAGCGTGCGGTATCCGGCCGCTGCGGTCTGGCGGCATTCGTTGATGCAGTCCTGGACCTGGTCCTCGACCGGGCGAATCGTGACGGGAGGGTCAATCAGTCCGGTGGGGCGAATGACCTGTTCGACAAAGACGCCGCCCGTCTGTTCCATCTCCCAATTGCCGGGGGTCGCCGAAACATAGGTCGTCTGGGGTCGCATGGCCTGCCATTCGTTGAAACGCAGCGGGCGATTGTCGATGGCAGAGGGCAGGCGAAAGCCATATTCGGCCAGCGTCAGCTTGCGCCTGTGGTCCCCGCGCGACATGCCGTTCACCTGGCCGATCGTCACATGGCTTTCATCGACAAAGAGCAGCGCATTTTCGGGAAGGTATTCGAACAGGGTCGGCGGAGGTTCGCCGGGGAGACGGCCAGTCAGGAAGCGGGAATAATTCTCGATGCCTGCACAGCTTCCGGTGGCAGCGATCATCTCAAGGTCAAAGTTGGTCCGCTGTTCAAGGCGCTGCGCCTCCAGCAGCCGGCCTTCCGCCACGAGCTCCTTCAGCCGCTCGGCCAGCTCGAGCCGGATTGCGTCCATGGCCTGCTTGAGCGTGGG
>WBZL01000500.1_pt1 | contig 43675 bp, 40 predicted proteins | sample 5204291 | NCBI WGS metagenome assembly WBZL01 (sample SAMN12344345, study PRJNA552823) | activated sludge metagenome | biome: Activated sludge suspended growth; feature: Nitrification reactor; material: Wastewater; isolation source: activated sludge from nitrification reactor of wastewater... | reverse complement strand
ATCGGCTCGACGTTGTAGTAGTTGAGCGCGTGGCCGGCGTTGAAGCGCATGCCCAGGCTGCGCACCACTTCACCCGCCGTGCGGATCTTGTCGAGCTCGGCGAGCACCGCCGGCGCCTCGGCGTCGCGTCCGGCGGCGTGGAAGGCGTGGGCGTAGGGGCCGGTGTGGATCTCGCACACGCGCGCGCCGATGCGCGCGGCGGCCTCGATCTGCGCGGGCTCGGCGTCGATGAACACGCTGGTGACGATGCCGGCGTCGGCGAGGCGGGCGATCACGTCCTTCAGGCGCGTCTCCTGCGCGAGCACGTCGAGCCCGCCCTCGGTGGTGATCTCGTGGCGGCCCTCGGGCACCAGCATCGCCATCTGCGGCTTCGTACGGCAGGCGATCGCGACCATCTCGTCGGTGGCGGCCATCTCGAGGTTGAGCTTGACCTGGGTGAGCTCGGCGAGCCGGCGCACGTCCTCGTCGCCGATGTGGCGGCGGTCCTCGCGCAGGTGGATGGTGATGCCGTCGGCACCACCGAGGTGGGCTTCCACGGCGGCCCACACCGGATCGGGTTCCCAGGTGCGGCGGGCCTGGCGCAGCGTGGCGACGTGGTCGATGTTGACGCCGAGTTCGATCATCAGAGCTCCTGCAATTCCTTGAGCACCCGGCGCGACTGCAGCGGCTGGCCGCCCAGGGTGTGGTTGATCAGCATGCGCAGCAGCTGCTTGGACTGGCCCAGCGTCTCCGCACGCGAGAAGTCGCCGGCCGCCATGTCAAGCAGGGTCTGACCGGAGAGCAGCGGCTGCTCGCCGAGCGCGGCAGGGTCGAGGGCAGCACCCTCTTCCTCCAGCGCCTCCAGCCTCACCGGACCGCGCTCGATTATATAAAGGTAGCGCCCCTCGGGCCGCACCGGCTCGCCGCTGTCGCCCTCGTTCGCGAGCCCGGCCTCGTAGCCGAGCTCCTGCAGCAGGGCGAGCTCGAAGCGACGCAGGATGGGCGACTCCGCCTCGCCGCGGCCGAGCGCACGCACCGCCTCGGCGTAGGCGTCGAAGAGGCGCGGGTGGGGATCTTCACGTGCGGTCAGGCGCACCAGCAGCTCGTTGAGGTAGTAGCCGCAGATCAGCGCGCGCCCGATCAGCAGCGGCTGCCCGCCCTGCCATTCGGCACGCACCAGGGTCTTGACCTCGCCACCGCCAGACCAATCCATCCACAGCGGCTGGAAGGCGAGCAGCACGCCGCGCAACTGCGAGTGCGGGCGGCGCGCACCCTTTGCGACCAGGGCGACGCGGCCATGCTCGCGCGCGAAGATCTCGACGATCAGGCTGGTTTCGCGCCAGGGATAGGTATGCAGCACCCAGGCCGGCTGCTGCTCGATGCGCTGCTTTGCTGCCGCCATGACCCGGGGTCCGGATCACTCGTAGCCGAGGCTCTTCAGCGCGCGCTCGTCGTCGGCCCAGCCGCTCTTGACCTTGACCCAGACCTCGAGGAAGACCTTGCCGTCGAAGAGCTTCTCGAGCTCGACGCGGGCCTCGCTGGAGATGCGCTTGAGCTTCTCGCCACCGCGACCGATGACCATGGACTTGTGGCCGGGCTTGTCGACGATCACTGCGGCGTAGATGCGGCGCAGGTTGCCCTCGACCTCGAACTTCTCGATCTCGACCGCGATCCCGTAGGGCAGCTCGTCGCCGAGCAGGCGGAAGAGCTTCTCGCGCAGGAATTCGGAGGCGAGGAAGCGCTCGCTGCGGTCGGTGATCTCGTCTTCCTCGAACATCGGCGTACCGACCGGCAGCAGGGGCGTGGCGGCCTTGACCAGCTCGTCGACGTTGCGTCCCTTCTCGGCCGACAGCGGCACGATCTCGGTGAAGTCGCGCGCCTCGCGCACCTGGGCGATGAAGGGCAGCAGGCGGGTCTTGTCCTTCAACTGGTCGACCTTGTTGATGACCAGGATCACCTTCGAGGACTCGGGGATCACCGCCAGCACCTTGCGGTCGTCCTCGGTGAAGCGCCCGGCTTCGATGACGAAGAACACCAGATCGACGTCGGCCAGCACCTGCGACACGGTGCGGTTCATCGAACGGTTGAGCGCGTTGCGGTGATGGGTCTGGAAGCCGGGGGTGTCCACGAACACGAACTGCGCGCCCGGCTCGGTGAGGATGCCGGTGACGCGGTGTCGGGTGGTCTGCGCCTTGCTGGAGACGATGCTGATCTTCTGCCCGATCAGGCGGTTGAGCAGGGTCGATTTGCCGACGTTGGGGCGACCGACGATGGCGACGAAGCCGGCGCGAAAGCCGTCCTCGCCGGTGGGCTGGTCGCTTGGGGGAGTCTGGGACGCGTCGCTCATTTCTTTCTCACCGCGGCGAGCGCGAGCTCGGCCGACTGTTGTTCGGCGATGCGCCGGCTCGGGCCGCGGCCCAGCGTGCGTACCGCGAGTTTGGGGATTTCGCAGGCGACCTCGAACTCCTGCGCGTGGGCTTCGCCGACGATCTCGACCATGGTGTAGCTCGGCACCGGAATGCGGCGCGCCTGCAGCCATTCCTGCAGCGCGGTCTTGGGGTCCTTGCTCGGCTTGCACGGATCGACTTCGGCGATCAGCGGTGCGTAGAGGCGGTCGATGACCCCCTTCGCCGCTTCGAAGCCGGCGTCCAGATAGACCGCGGCGAACAGCGCTTCGAGCGCATCGGCGAGGATGGACGGGCGCCGGCTGCCGCCGGACTTGAGCTCGCCCTCGCCCAGGCGCAGGCAGTCGCCGAGCTCGAGCTCGAGCGCGAGGCGGTGCAGCGTGTCCTGGCGCACCAGCGAGGCGCGCACCCGCGACAGCTCTCCCTCTCGCAGCTCGCCGAAGCGGCCAAACAGCGCGATCGACACCACGCAGTCGAGGACGGCGTCGCCGAGGAACTCGAAACGCTCGTTGTTGGGCTGCCCGAAGCTGCGATGGGTCAGCGCCTCCTGCAGCAGGCGGACATCGGAGAACGCGTGGCCGAGGCGCGCCTGAAGTCGATCCGGCATCATCGGCTCAGCGCGGCTCGCTGCTCGGATGCAGGTCGATCGACAGGCTGACGTTGGCGAGCAGGGGAATCTTGCGGGTGTACTCGACGTCGATGACGGTGCGGACACCCGACTTGTCGATCGTCAGATCCGCGCCACCGACGCTGCTCACGTCGTCGATCTGCCGGCGCCGATCGAAGCTGCGCCGCACCTCGATCAGGCTCGCCCCCTTGTCGGACTCGTCGGCGACGATTCCGAGGATGCGCTTGATGGCGAGATACTCGTTGATCACCGGAACGCTGCGGAACCCGACGACGAGCACGAAGGCCGCGATCACGCCGGTCACCAGCACGCCCAGAAGCGTGAGCCCGCGTTGGGAACGCATCTTCATCTCCACCCCCATTTCAGTCGAAGCCGCCGATCCGCTTCATGTCGCCGAAGTTGAACCAGATGAAGAAGGCACGCCCGACGATGTTCTGGTCCGGCACGAAGCCCCACACGCGGCTGTCGCTGCTGGCGTCGCGATTGTCGCCGAGCACGAAGTAGTGCCCGGCCGGCACCGTGCAGCGCACGCCCGCATGCACGTAGGTGCAATGCTCGCGCCCGGGGAAGTTGAGCACCTGCGGCACGTAGGCCGGCGCGTCGCGCTCGATCAGCACAGAGTGCTCGACCTCGCCGAGCCTCTCGACGTATTTCGGCGAGTAGTACAGCCGATCCGGATGCAGGTAGCTGCCGTCCTCACGGATCGGCACCGCCTCGCCGTTGATGGTGAGGCGCTTGTCGATGTATTCGACGCGGTCGCCGGGCAGGCCGACCACGCGCTTGATGTAGTCCATCGACGGATCGGCCGGATAGCGGAAGACCATGACGTCGCCGCGCTGCGGATCGTTCACGGCGACGATCTTGCGGTTGATCACCGGCAGGCGGATCCCGTAGGTCCACTTGTTGACCAGGATGAAGTCGCCCACCAGCAAGGTCGGGATCATCGAACCGGAAGGGATCTTGAAAGGCTCGACGACGAAGGAGCGCAGGCCGAACACGATCAGGATCACCGGGAAGAAGCTCGCGCCGTACTCCACCCACCACGGGTCGGGCGTGCCCGCGGGACGCAGCTTGCGCGCGTGAAAGCGGTCGACGGACCACAGCGCGCCGGAGGCGATCAGCAACAGGAACAGGATCAGGGCAAAGTTCATGCGGTTTCCGTCTTAGGCCGGCCCCCAGGGCCGGCGTCGATCACTTGCCTTCGTCGGTGCGCAGCACGGCGAGGAAGGCTTCCTGCGGGATCTCGACGTTGCCGACCTGCTTCATGCGCTTCTTGCCTTCCTTCTGCTTCTCGAGCAGCTTCTTCTTGCGCGTGATGTCGCCGCCGTAGCACTTGGCGAGCACGTTCTTGCGCAGGGCCTTGATGGTCTCGCGCGCGATGATGTGCGCACCGATCGCCGCCTGCACCGGCACGTCGAACATCTGCCGCGGGATCAGGCCGCGCAGCTTGGCGGCGAGCTCGCGGCCGCGATACTGCGCGCTGGCGCGGTGCACGATGACGGACAGCGCGTCCACCTTCTCGCCGCCCACCATGAGGTCGAGCTTGACGAGGTCGGCCGTGCGGTACTCCTTGAAATCGTAGTCGAGCGAGGCGTAGCCGCGCGACACCGACTTGAGCCTGTCGAAGAAGTCCATCACGACTTCGTTCATCGGCATCTCGTAGATCAGCTGCACCTGGCGGCCGTGGTAGCGCATGTCGATCTGGTTGCCGCGCTTCTGGTTGCACAGCGTGATCACCGGTCCGACGTAGTCCTGCGGCAGGAAAATGGTCGCGGTGATGATCGGTTCGCGGATCTCCTGGTACTTGCCGGGCTCCGGCAGCTTGGCCGGATTCTCGATGCGGATGATCGAGTTGTCGTTCAGTACCACCTCGTAGACCACCGTCGGCGCGGTGGTGATGAGGTCCATGTCGAACTCGCGCTCGAGGCGCTCCTGCACGATGTCCATGTGCAGCAGGCCGAGGAAGCCGCAGCGGAAGCCGAAGCCGAGCGCCTGCGAGACCTCGGGCTCGAACTGCAGCGAGGAGTCGTTCAAGCGCAACTTTTCGAGCGAGTCGCGCAGTTGGTCGTATTCGGAAGATTCCACAGGATACAGGCCGGCGAAGACCTGCGGCTTGATCTCCTTGAAGCCGGGCAGCGGCGCACTCGCCGGCTTGTTGGCGAGCGTGATCGTGTCGCCCACCTTGGCCGCCTCGATCTCCTTGATGCCGGCGATGACGAAGCCCACCTCGCCCGCGCGCAGCGCATCCCGGCCCACCGAGCGCGGCGTGAACACGCCCACCTGGTCGCAGGGATACTGCAAGCCGTTCGACATCAGCAGGATGCGGTCCTTGGGCTTGAGTTCGCCGTCGACGACGCGCACCAGCATGACCACGCCGACGTAGTTGTCGAACCAGGAGTCGATGATCAGCGCCTTCAGCGGCCCGTCGGGCTCGCCCTGGGGCGGCGGCACCCGGGCGACGATGGCCTCGAGCACCTCCTCCACGCCCAGGCCGGTCTTGGCCGAGCACAGGATGGCCTCGGAGGCATCGACCCCGATGACGTCCTCGATCTCACCGCGCGCGTTCTCGGGGTCGGCCGCGGGCAGGTCGATCTTGTTGAGCACCGGCACCACCTCGACGTCGAGGTCGAGCGCGGTGTAGCAGTTGGCCACGGTCTGCGCCTCGACGCCCTGCGAGGCATCGACCACCAGCAGCGCGCCCTCGCAGGCGGCAAGCGAGCGGCTGACCTCGTAGGAGAAGTCGACGTGTCCCGGCGTATCGATGAGGTTGAGGTTGTAGACCTGCCCGTCCTTGGCCTTGTAGTGCAGGGCCGCGGTCTGCGCCTTGATCGTGATGCCGCGCTCGCGCTCGATATCCATCGAGTCGAGCACCTGCTCCTCCATCTCGCGCTCGGACAGGCCGCCGCAGAAGTGGATGAGTCGGTCGGCCAGGGTCGATTTGCCGTGGTCGATGTGGGCAATGATGGAGAAGTTTCGGATGTGCTTCATTTGAAACGAAAAAGGTGCCTTTCAGCACCCGTTTCGGAAAGGATTCGGTTAGTCGCCGGGCGGGTTCGGTCCAGCGCGTCAGGCCCGCGATTCTAGCGGAAAACCGCCCAGATAAGCGCGTACCGCGGCCTCGTCGAGGTGATAGTGGCAAAGTTCGTGCTCCCCGTGCAGCAGCACGGGCACCCATTCACCCCAGCGCGCCTCGAGCTCGGGATGCTGGTCGACGTCGATCACCTCGATGCCCCAGCCGGCCGCTTCGGCGAGCGGGCGCAGGGCGTCCACGAGCACATGGCACAGGTGGCACCATTCCCGGCTCATCACGGTAAAACGCCGTTCCATCGCGACCGGGCTCACTTGTCGGCGCGCAGGCTGACATAGGACGCGCTCTCGCCGCGCCCGACCAGCAGGGTGACCTGCTGCCCGGGCTTGAGTGCGGCGACCACGCGTTCGAAATCCTCGATGCGATCGAGCCTGACCTGGCGCCCTTCGACGACGATCGCCAGCACGAGGTCGCCGGGAACGATCTGGGCCCGCGCGGCGGACTTTTCGGCACGCTGCACCAACAGGCCGTGCGCAAGCCCGCGCTCGCGCCGCTGCTGCGCCGTGGGCGCGACGAGTTCGAGGCCGAGGCGGTTGGTCGCGCCCGTGGCCAGACCGACCGCCACGGGCTCGACCTCTTCCTCCGGGTCGCGCCATTCGCCCAGCGTCAAGCTCAGGGAACGCGGCGCCCCGTCGCGATAGATCTCGACCTCGACCTTGCTGCCCGGGCGCGCCGCCGCGACGATGCGCGGAAGGTCGGCCGAATTCTCGACGTTGCGCTGGTTGAAGCGCACGATCACGTCGCCCTGGACGACGCCGCCGAGCGCCGCCGGACCACCGGCCTCCACACTGCTCACCAGCGCACCCGCAGGGCGCGGCAGCCCGAAACTGTCGGCGAGGTCGCGGGTGATCTCCTGGATCGACACCCCGATGCGCCCGCGCTCCACCCTGCCCTTCTCGCGCAGTTGCTGCTGCACGTCCATCGCGACATCGATCGGGATCGCGAAGGACAGACCCATGAACCCGCCCGTACGACTGTAGATCTGCGAATTGATGCCGATCACCTCGCCACGCAGGTTGAACAGCGGCCCGCCCGAATTTCCCGGATTGATCGCGACGTCGGTCTGGATGAAGGGCACGAAGTTCTCGTCGGGCAGGCTGCGCCCCTTGGCGCTGACGATGCCGGCGGTGACCGACTGCTCGAAGCCGAAGGGCGAACCGATCGCCAGCACCCACTCGCCCACCGCGAGCGCCTCGGGGTCGCCGAGCACGACATGAGGCAGGTCCTTGGCCTCGATGCGGATCAGCGCGACGTCGCTGCGCGCATCGGCGCCGATCACCGTGGCGTCGAACTCGCGCTTGTCGGCGAGGCGGACCACGATGCTCTCTGCGGCCTCCACCACATGCGCGTTGGTGAGGATGAAACCGTCGGCGCTGATGATGAAGCCCGAGCCGAGCGACTTGTCGTCGGGCTCCGCCCCCGGGTACTCGGGCATGCGCGGGATGAACTTGCGGAAGAACTCGAACATCGGATCCGACTCGTCGAGTTCCGGAAGACGGAAGGGTTGCTTCTGCGGCTGCGCAGCCACCTGGGTGGCGCTGATATTGACCACGGCGGCGCCCTGTGTCGCCACGAGGCGGGTGAAATCGGGGAGCATCGCCCGCTCTGCCGTGCCGGCCGCGAAGCCCTTCGGCGCGCAGAGCATCAGCAGGAGACAGAGTACCAAGGCGAGCGCCCTCGCGGCGCCCGTTTGCATGCGGACTTCGGGGTTCATTGCAGGACGCGCAGCCGGCGGCTGCAATTCTCCTCGACCGAGAGCTCCATGCTGAGACTGTTCCGCCAGTTGCGGCTGCGCGACAGCATCCGATTGACGACCCAGGCCAGCGCGAGCCCCGCGACGCCCCCGGCCAGACCCCAGGCATCGCCGTGCTGCACGCCGCCCAAGAGGCTGCCGAACGCGGCGCCGACCAGAAGCAGCAGCGTCCCCAGCCCGTAGCTGACCAGCGCCGCGCGCAGCGGCGCACCGTCCGGGATGCGGATCACCACCGCATCGCCAGCTGCGAAGCGGGCGTCCGCGGGGATGGAGAATTCGTCCCGGGGCATGCCGAAGACGTGGGAGATCTGCACCGAGCCGCAACCACCCGGCTCGTCACAGCGTCCGCAGCCGCCCTGCTTGCCACTGAGCTTGACCCAGGCCTGACCATTCTCGATCCGCAGGATACGGGCGCGCGCTTCCATCATCGTGCCTCCGGCCGAATGCCCTCGCCGATGCGACGCACCGCCGCCTCTGGCGCCTCGCCGAGTGCGGTGACAAGGTGACCGTCGATCGCGCGCTTGAAAATGTTGATCGCGCCGCTGGAGAGCGGGCCGAGGCCGGCTCTCGAACCCTCGCCGATCGGTTCGATGAACACGGAGATCGCCGCCAGCCCGTCGCTGAACACCATGTGCACCGCTTCACCGCGATCCCGCCCCAGGGGGCGCTTCATGGCCGAGGTGAGCGCGTAACCCGGAACCGCCGGCTCGAGCACCCAGCCGGCAGCCTCGACGGACATGCTGACACCGCGCGCATTGACCATCCGCCAGCCTTCGTCGGTCTTGAAGCGCGACTCGAGCAGGCTGTTCTCCACCTCGCCCCCGATGCGCAGCTCGCTGAAGCTGAATTGCTCGATGACAGCACCGTGCTGATCGAGCGTACGCGACTTCAGCAGCAGGCCCGACTGCACGTCGGCCCACAGCACGTGGCCGTAGCGCAATTCGTCCTTGGGCTCGAGGACCAGCGCCTGGGCCTCGAGCCCGGCCACCCTGCCCAATTCGCCCTTGCGCACACGGTAGTTTTCGGCCAGCCCGGTCGGCGACGCCGGCAGGCGAGCCGGGAAGGCGCGACGGCCCTGCGCTTCGTCGATGATCACCGTGCGCTCGTCGGGCAATACGCAACGCACCTCGGCGCCACGGCGGATGATTTCGCGCGGACTGCCATCGAGGACCTCGAGGCGCTCGTACTCGCCGCTGGCATCGACACGATGCGCGATCCGCGAGGTCTCGACATGGCTGCCGGACTGATACACGAAGGTGCCAACGTAATTGAGTCGTTGCCCCGCGGTCGAGATGCGTCCGAGCCAGGACAAGGGGTCGGTCGGGTGTTCGGCAGACGCCGGTCCCTGCGCGAGCAGCGCGCAGAGACCGAGCATGGCGGGGAACCACCTCATCGAGCGCCGCCCTCGCGCGTGTCGGATACGGTGCGGACGTACTGCACGCCGGCCGGCATCGGGCCGCCGCGGCTGAGGCCCTGATGGGCGAAGAGATACTCGCGCATCGGATCGGCCGCCGGAGCGGCGACCGGGCGCACATTCGAGGAACCGACGAACTGGATCGGCGACGCGGCGACCGCCATCTGCGGCGCCGGCGCGTCCTGCCGGTACAGACTCGCGGCCACCAACCCCACCGCGGCCACCCCCATCACCGAAGCGGCCAGCGGCATCAGGCGATGCACGAGGCCGCGCTGCGCGAGGCCTGCCGCCGGGACCCCAGGCGCGAGCAGCGTCGGCTCGTCCTCCAGGCTGACCATGACACGGGAAACGAAATCACTTGAACCAGCGGAGTCGCCACGCAGGGTGTCGCCGATCAGGCAATAGGTGTCCCACTCCTTGCGCAGCGAAGCATCCTTGCGCATGCCGTCGAACACCGCACGCATGCCCTGGTCGTCGAGATCTCCGTCGAACAGCGCCGACACTTTGTCCTTCATGCTTGCACCTACCAACGTTTGTCCGGGGCCGTGTCCAGCAGGGGCCGCAGACGTTCTGCTATCGCTTCGCGCGCACGGAAGATCCGCGAGCGCACCGTGCCAATCGGGCATTCCATGATGCCGGCGATCTCCTCGTAACTGAGCCCTTCGAGCTCGCGAAGCATGATCGCCGTCCTCAGTTCCTCGGGCAGTGCGGCCATCGCGTCCTCCACGGTTTCGCCGATCTGGCGGGTCATCAGCAGCCGCTCGGGCGTGTTGATGTCGCGCAACTGATCGCCTTCCTCGAAGGTCTCCGCCTCTTCAGAATCGAAACTCGTCGAGGTCGGGGCCCTGCGCCCCTGGGAGACCAGGTAGTTCTTCGCCGTGTTGATGCCGATGCGGTACAGCCAGGTGTAGAAGGCACTGTCACCCCGAAACGAACCCAGCGCTCGATAAGCCTTGATGAAGGTCTCTTGCGCCACGTCCTCGACTTCTGCCGAGTCGCGGATCAGCCTCGACAGCAATCTGTTCAGCTTGCGCTGGTACTTGGATACCAGCAGACCGAACGCCTGCTTGTCGCCACGTTGAACACGCTCGACGAGTTGCTGATCGAGTTCCCGATCGCTCATGGGTTCCTGTTGATTCCGGGGAATTCAAAGATTCGAAGATCCCGGATTATAAGCGAGCGGGCCACGTACTCAGCAGAAATCGAAGACACTGGAACTGACAGGGTCGGGTGGAAATAGTTCAGGCGCGCGGACGGGCAGGACGGACGACCGGGCGCGCCCGACGGCCTGTCACCGCATGCTATATTCCCTCTCCCGCAAATCCTGCCCGAGCGACATCTTGCTGAAACAGTACGACGTACTCATTCTTGGCAGCGGTACCGCCGGCCAGTCGATGGCCCTCCGTCTGGCGGACCGCCTGCGCGTGGCGCTCGTGACCAAGCGCGAGTTGGCTGACAGCGCGAGCAACTGGGCGCAGGGCGGCATCGCCGCGGTGCTCGACAACACCGACAGCATCGAAGCTCATATCCAGGACACCTTCGTCGCCGGCGCCGGCCTGTGCAACCCCACGTCGACGCGCTTCGTGGTCGAGAACGGCAAGCGCGCGATCGAATGGCTGATCGACCGCGGCGTACCCTTCACCCGCGAGGCCGACTCCCAGCTCGGCTACCACCTCACCCGCGAGGGCGGCCATTCCCACCGGCGCATCATCCACGCCGCGGACGCCACCGGCGCGGCGGTGCAGGCGACGCTCGGCGACCACGTGCGCCGACACCCGAACATCGACATCTACGAGCACCACATCGCGGTCGATCTCATCACCGCGGACAAGCTGGGGCAGTCCGGCGCAGGCTGCCTGGGCGCCTACGTGCTCGACATCCAGGGCGAGCGCGTGCTGACCTTCGCCGCGCGCAACACCGTGCTCGCCACCGGCGGCACCGGCAAGGTCTATCTCTACACGACCAACCCGGACGTCGCCACCGGCGACGGCGTCGCGATGGCGTGGCGAGCGGGCTGCCGGGTGGGGAACATGGAATTCATCCAGTTCCACCCCACCTGCCTGTACCACCCGCAGGCGAAGTCCTTCCTGATCTCCGAGGCGGTGCGCGGCGAGGGAGGCCTGCTGAAGCTGCCCGACGGCACGCGCTTCATGCCCGAGCACGACCCGCGCGAGGAGCTCGCACCGCGCGACATCGTCGCGCGCGCGATCGATTTCGAGATGAAGAAACGCGGCATCGACTGCGTCTACCTCGACATCAGCCACAAGCCGGCCGACTGGCTGCGCGGCCACTTCCCCAATATCCACGCGCGCTGCCTGGAGCTGGGCATCGACATCACCAAGGAGCCGATCCCGGTCGTGCCCGCGGCGCACTACTCCTGCGGCGGCATCATGACCGACCTTGCCGCGCGCACCGGCGTTCCCGGGCTCTACGCCGTGGGCGAATCTGCATGCACCGGCCTGCACGGCGCCAACCGCCTCGCGAGCAACTCGCTGCTCGAATGCCTGGTGTTCGGCGAAGCCGCGGCCGAGGACATCCTCTCCAAGGCGCAAGAGCCTGCACCCGTGCTTCCGGCCTGGGACGAGAGCCGCGTCACCGACGCCGACGAGGAGGTGGTGATCTCGCACAACTGGGCGGAACTGCGCCGCTTCATGTGGGACTACGTCGGCATCGTGCGCACCAACAAGCGCCTGCGCCGCGCCCAGCACCGCATCCGCCTGCTGTCGCGCGAAATCCACGAGTTCTACTCGAACTTCCGCGTCAGCAACGACCTGATCGAGTTGCGCAATCTGGTGACCACTGCGGACCTGATCGTGCGCTGCGCGCTCAAGCGCAAGGAAAGCCGCGGCCTGCACCACTCGCGCGACTATCCCGAGACACTTCCACGCGCACGCGACACCGTGCTTCGTCCGCCGGCGCGCACGCCCCGCAAACGCTGAGCGCCAGCCCTGTCGCGCCGGCGCGATCCGTCCGCGGACGAGACCGCGTCAGCGCGCAGCGGCGTCGGGCCCGACGCGCCCCGAGCGATGGCGCAGCCAGACCCTGAGGAGGCGGAAACTGCCGGCGGATAGATTGCCGGGAACGAGGAACAGCGTTCGAGCAACCGGGGCGCCCTGCCCCGGCGCCGATATCTGCGCGGGCACCAGCGTGAACCAGGCGGCCATCGGCAACACCACCTGCGAGCGTTCGCGCACCCGATACAGCCCACCTTCACCGTCCGGTTCCTGCAACAGTTCGAGCGCGCCGTCGCGCTCCAGCCAGAGCGTGCAGCCATCCAGACGAGCCTGCGCACGCAAGCCGCGAAACAGCGACAGGAAGATCAGCGCCCAGGCGCAGGCGGCGATCGCCCGATCCACGTCTCCCGCCTCCCAGTCCGTGAAGACAGGCACGTGAAAAAGCGCCAGTGCGGCCGCTGCATGCACGACCCACACCGACGCTTTCACGAGACTGCAGCCGCGCAGCTTCAGTTCGACGGGGAACTGCATGCCGCGGAGCAGAACGAAAGGCTCACACCCGGCGGAACACCAGGGTGCCGTTGGTTCCGCCGAAGCCGAAATTGTTCTTCAGGGCCACGTCGATCTTCATCTCGCGGGCGACGTTGGCGCAGTAGTCGAGGTCGCACTCCGGATCCTGCTCGAAGATGTTGATCGTCGGCGGCGAAATCTGGTGGTACACCGCCAGCGCGGTCACAACCGACTCCAGCCCCCCGGCGCCACCGAGCAGGTGACCGGTCATCGACTTGGTGGAGTTCACCACCAGCTGCTTCGCCGCTTCGACGCCGAAGGCGAGCTTGATCGCGTCCGTCTCGTTCTTGTCGCCGAGCGGGGTCGAGGTACCGTGCGCGTTGAGGTACTGCACCTGATCGACGTTCACGCCGGCGTCCTTCATCGCATTGACCATGCTGCGGCGCGGGCCGTCGGTGTCGGGCGCGGTCATGTGGTAGGCGTCGCCGCTCATGCCGAAGCCGGCAACCTCGGCGTAGATCTTCGCGCCCCGGCGCCTGGCGTGCTCGTACTCCTCGAGCACCATCACGCCGGCACCCTCGCCGAGCACGAAGCCGTCACGCCCCTTGTCCCACGGCCGGCTGGCGGTGGCGGGATCGTCGTTGCGGGTGGACAGCGCCTTGGCCGAGCCGAAGCCGCCAATGGCGAGGTTGGTCACGGTGGATTCCGCGCCACCGCACACCATCACGTCGGCATCACCGTAGCCGATCATGCGCGCGCCCATGCCGATCGCGTGCAGGCCGGTTGTGCAGGCGGTGACCACCGCGAGATTGGGCCCCTTCATGCCGAACATGATCGAGAGGTTGCCCGAGATCATGTTGATGATGGTGCCCGGAATGAAGAAGGGCGAGATCTTGCGCGGGCCGCCACCGAGGAAGTCGTTGTGCGTATCCTCGATCATCGGCAGGCCGCCGATCCCCGAACCGATATTGATGCCGATGCGGTCGGCGTTGGCCTCGGTGACCTCGATGCCGGAGTCGCGGATCGCCTGGATGCCAGCGGCCATGCCGTAGTGGATGAACACATCCATGCGGCGAGCTTCCTTGGGCGACAGGTAGGCGGACACGTCGAAGTCCTTCACCTCGCCGGCGATGCGGGCAGCGAAGTTGCTCGCGTCGAAACGGGTGATCGGACCGATGCCGCTCTTGCCGGCGATCAGGTTGGACCAGGCTTCGGTAACAGTATTGCCGACAGGCGAGATCACGCCCAGACCGGTGACGACGACTCTACGACGCGACACAGGCGACTCCGTTGAAATCGTTGGAGAAATTCAAACCTGTCCGGTTGCCGCAACGATGCGCGGTAACGCGGACAGGGCGCGCGGGAAAATGCGCGGGAATTACTTCTTGAGGTGGGCGTTGACGTAGTCGATCGCCTGCTGGACGGTGGTGATCTTCTCGGCCTCTTCGTCCGGGATCTCGCACTCGAATTCTTCTTCCAGCGCCATGACCAGTTCCACGGTGTCCAGCGAATCCGCGCCCAGATCATCGACGAACGAAGACTCGGTCTTGATCTCCGATTCGTTCACGCCAAGTTGCTCAGCGACGATCTTCTTGACGCGCTGTTCGATGTTCTCCATGAACCAACTCCTTCCTGAGGGTGACAGGTGAATGTAAAAAGCCGGCGTATTCTACCAAAACGCCGCGGAACCGCTATCCCGACGCAAATCAGGACATGTACATGCCGCCATTGACGTGCAGGGTGGTCCCCGTCACGTAGGCGGCAGCGGGGGAGGCGAGGAACGCAACGGCGCCGGCGATTTCTTCCGGACGGCCGAGACGGCCCAGCGCGATGTTGCCGAGCAAGGCGTCGCGCGCGGCTTCGGGCAGCGCGCGCGTCATGTCGGTGTCGATGAAACCGGGGGCGACGCAGTTGACCGTGATGTTGCGGCTGCCGAGTTCGCGCGCCAGCGCGCGCGTCATGCCCGCCACGCCAGCCTTGGCCGCGGCGTAGTTGGCCTGGCCCGGGTTGCCGGAGCTGGCCACCACCGAGGTGATGTTGATGATGCGGCCGTGGCGGGCCTTCATCATGCCGCGCATGACCAGCTTGCTCATGCGGAAGACCGCGCGCAGATTGGTGTCCACCACCGCATCCCACTCCTCGTCCTTCATGCGCATGGCAAGGTTGTCGCGGGTGATGCCGGCATTGTTGACCAGGATGCCGACCGCACCGAAGCGCTTCTCGACCTCGCCGACCAGCGCCTCGCAGGCTGCCGCGTCGGTCACGTCCAGCGCCATGCCGGCCCCCTGGATGCCGGCGTCGGCGAGCGCCTTGCCGATATCGGCGGCGCCGGATTCCGAGGTGGCGGTGCCGACCACCGTCGCACCCAGGCGGCCGAGTTCGAGCGCCACCGCACGGCCGATGCCGCGCGACGCGCCGGTGACCAGGGCGACCTGGCCTTCGAGCGAAAAACTCATGTCTTACCTCACCGCCGCAATGGCTTGTTCCAGGCTCGCCGCGTCATGCGCCGAGCCACCCTCGACTTCCTTGGCGATGCGCTTGGTCATGCCGGCGAGCACCTTGCCGGGGCCGCACTCGATGACGTGGCTCATGCCGCGGGCGCCCATCGCCTGCACGAGCTCGATCCAGCGCACCGGCGAATACGCCTGCCGCACCAGGGCGTCGCGGATCTTCTCGGGATCATCGTAAACCGCGACGTCGACGTTGTTGATGACGTCGATCTCCGGCTTGACGATCGCCACACCGGCCAAGCGCTCGGCCAGGCGCTCGGCGGCCGGGCGCATCAGCGCGCAATGGAAGGGCGCGGAAACAGGCAGCAGCACGGCACGCTTGGCGCCCTTGGCCTTGGCGATCTCGCTCGCGCGCTCGACCGCGGCCTTGGCGCCGGCGATCACGATCTGCCCCGGCGCGTTGAGGTTGGCTGCCTCGACCACCTGGCCCTGCGCGGCCTCGGCGCAGGCCGCATGCACCGCGTCGGGCTCCAGGCCCATCACCGCCGCCATCGCGCCCTCTCCCGCCGGCACGGCCTCCTGCATGGCTTGGGCGCGGAAACGCACCAGCGGCACGGCGTCCTTGAAGGCCAGCGCGCCCGCGGCGACCAGCGCCGAGTACTCGCCCAGGCTGTGGCCGGCGACCAGGGCCGGTTTCGGCCCGCCCGCGGCCCGCCAGGCACGCCAGGCCGCCACGCCGGCGGTCAGCATCAGCGGCTGGGTGTTGACGGTGAGGGCAAGGCGCTCGGCAGGGCCGTCGCAGACCATCGCCCAGAGATCCTCTCCGAGGGCCTCGGAGGCCTCCGCGAAGGTGTCACGGATGACGGCGGACTCGCCGTAGGCGGCCATCATGCCGACCGATTGCGAACCCTGGCCGGGAAAAACCAGCGCAAAAGCCATGCTGTTCTCCGCTTGTGTCGAAAGTGGGAAATCGGGAAACGAAGCTCAGAAATCGATCAGGGCCGCGCCCCAGGTGAAGCCGCCACCGACGCCCTCGACCACGATGCGATGCCCCGGGCGCAACCGCCCCGCACGCACCGCCTCGTCGAGCGCGAGCGGGATCGACGCCGCCGAGGTGTTGCCGTGATGATCGAGCGTGGTCACGACGCGCTCCATCGGCACACCGAGCCGCTTGGCGGTGGCCTGGATGATGCGGATGTTGGCCTGATGCGGGATCAGCCAGTCGACACTGGACGCCTGCACACCCGCGGCATCCAGCACCTCGTTGGCCACATCGCCGAGTACCTTGACCGCGAACTTGAACACGGCCTGGCCGTCCATGCGCAGGAAGGGATCGCCGATCACCTGCCCCGAGGCCACAGTGCCCGGCACGCACAGGATGGGGTGGTGGCTGCCGTCGGCGTGCAGCGCCGAAGCCAGGATGCCCGGCCGCTCCGAGGCCTCGAGCACGACCGCGCCTGCGCCGTCGCCGAAGAGCACGCAGGTGCCCCGGTCGGACCAGTCGAGGATGCGCGAGAACACCTCGGCGCCGATGACCAGCGCACGCTTGTTGCTGCCCGAGCGGATGAACTTCTCGGCCACGCTGAGCGCATAGATGAAGCCGCTGCACACCGCCTGCACGTCGAAGGCGGCGCCGCCGTTGCGGATGCCGAGCTTGGACTGCACGAGGGCCGCCGTGCTCGGGAAGATGTAGTCGGGCGTGGAGGTGGCGACGATGATGAGGTCGATGTCCTCGGCTTCGCAGCCGGCGGCCTCGATCGCGCGCTCGGCCGCGACGCGGGCGAGGTCGCTCGCCCCGGTGTCGGCCGCCGCCAGATGGCGGCTGCGGATGCCCGAGCGGCTGACGATCCACTCGTCGGAGGTATCGATGCCACGCTTGACCAGGTCGTCGTTGCTGACCGGTTCGCCGGGCAGGTAGCTGCCGGTACCGGCAATCCGTGCATAGATCATGCCTTCGCCTCGTTCATGCTCGCCATGCGTTCGGAGATGCGCTCGATGAGCCGGTTCGACGCCGCTTCGGCAGCGCGCGAAAGCGCATTGCCGAATGCGAGCACGTCGGCCGAGCCGTGACTCTTGAGCACCACGCCGCGCAGGCCGAGCAGCGGCGCACCATTGTAAAGACGATGATCGACGCGCTTCTTGAAGCGCTTGAGCACCGGCATCGCCGCCACCGCCAGCAGCTTGGTGAACAGCGTGCGCTTGAACTCCTGCTTCAGGAAGGCGCCGACCATCTGCGCCAGACCCTCGGAGGTCTTGAGCGCGACGTTGCCGACGAAGCCGTCGCAGACGACCACATCCACCGTGCCTTCATAGATGTCGTTGCCCTCGACGTTGCCCTGGAAGTTGAGGCCGCTGTTACGCAGCAGCTCGCCCGCTTCCTTGACGACGTCGTTGCCCTTGATGACCTCCTCACCGATGTTGAGCAGGCCGACCGTAGGACGGTCCTTATGCTCGATCGCAGCGACGAGCATCGCGCCCATCACACCGAACTGGAGCAGATGCTCGGCGCTGCAATCGACGTTGGCGCCGAGGTCGAGCACATACGTGTGCCCCTTCATCGACGGCAGCACGGTCGCGATCGCAGGGCGATCGATCCCGGGCAGGGTCTTCAGCACGAAGCGCGAGATCGCCATCAGCGCGCCGGTATTGCCTGCCGAGACGGCAGCGCTCGCCTCGCCCGCCTTGACGAGGTCGACCGCGACGCGCATCGACGAATCCTTCTTGTTGCGCATGGCGATCGCGGGCGGATCGTCCATGGCCACCACCTCGGAGGCCGCGCGCACGCGGATGCGCGCGCCGAACTCGGTCGTCGCGTTGCCGAGCAGGGGCGCGATCGCCTCCTCCCGCCCGACGAGGATCGCGCTGGCCTGGGGATGGCTGCGCAGGAATTCCAGCGCGGCTGGCACGGTCACGACCGGGCCGTGATCGCCACCCATGCAGTCGATCGCAATGGTGACACCCATCGGGTTCTCGCGTGATTACAGGTTTCGGGAGCCGGAAAAAAGGCGGCGCCGGCGCAATGCGCCCGACGCCGCCCTTCTCGATTCAGGCAGCAGGATTACTCGCCCTTGCCCTTGGCGACCTTCTTGCCACGATAGAAACCGCTGGGGCTCACGTGGTGGCGCAGGTGGGTCTCGCCGGTGGTGGGCTCGACGGCCAGCGCCGGACCGGTGAGGAAGTCGTGGGCACGGTGCATGCCACGCTTGGACGGGGACTTCTTGTTCTGCTGAACGGCCATGAGTAAAGCTCCTAAAACAAATATCGCGCCTATTTCGCGCTGTGACTGCCTCGCAGCGACGCCAGCGCAGCGAAAGGCGATTCCTTCGACGCACCACCATCGGGCCGTGGCGCGTCACAAACCTGGTGTCGCGGGGCGATCGGCAGGGCGAGCAGGATCTCGTCCTCGACCAGGGCGATCACGTCGAGCTCGCCATCGAGCTCGATCGCATCGATCTCGTCATCCTCGAGCTCTTCCTCGGGGATGGGCTGACCCGAACGCACCGGCTGCAGCACCGAGTCCACCCGGACCGGCCATGCCATCCCGCCGAGGCAGCGCTGGCAGCAAAGCTGCAACTCGCCCTCGAACATCAGGTGCAGCCGCGGTTCACGCGCCTCGACGCCTTCGACCATCGACCCCTCGATCCGCCACGACACCTGCCCGCCGGACGACGCGAGCACGTCGGACAGACGCAACATCTCCGCGACAGCGGTCACGCCTTCCAGCGTGCGCGCCTCCGCGGCAAATCGAAACGGGTCGGAGATGATCCTGGATGGATCGCCATGTTGCGACATAAGCCGCGCATGATAATATTTTTCGGATCGGCCTGTAAAGGCTTCATTCGATTCGGGAAGCCCCACCCCGATCCCTCCTCTCCAGCACAGTCGCGCGAACAACTCGACCGATCTCCGGCGGGTCATGTTCGCACCGGACCCATGAAGATCGTCCTCGCCTCCACCTCCGCCTACCGCCGGATGCTGCTCGAGCGCCTGCAACTCCCCTTCGAGACCGACCGCCCGGAGACGGACGAATCGCCTCTGCCCGGCGAGGCACCCGCCGCCACCGCCGAACGCCTGGCGCTGGAGAAGGCCCGTGCCGTCGCCGCGCGCTGGCCCGGCGCGCTGATCATCGGCTCGGACCAGGTCGCCCACCTCGGCGACGAGGTCTTCGGAAAGCCGGGCACCGAGGCGCGTGCGATCGCGCAGTTGCAGCGCATGCGCGGACAGACCGTGGTCTTCCACACCGCGCTCGCCCTGCTCGACACCCGCAGCGGCCACGCCCAGGTCGAGGGCGTGCCGACGCACGTCCGCTTCCGCGAACTCTCCGACGACGAGATCCGCCGCTACGTCGAGCGCGAACGGCCGCTCGACTGCGCCGGCAGCGCCAAGTCCGAAGGCCTCGGCATCGCGCTGCTCGAAGCGATGCGGGGCGACGACCCCACCGCACTGATCGGCCTGCCGCTGATCGCCCTCGCGCGCATGCTGCGCACGGCCGGAGTGCATCTCCCATGAGCGGCGACGCCATGCCGCGCGGCAACCTCTACCTGGTCCCCGTGGCCCTGGGCGAGCACACACCGTGGGCACACTTCCTGCCTGCGCAGGCACAGGCGATCGCAGCCGGCCTGCGCCACTTCGTCGTCGAGACCGCGCGCGCGGCGCGCGCCCACCTCAAGCAGCTCGACTATCCCCACCCGCTGCGCGACACGGACATCCGCGAGCTGCCCGCCGAGGCCGCCGACGCGGCGCTCGACGCGCTGCTCGCCCCCGCGCTCGCCGGCACGGACCTCGGCCTGCTCTCGGACGCCGGTTGCCCGGCGGTGGCCGACCCCGGCGCCCGCCTGGTGGCACGCGCGCACGCCCTCGGCATCCGCGTCGTGCCGCTGGTCGGCCCCTCCTCCATCCTGCTCGGGCTGATGGGCTCGGGGCTCAACGGCCAGAGCTTCGCCTTCCACGGCTACCTGCCGGTGGCCGAGGGCGAGCGCGATGGGGCCCTGCGCACGCTCGAGGACGAATCCCGGAAGCTCGGGCGCACGCAGATCTTCATCGAGACGCCTTATCGCAACGAGCGCATGCTCGACGCCCTGCTGCGCACGCTCAAGCCCGAAACCCGGCTGTGCGTGGCCTGCGAACTCAACACCGCGGACGAATTCCTCCTCACCCGCAGCGTGCGCGAGTGGAAGAAGGCTGCGCGCCCCGCCCTCGCCCGCCGCCCCGCGCTCTTCCTGCTGCTGGCCTGAACGACGCTACGCGGCTCAGGCGTTGGCCAGCAGCCAGCCCGCGAGCTCGCCCGGCGTACGCACGCAGGCGAGCGGGGACTCGGCCACCAGCACCTCGACCGGATGCGCGCCGAAGCCCACCGCCAGCCCGGCGGTGCGCGCGTTCTTCGCCATCTGCAGGTCGTGGGTGGTGTCGCCGATCATCAGGGTGCGCTCCGGCGCCACGCCGAGCTCGTCCATGAGCGCTTCAAGCATCGCCGGATGCGGCTTGGAGAAGCACTCGTCGGCGCAGCGCGTGGCATGAAAATAGCGACCCAGCCCGGTGTGGCCGAGTGCACGGTTCAGGCCCACGCGGCTCTTGCCGGTGGCGACCGCCAGCAGGTGGCCGCGCCCGGCGAGCGCGTCGATCAGCGCGTCGACGCCCTCGAAGAGGCTCAGCTCGTGATCCGAGGACAGGTAGTGGTGACGATAGCGCTCGACCATGCGCGGATAGTCGGACTCTTCCAGATCGGGCACGGCGTGGCGCAACGCGTCGCCCAGGCCGAGGCCGATGACGTAGCGCGCGCGCTCCTCGGAGGGCACCGGCAGATCGAGGTCGCGCGCCGCGGCCTGCATCGCACGCACGATGGCGGCAGCCGAATCCATCAGGGTGCCGTCCCAGTCGAAGACGATCAGGTCGAAACGTTCAGCCATGCTTTTTCTCCGCGGCATCGAGCCGGTCGAGGAAGGTTTGCAGGTCCGCGGGCAGCGGCGAATCGAAGGCGAGCGGCGCACCGGTGAGCGGGTGGGCGAGGCGCAGCTTCGCGGCGTGCAGGAACATCCGCCGCAAGCCCTCGACCTCCAGGCGCTTGTTGAGCGCGAAGTCGCCGTATTTGTCGTCGCCGCACAGCGCGAAGCCGAGATGGGCAAGATGCACGCGGATCTGATGCGTGCGCCCGGTCTTCAGTTCCACCTCGAGCAGGCTGTAGTCGCGCCAGCGCCGTACCAGGCGCACGATGCTGTGCGCCGCCTTGCCCTCGTCCGCGACGCGCACCCGGCGCTCGCCTTCGGCGGTCAGGTACTTGTGCAGCGGAACCTTGACGTGCTGCAGCGGATTGGACCAGCGCCCCGGCACCAGGGTCAGATAGCGCTTCTCCACGCTGCCCTCGCGCATCATGTCGTGCAACGCGGTGAGCGCCGAGCGTTTCTTCGCGACGATCAGCAGCCCCGAGGTCTCGCGGTCGAGGCGATGGGCGAGCTCGAGCATGCGTAGCTCGGGGCGCTGCACGCGCAGCTGCTCGATCACCCCGTAGCTCACCCCGCTGCCGCCATGCACCGCCTTGCCGGAGGGCTTGTCGATGACGAGCAGCGCCTCGTCCTCGTACACCACCGGCAGCGGCTTGCCCGCCGGCGCGGGTGCGGCGTGGGTCGGCTCGGCGATGCGGATCGGCGGGATGCGCACCTCGTCGCCCTCCTGCAGGCGATAGGTCTGCTGCACGCGACGCCCGTTCACCCGCACCTCGCCGCTGCGCAGGATGCGATAGACGTGGCTCTTGGGCACCCCCTTGGCGATGCGCAGGAGGTAGTTGTCGATGCGCTGGCCCGCCGCCGCCTCGTCGATGCGTTCGTGGCGAACCGCGATCGCTTTGCCTTCAATCGTCGTCATGAAATATACTTTCGCGCGGTTGAACCGGTCGCTGCCACCCAAGTGCGGCGCGTCAGCAGTCCGTCAGGTCGAAACACCTGCTCCGGACGACGCGCGCAGACTGCTGGCAAAGAGCCCTGAAGAGCGCTCCCGGTCACAACCCTTGCCCGCCATCCAAGGCCGAAAAGGCGCCGATGGTAACGCAAGCGATCCCCTTCGACACACCCATCCAGCCCCCGGGTTGGATTTTGACGCGCAAGTCACCGACGCAGGATCAAATGTTCCGGCCACGCTGCCGCACCGGCACCGCGGGCGGGAACAAGAGAAATTCGACCAGCCGACCCATCACAGCCCTGTTAACCCACCGGATGAAAGCAGCAGCAGCCCTACCCAATCGCTCCTGATCCCGGAAAGCGCGATGGTGCGCGCCGTTCGTCCTGCCCGTGTGTCTTCTCGCGGGAGAACGATCCAAATGAAGCGCATGCTTTTCAATGCGACGCAGGCCGAAGAACTGCGCGTCGCGATCGTGGACGGTCAGAAACTGATCGACCTCGATATCGAATCGGCCGCCAAGGAAGAACGCAAGAGCAACATCTACAAGGCCGTCATCACCCGCATCGAGCCCAGCCTCGAGGCGGCGTTCGTGGACTACGGTGCCGACCGCCACGGCTTCCTGCCGTTCAAGGAGATCTCGCGTTCCTACTTCCAGCCTGGTGCGGACGCCAAGGCCTCGATCAAGGAAGCCCTGAAGGAAGGCCAGGAACTCATCGTCCAGGTCGAGAAGGACGAGCGCGGCAACAAGGGTGCGGCGCTCACCACCTACATCTCGCTGGCCGGCCGCTATCTGGTGCTGATGCCCAACAACCCGCGCGGCGGTGGCGTCTCGCGCCGCGTCGAGGGTGACGAGCGCGCCGAACTGCGCGAGAACATGGATCAGCTCGACGTCCCCCAGGGCATGAGCCTGATCGCGCGCACCGCGGCGATCGGCCGCAGCGCCGAAGAGCTGCAGTGGGACCTCAACTATCTGCTGCAGCTGTGGACCGCCATCGAAGGCGCGGCACAGGGCCAGTCCGGCGCCTTCCTGATCTACCAGGAAGGCAGTCTGGTGATCCGCGCGATCCGCGACTACTTCCAGCCCGACATCGGCGAGATCCTGATCGACACCGACGACATCTTCGAGCAGGCCACGCAGTTCATGGCCCACGTGATGCCGGGCAACGTCGCCCGCGTGAAGCGCTACAGCGACGACGTGCCGCTGTTCTCGCGCTTCCAGATCGAGCACCAGATCGAGTCGGCCTATTCGCGCCAGGTGAACCTGCCCTCGGGCGGTGCCGTGGTGATCGACCATACCGAGGCGCTGGTGTCGATCGACGTCAACTCGGGCCGCGCCACCAAGGGCTCGGACATCGAGGAGACCGCCTTCCGCACCAACTGCGAGGCGGCCGACGAGATCGCCCGCCAGCTCCGCCTGCGCGACCTCGGCGGCCTCATCGTCATCGATTTCATCGACATGGAATCGGCCAAGAACCAGCGCGAGGTCGAGAACCGCCTGCGCGACGCGCTGCGCCACGACCGCGCCCGCGTGCAGACCGGCAAGATCAGCCGCTTCGGCCTGCTCGAGCTGTCGCGCCAGCGCCTGCGCCCGGCGCTCGCCGAAACCAGCTACATCACCTGCCCGCGCTGCAACGGCACCGGCCACATCCGCAGCACCGAATCGTCGGCGCTGCACATCGTGCGCATCCTCGAAGAAGAGGCGATGAAGGACAATACCGGCGCGGTGCACCTGCAGGTGCCGGTCGATGTCGCCACCTTCCTGCTCAACGAGAAGCGGGTCGACATCGCGCGCATCGAGATGCGCCACAAGGTGCAGCTCATCATCGTTCCGAACCGCCATCTCGAGACGCCGGCGCACGAGATCATCCGCCTGCGCCACGACCAGCTCAACACCGAGGACATCGCCCTGGCGAGCTATCAGATGGTGCAGAAGCCGGTCGAAGAGGACACCCGCCTGCCCTCCAAGGCCAACGAGCGCCCGGCACGCCCCGAAGCCGCGGTGAAGGGCATCGCCCCCGCGCAGCCTGCCCCGATGGCTGCACCCGAGCCCGCTCCCGCCTCGGCCCCGGCCCCTGCCGCGCCCGAGCCCAAGGGGCTGATCGCGCGCATCATGGGCTGGTTCTCCGCCGGCAAGGGCGCCGCGGAACCGGTCCCCGCCCCGGTCGTGGAAGAGACTCCGAAACGCGAGGCGCGCCCGCGTGGCGAACGCAGCGGCGAGGGTCGCCGCAATGGCGGCAGCAATGGCGGCCGTGGCCGTCGCGGCGAGCGCGACGGCGAGGCGCAGCCCTCCACCCGCGGCAGCCGTGCCGAGCGTGGCGAGACCACCGAGCGTCCGCAGCGCGTCGCGGCCGAGCGCCCCGAGCGTGCTGAGCGCCCCGAGCGTGCTGAGCGCCCCGAGCGTGGCGAGCGTGCCGAGCGCAGCGAAGGCGGCCGCCGTGGTCGCGGCCAGCGCGGCGAGCGTGCCCAGGAAGGCGCCGAGCAGCGCGCGGCCCAGACCGAGGACGATCTGCTGAAGGCCGCCACCGCCACTGCGATGGTGGCAGCGGCCACGACGGCGGACTCCGGCACGACCGAGACCGTTGCCAGCACCGAAGGCGGCGAAGAGGAAGGCACCCCGTCCGAGAAGCGCCGCCGTCGCGGCCGTGGCCGCGGCCGTCGCTCGGGCGAGCCGCAGGGCATCGACGGCGCCGCCGAAGCGGGTAACGAAGTCGAGACCGGGGCGACAGCGCCCGAGGGCGAACTGTCGGGAATCGCGGCGTCCGCCGTCGAGCAGGGGACCGTCGAGTCCGCGCACGCTGCCAGCCCGGTCACGGCCGGACAGGACGCGAACGTCGGCGCTGCCGCCACAGCCGTGGTGCAAACCGCTCCGGCGGATGCGCAGATCGCCGAACTGCCGATCGTCGGCGGCACCGCGGAGGACGTCACACCGGTCGCCCTGGCCGCACCACAGGTGCCGCTTGCCCCGGTGCCGGTCGGCGCAGCGCTGGAAGTCGTCGCTGAAACGGCGCCTGCCGCGGAGGTCCCGGTCGACAAGGCCCTTGCGGCCGAAGCGGTGCTCGCCGAGCAAGGTGCTGCTGCCGAAGAGCTTGCCGCCGGGAGCGCTGCCACGGTCGAAGCGGTATCCGCCGAGGCGCCCCGTGCCGAGACCGCTGCCATGATCGATTCGGCTTCTGCCGAGGAAGCGCCGCCTGCGGTCGCCTCCGCAGCAGGCGAGGAGGCGGTCATCGGCACCGAACCCGTCGCGGTCGCCGAGCCCGCCCCCACGTCGAGCGTCGGCGTCCCCCCCGAGGTCGCCGCCGCAGCGCCGGAAGCCGTGCCAGCCCCGCTCGCGGATTCGACGGAGGTCGCCGAGCCGCCCGTGCCTGCGGCAGCCGAGTCGACGGTGGTTCGCGCGATGGAAGCCGGCCGTGCCAGCCACGCGCCGAGCGCACCGATCGCGGTGCCGTCCGGCGACAGCGGCCTGATCAGGATCGAGACCGATCCGGCCAAGCGCGTGCAGTTCGGCACCGGCGCCCCGGAGCAGCCGGCGCGCCTTGGCCGCCAGCCCCGCCCGGCCGCAGTGATCGCCGAGGAGCCGCTGCAACAGGTCGAGACCCGCAAGTAAGCGGTTCCGCCAACCCCGGCGCGAAGGCTTGTCGAGCGCACATCGCGACTTGCATCGCTCCTGCAGGAAACCAGCCCGCGTGGCTGCGCTTTCTGCAGGAGCGGCGCGAGTCGCGATTTCCTTGTCGCCCCGAACTCAGCCCTCGCCGCGCACGCGTTGCACGATCCCGCGTGCTGCGTCTTCACACATGTCGAGCACCAGGTCGAAGCCCTTCGGTCCGCCGTAGTAGGGATCGGGCACTTCCTCGCCGTGAGCTTGCGCGCCGGCGAAGGGCAGGAAGAGCTGCAGCTTGGGCCGGTACACCTCGGGGCAATGGCGCTGCATGTGCTCGAGATGCCCGCGGTCCATCGCCAGCAGCAAGTCGAACTCCTGGAAGTCGCGCAGCTCGAGCTTGCGCGCGCGCAGCGCCGAGAGGTCGTAGCCGCGCAGCTTGGCCGCCTTCTGCGTGCGCGGGTCGGGTGCCTCGCCGGCGTGGTAGCCCTGCGTGCCGGCAGAGTCGAGCAACACCTGCGCCCCCAGCCCGCCGGTCTCGACGAAGTGGCGCGCCACCGCCTCGGCGGTCGGCGAGCGGCAGATGTTGCCAGTGCATACGAACAGGATCCTCTTCATCCCCTCCCCTCCTCTTCTTGTTGTTCACACGCTGCCATGCTGGTCGGCGCCGAAGGCGCGCTCGCGCAGCTTGAAGAGCTCGTCGCGCGCTGCCGCCGCCTGCTCGAACTCCAGGTTGCGGGCGTGCTCCTGCATCTCCTTCTCCAGCCGCTTGATCGCGCGCGCCAGCGCCTTCTCGTCCATCGCCGCGTAGTCGCCGCCCTTCTCCGCCACGCGCGCGACGTCGCGCTTCGCGCCATCGGCATCGTACACCCCGTCGATGATGTCCTTGATGCGCTTGGTCACCGACTTCGGCACGATGCCGTTGGCCTCGTTGAATGCGATCTGCTTGTGGCGACGGCGCTCGGTCTCCCCGATCGCCGCCTTCATCGAGTCGGTGACGCGGTCGGCATAGAGGATGGCGGTACCGTGCAGATGGCGCGCGGCGCGGCCGATGGTCTGGATCAGCGAGCGCTCGGAGCGCAGGAAGCCCTCCTTGTCCGCGTCCAGGATCGCCACCAGCGACACTTCGGGAATGTCCAGGCCCTCGCGCAGCAGGTTGATGCCCACCAGCACGTCGAACTCGCCCAGGCGCAGGTCGCGGATGATCTCGACGCGCTCTACGGTGTCGATGTCCGAATGCAGGTAGCGCACGCGGATGCCATTGTCGGCGAGGTAGTCGGTGAGGTCCTCGGCCATGCGCTTGGTCAGCACGGTGACCAGCACGCGCTCGTTCACTTCCAGCCGCTTCTTGATCTCGGACAGCAGATCATCGACCTGAGTCATTGCCGGGCGCACCTCGACCATCGGGTCGATCAGGCCGGTCGGGCGCACCACCTGCTCCACCACCTGGCCCTGGTGCTCCTCCTCGTACTTCGCCGGCGTGGCGGAGACGAAGACGGTCTGCGGCATCAGGCGCTCGAACTCGTCGAACTTCAGCGGCCGGTTGTCCAGCGCCGAGGGCAGGCGGAAGCCGTAGCCGACCAGGTTCTCCTTGCGCGAGCGGTCGCCCTTGTACATGCCGCCGACCTGGCCGATGGCCACGTGCGACTCGTCGATGAAGAGCAGCGCATCCTGCGGCAGGTAGTCGATCAGCGTCGGCGGCGGCTCGCCCGGACCGCGCCCGGACAGGTGCCGGGAGTAGTTCTCGATGCCCTTGCAGAAGCCCATCTCGTTCAACATCTCGAGGTCGAAGCGGGTGCGCTGCTCGATGCGCTGCGCCTCCACCAGCTTGCCCTCGCGCTGGAAGAAGGCGACGCGCTCCTTCAACTCCTCCTTGATCGCCTCGATCGCCTGCAGCACCGTCGCGCGCGGGGTCACGTAGTGGCTGGACGGATAGACGGTGAAGCGCGCCAGCTTGTGCCTGAGGTGTCCGGTGAGCGGATCGAACAGGGTCAGGTGTTCGATCTCGTCGTCGAACATCTCGATGCGCACCGCGAGCTCGGCGTTTTCCGCCGGGAAGACGTCGATCACATCGCCGCGCACGCGGAAGGTGCCGCGGCGGAAGTCGATGTCGGCGCGGGTGTATTGCATCGCCACCAGGCGCTGGATGAGGTCGCGGTGCGCCATGCGCTCGCCCTCGCGCAGGTGCAGGATCATGGCGTGGTAGTCGACCGGATCGCCGATGCCGTAGATGCACGACACCGTGGCCACGATGACCACGTCGCGGCGCTCCATCAGGCTCTTGGTCGCCGACAGGCGCATCTGCTCGATGTGCTCGTTGATCGACGAATCCTTCTCGATGAAAAGGTCGCGCGAGGGCACGTAGGCCTCGGGCTGGTAGTAGTCGTAGTAGCTGACGAAGTACTCGACCGCGTTCTCGGGCAGGAACTCCTTGAACTCGGCGTAGAGCTGCGCGGCCAGCGTCTTGTTGGGCGCCAGCACCAGGGCCGGTCGCCCCATGCGGGCGATGACGTTGGCCATGGTGTAGGTCTTGCCCGAGCCGGTCACGCCGAGCAGGGTCTGGTACATCAGGCCGTCCTCGACGCCTTCGCACAGCAGGCGGATCGCCTCGGGCTGGTCGCCGGCGGGCGGAAACGGCTGGTGCAGGCGGAAGGGGCTGCCCTCGAAGCCGAGCACGGTCCCGCCTTGCTGCGGTGCATCGTTTCCGGCGCTATTGCCTTGAGTCGTCATGCTAAAATTCCCGCTCCATTCCGGTGCATCGCCGCACGGCGGCACCGGACGAAAACGCCGATTATTTCCCAAATCGCGTGACAAGGCACGGCGCAAGTCCGTTCCCGCCACGCGCATTCACTGCCGCCCTACCGGAACAACTGGAGTCCTCATGTCCGCTTCGATCTTCGCCGCCGTCGAGATGGCGCCCCGTGACCCGATCCTTGGCCTCAACGAGGCCTTCGCCGCCGACACCCGCGCCGAGAAGGTCAACCTCGGCGTCGGCGTGTACTACGACGACAACGGCAAGATCCCGCTGCTCGCCGCCGTGCGCACCGCCGAGAAGGCACGCCTCGAAGCCATGCCGCCGCGCGGCTACCAGCCGATCGAAGGCCCCGCGGCCTACAACAACGCGGTGCAGGGCCTGCTCTTCGGCAAGGACTCGCAGCTCGCCACCAGCGGCCAGACCATCACCGTCGAGGCCCTCGGCGGCACCGGCGCGCTCAAGGTCGGCGCCGACTATCTCAAGCGTCTCGTCCCCGGCGCCACCGTGTACATCTCCGACCCGAGCTGGGAGAACCACCGCGCGCTGTTCGAATCCGCCGGCTTTCCGGTCGAGAACTACCCCTACTACGACGCCGCCACCCGCGGTGTTAACTTCGCCGGCATGAAGGCCAAGCTCGACAGCCTGCAGCCCGGCTCGATCATCGTGCTGCACGCCTGCTGCCACAACCCCACCGGCGCCGACCTGTCCGACGCGCAGTGGGACGAAGTGGTCGCCGTGTGCCGCGAGCGCGGCCTGATCCCCTTCCTCGACATGGCCTACCAGGGCTTCGCCGAAGGCATCGACGCCGACGCCGTGGCCGTGCGCGCGCTGTCGGCCAGCGGCCTGCAGTTCTTCGTGTCGAGCTCGTTCTCGAAGAGCTTCTCGCTCTACGGCGAGCGCGTCGGTGCGCTGTCCATCGTCACCGCCAGCAAGGAAGAGGCCGGTCGCGTGCTGTCGCAGGTCAAGCGCGTGATCCGCACCAACTACTCCAACCCGCCGATCCACGGCGGCGCCATCGTCGCCGCCGTGCTGAGCTCGCCCGAGCTGCGCCAGATGTGGGAAGACGAGCTCGGCGGCATGCGCGAGCGCATCCGCGCCATGCGCACCGGCCTGGTCGAGCAGTTGAAGGCCGCGGGCGTGGCGCAGGACTTCTCCTTCGTGATCAAGCAGCGCGGCATGTTCTCCTACACCGGGCTCACCGCCGCGCAGGTCGAGAAGCTCAAGGCCGATTTCGGCATCTACGCCGTGTCGACCGGCCGCATCTGCCTGGCCGCGCTCAACTCCAAGAACATCGGCTACGTCGCCAAGGCGATCGCGCAGGTGGTCAAGGGCTGATCCAGCCCGGCCAGGGCGGCGGGATCGCAAAATCTTCCGCCCCAGCCTTGACGAGCGCGCATCTGCTGCCTAAAATGCGCGCCTCTGTTCCCCGATAGCTCAGTCGGTAGAGCGCCGGACTGTTAATCCGTAGGTCCCTGGTTCGAGCCCAGGTCGGGGAGCCAAGTTTCAGGACTTGGTGTTTCATAAAGGAACAGCAAGCCAGCATCGCAACCGAGTATTTCCTCGATAGCTCAGTCGGTAGAGCGCCGGACTGTTAATCCGTAGGTCCCTGGTTCGAGCCCAGGTCGAGGAGCCAGCATCGCCAACAAGAAAGCCAATCCTTCGGGGTTGGCTTTTTTGTTGGCGATGCCAGCGCGACGCGGCACTATTCCGCGCCGGATCGACCTCGCCTATCGCGACTTGCGTCGCTCCTACAGGCGGGCAGTCCCCCGACGGCTCACGGAAGTGATGGCGACCGAGCCCGCGGTGGGAGCGACGCAAGTCGCGATACGGCGCGCGAACGATCACCGGCGTCCGGCCCCCCGCCACGATGCGTCAACGACCACTGAAACCGGGTTCGCCGCCGTGCCGCGAGCCCTCACGAATTGCCCGCATCGTTCCCCGGGTCCATCTCGCGCGCGGCACGCAGGTCGCGGTACACCGCGGCACGCATGATCAGCATCGACACCACCGGCGCGGTCATCAGCACGAAGACGCTGATCAGCAGCTCGTGGATCACCAGGCGCGACTGCATCACCGTGAAATACAGCATCGACGCCAACAGGATGCAGCCGGCGCCGAGCGCGATGCTGATCGCGGGGCCGTGGATGCGCTGGTAGAAGCTCTGCAGGCGCGCCAGGCCGAGCGTGCCGACGAGGGTGACGATGCCGCCCAGCACCAGCAGCAAGGCCACCGGGATCGCCGCCCACCACGGCAGGGATTCGGCACCACTCATTGGGCTACCCTCCTGTCGCTGCGCGACCTCGTCCGCGGGGGAGCGGAGCGCTTTCCTTCGAGCGGTCGTGCGGACGCGCTCATTCGATCACCTCCCCGCGCATCAGGAACTTGGCGAGCGCGATCGTGGACACGAAGCCGAGCAGCGCGATGATCAGCGCCGCCTCGAAATAGATCTGGCTGCCGTGGCGGATGCCCAGCAGCAGCGCCAGCACCATCACGCACATCCACAGCGTGTCGAGCGCCAGCACGCGGTCCTGTGCCGAGGGGCCGATCATCAGCCGCAGCGTGCACAACAGCATGGCCAGCACCACGCAGGCCAGCGCGAAAAGGGTCGCCGCCGAGAGCAGCGTCGCGGTCGTCATGTCCGGCCTCCTCCGGGTTCGGGCGTCTCGAACACCTCGATGATCGGCTGTTCGTAACGCGTCTTGATGGTGTGCACCCACCACGCCTCGTCGTGCAGATCGAAGACGTGGAGCAGCAGCTCGTGGCCGTCGGGAAGGATCTCCACCCACACCGTGCCCGGCGTCGAGTTGATCAGGCAGGACAGCAGGGCCAGCCCGTGCGGACTCTTCAGGTCGAGCGGCACGCGGATGAACTGCGAGTTCACGTCCGCCGAGCGCCGCAGCAGGATGATCTGGGTGACGTTGAAGCAGGAGCGGACGATCTCGATCGCCGCCATCCACAACAGCCGGAAAAGCGCCAGCGGGCGCCGGATGCGGGCGTGGCCGTGCGGCTGCAGCGGCCGCGACAGCAACGGCGCGAGCACGCCGAGCGCGCCGCCGAGCAGCCAGTGCGCGGGCTCCAGGCTCTGGTTGAGCATCAGCCACATCAGCAGCAGGCTCGCCGACAGCAGCGGCGAAGGCAGCCAGCGTCTCATCGCGCACCCTCCGCGCCCGGCGCGCGCAGCACCGGAGGCTCGCCGAGCACGCGCGCCGCGTAGTCGCCGCTGCGCAGCAGGCCCGCGGTGGTGCGGTCGAGGTAGTCGAACACCGTGCCCGCCTGCACCGTCAGCAGCACGCACAGGATCACCAGCGCCCCCACCGGCACCGCCTCGGAGAACTGCAGCCGCGGCGGCGTCACCGCGCCCGCAGCCCAGAAGGTGCGCACCCCCAGGCGCATCAGCGCGATGATCGCCGCCAGCCCGGCGAGGATCATCAGCCCGATCAGGCCCCAGGTCGTCGCCGGGACGCCTTCGGGCGCGGCCGCGAGCAGGGCGTGGAAGAGGCTGAACTTGGCGACGAAGCCCGCCAGCGGCGGCATCCCGGCGATCACCAGCGCGCACGCGGCGAAGCTCAGACCGAGGAAGGCGAGCGTGCCGGGAATGCCGACGCCGACCGGATCCTCCGGCTTGTCCTCGATCGCGAAGGCCTCCATGGTGATCGCGATCAGCGCCGCGCCCGGCGGACGGATGCGCTCGGTGAGCTCGATCAGCAACATGAAGGCCGCCATCGCCAGCGTGGAGCCGAGCAGGTAGTAGAGGCCCGAGGCCAGCACCGCTCCCCCGGAATGCCCGATCACCGCCAGCAGCGTGCCCGAGGACACGATCGCGCCATAGCCCGCCATGCGCCCGCCGTCCTGGCTGGCGAGCATGCCGATGGCGCCGAACAGCACGGTCGCCATGCCGCCGAGGGTCAGCGCGGCGAAGCCGAAGCCCTCCGCGGCGCCCGCCCCCTCGCCGAACACCGCCAGCCACACCCGCAGCACGGCATACACGCCCACCTTGGTCATCAGCACCAGCATCGCCCCTACCGGCGCCGAGGCCGAGGCGTAGGTGGTAGGCAACCAGAACCCGAGCGGCCACATCGCCCCCTTGGTCAGAAAGGCGAGCGCCAGCACCGCCGCCCCGACCTGCAGCAACCAGGCGTCCTGCGCGCCGAGCAGGGCCACGCGGGCGCCGAGGTCGGCGATGTTGAGCGTTCCGGAGGCGGCGTAGATCAGCGACACCCCGATCAGGAACACCAGCGAAGCCACCAGGTTCACCGCGATGTACTGCATTCCGGCCTGGATGCGGCGCAGGTTGTAGCCGTGCAGCACGAGCCCGTAGGACGCCGCCAGCATGACCTCGAAGAACACGAAGAGGTTGAACAGGTCGTTGGTCAGGAAGGCGCCGTTGAGCCCCATCAGCAGGAACTGGAAGAGCGGGTGGAAGCTCACGCCGACGCGGTCCCAGCGCCGCGCCGAGAACACCAGCACGGCGAGCGCGATCGTCGCCGTCAGCACCAGCATCAGCGCGGAGAGGCGGTCGGCCACCAGCGCGATGCCGAAGGGCGCAGCCCAGTTGGCCGCCAGATACACGCCGATGCCGCCGGGCCAGTACCCGCCGTCGGCCAGCACCAGCAGCACGACCGCCACCGCCCACAGCAGCATGCCGCTCGCGAGGCCGAGGCCGAACTTGAGCCCGTGGCGCTTCTGGTTGATCGGGATCATCAGCGCGCCGACGATCAGCGGCAGCAGCACGGGCACGATGATCAGGTGGTTCAGCCAGGGCAACACCGTCATTCGCGCGGCTCCTCGCCATCGACGTGGTCGCTGCCCGACAGCCCGCGCGCGCCGATCATCATCACCAGGTAGAGCGCGGTGGTGGCGAAGCCGATCACGATCGCGGTGAGCACGAGGCCCTGCGGCAGCGGGTCGGCGAACTGCGCCGGATCGATGACGGGCGTGGGCGTGATCGGCGGCCTGTCCACCCACAGCCGCCCCATCGCGAAGATGAACAGGTTCACCGCGTACGACATCAACAGCAGCCCGGTGATGAGCTGGAAGGTGCGCGGACGCAGGATCAGCCAGATCCCCGCGCCGAACACCACGCCTACGGAAATCGCCAGTACCAGTTCCATCAGATCCGCCTCCCCTCGGCACCGCCCTGTCCGTCCGCCGTCAGGTCCTCGCCCGGGTGGCGGTGTGCGCGCAGCGACTGGTGCGCGAGCGCGACCAGCATCAGCATCGTGGTGCCGACCACCACCGCGAACACGCCGAGGTCGAACACGAAGGCGCTCGGCAGGTGCAGCTCGCCCACCAGCGGCCACTCCACGTGCGCGGTGTGGGTGGTGAGGAAGGGATGCCCGAACCACCACGCCCCCAGGCCGGTGGCGCAGGCCAGCAGCAGTCCGAAGCCCAGCCAGCGATGCGGGCGCAGGTTCAGGCGGCTCTCCACCCACACCGTGCCGGCGAGCATGTACTGCACCAGGATCGCCACCGCGAAGATCAGCCCGGCGACGAAGCCGCCACCCGGCAGATTGTGCCCGCGCATGAAGAAATACACCGCGATCACCCCCATGAAGGGCAGCAGCAGGCGCAGGTAGATCCCCGGCACCATCAGGTAGCCGCTGCCAGCCTGCTCGCCGGGGCTCTGCCGGCTCGCAGGATCGCCGTCGAAGCGCTGCTGCGGCGGGATGCCGGCGCTCTCGGGCGCCGGGCGGAAGCGACGCAGCAGCGCATACACGGTGAGCGCGACGATGGCGAGCACGGTGATCTCGCCCAGGGTGTCGAAGCTGCGGAAGTCCACCAGCAGCACGTTCACCACGTTGCTGCCCCCGCCGCCGCTGAGGGCGTTGAGCAGGAAGAAGTCGGCGATGGTGTCCGAGGCGGGGTGCACCAGCACCGCATGGGTCAGCGCCGCCAGCGCGAGGCCGCCGCCGACGGCGAGCGCGAGGTCGCGCGCGCGTCGCGTCCATACCTGCCACGGCGGCTGCACCGGGCCGGCGATCGACTCGATCCGCGGCGGCAGCCAGCGCAGGCCGAGCAGGATCAGCACCGTGGTCACCGTCTCCACCATCAGCTGGGTCAGCGCCAGGTCGGGCGCAGACAGCCACAGGAAGGTCGCCGCGGTGACGATGCCGGTGCCGCCGACGAGCGCGAGCGCGGCCAGGCGGTGGTACTTCGCCATCCACGCCGCCGCCAGCGCGCAGCCGGCGCCGATCAGCCACATTCCGGCGAAGAGCGGGTCGAAGCCCCGCACGGGGATCACGGTCCACGCCGGCGGAGCGCCCGCCAGCAGGAGCGGGATCAGCAGCAGCGCGAGCATCATCAGCATCAGCTGCGGCTGCAGCCGGCGCGTGCCGACGCGGCGCAGCAGCCACTCCGCACCGCGGGTGAGCTGCAGCATCGTCGTCTCGTAGGCCTGCGCGCCGTTGAGGCGGTGGAGCAGCGGCACGCGCTCGCGCCGCGCCAGGTCGAAGTGGCGGCGCAGCACCCCGTAGAGCAGCACGCCGCCCACGAGCGCGCACACGCTCATCAGAAGCGGCAGGTTGAAGCCGTGCCACACCGCCAGGTCGTAGGCCGGCGCGTCCTCGCCCAGGGTGGCGACCACCGCCAGGTGCAGCAGCGGCTCGATGCTCACGCCGGGGGCGACGCCCACCACCAGGCAGGCCAGCACCAGCAGCTCGACCGGAAAGCGCATCCAGCGCGGCGGCTCGTGGGGGTCGCGCGGCAGGCCCTGCGCCGGCGTTCCGAAGAAGACCGAGATGAAGCGCAGCGAATAGGCCACGCTGAACATGCCCATCGCCACCGCGGCGTACGACATCCACCAGTTGCGATCCCCCCCGACGTGCAGCGTCTCGGCGAAAAACATCTCCTTGGACAGGAAGCCGTTCAGCAGCGGCACCCCCGCCATCGCCGCGCTGGCCACAATCGCCAGCGTGGCGGTGATCGGCAGCTTGTGGCGCAGGCCGCGCAGCACGCGCAGGTCGCGGGTGCCGGTCTCGTGGTCGATGATCCCGGCGGCCATGAACAGCGAGGCCTTGAAGGTCGCATGGTTGAGGATGTGGAAGATCGCCGCGACGATCGCCAGCGGCGTGCCGATGCCGATCAGCACCGTGATGAGGCCGAGGTGGCTGATCGTCGAGTAGGCCAGCAAGCCCTTGAGGTCGTGCTGGAAGATGGCCACGAAGGCGCCGATCAGCAGGGTGCACACGCCGGCGCCGCCGATGATCCAGGTCCATTCCGGCGTGCCGGCGAGCGCCGGCCACAGGCGCACGAGCAGGAACACCCCGGCCTTCACCATCGTGGCCGAGTGCAGGTAGGACGACACCGGCGTGGGCGCCGCCATCGCATGCGGCAGCCAGAAGTGGAAGGGAAACTGCGCACTCTTGGTGAGTGCACCGAGCGCGACCAGCACCAGCGCGGGGAGGTAGAGCTCGTGGTCGCGGATCTGGTCGCCGGCGGCGAGCACCACGTCGAGGTCGTAGCTGCCGACGATATGCCCCAGCACCAGCACACCGGCCATCAGGCACAGGCCGCCGGTGGCGGTCACGGTGAACGCCATGCGCGCGCCGCGGCGAGCGTCCGCGCGGTGGTGCCAGTAGCCGATGAGCAGGAAGGAGGTGAGGCTGGTGAGCTCCCAGAACACCACCAGCTGCACCAGGTTGCCCGACAGCACGACCCCCAGCATCGAGCCCATGAAGGCGAGCAGGAAGGCGAAGAAGCGCGGCACCGGGTCCTCGGGCGACATGTAGTAGCGCGCATACAGCACCACCAGCAGTCCGATCGCCAGCACCAGCATGCTGAAGACCCAGGCCAGGCCGTCGACCCGCAGCACGAAGTCCAAGCCCTCGGCGGGCAGCCAGGCGAACTCCGCACGCACGACCTCGCCGGCGGCGACCTGCGGGAACAAGGCCGCGGCGATCGCCAGTCCGCCCACCGCCACCCCGATCGCCAGCCAGGACTCGCGGTTGCGCGCGTCCTGCGGCATCAGCGCGGCGAGCACGCTACCGAGAAAGGGGAGGAGGACGAGCGAGGCGAGCAGCATCGAGGCGGATCGGGGCGGAAAGGCGTTCAGGGACGGGGCGGGGGCCAGGACGACGTGCGGCGGTCCGGCGAAACCCTGCCGAGGTTACCACAGCAAATTTGGTGCCAGATTACCGGGCACGCATGAAAAGGCGGAGCTCCCGCAGGGGTCTGTCGGGTTCTGGGAGCGCGGGAGCGGCGCGCTCCAGCGCTTTCGACCCGCTTCACCGACCCTTCCACCGCCGTATCGCGACTTGCGTCGCTCCCACAAGATGCCCGCCGTATCGCGACTTGCGTCGCTCCCACAAGATGCCCGTCGCTCCCACAAGGTGCCCGCATCACCCGGTGGGGGCGCCGGAACCGCGGTGTTCTTGTGGGAGCGACGCAAGTCGCGATCGCCGCTGAAGGGTGCGATGACGCTCGCACCGCCCTCACCCGCCGCCACCCTGCTCCCCGCGCACCAGCCGCCCGACATCGAAGCCACGCGCCGCGAGGCGCTCGAGCAGCTCGGCGTAGGCACGCGCCTCCACCGTCGGCGTGCGCGACAGGATCCACAGGTACTCCCGGCTCGGCTCGCCCACCGCGACCAGGCGATAGTCGGGGTCGAGGTCGAGCACCCAGTAGTCGCCCCATACGATCGGCAGGAAGGACAGCCAGGCCGGCGCGAAGCGCACCTCCAGCCGCGGCGAGTCGGCGCCACCGATCTGCCGCGCCACGCCGACCGCCTCGGAGACGCTGCCATCGGCCTCGCGGCAGCGGTTCACCACGCGCACCTCGCCGCTCTCCAGCAGGCTGTAGTCGGCGCGCGAATCCCCCACGCACTTCTTCTGGAACCAGTTCGGATAGCGCGCGATCTCGTACCAGGAGCCCATGTAGCGCGGCACGTCGAGCGCGGCGATCGGCTCCACGGGCGCGGATGGCGCGTCGGCCGCGGCAACGGGGCCGACCTGCGCCAGGAGCGCCAGCACACTGGCGGCGAGCATGAGCGGACGGTGCTTCATCGGAGATCCTGCATGTAAATGGGAGTGGTACGACTTCCCGAGGAGCGTGAAGTTTCTCTTGCCGTACGCAGCCGCTGCGCCGGCGCAAGCGGGCCATGCTGGCGGGGAAGCCCGCAAGGGCTCAGGATTGCACGCACTGGCGATCGCCCGCCGGGCCACCCCCAGGCTCCGCACGCGGCGCGCAAACCCACGCCCTGCACCTGCCCCCGGGAGCCCCACATGAAGCTGCGTCTCGCCCTGCTGATCCTCGTCCTCGCCGCCCTCCTCGCCTCGGGCATCGCCCCCTACGACCGCGGCGTGTGGTGGGCCGAGGTGGCCCCGGTGCTGATCGCGCTCCCCATCCTGCTCGCGAGCGCGCGCCGCTTCCCGCTCACCCCGCTCACCTACGGTCTGATCGCGTTCTTCTCCCTGATCCTCATCCTCGGCGGCGCCTACACCTACGCGCGCGTACCGGTCGGCTTCGTGGTGCAGGACTGGTTCGAACTCGCGCGCAACCCCTACGACCGCTTCGGCCACTTCTTCCAGGGTGTCACCCCGGCCATCCTCGGGCGCGAGCTGCTGCTGCGCACCTCGCCGCTGCGCCCCGGAAAATGGCTGTTCGCCCTGCTCACCCTGAGCTGCACCGGCATCAGCGCGCTGTACGAGCTCGTCGAATGGGCCTCGGCCGAGCTGTGGGCCGGCGGCGCGGTGGAATTCCTCGGCACCCAGGGCGACCCCTGGGACGCCCAGGCCGACATGCTGATGGCGCTGCTCGGAGCGATAATCGCGCAGATCGTGTTCGGACGGCTGCACGACCGCCAGCTCGCACGCCTCGCCGCGCAGCCCTCCACCTGAACGGACGCATCCGGCCGATCTTCATATCGGCCGTCCGTCGCGGCGACTGCGGTCGCCAAGCCCTGCCGGGCCGTCGCGCCCGGCTCATCAAGCCCCGGCGGCTTCCCGCACCGGGGCGGCTCACCTATCGGGAGACCTCATGAACCAGCCATCCTCGAACCCACGCCGGCGCTTCCTCACCGCGGCCGGCGGGCTCGCCACCGCCGCCGTCGCCGGCACGGCCCTGGCGCAGTCCGCGCCCCCCGCCGCGAGCACCGAGCGCAGCCTGCCCTTCCTGATCGGCCGCGCCACCGACACCCTGCTGCCACCCGGCAAGCAACGCCGCGTCGTGATCTGCGGTGGCGGCTGGGGCGGGGTGACCGCCGCCAAGTACCTGCGCCAGCTCGCCCCCCAGCTCGACGTCGTGCTGCTGGAGCGCAACCCCGTGTTCTTCTCCTGCCCGATGAGCAACAAGTGGCTGGTCGATCAGGTGGATACCCGGTATCTCACCCACGACTACCTCGCCGTCGCCGAGAAGTACGCCTACCGCTTCATCCAGACCGAGATCCTCGAGATCGAGCGCGAGGGCAAGCGGGTGATCACGGCGGCCGGCGCCATCCACTACGACTACCTGATCGTGGCCCCCGGCATCCGCTACAACTACGAGGCCTGGTTCGGCAACGACCGCCGCATGGCCGAGGCCACCCGGGCGCACTTTCCGGCGGCCTACATCCCGAGCGCCGAGCACTTCCACCTCAAGAACGCGCTCCAGTCCTTCAAGGGCGGCGACCTCGTGATGACCCTGCCGCCCCCGCCACAGCGCTGCCCGCCCAGCCCCTACGAGCGCGCCTGCCTGATCGCGTCGATGTTCAAGCAAAAGAAGATCCCGGGGCGCATCTACATCCTCGATCACAAGGACGGCGCGCGCCCGATCGGCCCGGGCTTCCGTTCCACCTTCGAGGAGCTGTACAAGGACATCATCACCTACGTCCCCGACGCGCGCATCGAGGAGGTCGATCCGTTCAAGCGCAGGATCCGCACCGAGGCGGGCGATTTCGACTTCCAGCACGCCATCCTCATGGCCCCGCACCAGGCCGGCGACCTCGCCTGGAAGGCGGGTCTGGTGCCGCGTCCAGGTGCGGGCAACCCGAGCGGCGGCTGGGCCGACGTCGATCCGCTCTTCCTGCACGACCGCACGGACAAGGAGGTCTTCGTCATCGGCGACGCGGTCGGCTTCGTGTCGCCGCAGTTCGGCTTCTACCCCAAGGCCGGCCACGTCGCCAACCGCCACGCCCGCATCGTGGCCTACTACATCTCCGAGCGCGAGGCCGGGCGGGAACCCGACTACCGGCTCCCGGACAACCTCTGCTTCATGATGGTGAATATCGCCCCGCAGGAAGGCATCTCGGTGCAGTTCGACTACAAGGTCAACGCCCAGGGCATCATCGAGCAGACCCAGATCGACTACAACGACCGCACCGCGGCGACGATCTCGCAGGACTTCGGCTGGGCGCAGACCATCTACGAGGACATGTTCTTGTAAGCCGGCCCGGCCGGCGCGGGGCTCACACCCCGTGCCGGCGGCGGTGCTGGCGGGCGCCGGCCGCGCCGTCGGCGTCCGAATAGGCGTGGCGCGCCGCGGTCATCTCGGCGAGCACGGTGGCGATCTTGTGGTTGAGCGTGCCCTTGGGAATCACGCCCTTGGCGTCGGGCTCGCCGGCCTCGACGCCGGTCAGCACGGTCATCGCCTCGTCCACCGTCTTCACCGCGTGGATGTGGAAGCGGCCCTCCGCCGCGGCCTGCACCACGTCCTCGCGCAGCATCAGGTGGCGCACGCTCGCCGCCGGGATCACCACGCCCTGCGTGCCGTCCAGCCCGCGCGCGCTGCACAGGTCGAAGAAGCCTTCGATCTTCTCGTTCACACCGCCGATCACCTGCACCTCGCCGAACTGGTTCACCGAGCCGGTGATCGCGAAGCGCTGCTGGATCGGCACCTGGGTCAGCGCCGAGAGCAGTGCGCACAGCTCGGCGAGCGAGGCCGAGTCGCCCTCGACCGGCGCGTAGGACTGCTCGAACACCAGGCTCGCCGACAGCGACAGCGGCTGGTGGCGGGCGTAGCGCGCGGCGAGGAAGGCCGACAGGATCAGCACGCCCTTGGAGTGGATCGCACCGCCGAGCTCGGTCTCGCGCTCGATGTCGACCACGTCGCCCTCGCCCATGCGCACCGTGGCGGTGATCCGCACCGGGTGGCCGAAAAGCTCCCCGGCGAGCTCGATCACCACCAGGCCGTTGATCTGGCCGGCGCGCTCGCCGGTGGTGGAGATCAGCGTGGTGCCGTCGAGGATGGACTCCAGTACCCGGGTCGGGTAACGATTGGCCCGCCGCGCGCGCGCGGCGAGCGCGTCCTCGACCTCGGCGCGCGTCGTGGCGGCGAGGCCCTTCTGGCGGGCGTGGAAGTCGGCCTCGCGCATGAGGTCGGAGAGCGCGCGGGTGTTGAGCGACAGGCGCCCGGAGTCCTCGGCCAGGCGCGAGGCTTCCTCGACCAGGCGCGCCACACCGCTGCGCTCGACCGGCAGCAGCTTCGCGCCGCGCGCGAGCAGCGCCATCAGGCGGGCGTACTCGCATTCGTTCTCGGGCGTGCGCAGGATGTCGTCGTTGAAGTCGGCCGCCACCTTGAAGAGGTCGGCGAACTCCGGATCGTGCTCCATCAGCAGGTAGTAGACCTCGCGGTCGCCGATCAGCACCACCTTGAGCGCGCTCGGCACCGCCTCCGGCTCCAGGGTCAACGCCCCGCTCCAGCCCTGCGCCTCGGCCGGCGGCTCGATGCGGATCTCGCCCGCGCGCAGGCTGCGCTTGAGGCCTTCCCAGGCGAAGGGCTGCGACAGCAGGCGCTCCGCGTCGAGCACCAGGTAGCCGCCGTTGGCGCGGTGCAGCGCGCCGGCACGGATCAGGTTGAAGTGGCTGACCTGGTTGCCCTGCTGCACGATGTGCTCGATGCGGCCGATCAGGTTGCCGTAGCCGGGGTTGTTCTCGAACACCACCGGCGCACCCTGCGAGCCGGAATGATCCACCAGCAGCTTGACCTGGTAGCGGTGGTAGCGCGTGTTCTCCTCGGGCTCTGGGGCCTCGTCGTCTTCTTCCTCCAGCATGGTGCCGCGCACCGCGCTGTCGATGACGTCGCGCTCGACCGCGTCGAGGAAGGCGAGCACCTCGGGCAGGTCCTCGTGCGCCTCGCGCACCTCGCGCAGCAGGTGCGCGACCGCGGGGCCGAGCACCTCGCGCTCGGCACGGTCGATCGACTCGCGCACCGACTTGCGCCAGCCGGGGAAGTCGTTGAGCAGATCCTCGAGGCGGTCGCTCCACGCGCCGATGCGCGCCTCGATGGCCTTGCGCTCGTCCTCCGGCAAGGCCTCGAAGGCCTCGGGCGACAGCGGCTCGCCGTCCTTGGTGGGCGCGAACACGAAGCCCTCGGGGGTCTGCAGCAGCGAGATGCCTTCGGCGTTGCAGGCCTTGCCGAGCTCGCGCAGCGCCCCTTCCTCGCGCGCCTTGTGCGCGCTCTGCAGCGACTCGACACGCTCGACGTGGGCGTCGCTGTCGAGCGCGGCGCCGAGCGCCGGGCCGAGGTCGCGGATGAAGGTCTGCATGCGCGTGCGCAGCGCGGCGCCGCGCCCGGCCGGCAGGGTCAGCAGGCGGGGCTTGAGCGGCTCGTCGAAGTTGTGGAGATAACAGAGATCGGGCGGCACGTCCTCGCGCGCCGCGCGCTCGCGCAGCAGGCGGAAGGTGGTCGCGTGCTTGCCGCTGCCGGCATCCCCGAGCACGAACACGTGGTAGCCGGTGTGGCCCATCGCGAGGCCGAAGCGGATCGCCTCGACGGCGCGCTCCTGGCCAAGGTCGCCGGCGTGGTCGGCGAGCGATTCGGTGGTGTCGAAGCTGAAGCAGGCGGGGTCGCAGCGCTTGCGCAATGCCGTCGCCGGCAGTGGCACGAGATCGGCCATGGATTTGATCTTTCTTCTGGTGCCGGAGCGGCAGGGAGCGCAATGATACACCCCGCCCCGCAGGCCCCGTGATCCACGCCCACTGCCCCCGGCTACGGCGGCTCCGGTTCTCGTGGGAGCGACGCGAGTCGCGATCGGCCGCGGGGTTGCGACGAAGGTCGACATGCACGCCTGCGCGAACCTCGCCTTGCGCCGCGCTGTCCACAACTCGATAATCCCGCAACCCGAACCCCAGCCCGCAGCCGCAGCCGACCATGAAAGTCATCCCGATCCAGCAGGCCGCGTCTCCCCTCGCCCCCGCGGCCCCCGCGCCCGTTGCGGCGCCCGGCGCTGCGCTGGTCGACCGCCGCGCGCGCAGCGTGCGCGACCTGCGCATCTCGGTCACCGACCGCTGCAACTTCCGCTGTGTGTACTGCATGCCGCGCGAGGTCTTCGGCGACGACTACGCCTTCCTGCCGCGGCGGCAGCTGCTCAGCTTCGAGGAGATCCTGCGCGTGGCGCGGCTGTTCGTCGCGCGCGGCGTGCGCAAGATCCGCATCACCGGCGGCGAACCGCTGCTGCGCAAGGACGTCGACCGCCTGATCGGCATGCTCGCCGCACTCGACGGCGTCGAGGTCACGCTCACCACCAACGGTGTGCTGCTGCCCAAGCTCGCGCGCCGGCTCAAGGACGCCGGCCTGCACCGCGTCACCGTGAGCCTGGACGCGCTCGACGATGCGCTCTTCCGGCGCATGAACGACGCCGACTACCCGGTGGAGAAGGTGCTCGAGGGCATCGAGGCGGCCAAGGTGGCGGGCCTGGGCCCGATCAAGGTCAACATGGTGGTCAAGCGCGGCACCAACGACGTCGACATCGAGCCGATGGCCGCGCACTTTCGCAACAGCGGCCACATCCTGCGCTTCATCGAGTTCATGGACGTGGGCGCTTCCAACGGCTGGAAGATGGACGAGGTGCTGCCCTCGCGCGAGATCGTCGAGCGCATCGACCGCCTCTTCCCGCTCGAGCCGGTCGACCCCAACTACGAGGGCGAGGTCGCCGAGCGCTGGCGCTACAAGGACGGCGCCGGCGAGATCGGCGTGATCTCCTCGGTGACCCAGGCCTTCTGCTCGAGCTGCACGCGCATCCGTCTGTCCACCGAGGGACAGCTCTACACCTGCCTGTTCGCGCAGCAGGGCCACGATCTGCGCGCCCTGCTGCGCGAAGGTGCCGACGATGCCCGTATCGACGCGGCAATCGCCCAGGTGTGGCAGGGGCGCGAGGACCGCTACTCGGAGATCCGCACCGCCGAGACCGCCGCGCTGCGCAAGATCGAGATGTCCTACATCGGCGGCTGAAGCGGCCGCCGCCACCGCGGCCTGCGCCACCTCGATCGTCGCCTCAATCGTCGCGCATCGCCTCCAGCTCGAAGCGCAGCGCCACCGCATCGCCCACCATGCCGCGGCTGAC
>WBZL01000499.1_pt1 | contig 43737 bp, 31 predicted proteins | sample 5204291 | NCBI WGS metagenome assembly WBZL01 (sample SAMN12344345, study PRJNA552823) | activated sludge metagenome | biome: Activated sludge suspended growth; feature: Nitrification reactor; material: Wastewater; isolation source: activated sludge from nitrification reactor of wastewater... | reverse complement strand
AATCCGCGTCGTACAAATCGAACCCGGCCCAATCCCCACCTTAATCGCATCCGCCCCCGCCTCCGCCAGCTCCCGCGCCCCATCCGCCGAAGCCACATTCCCCGCCACAATCTGCGCCTGCGGAAAATTGCGCCGCATTGCCGCTACCATATCAATACAATGATCCGCATGACCGTGGGCAATATCCAGCACCAGCACATCCGCCCCCGCCGCCAGCACCGCCTCCGCCCGCTTCATCTCATTGCCGCCCACGCCAATCGCCGCCCCCACCCGCAACCGACCCCGCTCATCCTTCGCCGCCAGCGGGTACCGCTGCCGCTTAATCACATCCTGCGCCGTAATCAGCCCCATCAGCGTCCCATCCGCCGCCAAAATCGGCAGCTTCTCCAGCCGGTGCTGGTGCAAAATCGCCCGCGCCTCGTCCAGCGTCGTCTCCGGCGTCGCGCTAATAATCTTGTCCGGCAGCGTCATCACGCTGCTCACCGGGGCTTGCATATCCATCGCCAGCAAAATATCCCGCTGCGTCACCAGCCCCACCAGCTTGTCGCTCCCGTTTGTCACCACCAGCCCGCCAATGTCGTGGCGTTCCATCAGCTTTTGCGCCTCAGCAATCGTCGCCTCCCGGTCAATGGCATATGGATGCTCCACCACAAACCCTTCCGACCGCTTCACCTGCTCAATTTGCCGCGCATGACGCTCCACCGTCATAAAACGGTGGATAATGCCAATGCCTCCCACCCGCGCCATCGCCATCGCCATCCCCGCCTCGGTGACGGTATCCATGTTGGCACTAATAATTGGAATCCCCAACTGAATGGTGTTGGTCAACCGCGTTGCCGTGACCACATCCCCCCGCGACCGTATCGGCGACCGCTTGGGAATGAGCAACACATCATCAAATGTCAAAGCTTTTGTCTGTCGTAGTTTCATCTCTCAAATTCCGAGACTAAGAGACTATGAGACTAAGAGACTCCCAAGCTCTCAATCTCCCAATCTCCCAGTCTCAACATTTATTCCAACGCCACAATCACCACATCATATGCCGCCGCCGCGCCGCTGGCTTCGGAAATGGTAACATTGTATTCTGTTGTTTGCCGGGGCAGCACAAAGGCGGCTTCGGCCGACCCCGCCCCGCTAAAATTGGCCTCGGCCACCACGCTGCCGTTGCTCGTAAAGGTAATAACCAAATCGGCCTGCTCCACCGGATCCACAAAGGCAATCACCGGACGGCCGTTTTTCGACACCACCCCATACGTCCTGCTCTCCCCCGCCGCCAACGCATCACGCTCGCCCCCCGCCAGGGCAAACAGCCGCGCCTCTCCGCTGCCCGCCAAACCCGCCACTGCTATGCGATGCAGCCCCGTCACCTCCGACGAAAAAACCAGCAGTTCCGGCAGCCCTGTTCCGCTAAAATTAGCCTCGCTCAGCGGTGCCACGCTTATATCATCCCCCTCATACACCTGCACCACCACATCCAGCCCCTCGCTGGCCTCGGCAAAAAAGAGCAACGGCACAAACCGGGTGCCATCAAAGCGAAAGCTGATAATCTCGCCCACGTCCAGCGGGAACGCAGCCTGCGACCCCGGTGGGAAGGTGTTGGCAATGGCAGTGGGTGTGGCGTTGGGATCGGGAGCGGGGTAGGGAGAAACGGCCGTTTCCAACCCCACCGGCGTTACCGAAGGCACCAAAACCGTCGGAACCACCAGCGTCGCCGTCGCCACCTCAGGCAGCACCACCGCCTCCCCCTCCGCCAGCGTCTGCCCCACAATACTCTCCTCATCCACCGTCAACACATCCTCCGTCGCCGAATCCACATTCCGGCACGCCATTGCCAACAGACAAATCAGGAACAACAAACGTTTCAACACCTGCACTTTCCTGCATGGGAGAATGGAGATTGGGGATTGGAGGTTCAAACAATCTCCGATCCCCAATTTTCAATCTCCCCAAAAACCTACTGCGGCAGCACCAGCCCCATAATCCGCTTCATCTCTTCAACCTTCGGCATCGCCACCGTCGCCGCCTGCTGCGCTCCCACCGCCAAAATTCGATCCAGCTCGCCGGGGTCGGACATAATCTGATGATACCGCGCCTGAATCGGTTCCAGGGAAGCAATGACCACTTCCGCCACTCGCGTTTTCAAATCACCATAACCCCGTGCATCGGCAAAATCTGCCTCAACCTCGGCGTTGCTCTTGCCCGTCAACACCTTGTAAATACCCAGCATGTTGTTCACTCCGGCTTTCTCCGGGTCGTCAGAAAAATGAATTTCATTCCCCGAATCCGTCTTGGCTCGCTTAAAGGAGCGCAAAATTTCCTTCGGGTCATCCAGCAACTTCACCGCATGGCCGCGAATATGCGCCGAACTCTTCGACATTTTCGCCGTCGGGTCATCCAGCCCCATCACCCGCGCCCCCACCTCAGGGATCACCGCCTGCGGCACCACAAAGAAATCGGTCTCATAACGGCTGTTAAAGCTCTGGGCAATATCCCGCGACAGCTCTACATGCTGCCGCTGGTCATCACCCACCGGCACTTCATCTGTATCATACAGCAAAATATCCCCCGCCATCAGCACCGGATAATCCAGCAAGCCGGTAAAAACGCTTTCCTGCTTGGCCGACTTGTCCTTATACTGCGTCATCCGCTGTAACCAACCCAGCGGCGTAATGCAGTTCAACAGCCAGCACGCCTCGGCATGGGCCACCACATGGCTCTGCACAAACAGCGTGCATTTGTCCGGGCTAAGCCCACACGCCAGCAGCAGCGCCGCCAGCGTCCGCGTATTGGCCCGCAGTTCGGACGGCTCTTGTGGCACCGTCAGGCTGTGCAAATCTACCAGGCAAAAGAAGTTGACCTTCTCATCCTGCCGATCTGCCCACCCCTTAAACGCTCCCAAATAATTCCCCAGCGTCACCGCGCCGGAGGGTTGTACTCCGCTAAATACTCGTTTCTTATTGCTCATTCTGTTATTAGAGATTAGAGCTTAGAGATTGTCTGCCTACCAGACCTAATCTCCAATCTCTAATCTCCCAATCTCTTATAACAAACCCTGTTCAGCACGGTCAACGGCCACAAACAACGCTTTGGCCTTGTTGCCACACTCCAAATATTCACTCGTCGGGTCGCTGTCGGCCACAATGCCCGCACCTGCCTGCACATGCACCTTGCCATCGGTCACAATCATGGTGCGAATGGCAATGCAGGTGTCCATGTTGCCATCATACCCCACATGGCCAACCACGCCGCCATACAAACTGCGCCGCTGCCCTTCCAGCTCTTCGATAATTTCCATCGCTCGCACCTTGGGCGCACCGCTGAGGGTTCCCGCCGGAAACGTCGCCCGCAGCAAGTCAAACGCATCCATATCGGCCCGCATTCGCCCTTCCACCTGGCTGACAATGTGCATAACGTGGCTGTATCGTTCGATGACCATCAAATCCTCGACCTGCACCGTGCCGTAGTCGCTGACGCGGCCAATGTCGTTGCGCCCCAAATCCACCAGCATGACGTGTTCGGCCCGTTCCTTGGGGTCGTTCAGCAGTTCCTCGGCCAGCGCGTCGTCTTCTTCCTTGGTTTTGCCACGCCAGCGGGTTCCGGCAATGGGGCGCACGCTGGCAATGCCGTCAGAGAGCCGCACGTGCATTTCGGGCGATGCCCCCACAATTTGCAAATCAAAGTCGGGGAAGTCGAAATAAAACATATAGGGCGACGGGTTGAGCATGCGCAGGGCGCGGTAGATGGCGAAGGGGTGGGCGTTGGTTTGGCGGCTAAAACGTTGGCTCAACACCACCTGGAAGATGTCGCCGGCCGCAATGTATTCCTTGGCCTGCTGCACCATCGCCTCATAGTCGGCCTGGCTCATGTTGCTTGCCAACGCGCTCGGCTGCCCGTTGTTGCCCCAACGGTAGTGGGGAATGGCGGGCAACGGCCGTAAAAGCTGCTCGCTCACCCGTTCAATCCGCTGAATCGCCTCCACATACGCCTGCTCCACGTCCCCCTCGACCCGCGCATTGGAGAGAATCATCAGCCGTTGGCGGGCATGGTCAAAGACGACGAGGGTGTCGGCCAGCAAAAAGATGGCATCGGGGATGTTGTGGATGGCAACGGCCGTTTCTGGCAGCTTCTCAAAAAAGCGCACCACATCATACCCCACATACCCCACCGCCCCGCCCACCAGCCGGGGCAACCCTGGCACCTGCGCCGGAGTAAACCGCGCCAGTTCAGCTTTGACCACGTCCAGCACGTCCTCGCCCTCGGCCAGTTCACGGGTGGTGGTACCACGTGGGCGGCTGTCGGTGATGAAACGGCCGTTTAGCGAAATCATCCCCCGTGGATTCACCCCCACAAACGAATAGCGGCTCACCTGTTCACCACCGGCAATCGATTCCAGCAAAAACGACGGCCCTACGCCGCTCATCAGCTTGAGATACACCGACACCGGCGTTTCCAAATCAGCGGCAAACTCCCGGTACACCGGTATCAAATTCGCCTCGTTCGCCGCCAACACCCGGAAGTCGGTTAAATTGGGACTGTAAACGGCCGTTTGGCCTGCCTGTTTAATTCCTAACATATTCGGTAATCGGTAATCAGTAATCGGTAATCAGTAATCGGTTGACTGATTACTGATTACTGTTCACTGATTACCGCCAACTATCCAACCTGCGGCAGCAACTTCATCGCCGCCTCAATCTCCGCTTCAGGATACTCAAAATCTTCCAGCGCACCCCGGAAATACGCATCATACGCCGCCATGTCAAAGTGGCCGTGGCCGCAGAGGTTAAAGATAATCGTCTTTTCCTCGCCCGACTCCTTGCACTTCAACGCCTCATCAATCGCCACGGCAATGGCGTGGGTCGGTTCTGGCGCAGGCACAATGCCCTCGGCGCGGGCAAACGTCACCGCCGCCTTAAACGTATCCAACTGCTTCACCGACCGCGCTTCCACCAGATCATGATCCACTAGCGCACTGACAATAGGCGACATGCCGTGATAGCGCAGCCCACCGGCATGGATAGTCGGCGGCACAAAGGTATGGCCCAGCGTGTGCATCTTCACCACGGGTGCCATCCGCGCCGTGTCGCCATAATCAAACGCATATTTGCCCCGCGTCAGGCTGGGCGATGCGGCCGGCTCGGCCGCCACAATCTTGGTCTGCTTGCCATCCTTCAAATTCTTCCGCAAAAACGGGAACGCAAACCCACCAAAGTTAGAGCCACCGCCGGTGCAGGCAATGACAACATCGGGATAGTCGTCCGCCATCTCAAGCTGCATCAGCACTTCCTCGCCAATCACGGTTTGGTGCATCAGCACATGGTTCAGCACCGACCCCAGGCTGTATTTCTTTGCCCCGCCCGACATTGCCGCCACTTCCACCGCCTCGGAAATGGCAATGCCTAGTGAGCCGGGGGAATCGGGATCTTGCGCCAGCACAGAACGGCCGTAATTTGTCCTGTCCGTCGGGCTGGCATACACGTCCGCCCCAAAGACCTGCATCAAATTGCGGCGATACGGTTTCTGCTGGTACGACACCTTCACCATGTAGACTTCCAGATCCAGCCCAAAATAGCTGCACGCCATCGCCAGCGAGGAACCCCACTGACCAGCACCTGTCTCGGTGGTCAACGCCTTCACGCCCGCTTCCTTGTTGTAGAACGCCTGCGGAACGGCCGTATTTGGCTTATGCGACCCCGACGGACTCACCCCTTCATATTTGTAATAAATCCGTGCCGGGGTATCCAATGCCTTCTCCAGCCGATGCGCCCGGAAAAACGGCGTTGGCCGCCACAGTCTATACACATCCTGCACCGGTTCCGGGATCTCAATGTACTGCTCCATGCTAATCTCCTGCAAAATCAGGCTCATCGGAAACAGCACACTCAGAAAATCAGGCGTCACTGGCTCCAGCGTCTGCGGGTGCAGCACCGGCTCCGGCGCAAACGGCAGGTCAGCATTGATGTTGTACCACGCCTTTGGCATCCGGCTCTCATCCAACAAAAACTTCGTCTGCTTGCTCATGTTCTTTACTCCTTGCATAAATAGAACGCAAATAAAAAACGCCCTCGTCCCATACCGGGACGAGAGCGTCTAAATCTCCCGTGGTGCCACCCTGCTTAAGCCCTTTTCCAACAAAAAACGCGCCAGTGAGAGCGCGTCGTGTGGTGGAAAAGCCAGCTTCACTTTTTCGAGTCGGCCAATTGGCTTAACTCTATGCCCAGATAACGGTGGCATTTCCGATTTGAGCTACTTTCAACACGAATGCTGCCGGTTCGCTCAAACAACTCCTCGGTCCATTCACTCGCTGCGCTGCCATTGACCTTTCAGCTCAGGGGGTCAACTCTCTAGAACTCGCTTTGCAACCTACTTTTCCGATTCACAGTTGTTGCACTATTTCCTGTTAGCGAGGAGATAGTAGCACGCTGTCAGGGCAATGTCAAGCACGATTAAACAGGAACATCCCCCCAAAAATGAGCAGCAGCCCCACAAAATGAAACGATTGCAGCCGTTCGCCCAGAAAGATGATGGAGAAAATGGCGGCAAAAACAGGCACCAGATTGACAAATAGCCCGGCCCGGCTGGCTCCTACCTGGGCAATGCCGCTGTTCCAGCAAATGTAGGCGAAAATGGAGGGGAAAATAGCCACGTAGAGAATTGCCAAATAAGTTGGTGCCGCCATGACCGCTCTGGCCCCGGTGGAAAGTTCCCACAGATAAATGGGCAGCAAAAGTGCTACACCCGCGCCGAAGGTGTAGGTGAGGAAGCTGAGGGGGTGGATTAACGGCCGTTTCCGCAGCAGCACCGAATACAGCGCATACAACGTCACCGCCAGCAAAATCAGCAAATCCCCCTGCACAAACGACAGTTGCAGCAACGTGCTTATCTGCCCACGCAGCACCACAAAAAACGCCCCGCTAATGGCAACAACCACCCCCAGCCCCTGCCGCAAGCTGATTTTTTCGCCAAACAGCAGCCACGAAATCACAATCACCGCCGCTGGCATCGCCGTCTGCATCAGCGAGCCATTGATGGCGGTGGTGGTTTGCACAGCCAGATAGAGCAAGGTGTTAAAACAGGTGACACCCAAAAAGCCCAGCAGGGTCAGGATGCGCCAGTGGGAAACGGCCGTTTGCCAATCCTGCCGCACCTGTCGCCACGTCAGCGGCAGCAAAAGCAAAAACGCCAGACACCAGCGCCAAAACGCCAGGGTAATGGGCGGCACAACCCCCGTTACCCCCCGCGCCACCACAATATTGCCCCCCCAAAACAGCGGCGGCAGCAGCAAGAGCAGGTAGGGGTTGATGGAGGGGAGTTGTTTGCGTTTGGAAACGGCCGTTTTGTTCATAAATCAAACAGACCACCGACAACAGACGACCGACCACGTGATCCGTCGTCCGTCGTCCGTCGTCCCCATCACCCCCACTTATACCGTACACCCTCCGGCGTTTTCAACTCCTGCCAACCATAACGACGCAGGGTAACATCCGCCTGTCGGCCAAATTCCTCAAAAAAGGTTGTCATATGGGGTGGGGCCACCTGCGCCGCCTCATCAAATAGCTCCACTGGGCTGATCCCCAGTTTGCGAGCGCAGTGGTGGAAAATGCACACGGCCACCTCAACATTGCGCCCCGGCGGGACAACATGGTTGGCAATGCCCATTGCCACCAGCCCGCGCAGCAACAGCTCCCGCGATTGCTGCCGCACGGCCATTGTTGCCGCCCGATGGCCGTAAATGCCAAAGAGCGACAGCCCGCCCTTTTCCATGGCTGCCAAAAACCGCTCCCGCTGAACGGCCGTTGCCGCCCCATACCGCGCCACAACCTCCTCCATCCGCACGTCCGTATCCCCACCCAACGGCTCCCGATAATAGTCCAGAACCGTATAGTCGTGCAGGAAAACGGCCGTTTCCTCTATAAAAGCATAAAATGCGTCGCCATTCTTCATCATTGGGTTATTGGTTATTGGAGATTCGAGATTATGAACCTTCATCAATCTCCAATCTCCAATCATCAAATCTCTAGTCCACCAAACTCCGCCCCGTCATCTCCGGCGGCTGCCCCACGCCCAGCAGCGCCAGCACCGTCGGGGCCACATCGGCCAAAATGCCGCGTGGCCGCAGGTGAATATAGTCGCTGCTGATGGCAAAAAACGACACCGGCTGCGTCGTGTGGTAGGTATGGGGGTTGCCCGTTTGCAAATCCACCATAATCTCGCAGTTGCCGTGGTCGGCCGTCACCAGGGCCACGCCCCCCTTGGCAACCACCGCCTCCACCAGCCGGTTGGCGCACTCATCCACCGCCTCCACCGCCCGGATAGCCGCTGACAGCACGCCAGTATGCCCCACCATGTCGGGATTGGCAAAGTTGACCAGGATAAAATCATCGTCATGGGTGGCAATCCGCTGCGCCACCGCCTCCGCCAGCTCATAGGCACTCATCTCCGGCTGCAAATCATAGGTTGCTACTTTTGGCGAGGGCTGCAAATGCCGCTCCTCCCCCGGCACGGGCGGTTCCGCCCCGCCGTTAAAAAAGTAGGTCACATGGGCATATTTTTCCGTTTCGGCGGCGTGGAACTGCTTCAACCCAGCATCACTTAGCACCTGCGCCAGCGGGTTCACCAGCTCCACATCGGGAAAAATGACCTGCACCGGGTAGCTGTCGTCATAATTGGTCATCGTCAGCAGCGTCAACTCCTTGGCCGCAATGGTGCCAAAGCCGTCAAAACCGGGCATGGCAAAGGCAGAAACCAGTTGCCGCATCCGGTCGGCGCGGAAGTTGTAGAAGATGAGGCAGTCGCCGTCACCAATCGTTACGTCGTGGTCGCCCACGTCAATGGCAACGGGCAGAATAAATTCATCGGTCACGCCGTCGGCATACGCTTGGGCAATGGCGGCGGTGGCAGAAACGGCCGTTTTTCCCCCCTCACCCACATGCGTCGCAATCACCCTGTACCCCTTCTCCGTGCGCGGCCACCGCTTATCCCTGTCCATTGTGTAATACCGGCCGCACACCGAAGCCACAACGCCCGGATGCACCGCCAAATACGCCTCCAGCCGCGCCGCATACCCGGCCGCACTGTTGGGTGGCGTGTCGCGCCCGTCGGTAATCAGGTGCAGAATGGGGGTCACGCCCGCCACCTCCGCCGCCGCCAGCAGCGCAACCATATGGTCGCTGTGGCTGTGAACCCCCCCTTCCCCCAGCAGGCCAATCAGATGCAGCTTGCCGCCGCGCTGCCGCAAGCCAGCCAACGCCTCAGCCAGCACCGGCTGCCGGGCAAAGGAGCCGTCCCGAATGGCTAAATTGATGCGGGTCAAATCCTGGTAGACGATGCGGCCGGCCCCCAGATTCAGATGCCCCACCTCGGAATTGCCCATCTGCCCATCCGGCAACCCCACCGCCTCCCCCGACGCATCCAAAATCGCCCGCTCCCGCTCACGCAGCCAGCGGTGGTAGTTGGGGGTGTTGGCCTGCACCACGGCATTGCCCTCCGCCATTTCGCGGATACCCCAGCCGTCTAAAATCAAAAGTGCTACTGGTTTTTTCTTATTCATCTCTTTTAAGCTGACCACAGACCACAGACCAAAGTCATCGGTCGTCCGTCGTCCGTCGTCCGTCGTCAAATACGTTCCCCACGCCCATACCGAGCCAGCCCGTCAAGCGTGGTTATTGTTTCAAAATGGGTTAACCCGGCCGCCGCAAAAAGGGCGGCTAGGTCGTCACCGCTCCAGCGGCGGTTGGTTTCGGCCACACCGCACCAGTTAACCAGATGCTTGCGGCCAAAGTCGGTCATTTCAGGGTGGCGGGTGATGTAGTTCAGTGCCGCCGGTAAATTCATTTGCTCACTCGGATTCCAGGTAACAATCCGGCCGCCGGGACGCACCACCCGCACCATTTCACGCAGCGCGGCTAGCGGATTATCCAGCAAAAACAGAATATTGCCTGCGAGAACAGTGTCAAAACGGCCGTTTGCAAAGGGTAAATGCTCAGCCAGGGTGGTGATAAACGGCCGTTCGCCATACAGCTCCCGCGCCCGCGCCACCATACACCAGTCACCATCTGCCCCCACCACTGCCACCCCCTGCTGCCACAAATGTTCCACCAGCCGCCCCGGTCCACACCCCATATCCAGCACCCGCATTCCCGGCCGCAGCAGCGCAAAATCCGCCATCCCCACGTGCATGGCATGGTAAAACGGGGTCTGGTGAACCCGCGAAAAATACCGGACAGGATCAAATGGTTCGCTCATATAACAACACTTTACAAACGTAACTGTTCAGGTGTCATTTCGAGGTCCTCCGAGAAATCCCACTCCCGTTGGCAAGGCGAGCGGGGTTTCTCCTCGAAGAGTCGTCGAAATGACATGTTTTTGACGTAAAACCGGTTCATTAACGATAGACCTGAAAGTTACTTACGAACAGAGAGCCTTTACCAAAGATTTAGACAAAATATAGCTTAAGCGGACAGGCACCGCATTTCCGATTTGTCTCATCGCCTCTGTCCAAGAACCTGTAATCTGATACGCATCTGGAAAAGTCTGAATTTTTTTTGCTTCAAACGTTGTAAAATACCGAACCTTCCCATTTGGATACCGAATCATGTTTTCCCCTCCTGGCACCCCATGAACACCCGCTTTAAGGGCTTTTGCTGGCAAGTCTATATAGCTACCCGTATGGCCGGGATAAATCCGGGCGCCATCACGTAAAATATGCTCTTTGTGAAATTCACCAACAAGGTCAGGCTCCGGCAAATTGCCAATAGCATCCCTGACCGTCAGCCACGGCAACTGTTGAGGTGGAAAGAACCCATAGATTGACTTGAGCCTTTGGCTTCTAAGCAGCAACTGTGGAGGAAGCGCATCGCTATCAATTCGATGAATATCATGCTTTTCCCAATAGCAACCAGCAACATGTTGCGACCACAATAAAGCATCTAAAGAATGCGTTTTTGAGGGAAATGTCCATTCTATTCCCAAATCATTGCGAATACCTACAATAATAACCCGTTCGCGGCTTTGCGGAACACCATAATCTGCCGCATTCACCAAGCTAAAGACAACGTTGTATTTAACATCTTGCTGTCTGCCCGATGTGTGTATCTTTTCCAAGCGTGATAGATGCTCATGCCACTTCTCTCTCTCCTGTAAAACAACAGTCGGGTACGTCAAACGCAAGATCACATATTCAAAGTATTGGCTAAACGATTTTCGTAATAGCCCTTTGACATTTTCAAACACAAATGCTTTCGGCAAACATGATGCAATCGCCTTCACTGCATAGGGAAACATATCCCTCTCATCGCTGTTTCCCTTATGTTTACCACCTAACGAAAAGGGCTGGCATGGGGGCCCACCGGCAACCACGTCAACATGACCTATCTGAGCAAAGTCAAACTCCCGAATATCTAAATGGTGAACCAACGACGGCGTATGGTTTTTTTGCAAGGTAGCACACGCATGTTTATCCCGTTCAACCAAACCTACATGCTTAATGCCAGCCTGTACAAGACCCGTGGCAAGTCCTCCCGCGCCCGAAAAGAGTTCCAGACTGGTTAATGCGTCAATCATGGTTTAACCCTTCCAAATATAGGGAAACGCTTTCGATAATATCTGCACGCTTTGAAGCCACACCTTGGCACTTGTCCGCCCACTTACGCCCCGGATGACACACATCCCAATCAGATTTGGCCTGATTATATCTACCTTTGCCAGGATCGTGATTGCCAAACCCGTCAACAACCGTGTTCCACAGTGGCTGATATTTCCGAATTAATGCCGCTTCAATTGTCCCGATAAGATCACTTTCCTTGTCCTCAAGGATCATAAAACGGCAGCGAAAGTCATCGTAGTTCAAATTTTCAGCCCGTTCAAGATTATGGGCATGTTCTCGCAACCGATTATACAACTCAAAGCTCACTGCCCCCGACTCTGGAATAGTTCTGGCTTGTCGCCAACCCTTTGGAACCGCTTTGCCAACATAAACCGGGGTTGTACAGTTGACACGATTGACCAAATGATATTTGGCATAAAGGCCGGTTTGGGCAAGGCAATAGATTGCGTAAACACCCGTACCATGAAATCGCTCAAACGGAATAACAGGATGCAATGGCGTTGCGTCAAAAAATTGAGCCATATCCTGAATGATCCCGACAAAATCAGGTGATGTATAAACATGTTCTGAGCGATTAAATTGATCTAGCATACTATCAATCTGGTTCTAAACCGATTATTTTCTCTCAATCACCACCGGCAGCAGGGCGCGGTTGTCGGCAAATTCTGCCCCTGCCGCGTCGCTAATGGGCAGCCGCACGCCGTCGCTGGCGGTGTATAGCCCCACTGCCAGCCGGTAGGAACCGGGGGGCAAGCTGGGCGGCAGGGAAAGGGTGTAGCGGTCAATAATAACCTCGTTTTCGGCGCGGATGTCGCTGGGCAGGCCGCCGAGCCATTGGTCAACTTGGGCCACAATTGTGTCGTTGCCGTCCACCAGATGGACAAAGGCAGTATAAACGGCCGTTTCCCGCTGCGCCACCTGCCAGTATAACACCACATCCAGCAGGCCGCCGGGCAAAACGGCCGTTTCCCCCACCGTTACCCCGCGCAAAGCCAATACCCCGCCAAAATCCAGCGCCAGCGGCGTAGCAATGTTGCCGGGCAGGGTGAAAAGCCGATCCGTAGCAATCACTTCCAGTTCGCCCAGAGAAATGGGGTCGCCAATGGGTGCGTTAACGGCCGTTTGCACCTGCACCCACACCGGATACACCCCACTCGCCACATCCGGCGGCAGCGGCAGCCCATACTTCTCATGCAGCCGCATTCCCGCTGCCCACTGCTGGCTGGCAAAACGGCTGATAGGCAGGGAAACGGCCGTTTCACCCCCCAGCCTAAACTGCACCTGCAAATCGGCCGGCAGCGTGCCATCTGCCTGCCACAGCAAATCCAGCGGCAAGGTTTGCCCAGAAAGCAGGGACATGGGCAGCGGCTCCTGCCCCGCCAGACGCAGCGGCAACGTGCCAATGGCTTTGTCGTGGGCAACACCCAACTCGCTATACGAATTTATCTGTGAATCCGACACGACCACATCGGAAAAGGTGTAAAAAACACCCTGAAATGCGCCATCGGCCGCCAGCAGCGGTAAACGCGCCCCGCTAAAGGCATCAAATAGCGTCATTTCCACGCGATAATTTCCCGGCGGCATTCCACCCGGCAAATCCAGCCGGTAGGTAGCTTGCGTTGGCTCATTGGGCGGCCAATGTTCGGGGTAAAAGTAGGCCGCGTTGACCAGTTCATCTTCCTGCTGCCGCCAGACGAAGTTGTTTTCATCGCGCACAACCAGCTTGACGGTATAACGGCCGTTTTCTCCACCCGCCGCCAACTGCCACACCACATCCAGCAGCAGATCCTGCCGCGTTGCTCGCCCCCGCGCTCCCAGTAGTTGTACCTGATTATTAAAGGAAAAGGGGGAGGGAAAGTGGGAAACGGCCGTTTCCCGCCGCACCGGGTCAAGCTGGCGATAAATCCACCCCTGTTCCCGCCCGCCAAAACGGATAGTGTGGATCAGCTCCACCGGGCCGGGAGGCTGCCAGGGTATCCCCCCAGCTAACTGCACAGAGTTAACGGTGCGAATGATGTAGTCGGCCTGCTCTTCGCCATCACGGCCGGGCAGCAGGGTTTGGCCGGGGAAGAAGGAGGCGAGATTGGTGGGGAAGCCGGAAACGGCCGTTTGTTCCATCACCCCCGGCTGCGCTGCCAGCCAGCTCCCCGCCACACTAATCGCCTCGCCCCACCCCACCGTCAGCACCCGCTCCGCCACCGCCCCCCCGCCCAGCAGCGGGTTATAGGCCGACAGAGGAAAGGGGAGTGCGGGGAGCAAATACGCCAGTTGAGCCACAATGAGGAGGGTAAACAGCCAGGAGCGGCGGGTAAATCTCTCCCCCAGCCACCACCAGCCCAGTGCCGCCAGCAGCGTCAGCGGAAAAACAAGCGGCAGGGCATAGCGGTCAAATTTTTTGGATGTGAGGCTAATTCCCACCCAGTAAAGCAGCGTCCACAGCACTAGGATCGCGTTTGTCCAGTCCCAACGCCGTCGCCACAGCCACAGCCCCACAAACAACAGTAACCCCACTAGCACCACCGGCCCCAGCCGATAGGCCAGGGCAATTGGGTAAAACGTCCAGCCGTGGTCAAAGGCCACGTTGCCCATAAAATAGGTAGGCCGCAGGGCGGTCTCGACGTGGCGGCTGGCGGTGCCGCTGATTTCGCCCCACACGCGGGCGGGGTCGGCCCATAGTGCAGGCAGAAAAAGCAGCAGGGTGACAAGGTAGGTGGCAAGCCAAAGGAGTCCGTCACGAACGGCCGTTGCCAACCTTGTTGCCAACCCTGTTGCCAACCCCCGTCCCCACCCTTCGCCAAGCAGCCGCACCCCCAGCAGCAGCGCCACCAGCGGCGGCAGCAAAATGGCGGGCGATTTGGCAAGCACGGCCAGGGCGCTGAGGATGGCGGAGGTTAGGAGGTGGGTGCGTGGGGTGTGGGGTGCGGGGTGGGGGGTGTGGGGAGAAAAGAAGAGGGCGAGGGTGAGGAGTGCCAGGGTGGAGAGGGTGGTCATGAGGGCATCTACGTGGAGCAAGCCCGACAGCCCCGCCACGAACGGATCCAGAGCCAGCAGCAGGGTCAGCAGCAGGGAAACGGCCGTTCCCCACAGCCGCCGCGCCAGATAAAAAATGGCAACCAGCCCCACGCTGTTGGCAACAATGACGGCCAGCCGGGCGGCGGTTAAGAGCGTCGCCATTTTCTGGAAGGCAATCATGTTGTCGGGGGTCATCCAGGCAACGTGGGAAATCCAGACGTAGTTGGCACGAGCGGCAGCGTCAAACAGCAGTTGGAGGCTAATGCCAAGTGCGCCCAGCCAAGTGGTAATGACACCAGGGTGGCCGGTGGTGATGGTGTCAGAGAAACGGCCGTTTAACAATGCCTCCCGAAAAACCACAGAACGGTGCACCCACATGAGTTCGTCGGGGGTGATGTAGCGAGAAACGGCCGTTAGGCGTGGCAACAACGCCACCAAAAAAAGCAAGGTTGGCAACAAAAAAGAAGGCTGCTTACCCCATCTCGTTATCCACAGTGTTCGCCTTTCTATCCTTGGTTGATGCATATTCGCCTAATCATATCGAACCCACTTTTTATTGCCAATACTTCCAAACTCAGTATAATTTCCGAAAATCATCGCTATATCATTAGCACGTGGGGAATTAAAAAGACATGATGGATGCGGGAAGTGGTATGATAGACCACCCGATGGCTTTCTTATTGAATGAAGAGTTGAGTTTACCAACTGTTGGTGAACTGCGCACTGGTGTCGTTGTTGAACATCGTGAAAACGTTGTTTTGGTTGACATTGGCTCAAAATCCGAAGGGATGATTGACAACCGGGAACTAGCCAGCATGGAAGCTCCCACGCGAGACAAACTCGCCGTGGGCAATGAAGTGTTGGTCTATGTCATTGACCCCGAAGACAGTAATGGCAACCTCATTCTCTCCTTTGTAAAAGCAGAAGAAGAACAAGATTGGCACCTGGCACAAAAACTGTTGAAAACACAAGACATCTACGAAACAGAAGTTGTTGGTTTCAACAAAGGCGGCATCCTTGTCGCCATTGGGCACCTGCGCGGTTTTATTCCAAACTCCCAACTACGTCGTGACCGGCTCAATCATCAAGAACAAAGTAGCAAACAACGGTATTTCCAGAAACTCATTGGCTCAAGCCTGTCTGCCAAAGTTTTGGAGGTAAACCGGGAACGCAGCCGCCTGATTTTGTCAGAAACGGCCGCTGAAAATGAGCTTCGTGAAGAGCGTCGCAACAACCTTTTCGCCAACATTCAGGAAAATGATGCCTATGAAGGCCATATCGTCAACGTGGCAAACTTTGGTGTCTTTGTTGATATTGGCGGCGTTGAAGGGTTGGTGCATCTTTCCGAATTAAGCTGGAAGCGCGTAAACAATCCCAGCGAAATTTACAAAGTTGGGGATGCAGTAAAAGTGGCTGTGCTAAATGTTGATCAAGACAAACAGCGCATTGCCCTCAGCATCAAACGGCTCCAGCCTGATCCTTGGACGCTCATCGAAGAAATCTATCAGGCCGGCCAACTGCTCAGTGCTACCATTACCAGATTAACCAAATTTGGGGCCTTTGCTCGCCTAAACGACGACTATCAGCTTGAAGGGTTAATTCATATCTCTGAATTGTCAGAAGATCGTGTTGAACACCCACGCGAGGTAGTAAAAACAGGCGACAAAGTAAATGTTCGCATCATACGTGTTGATGCTGACCAGCGCCAGCTAGGGCTGAGTTTGAAACAAGTCGCTTCGGAAAAATACATGGAAGCTGATTTGCAAATGCTGACAACACTCTAAAAACTCAATGCCCAGGCAATGTATTGCCTGGGCATTTTGGTATTGTCGCCACCATTTACCTCGGTTAAACTTATTTTGATGGTTGTTGCCGATAACAGGCAAACGCCCCGTAGCATCGTAATCGCAGTTCCTTTTACCAAACTTAACAAATAGTGAAAGGGCTAGGTTTTGCTAAAAGCTAATTGTAAACTTAACAATAGCCACGTGGTTTATCATCAAGTACAGTGGTTACTTGATAATAGATGAAGCTTCATGGCATGAACAACGTTTACAAGCATGGTATTGTTACCACCAAAGCAGCAAAAAAGTTTTGTGGCTTCTGGCAAAAACTGTATCGTTAAAAAGTTAATCCATGCAAGGATCTCAAGGAGTGGGAGCAAGAGCAGAACAGAGAGTTGTCCGTCGTTTCCTATACCTTTCCTTTTGAGCCTTACATTAAATTAAACCGAGGTGAACACCAGTGAACTCGAAAAATTGGGAACGTTTTACCCAAAGGGCACGTCGCGTCCTTAGCTTGGCACAAGAAGAGGCCGAACGCCTGAATCACAGCTATATTGGTGGCGAGCATGTTTTGATTGGCCTTCTACGCGAAGAAGGCGGTGTTGCAGGTCGGGTTCTGCGAGAATTGGGTCTGGATGCCGACCGTGTACAAAAAATGGTAGAACGCCTTTCGGGGGGGCCGGGAACGCGCACGCCATTTACCAAAATTGAGCTTTCCCCTAGCACCAAGCGTGTCCTTGAGCTGGCAGTCGAAGAAGCCCGTCGAATGGGGCAACATTATATTAGTACAGAACATCTTCTGTTAGGGTTAGCCCGTCAAAATGAGGGGTTAGCTATTGATGTGCTGCGTAAATTTGGCATTAGTGCTGAGCAGATTCGTCGTCAGACACGTCGAATGCTAAAGGAAAGTCCCGTGCCTTCCACAGAACAAACTCCCCCGTCAGGCCGTCGCACGACTAACAAAAAAGAAAAGAGCAAAACGCCTATGGTTGATCAATTGGCAACTGATTTGACAGCCATGGCGCAAGAGTACGCGCTTGATCCAGTTATTGGTCGTCAGAATGAAATTGAGCGTGTGATTCAAATTTTGGCGCGTCGTACCAAGAATAACCCGGCGTTAATTGGGCAGCCTGGCGTAGGCAAGACTGCCATTATCGAAGGGTTGGCGCAGCGTATTGTAGATGGGTATGTGCCGGAATCGCTGCACAACAAACGGGTGTTGCAGCTTGATGTGGGTAGCCTGGTAGCTGGCACGATGTACCGGGGTCAGTTTGAGGAACGGCTGAAGCGGGTTATTGAGGAGCTGAAATCCAGCGATGCGATCTTGTTTATTGATGAGGTGCATATGCTGGTGGGGGCTGGTTCGGCCGGCAGCTCTGTAGACGCAGCCAACATTTTGAAACCGGCACTGGCGCGTGGTGAATTGCAATGTATTGGGGCGACAACGTTTGATGAGTATCGTAAATATATTGAAAGTGATGCGGCACTAGAGCGACGTTTCCAGCCTATTTACGTAGATGAGCCGTCACCAGAAGAAACGGTTGAAATTCTTAAAGGTATCAAGGGTGCGTATGAAAAGCACCATAACCTGACGATTTCGCAAGAGGCGATAGAAGCGGCCGTTAATTTGTCTACCAAATATGTTACTGACCGCTTCTTGCCTGACAAAGCCATTGACCTGATTGACGAAGGAGCCTCGCGGGTACGCATGTACCGTGTTCCGCAAGCGACTGACGTGCGCGAAACGTATGATGAACTGCGCGAGCTGCGGTCGCAACGCAATGAAGCTGTTGAAGATGGGCGTTTTGAAGAGGCTGGCGAATTGCGCGAGCGTGAAGAATCGCTCCAGCGTCGGCTAAACCAACTGCGTGCGGGTAACCCTGAAGGCAATGGTGTCAGCGTGACGGCAGAAGATATTGCCGAAGTCCTGGCAATGTGGACTGGAATTCCACTCTACCAGCTCACCGAAGAGGAATCTTCACGCTTGCTGCGGATGGAAGAAGAGCTTGGCAACTATATTGTTGGGCAAAGAGAGGCCATTGATACGATTTCCAAGGCGGTGCGTCGCGCTCGTGCCGGGCTAAAAGACCCCCGCCGGCCGATCGGGTCGTTCATTTTCCTGGGGCCAACCGGGGTCGGCAAGACTGAGCTGACGAAGGCGCTGGCAACATTCCTGTTTGGTAGTGAGGATGCCCTGGTGCAGCTTGACATGTCGGAGTTTATGGAACGGCACAGCGTTTCCCGCCTGGTTGGCTCGCCTCCCGGTTATGTGGGGTATGAAGATGCCGGGCAGCTAACGGAAGCGGTACGGCGACGGCCGTATTCAATTGTAGTGTTTGACGAAATCGAAAAGGCACACCCGGAAGCATTTAACATTTTGCTCCAAATCATGGAAGAAGGGCATTTGTCTGATGCCAAGGGGCAAAAGGTCAATTTCCGCAACGCCATGATTATCATGACCTCGAATGTGGGGGCGGATACGATCAAGCGTGGGCCAAACCTGGGCTTTGCCTTCCAGCAAAATGACCAGATGGCGGCAGAAAGTGACTATCAGCAAATGCGTAAGAAGCTGATGGAAGAACTCAAGCGGCATTTCCGGCCGGAATTTATCAACCGTGTGGACAGCATTGTGGTCTTCCGGCAGCTCACGAAAGAGGATATCCGGCAGATTGTGGATATTATTTTGACGGAAGTGAGTGAGCGGCTGGTGGAGCGTGAGTTGACGATTGAAGCTACGGCTGCGGCCAAGGATTGGCTGGCAACAAATGGGTATGATGCCGAGTTTGGCGCCCGTCCGCTGCGCCGCCTCATCCAGCAAAAGGTTGAGGACGCTTTGTCGGATGCGGTGCTGGCGGGCAAGTTTGATATGGGGCAGCTAGTGGTGGTTGACGTGGAAGATGATGAGATCGTGCTGCGTCACAAGGCTGAGTTGGAAGAAACGGCCGTTCCTGAAGCCCTCCCCGCCCTGTAAAAACCATACCAAGTACAATTTTGATAAAAAAAGAGACAACCGATTTGGTTGTCTCTTTTTTGTGTTCTAATTGGTTCAACCTTTTACAGCTGAACCAACTAGCTACAACCTAATTTTTGATAATGGGCAAGAACGTAGAATACATTCCGCAAGTGTTAACCTGCGTAGCCCCAATCGCCACGTTACCCCATGAATCCGTCGCTTCAACTGTTACCGTGTAGAGAGCACATCCGGCCGGATAATCATGCCCGACAATGTTGCTTGTATACGGTCCAGCAATGGGGCTGCCATCACCAAAGTCCCAGCGATAGCTGGTTCCCTCAGTGCCAGCAATATTTGAGCCAACATCCGCCCGCATCACCAGCGACTCATCCGAGTTGCTGTAATCGTTGCGCATGTCAACGATGGTGGCCGTCGGTTCATCCATTGCCCAATCCAGCAAGGCACCCAGCAGTTCTTCACGAGTGGTAGTTCCCAAACCGTTGTTCACACCTTCCAAACCAAAGGACGTGTAAACAGAGCGGCCATCATAGCTAACACCCGGGTTTTCCAGCGTCGGCTGCTCACGGTGCGCCATTGCCACCACGCCATCCTCAATGTTGCCTCCACCGTTGTATCTCAACAGCGGTGTATAGGAATATGCCTTACCTGGCTGCCCATCTGGCTCTTTGTTCGGGTAGGTTGCCAACTCGTCAATATATTGCTGGTTTCTGGCACCATCTCCAGTAATCGTTGCGGCAACCTGTGCCCGCAATTCACCGGATGGTACTTTCTCAGTGTGGACATTGATGTAATATCCCTGGAGCAGCAGCGTAAAGAGCTGAGCATCGGGCAAGGTTGAGACACCCGACCAGGTAAGCGTATCGGTAATCATTACCGGTGCGCCAGGGGGCATCAGGTTTATCAACACCGGCCCATTTACCCCCACCGTACCGGTATGGATATGCGCCGCCGTAATGGTCATTGGCTCTCTGGCTGTAATCTGAACCGCCCAGCTAAGCTCATTGGTCACATTATTGAACGAAAACCGCGCCCGCCCGGAGTTGATGGTAGCAACAGGTGGCACTTCATTTGCACCAGACAAATTCACCTCACGCGGTGCAGGCGCACCCATATCGAGCTGCACATTGGCAAACGCATCGGGCGCATCGGGCGCAGCACCAATGGGTTGGCTGGGCAAGGAGAAGCCTCCGGTTACGCTATCTTGCAACCATTTGCCACCCAAGACCCCACCATAGAAGAAGGTGTTGTTATTCGGATCATCCGAGGCTAACACAGCAGCTAGATCCTGGCCCATAGCAATGACGATGCCGCCACCGTTGGCGTATTCGGTCAGGATGTCCATATCCAGGGCGGTCAACGGCGTAGCCACGGTGAAGGAGCCATCGGAGAAGAAGTTGTCGCCAGTGTAGTAGATGATCGCTTTGTAGTTGGACAAAACGGCCGTTTCTGGCAGCGTTGTCGGGTTGCCAAAGTTCGCATCCGCTTCCCACACGTCATAGCTAACGCCCAAATTGTCCAGGGCTTCCGTGTAATAGTCGCGGTAATCCGGCATACCCAGCAGCAGGCTAAAGTCGTTGTCAATCACCAACACATCAGCCACACCATCGGCCGACGGAGCAACCCGCGCCCATAGCGGCAAATGTGCTTCATGACCATCGCTGCTCATGATGATATAGCCCTGATTGTCACCAATGCCCATGCCAGCAGCGGAGTCAAACACAACCGTAAATGTCCCCGTCTCACCCGGAGCCAGCAAGAGCGAGCTTGGGGTAATGGAAATACCGGCAACTGACGTTGTTTGCGTCATAGCAAAGCCATCGCCTGTATAGAGCGAGGTCAATTCATACGTTTCAGTAGTGTCGGCCACGCTTTTAACCGTTACCTCGATGGAAGAAACGGTACCTGTGTGTACCAGCCCATAGCTCAGGCTTGGTGGCGAAAGAATGACACCGGGGTCAGCAGCGTTGGTCAAATCCATACGGCCGGCACCCATATCCAGCGGCTGCGCAGGCGAACCGTCAGAGTTGTACATATCCATATACTTCGACGTAGACATCAATGCTGACTTAATATCAGCGTTTGACCAGCCAGGATGGATCTGCTTCATAATGGCAGCCGCGCCAGCCACATGCGGAGCCGCCATAGACGTGCCGCTCACCTGCCCAATATGAAGATGACGTGCCTCGCCAACAGCATTCGGTGTGTAACCCTGTGCCATAATGTTGACACCCGGAGCAGTAATATCCGGCTTTAACACATTGCCCGCGCCAGGGCCACGGCTGCTAAAGTCGGCCATAACATCTGGCGTATTCCCTGCCTGGAAAGCAAAGGTATCTACCTCAAACATAACGCCGGCACCGTTTGTGTTGAACCATTCAACAACAGCCGCACCAGGTGTCTTGGGCAAGCGAATGGCAGAAATTGCTATGTCGTCTGCCGTACAGTTTGGAGCCTCGCAAGCAAAGGACATACCCTGTACCGCTTCACTGGTATTGTCATAAATAACCACGAATTCAGCACCAGCCTGCTGGGCATAGAAAACTTTTGTCCCAAAGGAGCAGCTACCACGACTAATCAGGACGGCTTTACCTGTAAATGGCGTTCCATCCCAGGCACTACAGCCTTCAAAATTAGCCGCATCGGCTGCCGCACCAACGGTATACTCATAGGCGAGCTTTTGGCCGGATGGCAGCGGGGGGCCAAAGAGAGCTGTGCCATAAGAAAGCCCGATCAAATTGGAATCAACTGGTTCCGGGGCTGTTACATTAAAGCGGCCAGATGCCATTGTGCCAGATGTTGTGCTGGCAGCGACACTAATGTAGTCATCGGAGGGATGATCGCCCGTGCCGAGACCAGGACCAGCATTGCCGGCCGACATGCTCACAAACACGCCAGCGTTCACAGCATTGATGAGGGCTTGATCCAGCGGATCAAATTCACCACCAACGCTGCCGGGGCCGCCACCCCAGGAGTTGTTGACCACGTCCGCGCCATCAGCCACCAAATCTTCCAGGGCAGCGATACCTTCAACGGTATAGAAGGAACCATCGTTGGTAACGCTGTTGTAGAACACGCGATAGCTCATGAGCCAGGCACCGGGAGCCACACCGGTTACATCCAGGTCTACACCCAGATAGTTATCGGTAACGGCATTACCGCCAGCGGTACTACCCGTATGAACACCGTGCGAAGTACCCTGTGTACCAGGCCAGGTGTTTTCATCCCCAGGCGACGGCGGATCCCATTCGCGGAAGTAGGCGCGAGAAGCGATGATTTTGCTATTGTTATTGCTGGTATCGCCCAAACCACCCGCAGGCCAGCCGGCCGGATACGCCCAGCCATCACCCTGAAGCATGGAAGCCTCGTGGTGCAAACCGCCATCCATTGAAGCGATCTTGATGCCAGCACCAGCATTGTCTTGCCCACCTACCTGCGACCAAACGGCCGGGGCATTGATGAGCTGCGTGCTGGTATAGGTATCGGGTTGATGGGCATAGTCACTGTAAACGGCCTTCACACCCGGCATTGCCATCAAAGTCTTGCGGGCAACGTCAGTGCTAATGCTGCCGGGGTCTACAGCAATACCGTTGAAGGTGATTTGATAGGTAGATTCCACCGATTGCCCAGCTTCATTAATGTAACGGGAAACACGAGCACCGGGCAACGCCTGGCTCATTCGGCCAACAAAGGCAGCTTGTTCTGCCTGAAGCTGGTTAACATAGGCAATGGCAGCAGTTGAACGGGGATTTAAACGGCCGTTTGCCGACCGCGCCACCCCATTTTCCATTGATTTTTCAATTAACGAAGGGGAGTCTAACTCCACAATTAGACGGTGAGAAACTTTATTCGCTTGCGCTGAAGCAGCCAACCGGGCATCTGCTTCACCACTATTCACTTCAGATGCACTTACAAACGGAAGTACCAGAAGCAGCCCTAAAACAAGTGTTAGCGCCAAAACCAGCCACATCGCTCGTACCGGACGCTTGTAATGGAAAGATGACATAATCTTCCTCCTCAATGTCAATCATTGTAAACAAAAACGCAAACTACAGACAGGCAAGATTACTTTCAAGTAAGATGCTAATACCTCCTTTTAACGCTAGAATAGATTTACTGAATAAGGGTCTCACTTCTGCTCTCAACACAGAGGCCTCTGTTTGTATTAACGGCAACGCTTTAGTGCAAACAGAAATCAAGTCCAATTTTATAAAAAATACGCCTATCGTCAATAATAGCCTAATTATTGCGGCCTTTTTTGTGCAATTTCATGAATATTACCCTTCCGACACCTGTTTTTCTCAACACCATTCTGGCAGCAGCCCCTATCCTGGTGGTACTTTATTTGATGATTCAACGCCATTGGGGCGGCAGTCAGGCGGGGTTAGCGGGTTGGCTAACGGCCGTTCTTCTCAGCCTGCTCATCTTTGGTGCCAACATCCCCCTCCTCCTCGTTGCCTCTGGCAAAGCCGTGCTGCTGGCACTGTTTGTTCTGCTCATCATCTGGTTTGCCCTGCTGCTGTACAACACCGTCAACGAAGCGGGCGTCATCACCGCCATTGGGCAGCAAATGCCCCAGCTTGCCCAGGATCAGCCCGCCCAAGCCCTGCTCATCGCCTGGATTTTTGCCTCCTTTTTACAGGGAGCCACCGGCTTTGGCGTACCGGCAGCCGTTGTCGCCCCGCTGCTGGTAGGCATGGGGTTCAGCCCCAACGTCGCCGTCGTCATTGCCCTGCTCGGCCACGCCTGGGCGGTTACCTATGGCTCACTTGGCTCCTCCTTCCTCTCACTCATGGCGGCCACGGGGCTGCCGGGGGAAGTGCTGGCAAGCCCGGTGGCAATTATGCTGGGGGTGTGCTGTCTGTGCTGTGGGCTGGGGGTTTTGTGGCTGGTGGGGAAAGGAACGGCCGTTCGTCAGCGCGGTCTCTTCATGGTCATCATGTCACTCATCATGGGCAGCACCCAGTGGGCCGTCGCCCAGCTCGGCTTCTACACCCTGGCCTCCATTGGCGGCGGGCTGGCGGGGCTAATTGCCGCCATCGCCTACTTCACCACGCTGGGGCGCACCCCCGGAACAAAATTCGATCTGCGCCCTCTGCTCCAGGCCTTCTTCCCCTATGTTATCGTCACCATCGTCATCATTCTTGGGCAAACAGTGCTAAAAGATGCCCTGGGCAAGGTCGTCATCAACCCCACGTTCCCCGCCGTTGCCACCCGCTACGGCTGGGAAACGGCCGCTGGCACGGGTCGCTCAATCAACGTTCTTGGGCATGGCGGCTCGCTGCTGCTCTATGGCAGCCTGATTGTTTTTGCCTGGTACAAATGGCGTGGCCCACTTGGCACTGCTACCGCTCCTAGCTACAGTGGGCAAACCATTTGGCGCAAAACGTTGAAGGGGTGGGGCAAACCAACGGTTGGGATGTTTAGTCTGGTGGCTATGGCACTGACGATGGAACATGCAGGCATGACACAACTTTTGGCCGAAGCACTGAGCCACACCGGGCGGCTATTTCCGCTACTCAGCCCGTTTATTGGCGGACTAGGGGCATTTGTGACGGGCAGCAACACCAACAGCAACGTGGTTTTTGGGCAACTTCAACAACAAACGGCCGTTGCGCTCAACCTTGTCGTCCCCCTCATTCTTGCCTCACAGACAGCCGGCGGAGCCATTGGCGCCCTGTTTGCCCCCGCCAAAGTGCTGGTAGGCGTTAGCACCGTGGCCGGTGCCGAGGATGGCAATGTCCTCAAATCCGCCACCACCTATGGTGTTGCCATTCTCATCATCATTGGTCTGCTCACCTGGCTGGCAACATTGCTGTAAATTGAATGGACGACTGGCGAAATTTCGCCAATTGCCAGTCGCCCGCAACAGCTATAACACCACCGGCGTCTGGTGTACACGGCATTGCGCCGCTTCAACAATACTCAAAATCTCCCGCACCGCCCGTTCCTGCTGGCTGTCCGGGTTAATCACACAATAATCAAATTCCCAAATCCGCTGATGCTCCAGCCGCGCCGTGGCAATACGCAAGTTCAAACCCTCTGGCGTTTCCGATTTGCGCTCGCGCAACCGATGCACCAGTTCTTCCTCCGACCCCGTGGTCAAAAAAACAAACAGAGCATTAGGCAGGAGCTTGCGAAGCGTCGCCGCCCCTTGCACATCTACCCGCATAATGACATGCCGCCCGCTTGCCAGCGCGTCTCGAATCTGCTGCTTGGGTACGCCGCGATAATCGTTGTAAACAATGGCATGTTCCAACAGTTCGCCTTCCTCAATCATTCGGGCAAACTCATCACTGCTTACAAAAAAGTAATCCACGCCATGCACCTCCCACTCACGCGGGGCGCGAGTGGTGGCGGTAACAACAAAGTAAAAGTCATCGGGATACAAATCAATGATATGCCGGGCGATGGTATCTTTGCCCACCCCGGATGGGCCGGAAATAACAATGACTTGGGGATACCGTGGACAATTTGCTAATTGGGTCAAAACAATTCCTCTTTGCAAGCAAGAAATAGGCAATATATCGGTCAGGATATTGCCATTCCTTGCATCTGATTGACAAAATGGTTGTAGCTTTTTATAAAGGAGCTTGATTATGAGGGTTCGGCTGCTTAATTAAACTTGTTTTTGAACGAACCCCTGGAAATGAGGTCTATCAATAATGCCGTACTATGATTATCTCTGTCAAACATGCCGTCGTCCAGCGCGGCTCTTTTTTACATATGCGGAATATGGGGTAAAAACGGCCGTTTGTCCCCACTGCCAAAGCGAACATCTCAAACGTCGCATCCGCCGCGTCGCCCTTGCCAAATCCGAAGATGCCCGACTGGACAACTTTAGCGATGATGCCATGCTTGCCGGTTTTGATGAAGACGATCCCCAGGCAATGGGCCGCTTTATGCGGAAAATGAGCCAGGAAATGGGAGAAGATTTAGGCGACGAGTTTAACGAAGTTGTGGATCGTTTGGAAAAGGGCGAATCACCGGAATCAATTGAAAAAGCATTGCCAGACCTGGCCGACACAACCAACAACACAGTAGCGTAGTGGCGTAACCTGCTACACCAGGCTAATCTGCGCCATCACCAATTGTTGTAGATCAGCCTGCACCGCATCAACCGACCGATCTGCATTTACCAACCGCCAGCGCTGCGGCTCCTGTGCTGCCAGCGTATGGTAACCCGCCCGCACCCGCTCATGAAAACGAACCGACTCCAAATCGAGCCGGTTCATCTCGTCACCGCCCAAACGCCGCCGCGCCAGACCACGCTCCACATCCAGGTCGAGCAAAAACGTCAGGTCAGGCTTCAACCCGCCGGTGGCAATGGCGGTAATGGTTATCAAGTCTTGCAAATTCAGCCCGCGCCCATACCCCTGATAGGCCAGGGTACTGTCGGCAAAGCGGTCGCACAGCACAATGCCACCATTTGCCAACGCCGGCCGAATCAACTCCCCCACCAACTGCGCCCGCGAGGCCGAATAAAGCAACAATTCAGCTGTTGGCACCATCTCCCGGTTTGCCACATCGTGCAAACAAGCGCGAATTTGATCGCCAATGCGCGTGCCACCCGGCTCCCGCGTCACCGTCACCCGGCAACCATGCCCGCGCAAAAAGTCTGTCAACAGCCGTATCTGGCTCGTCTTCCCGCTGCCTTCCGGCCCCTCGAACGTGATAAACATGCCTGGACTATAGTCAGTAATCAGTAACCAGTAACCAGTGGGCAACTGACTACCGATTACTTATTACCGATCACCGATTACTGATAACGTCTTGTACTAAAAATCCGCACCCGCCGGTTGGGTTCGTTGCCATAGCTGTGCGACACTAAATTGGCTTGCCGCGCCATTTGGTGCTGGTAGCGGCGAATGGCAGCACCGGCCGGGTTCAGGTCAACGCTGGGAACGCCGGTGCCAATTTGGGCAATGGCGCGTTCAGCGTCGGCAATGGCTTGCTCAAAAGGGTCGGTGGGCGATACCTCCAGGTTCATCGCCTGCGCCAAAAACCGCTCCATTTGGGTAACGGTATTGGCTCGCAACACGTAAACGGGTGTACGCCGGTTTTCGGCATCACTAATGAGCTTACGCCGCCGCCGATAGTAGCTTTTGAGGGTAACAAGCACATCTGCATCGGCCAAATCATCAACCACCAGGAGCTTGATTTTGAGCTGTTTGGCGGCCTGGAAGAGGCGGTTACGCGCCACGCCATAGGCCAGAACGCGGATGGTCTTGCGGTCGGGTTCATCGCTGGTGGGGACGAGGTGCGGGGGGAAGGTTTCGGGAAAACGGCCGTTTTCCCTCCCATTCTCCTCCTCCTCTTCAAACCTGTCACCATTCAACGTCTCTAGCTGGTTTTCCCGGTAGCCACGCGGTGGGCGCAGCGTACCGCCTGTGGCCGATGGCACAGCCCCCGCATCACGACCCGTGCGGCCACCACGCCGCCCCGTCACCGCCGACGAAGCAATCACCATCGGCTGCATTTGGCGCTGCACCTCGCCCTCTTCATCACGGAAACGCAACTCCAGATCCAGCCGTTCGCCGCGCAACATGCTATCCACCGAATTGGTTACATCATTATGCACCAAAAGCTGCTGCCGATCCTGAATTTCAATCAGCACCTCAAACGTGGGCGGGGCGCGTCGTTCCAGCACGGTCTTTTGCGTACCACGCCGCCGCGCCTCTTCATCGCTCAGCGTCACACTTTCAATGCCGCCAATCAAATCAGAGAGCGTGGGGTTAAGCAGCAAATTTTCCAGCGTTTGGCCGTGCGCCGTGCCAATCAACTGCACGCCACGCTCGTTGATCGTCCGCGCCGCCGCCGCTTCCTGCATTCGGCCAATTTCGTCAATGACAATGACTTCGGGGTTGTGATTTTCCACCGCCTCAATCATCGTTTCGTGCTGGTGCGCCGGGCGCGGCACCTGCATTCGCCGCGCCTTGCCCACGGCTCGGTGGGGAATATCGCCATCGCCACCAATTTCGTTGGAGGTATCTACAATGACAACCCGCTTTTTCTCGGCCAGCACCCGCGCCATTTCGCGCAGCATGGTGGTTTTGCCCACGCCAGGTCGCCCCAGCAGCAAAATACTGTGGCCTTGCTCCACAATGTCGGCAATGATGTCTATGGTGCCATAGACAGCACGCCCCACACGGCAGGTCAACCCCACCACGTCGCCGCGTCGGTTGCGAATGCCAGAAATGCGGTGCAGAGTGCGGGCAATGCCGGCCCGATTGTCGTCATCAAAGGCACCGATGCTGTTGACAACCTGGTCAATCTCTTCGCGGGTTACGTCTTGCTCGCTTAAGATAACTTCGCCATCAATGTAGCGGGCGGTAGGAAAACGGCCGTAATCGAGTACAACTTCCAGTAGTTCGCTTTCGCGCCCATGTGCTTCGATGCTGGCACAAACCCGCTCTGGCAAAATTGCCAGCAGTTTTTCCAAATCTTTTTTTGCTTGTAGATTTTCTGTTGTCTGATCCATTCTGGTTATCAGTAAACAGTAACCAGTCATCAGTCATTAATCATCAGTAATCAGTAATCTTCATCCCATGAGTGACTGATTACTGATTACTGAACACTGATTACCGATTACCGTTCGAGTCTGGGAATTATAACGAGTCAAGAACGGCCGTTTTGCTCTGGCTTATGCTGCCACCGCTGCACTATCGGGGTTGAAGCAGAAACAGCTTGTTTTTCCAGAACTGCCGCCAGGTCACGCATCGGTTTTTGCTGGTGTTGTACCGTGTGCTTAACCATCACCGCCTGACTACCCCAAAAAGCGAAGCCGTGGCGTTCCAGGGCATTTTGAATCCAGCTTTGATAACGACGCACGCAACAATAAAGGGGGTGGGTTTCAGACGCTGGGTGTACGCTTAGAGCCGCCCGAAGAATTTCATCAACACGGGCTTCGGCATTGGGGTGAATAAACAGACGGAGCCAGGTGGCACGGGGGCCATCATGGATGTGGATGAAGGCGGCTAATTCATCGTCTTCACGCAGCACCCACCCCTCGCCGTCGTCCAGGCGCGGGACAGGCTCAACAAGCTGCACCAGGCGGGGAACGATGTTGGAATAGAGCAACTGAATGTCCCAATCATCGGTTGCTTCACGGGGACGAAGAGATGGGGAGTCGGAAAAAACGGCCGTTTCTCCCCCACTCAATACCCAAATATCCTGTCGCGTATAAATCGCAAAACCCGCCCGCCGCAGCACCGGCAGTTCACCACCTTGCTCACTCACCTCTGCCACAAGGCTATGCACCCCTCGCTGCCCCACCTCAATCACCGCCTGATCCAGCAGCGGCAACCATACCGCACCATCTACCACACCATTTTGCACCGCCTCAGCCACATCTACTTGCAGCGAACGCGCTCCCGCATCCACCGTCGGACTCAAATATAAAATGTGCGCCCGCTGGCTCTCCTCTTCCAAATAAAGCTGGATAAAACCAGAGGCACTCCCCTTTTCAGCTTTCCACACCAGCGTCGGAAAATCCCCGCCAACCAGCATATTCACCAACGCCCCGCGCAGCGGCTGCAGCCGGTCAGTTAGAGCAGATTCCGAATGCAGTGAAACGCCTTGTTCGCTTAAACGGCGAACCAATGCCCAATCACGAAGCTGAAAAGACCGTATCATTAAATGCAAGTTTAGCAGTCGCTGCCCCGCCGTGCAAGACTCGCCAGCACCCCGCCCCGCCATTGTTTACAAACCCTTCATTGAACTGACAAACCCGGTGTAAACGTGTTATAATGCAGCCGCTTTATTGTAAAATCCACTGAAGAGTGGAGGAGTAGAAAGTATGTCTTCCCTAATCCTGACGATCCGCGAAAGCCTGCGCTATCGTGGGCGGAGCGGTCATATTAGCTGGATGGCACACCGCGTCTCCGGTATTGCCATCCTCGCCTTCCTTGTTATCCACGTATGGGACACAGCCAATGCTCACTTCTGGCCGCAAGCCTATGCGTGGTCTGTTGCCCTTTTCAAATATCCCCTCATTGCTGTGGGGGAATTGGTAATTATGGCCGCAGTACTGTACCACGCCTTCAACGGCATCCGCATCACCCTTCTCGACTTCAAACCCGAATGGTGGATGCACCAACAGCGTAGTGCCACCATTGTGTGGACTATCTTTCTGGTGCTGTTCATTCCCATTGCCATCTACATGATTAGCGGCATTTTTGGGCATTGCAGCGAACTAGCCGCCCACGGCAGCACCTGCTGGCAAATTCCTCCTTTCAGTGATTTTGCCAAATACGCCAACTAAGGAGGAAAAAATGGCAGCAGCAACTAGTTCACAAAAAATAACCGTTCGTAAATTCCAGGTTCACTCCAATTTTGAGCGGTTCGCCTATCTGTTCATGCGCATGTCTGGCGTTGCCTTGCTCATTTTGGCTGTCGGCCACATGCTTATCCAGCATGTCCTCAACAGTTCCTCCAACCTCACCATCGAATTCGTCGCCGCCCAATGGGACTCCTGGGGTTGGAAAGTCTATGACATTTTGCTCCTGTGGCTAGCAATTCCCCACGGCATCAACGGCCTGCGCAACATTTTGGAAGATTACATCCACAATCCTGCCACCGTAAAATTAGTCAATCGGCTGCTGGCGTTGTTTGTGGTTGCAACCGTCATTTGGGCCACCATCGGTATGGCACTGTTTGACGCATCCAGGTTTCAATAAACATATCGCGTACAGCAACCTCTGTACACGTTAGGAGCCTATCATGGCACAAGTAAAAACACATTCTTTCGATGCAATCATCGTTGGCGCGGGTGGTGCTGGCCTTATGGCCGCTCTCTATGCCAGCCGCGAAGTCAACGTTGCCGTTATTTCCAAACTTTACCCCACTCGTTCTCACACGGGGGCAGCACAGGGTGGCATTGGTGCCGCGCTTGGCAATATTGAAGAAGACCGGTGGGAATGGCACGCCTATGACACCGTAAAGGGGTCGGATTATTTGGCTGACCAGGATGCCGTTGATGTGCTGTGCAAGGAAGCCATTGACACGGTTATCGAGTTGGAACATATGGGGTTGCCCTTTGACCGATTCCCCAACGGCAAAATCTCGCAGCGGCGTTTTGGCGGCCACACCAACAACGAAACGGGCAAACCGGTGCAGCGTGCTTGCCACGCCGCCGACCGCACTGGTCACATGATCTTGCAAACGCTTTACCAGCAGTGCATCAAGAACAAGGTTAACTTTTTTGATGAATTTCACGTGGTTGATGTGATTCGTGTGGGTGACACGGTGCGCGGCGTGGTAGCGGTGGAGATTAGCACGGGGGATTTTCATGTTTTCCACAGCAAGGCGGTGTTGTTTGCTACCGGCGGCTGGGGTCGCTGCTGGGAAGTCACGTCTAATGCTCATTCGCTGACTGGGGATGGGGCGGCCATTTGCGTGCGGCGCGGCATTCCTATGGAAGATATGGAGTTCTTTCAGTTCCACCCCACGGGCATTTATCGCCTGGGCATTTTGATTACGGAAGGGGTGCGCGGCGAAGGTGGCGTGTTGCTGAACAGCAAGGGGGAGCGTTTTATGGAGAAATATGCCCCCAGCATTAAAGACCTGGCAAGCCGTGATGTGGTGAGCCGGGCTATCTTCTTGGAAATTCAGGCCGGCCGAGGTATCAACGGGGAGAATTATGTCCATTTAGATATTACCCCAGAAACGGTGAACAAATATTTGGCTGAAGCGGGAGAATCTCGCCGTATTACCCGTGAATATGTTGAGGCCAAGCTGCCGGATATTGCTGATTTTACGCGCACCTATTTGGGCGTTGACCCGGTGAAAGAACCGATGCCGATTCAGCCAACGGCACACTATGCGATGGGCGGTATTCCTACGGATGTTGATGGTCGTGTGGTAATAGATCGAGCTAACAAGGTGCTGCCAGGGCTGTATGCGGCTGGTGAGTGTGCCTGCGTGTCGGTGCATGGGGCAAACCGATTAGGAACCAATTCCCTGGTTGATCTGGTGGTATTTGGCCGCCGTTCGGGTGTCCACATGGCGCAATATTGTAAAGAAGCGGAGATGCTGCCGCTGCCAAAGAGTCCGGCGGATGAGGTGATGGCTGAGTTTGACCGGATTCGGAATGGGAGTGGTGGGGCAAAGCCGCATGCGCTGCGGAAGCAAATGCAGAAGACGATGACGGATAATGTGGGGGTGTTCCGCACGGATGAGACGATTAGCAAGGCAGTGGACGATTTGCGGCTGCTGCGGGCGGAATATAACCGGAATATTCAGATTGATGACAAGGGGGCGCGGTTCAACACGGATTTGCTGGAGGCGTGGGAGTTGGGGTGTTTGCTGGAGTTGGCGGAAATAACGGCCGTTTCTGCCCTAAACCGCACCGAAAGCCGAGGTGGACACGCCCGCGACGACTACCCCAGGCGCAACGACACGGACTGGCTCAAGCACACCCTTTGCTTCTCTGAAAACGGCAAGCTACGCCTTGACTACAAACCCGTTGTAATCGGCCGTTACCAGCCAAAAGAACGAGTCTATTAATTGGGCATTAACTATTTAATCAGGCAAAAGCAGAGATTAGGAGATTAAGAAATTGGGAGCGTAACAAATCTCTCAATCTCAATTCTCATGGAAAAAGATCATGAAAGTAGATTTGCGAGTCCGTCGCTTTAACCCGGAAAAAGACCAACAGCCGTGGTGGGGTGAATACACCTTGGAAAAAGTGCGTTCCACTGACACCGTACTGGATTTGCTCCACCGCATCAAATGGGAGCAAGACGGCACCCTCACCTTACGCCGCTCTTGTGCCCACGGCGTATGTGGGTCAGATGCCCTGCGGATTAACGGTGCCAACATGCTGGCGTGCAAAACACTGGTAACACGGCTAACCAACGATAACAACTACGCCAGGATTCAGGTTGAGCCGATTTTGGGGATGAAGATCATCAAGGATTTGGTCGTGGACATGGAACCATTTTTTGACCATTACCGTTCCGTCATGCCCTACTTTATCAACGACAACCCCGTGCCGGCCGACGGCCGTGAGCGGCTGCAAAGCCAGGCAGACCGCGCCCGCTTTGACGACACCACCAAGTGCATTCTTTGCGCCGCCTGCACCTCATCTTGCCCCAGCTTTTGGGCCAACGAAAAATACATTGGGCCGGCCGCCATTGTCCAGGCCCACCGTTTTATCTTCGATACCCGTGATGAAGCGTTTGCCGAACGGCTGGAAGTGGTGGGCGACACCTTTGGCGTTTGGCGCTGCCGCACCAACTTTAACTGTAGCAACGCCTGCCCGCGTGAAATTGAAGTCACCCGCGCCATTGCCGAAGTAAAGATAGCCTTGACAACAGGCAAAATTTAATCTCTACATGGCGCGATGAAAAAAGAGCGAGTTTTAATAATCAACTCGCTTTTTTTTTGCCTATCCGACAAAAAGAGAATGGTTATCAGACCACTTTGCAACAAGACAAAGGGGACTTTATGCGTAACTAGCTAAACGGCCGTTTGCTCTAAATCATTTGGGATGCAGGTGAACGGCAGATGGCGTGAGGTTCCCTGACAGGTCGTTTATAGACCCGCTTGCGGGCTTTTGAATGTCTACAGTTAGGGGAGGGGCTTGCGGCCGGAGAAACCGGTGTGCAGGTCGTGGTAAAAGGAGATTTTGTCTTCGTTGTAACGCCAGCAAAGATAGACTTCACGGCCGTTCATGTCGGCTAAAAAGTCGAGCAGCCCGCCGTTTAAATCTTTAATCACGCAGCCAAACGCCTCGATTTGCTTGGCCAGGGCTTCAATCTGACCAAACTCTTGCGCCAACTGTGAGGCAGACGAGCCACCCCGGTCGCTGTGAGGCGGATCCCAAAAGCCAGCCATTTGTCGGCTGAGGATGACGGCGCGGGCGCGGCGATCTAGTAGTTCGCCCATCAACGGCCGTATTTGTTCCAGCAAACCATTGGCCTCGTCTACCGTGAAAAATTTTATCGGCATGGGAGAGAAACAAAAACAGGGCAGTGACACAACGCCTTGCCCTGTCTGCTATTACCAATAACTATGTGGGGGAAAAACGGCCGTTTTCCTACGCCCCACAGCCACAACCACCGCCAGAATAGCCACCGTTGGCCTGCCCCTGCGGTTTGAAAGAGGAGCCACAGCCACAAGCCGACACAGCGTTGGGGTTGTCAATCTTGAAACCACCACCCATGATGCTGTCTTCATAGTCAATGGTGGCGTTGCTCAAATACATCATGCTGGTGGGGTCTACAAACACTTTAATACCACCCGTTTCAATGACATTATCATATGGCCGTGCTTCCGGCTCCAGTGCCATGCCATACTGCATTCCAGAGCAGCCGCCGCCAGACACAAAAACACGCAAGCCATGATCTGGCACGTTTTTCTGCACCAGCAGGTTTTTGATGGTCTTAACGGCCGTTTCCGTCAACGTAATGGTATCAGTTGCTGTTTGTTCGAGAAAATTCATTATCCTAGCCCTCGAATAGGTTTAAGTATTTTGACAAAAGCGATCTTATATTGACCGATACCTATATGATAGCAACGAACCGGACTAGTGTCAATTTATTAAAACAATCCTTCATAAAAAGGTATAATGACAAGAATGGAACCGATTTATACGCTACGAGGGTTGATGCGGCAGTATAACGGCCGTTTAGTTCTCAACATCCACCACCTCGACATTCAGCGGGGGGAAATTTTGGCAATTGTGGGACCGAGCGGAGCAGGCAAAAGCACATTACTGCGTCAACTGGCTTTTCTGGAGCCACCCAGCGGCGGCACGCTGACGTTTGGGGGCGAGCCAGTAAATGGGCAGGGGCCGCCGCTGGCGGTGCGTCGCCGGGTGACGCAGGTGTTTCAAAAGCCGGTGTTGCTTAGTCGTTCGGTAGCCGATAATGTGGCCTTTGGGCTGCACATTCGGGGAAGGGAGGGTGAGAGGGTGAAAACGGCCGTTTCTCAAGCCCTTACCGACGTTGGTTTAGCCCACCTAAGCCACGCCCCCGCCAAAACGCTCAGCGGTGGTGAAGCCCAGCGCGTTGCCCTTGCCCGCGCCCTCATCCTCCAGCCCGATGTGCTGCTGCTGGATGAACCAACGGCCAACCTGGATCCCAGTAACATCAAAATGATTGAACAAATCATCGTCCGCGCCAATCAGGAACGGCATACCACCGTCGTACTCGTCACCCACAACATCTTTCAGGCGCGGCGCATTGCCCACCGCACCGCCTTCTTACTGGAGAGCCAACTGGTGGAAGTGGATCACACCACCCACTTTTTTGAATCCCCGCAAGACCCCCGCACGGCCGCCTTTGTCCACGGCGATATGGTGTACTAGAAAGAGCGATTTTTACAAAAACCGGTTATCTTAACTGGCATCGCAAGAATTCTATGGTACGCTAGGACTACCAAACACACTGCTGGGGAATGTGCCTTTCCCAGCACAAACAAACAGCGAGGGACTCTATGTTCAAGACTCAAAACCTCTTGACTAGTATTGGTAAATTCTCTCTCCTTGTGTTGGTAGCAATCGCTGTATATCCTTTATTTATTCAAACATCTGCCTATGCCGCTGCACCTGACGAGATGCAGGCGGCCGGGGAATGTGCCGTAACGGCCGTTTCCCTGATCGGTGCTTGGGTTAATGCCGGAGCTGCAGAGGGAAGTTTTCCTTTTACGGCCACCGACGGCCAACTGTGTACTGGAGATTTTAGCACCGACGTTTTACCATTGTTCAGCACCGACAATATCTGGTTTGAAGGCTCCGAAGCCTGCACCAACTGCCATTTCGACAACTCCGAAGATTCCCGTCATGAAATGGATTTGAGCAGTTTGGAAGGCATTCTGCGCGGTGCTGATGCGTTATCGGAGCCACCTGGTGTGCCGGTTGTGGTGCCGGGGGATTGGGAGAATTCCAAGCTCCGCGCCCGCCTGCGCGACAACCGTATGCCCCCCGGCTGGGAGTTCGACATCGAAGAAACCAACCGCGATGGCCCGACGTTAACTGTTGATGGGGCAGAAGTAACGGCCGTTTCCCTCATCGGTGCCTGGGTAGATTCTGGCGCTGAAGAAGGCCTCTTTGAATGGGCAGACGATGCTGGCACGGCACATACCGCATCATTTGCCGATGATGTGCAGCCTCTCTTCACCACCGAAAACGCCTGGTTTGAAGGCTCCGAAGCGTGTACTAACTGCCATTTCGATAACTCCGAAGATTCACGCCACGAAATGGACCTGAGCAACATCGCCGGGATTCTGCGCGGTGCAGATGCGCTATCCGAGCCGCCTGGTGTGCCAATTGTGGTGCCGGGGGATTGGGAACATTCCAAGCTCCGCTCCCGCCTGCGCGACAACCGTATGCCCCCCGGCTGGGAGTTCGACATCGAAGAAACCAACCGGGATGGCCCAACCATCATGGCTGGGGTGAAAGCAGCCGCCCCCACGGCTGCCGTAACGATGTCGCCAGACGACTGCAACATCTATGCCGTCGATCTCATCGGTGCCTGGGTAGATGCCGGAGCCAAAGAGGGAACGTTCACCTTTACGGACGTGAACGGCCAAACCTGTACGGGCGACTTCAACACCAACGTACAGCCCCTCTTCACCACCGACAACATCTGGTTTGAAGGCTCCGAAGCGTGTACCAACTGCCATTTCGATAACTCTGAAGATTCACGCCACGAAATGGACCTGAGCAGTTTGGAAGGCATTCTGCGTGGTGCAGATGCGTTATCAGAACCGCCCGGCGTGCCTATCATCGTCCCCGGCGACTGGGAAGGCTCTAAACTCCGCTCCCGCCTGCGCGACAATCGGATGCCCCCCGGCTGGGAGTTCGACATCGAGGAGACCAACCGCGATGGCCCGACGTTGACGGTGGATGGGGTGGAAATAACGGCCGTTTCCCTCATCGGTGCCTGGGTAGATTCTGGTGCCGAAGAAGGCATCTTCGAATGGGCCGACGGTGCTGGTGCGGCACATACCGCCTCCTTTGCCGATGACATACAGCCCCTCTTCACCACCGACAACATCTGGTTTGATGGCTCCGAAGCGTGTACCAACTGCCATTTCGACAACTCCGAAGATTCACGCCACGAAATGGATTTGAGCAGTTTGGCCGGTATCATGCGCGGTGGCGATGTGTTATCCGAACCGCCCGGCGTTGCCATTGTACTGCCGGGGGATTGGGAACATTCCAAGCTTCGCGCCCGCCTGCGCGACAACCGGATGCCTCCTGGCTGGGAGTTCGACATCGAGGAAACCAACCGTGACGGCCCCATAGTGCAAGGTGGCGTTCCACTGATCAGTGGAGCCACTTCGGTGCTGCAAGGCGACTGCGACATCTACGCCGTAGACCTGATTGGTGCCTGGGTTGATGCTGGCGCACCGGAAGGAATCTTTACCTTCACGGACGCTGACGGCCAGGGCTGTACGGGTGACTTCAACACCGATGTGCAGCCGCTCTTCACCACCGACAACATCTGGTTCAATGGCTCCGAAGCGTGTACCAACTGCCATTTCGATAACTCCGAAGATTCGCGCCACGAAATGGATTTGAGCAGCCTGGCTGGCATTCTGCGCGGCGCGGATGCATTGTCAGAACCGCCTGGTGTTCCCATCATCGTCCCCGGCGATTGGGAAAGCTCCAAGCTCCGCGCCCGCCTGCGCGACAACCGTATGCCCCCCGGCTGGGAGTTCGACATCGAGGAGACCAACCGCGATGGCCCGACGTTGACGGTGGATGGGGTGGAAATAACGGCCGTTTCCCTCATCGGTGCCTGGGTTGATTCCGGTGCCGAAGAAGGCATCTTTGAATGGGCAGATGCAGCAGGTGCAACCCACACTGCGTCGTTTGCCGATGACATACAGCCCCTCTTCACCACCGACAACATCTGGTTTGATGGCTCTGAGGCGTGTACCAACTGCCATTTCGACAACTCCGAAGATTCACGCCACGAAATGGACCTGAGCAACATCGCCGGGATTCTGCGCGGTGCAGATGCGCTATCGGAGCCGCCCGGTGTGCCAATTGTGGTGCCGGGGGATTGGGAACATTCCAAGCTCCGCTCCCGCCTGCGCGACAATCGGATGCCTCCTGGCTGGGAATTCGACATCGAAGAAACCAACCGCGACGGCCCGATGGTGCAGGTTGGCGTCAAAAACAGCACTGCTGCCGCGACGGTATTGCAAGGCGACTGTGACGTTTATGCTATAGACCTGATTGGTGCCTGGGTAAATGCTGGCGCAACAGAGGGAACCTTCCCCTTTGAGGCGATTGACGGCAAGGCTTGCACCGGCGACTTCAATACCGATGTGCAGCCGCTCTTCACCACCGACAACATCTGGTTTAATGGCTCCGAAGCGTGTACCAACTGCCATTTCGACAACTCTGAAGATTCACGCCACGAAATGGACTTGAGCAATATTGCCGGCATCTTGCGTGGTGCAGATGCGCTGTCCGAACCGCCCGGTGTGCCGATTGTGGTGCCGGGTGATTGGGAAGGCTCCAAGCTCCGCGCCCGCTTGCGTGACAACCGTATGCCCCCCGGCTGGGAGTTCGACATCGAGGAGACCAACCGCGATGGCCCGACGTTGACAGTGGATGGGGTGGAAATAACGGCCGTTTCCCTCATCGGTGCCTGGGTTGATTCCGGTGCCGAAGAAGGTGTCTTTGAATGGGCAGACGCGACGGGTACGACACATACCGCCTCCTTTGCCGATGACATACAGCCCCTCTTCACCACCGAAAATGCCTGGTTTGATGGCTCCGAAGCGTGTACCAACTGCCATTTCGACAACTCCGAAGATTCACGCCACGAAATGGACCTGAGCAACATCGCCGGGATTCTGCGCGGTGCCGATGCGCTATCCGAGCCGCCTGGTGTGCCAATTGTGGTGCCGGGGGATTGGGAACATTCCAAGCTCCGCGCTCGCCTGCGCGACAATCGCATGCCCCCTGGCTGGGAGTTCGACATCGAAGAGACCAACCGCGACGGCCCGCTGGTCAAGGCAGGGTTGGAAGCGGACGGGGCAGCAGCCTCAACCGTGGCGACAGCGGCAGAAGCACCCCCGCTTGAGATTGTTGAACTAGCTCGTGAACCCTTCCGGCTGCCCGACCCAATCGTGACCCAAAACATCGTTCGGGCACAGTACTCCCCCATGTTCCTGGGGCTAATGGGTGGCATCAGCCTGGTTTTCGCCGTGATCATGCTGTTTATCTTTGGCAGTCAGGCCAGGAAACAGGCCAATGCGGTCAATGTGGCCGGACTCTTGTTTGCCTTTACAGGGTTGATCACGGGTGGTCTGGCGCTGCACGCGGTGATTAGCGACACCTTTACGCAAACTGTATCCATTCATGAAGAAAGGCCAATTCCCTTTGAGGTACCGCCAGAAATCCCGCTTACGTCAGAGGTGCGCGTGGAGGAATGGCAAGCCAGAATCCCGGAAGCCTACGCCAATCTGACTAACCCGTATGCCAACGATCCAGCGGCTGCGGCGGAAGGTGAGCAGGTGTTTAAGGATGGTGACTGCTATGAATGCCATGGTGAAACCTTGCAAGGGGACGGCAAACTTAGCGCGGGCTTGTTGCCCAAGCCCAGTAATCTCACCGACCCGATCCTGATGGGTCTGCCGTTTATGACCGACAACTATCTCTTCTGGCGCGTTAGCGAAGGTGGTGCCCAACCGCCGTTCTTCTCGGCCATGCCAGCCTGGAAGCACCTAATCTCGGAGGATGATCGTTGGAAGGTTGTGACCTTTATCCGCAGCCAGGCATCAGGCGGGGCGGTGGATGAAGGAGAGCAAGCGGCGATTGCCATCATTGAGCGGAACGGCTGTTTTGCCTGCCATCGTCTTGAGCATTTGGGACGTGGTGGCAAGATTGGCCCCAGTTGGACGGAGCTGCCTAACGTGGCTGGCACACGCCGCGAAGGGCTTTCGGCTGAGGAATATGTACGGCAGTCTATTCTGGCACCTGACGCATTTTATGTGCCGGGCTATGAAGACGCTAACCCGATGCCGCTAACGTTCAGCGAATCCATCACCCCTGAGGAGTTGGACATCCTGGTGGCCTATTTGTTAGGTCCAGGCGACGACTAGGCAGGTATCTTCACCCTAGCGTCAAGCGGCAATCGCTTTGCGTATCATGAAACAGGCAGGCCAGGGCTTTCTCTGGCCTGCCTGCTTTGTGTATGTATTAGGACATGGCTGTCCCTAATACAGAGGAAAATAGAATGCAGCGAGTGGTTTTGGTTTGGTTTGTTTTGTTGCTGGTTGGCTGTGCGCAGGCATCGCCAACGGCCGTTTATTCCAACAACCCCATAACGGCCGTTCCTGACCTCATCTGGCAGTTTGCGGCCGGCGACAAGCTGGAAGCACCAGCGCAAGTGGTGGGTGAGCATGTGGTGGTGGCGACAAAAACGGCCGTTATCGCCCTGAACACCAGCAATGGACAAGAAGCGTGGCGCGTTGCTCCACCCCACGGCGTGTGGCCGCGCTCCCTCGCCAGCAGCAGCAACACCATTTTTGTCGGCATTCCCGGCGGTCTGCTGGCTCTGGATGCCAGCAGCGGGCGGGAACGGTGGCAGCAAGCCACCACCGGCGAGGTTCTCTGGCCGCCCCTCCCCGGCAGCACCCTTTACGTCGCCACTGCTTTTGTCGGCCCCGGCATCGAGCCGCGCCCCGACCAGCACGCCTGGGGCTATGCCCTTGACCCAAACAGCGGCAAAATCCTCTGGTCGCTGGAAACCGACACCTATACACTCATCACGCCGACGGCCAGCGACAACCGGGTTGTCTTTGGCGGCAGTCGCCTTGACGAAACCGATGTCAACGAAGGCGGCCATTTGCGGCTGCACCTGCTCACCAGCGACGGCACGCTGCTGTGGGCAGTAGACACGATAGACGGCTTTCTAAAATCGGTGGCGCTGGATGAGCAGCAGCTTTACTATCTGGCCTACACCGACATGGTGTACGGGCTGTCGCTGACCGACGGTGCCGAGGTGTGGCACTATCCGACGGAAAACTGGTCGCCGGGCTTTACGATGAGCGACGGCACGCTTTATTTTGGCAGTGACAATGCACGTGTTCATGCGGTGGCGGCGGGGGCAGGAACGGCCGTTTGGCAAACCCCCCTCGAAGGCATCTTCAACGCTCCCCGCTCCGAACCCAACATCGTTGGCGACTACCTCTACTTCCAAAGCAACGACAACCGGCTCTACGGCCTCAATCGCCTCAGCGGCGCAATCGTCTGGCAAAGCGAACCCCAGCCCCGCTCCCGCATCCCCCTCACCGTCGCCGGGTCGCAGCTTTATCTGGCGACACAGGATGGTGTCCTACTGGCTTATAAATGATGGCGGCATAGGGCGGATTGGCAATACGCCCCTACCAATCCGTGTAATGGGTTTCTGACAAATCCCGCAACCGCGCCGCTGCCTGTTCGGCCGTAATGTCGCGCTGTGCCTCGCCCAGCATCTCGTAGCCGACCATGAACTTTTTGACAGTGGCGGAGCGGAGGAGGGGAGGGTAGAAGTGGGCGTGGAGCTGCCAGTGGGATGTAGAGTGTGGGGTGTGGGGTGTGGGGTGTGGGGAGGGTGCGCCGTGCCAGCCCATGGAGTAGGGGAAGCTGGTTTCAAAGAGGTTGTCGTATTTGGTGAGCAGCCGTTTGAGGATGCTGGCGAGGGCATCGCGCTCGTCGTCGGTCAGGTCGGGCAGGTGGGGGGCATGGCGGCGGGGGAGGAGCAGGGTTTCAAAGGGCCAGACGGCCCAATAGGGAACGACGACCAGCCAGTGGTCGTTTTCCATGACTATGCGTTCCTGCTTTTCCAGCTCTAGCTGGGCGTAGTCGAGCAATAACGGCCGTTTTTCCCCCTCCCAATACTGCCGCTGCTGCTCATCCTCCTTCCGCGCCTCATTCGGCAGCACCGTTTGCGCCCAAATCTGCCCGTGAGGGTGCGGATTCGAGCTGCCCATCGCCGCCCCCTTGTTTTCAAACACCTGCACCCAACGGTAAGTTTGCCCCAGTTCCACCACCTGCTCCGCCCACACATCCACCACCCGGCGGATGGCGGGTAGTTCCATCTGCGGCAGCGTCAAATCGTGGCGCGGCGAAAAGCAGATGACGCGGGATGTTCCCTGCACCCCCTGGCTTTGCAGCAGCGGGTGTTCACTGACCGCCTCCGGCGTGTCGGGCAGCAGGGCGGCAAAGTCGTTGGTAAAAACAAAGGTGCTGTCGTAGTCGGGATTGCGGTACCCACCGGCGCGTTCATTGCCGGGGCAGAGGTAGCAGGTGGGGGAGAAAAACGGCCGTTTTTCCCCCACCCCCTTCTCCACCTGCCCCTGCCACGGCCGCTTCGTCCGGTGCGGCGACACCAGCACCCACTCTCCCGTCAACGGGTTCAGCCGTCTATGCGGATGTTCGGTTGGATCAAATATTGTCATCGCAAATTGCTCATGGGATTGGTGCTGTCAACCGAGCCAGTTGTGGGATTTCTTCCTGCAAAATCCGGCGCAAGCTCGATTCAGTCACAGGCCGATCTACATTCTGCGCCAAATACGCCTTCAACGCATCATTAATCATCGTTTGATACCCTGTCTCAGCCTTCTCTGCCCTGGCGCGAAATTCATCAAGGATAGCATCGTCAATATAAATAGTAATACGGCTTTTTCCCTTACTGGGTAATATCGCCCCACGCTTGCCCTTTGAAAAATCATACTCATCCTTCATAATCTCGAATCTCCCTACGGGTCGCCCGTCGCGCTGAAATAAGCCTCACTTCATTCTGGCGCAAAGTGTAATTTGACCTGCGCTACCCAAACCAATGGCGATAAATCGTTCTTCGTCAACAGCATACGGATCTGCCAAATGGATGGCTAAGGGATCATAAAAAACGCTTTCCGCATCTGCAAAAGAGACATTATGCTTTTGCAAATTCGATTTGGCTTTTGCGGAATCAAATTGAAACTTCATGTATCAAAATTGTACGTATCATATACATATATGTCAATATCATACAAATTGAAGGAGTATCCAGCCGCGAATCACCAAAATCCTTCAACCGCTGGCTGCAACAAAGAACAGTAGGCAGCACATAACCCCACCGCCTACTGTTCACCGATAACCGATAACTGATTACCGATAACTGATTACCGACAACTAATTACCGATAACCGATTACCGATACGCCGGCAACCACTCCCCGTGCGCCACAATCAAATCATCCACCAGCGACCAGATTTGATCCAGACTTAGCTCCGCCGCCGTGTGCGGATCCAGCATCGCCGCGTGGTAAATGTGTTCCCGCTTGCCCGTTAAAGCCGCCTCCACCGTCAACGCCTGCACATTGATATTGGTTTGCATCAGTGCCGCCAAATGAGGGGGCAACTTGCCAATCTTCATC